>Ga0181518_10000151_pt1 | contig 78199 bp, 93 predicted proteins | sample PEATcosm2014_Bin_28_FD_119751 | JGI IMG/M metagenome (GOLD analysis project Ga0181518, IMG submission 119751) | Peatland microbial communities from MTU Mesocosm Facility, Houghton, MI, USA - PEATcosm2014_Bin01_60_metaG | ecosystem: Environmental > Terrestrial > Soil > Wetlands > Peat | place...
CCCGCTCGGGATAGAGCAGGCTGAAGTACATGGCGATATCGGCGCCGAAGCTGTGGCCCACCAGGATGGGACGCTCGATACCCATCTCGTCGAGAAAGCAGCGCAGATCTTCGGCCATGTCGGCCGCAGTGTAGTGGTCGGGGGTCACATCGCTGTAGCCGTGGCCGCGCAGATCGTAGGTGGTGACGCGGAACTCGCGGCGCAGGATGGGGGCCATGTACAGGTGCCAGACCGCCAAGTTGCCCAGGAAGCCGTGCAGCATCACGATGTCGGGGCCCATGCCGACGGTTATGTAATGGAAATGCAACCCGTTAGCTTTGATTTTGGGCATACCGAAATCGCGTCCAACTGCACAATCCTACATCATACACTGCGGGCTTCACAACAGTACTGAAGGACTAGCCAGTAATGTCTTCGTTCCTGTCCGGTTTATGATTACTCAAGTTAATGCTGCCATTCCCCGCTAACCCGCTCGACGAGACGCCGCAACGGTGTCAAGGGTGACTCGTTGAGGCTGCCAACTCCATGGAACCAAAAGGGCGGTGCCGATGCCTGCCCGGTCATTTCCGCACCGGTCCGTACCCCTGGTACTTTCCATTAGAGAAAACTCTATAGAAACAATGGAAAAACACTTGACAGGCGGGGGTCAGTTGAGCAATTCTATCCTCTAATCAGGCAATCGGGCGATCCGGTCAACCACAGAACACTCCTGAGGTTCCCGGAGCCATCTGGTATGTACTGATAAAATAAGTGGTAGTGCGTCTCGCGGGGTCGATACGGCAAGCCTGTCAACAAAAGTCCACTATTCACATCGTAAATGCACGGTTTGAGGGGATTGAGAATTTGTTAGCTTTCATACTGCCTCTGGCCACGCCATTATCCGCTCGAAGCGGGTGCGACACAGGTGCAACCGGAGTTGACACAGGGGGGCGCGGTAGCGTCAGGGGACGCCGTTTACGTGACTTTGCTCGATTCGCGAATTTTCTTAGAAGAACAAACTCATGGAGGGAGATTAGAATGACAAATTTTTTGGGGATCGGATCGAAGCTGCTGATCGCCTTATGCGTGTTGGGTCTGCTGGCAGCCGGAGTATACGCGCAGAGCGCGGTCTGTGCCGAGGATCCAGGGGGGGCCGCGGCCGACGGGGCAGGGGCCAGCGCCGCTCCTGCGGGGGATCAGGGCAGTGAACCTGCCACCAGCGACGCAGGCAAGGCACCAGCCAGTGGTGCTGAAGCGGGTAACACAGGAAACACCCCGCCCGGCGGCCAGGCGCCCGCCAAGGTGGATACGATCGGCGAGCCGCCCACTCCCGTGTCCACCGTTCCGCTGACGTACCCCATTCTGAGTGGACCTTGGGCCGGGCAAACACCATCGCCATCGCTCTCGGAAAAGTTCAACGAGAAGCTGCCGGCTTGGCTACGGTTCTCGGGCGAGATCCGCGAGCGTTTCGAAGGCTACAGCGGCGCCGGCTACAAGCCAAATTCCACCAACGACTACGATCTGCAGCGCATCCGGCTGGGCATGTACATCAAGCCCACGAGTTGGATGCGATTCTATGTCGAAACGCAGGACGCGCGCGTCTTTGGCATGAGTCCGGCGTTGCCCCCGTACCAGAAGGACTGGGATTTCCGGCAAGCCTACATTGTGCTCGGCGCGGCGGAAGGCAACGGCTTTAGTCTGCAAGGCGGCCGTTTCGAAATGACCTATGGCAACAACCGGCTCATCGGCAATTCCTGGTGGACCAACGTCTCGCGCAGCTTCGACGGCGTTCGCGCCGCGTACCAGTTGGGTAGATTCCGGGTGGACGCCTTTGCCACCTCCGTGGTCATCATCCGCGACGGCGTGATCGATCACCACAACCAAGGCCAGGTGCTCTACGGCGCGTATGCCACCGCTCATGATGTGATTCCGCACGCCACTTTCGACGTTTACGAATTTTGGAATCTCCGGCCGAGTTTTGCCCTTGAGGGTTTCAAGGCCAACGGCAAACTGGATGAATGGACTACGGGTTTCCGCTGGGTCGGCGCTCTACCAGCGAACTTCGATTACCGCACGGAGATGGCGTACCAGCTCGGCACATTGACGCCGGATAAAATCCGCGCGTGGATGGGTCACTGGGTCATGGGTTACACGTTCAAGGAAACGCGGATCAGGCCGCGGTTGTTCGTGGAGTACGACTACGGCTCCGGCAGCAACAATTCCAAGGGCGGCTACGACAATACCTTCGATCCGATCTTTCCCAGCACACACGATAAGCTGGGCCTGGCGGACCAAATCGGCTGGCGGAACATTCAGGATCTACGGTTCGGGCAGGAATACCATATCGCCCGCAAATGGACCGCGGCCACCAGCTTCCACGATTTCTGGCTGGCTAACGCGCACGACGGCCTGTATCCCACGCGCGGATCGATCGTCGCGCAGAGCGCCACCGGAGTGGACGGCACCCACGTGGGCGAGGAACTCGACGTTCAGGCTATCTATACTCCCACCCGGCAGACGCAAGTCGACTTCGGTTTAGGCCACGTCATCCCGGGCGAGTTCCTGAAAAAAGCCACTAAGGGTGTGGCCTACACCTATCCGTATATGCAGGTTGAATACGTCTTTTAGTCGGAAGACACCGCAAAAAAATCGGGCATCAAGGCATCGGCAGGCCGAACCGCCTGTCCCACCACTGCAAACGCAGGATTTTGGTGGGGCGGGCGCTTTCGCCTGCCAACCGATTTTTTCAAAGGTTTTTACCGGAGCGATTTGGGCGCTGGCCGTCAATCCGGTTCGATTTTAGGTGTGCTGCCGGGCCACGCGGACCAGGCATGCCTAGGAGGTATTCTGGCCCAGGCCAATTGGAAGTTGCGCCTGGCATCCACGTTTCAGCAGTTTCAAGGCGCGTTGACGGGTACGTATGCCGGCGTGATTGTCACCGACGCCGATTTGCCCGAAAGATACTCCTGGAAGCATGTCGCCGAAGCCGCCGCACTCCTGACGCCACCTCCGGCCGTCATCGTGGTTTCCCGCTTATCGTACGACCGCCTCTGGGTGGATGTGCTGAACTTCGGCGGTTTTGACCTGCTATGGAAGCCACTCAATCCAAGACAAGTAGTGCACAGCGTCAATAAGGCATGGCGCCAGTGGTGCGACAAGGCCCCGTCGGCCTGTGCTGCGCGCGCGGAGCGGCTTTAGCGTGCCCAAGGTCGGAGCCAACGGCATCAACCTACACTACATCACTGTGGGCATGGGCCCCGACATCGTGATGCTGCACGGCTTCCTGGGCAATCTGGCGGTCTGGCATCTATACATGGTCCCTGTGCTGCGCCGCGGGTTCCGCGTCACTACCTACGATTTGCGCGGCCACGGCTACAGCGACGTCACCCCCAGCGGCTACACCGCTGCCGGCATGGCCGAAGATCTGCGCTGTTTCCTGGACGAGATGGGCATCCAGCGCCCCATCCTGGTGGGCCACAGCTTCGGCGCCGATATCGCCATGTACTTCACCCTGCTCTATCCCGAGCGAGTGCCCAAGCTGCTGGCTCTGGAGCCGGGACTGGCCGCCCTGGTGCACCTGCGCCAGGACAAGGATTGGATCGGCTGGGCGGCCTGGGTGGCCAAACTGGAAGAAGTGGGTATCCACGTTCCCGAAGACAAGAAAACGGATGCCGAATTCTTGTTGCAGCTCAGCCTGGAAACCCCCAAGTTCTACGGTCCGGCGCGGGGACTGCCGAGGAATCGCGAGCCACTGCTGCATCTGGTCCGCAATACCACGCTGCTGAAGGATTACGAAGAAGTGGGCGCCATGACACTGGAAGCGGTGCGAACCATCCACACGCCCACGCTGCTGGCGTACGGGCGCAACTCGCACTTCATCAGTTCCTACGAGTATCTGCACCAGACGCTGCCCAACTGCAAGCCAGTGCTGCTGCCGGGAGGCGAGCATTTCGGCCCACTGGAGGAGCCGGAGTTGCTCACTAAGCACATGATGGAATTCTTGATGCTTGACCGGGTTCGGGCGTAGAAGGTGGGACAGACGTTTTCATCTGTCAACCCCCGCACGCGCGATTTTTCCTTCGGACTTTGAGGCAGTGTTACCCGGCCGGCTTCGACGCGGGTGGCTGGATCAAGTCGGGCACAACCCGAATCACCCCGGGTCCTGTTGCCCAAAGCAGTCAGAGCGGAGCTTCACAGAGCGTTGCGATGACTGCGATTACGACGGCAAAAGGAACGTTTGACATTCCACTGATCGAGCGCGCAACGAAGATCGGGGAAGATCGCGGCGAGACCGAAGCTGTCGTCCACGCCGCGAAAGTCGGAGCCATGGTGATTGTAGATGACCCCTTGGGGCGGGCAGTTGGCAGCCCGCTTTGAATGAGACTTCCACGGAACAATCTGGGTTTCTGAGGCGGTTCTTCGAATTGGGGATGGCCTCACCCTCCGCCGTAGGCAGCCATTTTGTCCAGTTGCTTCAACGCGGCACTCGCCTGCCCAGGCACGCCGTAAACGAATTCTTGGCCGAAATTGGAGAGAACCCGTGACGGAAGACTAAAGCCGCCCCACCTTAACTATTGATATGCTTTCCCTCATGAACATTAGCACCGCCCGAGGCTGCGCGCTCGCCGGCCTCACCCTATTCTTAGCCGCCGTCCTCGCGCCTGCCGCCGACGCTCCGGTCCTCCGCGGCTACTCCCCGGAATCGGCACGCACCGAGCATAACTGGGAAGTCCTCTTCCGCTCGCTTCCCAGCCCGCAAAACCTGCACGATTACATGCAGCGCCTTTCCGCGCGGCCGCACCATGTGGGCTCACCATACGACAAGGACAATGCCGAATGGATCCTGTCGAAGTTCAAGGAGTGGGGCCTGGACGCCCACATCGAAACCTTCGACGTGCTCTTCCCGACACCCAAATTCCGCGCGCTGGAATTGGTCGCGCCCGAGCACTTCACCGCGAAGCTGGTCGAACCCACGGTAGCCGCCGATCCCACCAGCGGCCAGCATGCCGAGCAATTGCCCACTTACAACGCCTACTCGATCGATGGCGACGTGACCGCGCCGCTGGTCTACGTCAACTTCGGTGTACCCGACGATTACGAGCAGCTCGACCGGCTGGGCGTTTCCGTCAAGGGCGCCATCGTGATCACGCGCTACGGAGGGTCATGGCGCGGCATCAAGCCCAAGGTGGCCGCCGAGCACGGCGCCATCGGCTGTCTCATTTATTCCGATCCTCGCGACGACGGTTACTTTGAAGGCGAAGTCTTCCCGCAGGGTCCGTACCGTCCCAAGGATGGCGTACAACGAGGCAGTGTGATGGATATGCCGATCTATCCGGGCGACCCGCTCACACCCGGCATCGGCGCCACCCCCAATGCCAAGCGCCTCGCCATCAAAGATGCGCAAACCCTGACGAAGATCCCGGTGCTGCCCATCTCGTACGCCGATGCCCAGCCGCTGCTGGCCGCGCTTACCGGACCCGTCGCTCCCCAGCCATGGCGTGGTGCGCTGCCCATCACCTACCACGTCGGCCCCGGCCCCGCGCGCGTGCATCTGAAGCTGGAATTCAATTGGGACACCAAGCCCATCTACGACGTCGTGGCACGGATTCCGGGCTCGGCATATCCCGACGAGTGGATCATCCGCGGCAATCATCACGATGCCTGGGTCAATGGCGCCGATGATCCGCTCTCCGGGACCAGTGCGCTTATGGAAGAGGCCCGCGCCCTGGCCGAACTGCAAAAGCAGGGCTGGAAGCCGAAGCGCACCATTGTTTATTGCGCGTGGGACGGCGAAGAGGAGGGCCTGCTGGGCTCCACCGAATGGGCCGAAGAGCACGACGAAGAACTGCGGCGTCACGCTGCCATGTACATCAACTCCGACGCCAACAGCAGGGGTTTTCTGGGTATGTCCGGCTCGCACTCGCTCGAGAAATTCATCAACGGCGTAGCGCGCGACGTCGAAGATCCGGAAAAGAAGATCCCGGTTTGGAAACGCGATCAGCTCGTCCGTATCGCTCGTGCGGCGCCCGCGGACCGCGAGGAAATCCGCAAGCGCCCCGACCTGCGCGTCGGCGCGCTAGGCTCCGGCTCCGACTACACCGTTTTTGTAGATCACCTCGGCATCGCTACGCTGAACTTGGGCTTTGGCGGCGAAGATGGCGGTGGCATCTATCACTCGATCTACGACGATTTCTACTGGTACACGCATTTCTCGGATGGCGATTTCATATATGGCCGCGCGCTCGCGCAAACTGCCGGCACGGCTATGCTGCGCTTTGCCGACGCAGACTTGCTGCCGTACGATTTCACCAACTTCGCCGACACGGTCCGCAGATACGCCGACGAAGTGCAGAAGCTCTGGAAAACCGAGAGCGACGAGATCCGCGAGCGCAACAAGGAGATCGAAGAAGGCGTCTTCAGCGCCACCGCCGATCCGCGCAAGACGCTGGTGCCGCCGCCGCACGAGGCGCAGCCGCCCTTCCTGAATTTTGCGCCATTAGAGAACGGCCTGGCCGCCCTCACCCGCAGCGCCGAACGCTACGACAAAGCCGCGCAGAAAGCCGCGCTGGATTCGGCGAAACTGCAACCCGTCAACCAGAAGCTCATCCAGATTGAGCGCGGATTGACGCTGCCGGATGGCCTGCCGGGGCGGCCCTGGTTTCAGCACCAGATTTACGCGCCGGGCTTCTACACCGGCTACGGCGTGAAGACGCTGCCCGGCGTGCGCGAAGCCATCGAGCAGAAGAAGTGGAAAGAAGCCGACGAGCAGATCGTACGCGTAGGGAAAGTTCTCGAAAAGGAAGCCGCCCTGATCGACGATGCCGCCGCCGGTCTGGAATAGTGTTGTGCCTTGGTGGGGCAGGCGCTTTCGCCTGCCACGCCTTCGCCTGCCAACCGAGCGCGTCTCTCCGGCCTGCTACAATTCCGATGTGACCCGTACTCTCGCATTCCTCTTCCTGGCTGGCTCCCTCTGCCGCGCAGCGGAACTCAAACCCGAAGCTATCCAAGCCTACGACCGCTACGTGCACGATACCGAAGCTCGCCTCGCCGCCACCAAACCGTTTCTGTGGGCCGACGCCTCCGCCACACGCCTGCAGCAGGTGAAACAAGGGCAGACGGTTGTCGCGCCCTGGAAAGACGAGGGCGACACGTTCGTGCCGGGCGCATCCATTCACGACTGGGTCGGAGCGATATTCATTCCGGGCGTCACCCTGGCGAAAACCCTGGCCGTACTGCAGGACTACGACCATCACAAAACCATCTACAAAGACGTCCCCGAATCGAAACTGCTCGAACACAACGGCAACGATTTCAAGTACTATCGCCTGCGCGAACTGCATAACGGCCCCATCAGCGGCGTCTTTCGCACCGACCTCGAAGCGCACTACCAACAGATCGACGCCACCCGCTGGACCTGCGCGACGCGCACCACGAAGGTCGTCGAAATCGAAAACTACGGCAAGCCGAAGCAGAAGGAAATCCCGCAGGGACACGGCAGCGGCTATCTGTGGAAGCTGGCCGGCTATTGGCGTCTCGAGCAACGCGACAATGGCGTCTACCTGGAGTGCGAAACGCTGTCGCTCACGCGCGGACTGCCGCCCATCATCGGCGCGCTATTCACTTCGTCCACACACGCCCTGGAGCGCGAGGGCTTGACGGCCACCTTGCAGGCCACCCGGGACGCCGCCAAAAAGTGACCAAGCTGGCCTTGATCGGCTACGGCCACGTGGCGCGCGCGCTGGTGTCGCTGCTGCGCAAACAGCGCGGCCAGTTTCCGTTTCGCGTCACCGGCATCCACACGGCGCGGCATGGCACCGCGGCGTCGCCGCGCGGTCTGCCGCTGGGTGAATTGAAGGATGCAGCCACGCTCGGCCCGCCCGCCCGCTCTATCGAAGATTTCCTGGAAGCGGCCCAGGCCGATATCGCCGTCGAGCTCACCACGCTGAATCCCGCCACCGGAGAACCCGCTATCTCGCATATCCGCGCCGCCTTCGCGCGGGGCATGCACGTGGTGACCGCCAATAAAGGCCCCGTCGCGCACGCCTACGCGGATCTGCGCGACATGGCCGCACACCACCGTGTTGCCTTCCGCTTCGAATCCACCGTGATGGATGGCGCGCCGGTATTCAACATGGTCCGCTACAACCTCCCCGGTGTCGCTGTCATGGGCTTTACCGGCGCGCTCAATTCCACGTCCAAGCTGGTGATTGAAACCATGGAACGCGGCGGCTCTTTCGAGGACGGCCTGGCCTTCGCGCGCAGCCTGGGAGTGGCGGAGGCGGATGCCACCTTCGACGTGGAGGGTTGGGATTCCGCCGCCAAGACCGCCGCGCTGGCCAACGTGCTCATGGATGCGCGCACCACGCCGCAAGCCGTCTCCACGCGCGGCATCACGCGGCTCACACCCGAGCGCATGCAGGAGCTCGCGCGTGCCGGCAAGACCGTACGCCTGATCAGCCGCGCACGCCGCGGCGCCGGCGGCGTCTCGTTGCGCGTGCGCGCCGAAGTGCTCGACAAAGCGGATCTGCTGGCCTGCGTGCAGGGCACCTCGAACCTGCTGCTCCTGCACACCGACCTGATGGGCACGATCGGCACCGTATCGCTCTCTCCCAGCGTGGCACAAACCGCCTACGGAGTTTTTTCGGATCTGGTGGACTTAGTGCGAGGGTAGCGGCCCACTGGGACAAGGACAATTCAGACTCCCGGCCTCAATGTCTTACGAAAGAATGCCGCCAGACCGATCCGATCCAACTCATGCCTGGCTAACCCGCATCATCGCTTCGTGGGTCGCCAGTTCTGGCAAAGCGGTGGTATCCACGCCGTTGATTTCAAGAAAATCCAAAGCAGCCTGCGCCGCGGTCCGTTTGTTGCCGTCAATGTAAGCCTGGCTCTCGACCAGATGGTAGGCGTAGGCTGCGGCGATTTCGTAGAGGCCGCCATTACCGTAAAGTACACATTTTGAGGTTGGGCTATGGCCGACTCCAACCCGTGTTCGTTGCGAAGGCGGGGCAATCCACCTCAAGCCTCAAGCTGGTCCCGGTGAATAGTGTCGATCTGTTCCCGAGTAAGAAAGACGGGGTCTTGTTCCAAGTGGAAACCGCCGAAAGGTCTATTCGGCGAGACGGCGAAACAGCCCGGCGTGCAGAGTGCTAGTCTTCCGATGGGCCTTCTTGAACTGCTCATCGGAGGCGGTTCGGACGCCGGAGAGCCTTCCGTTGACGCGCTCCGCGTGCTCCCGCTTGGACCCAGCGCCCGGCTGCCTGACAGTCTTACGCTTTTGGGCGACCTTGCTTCCCGTGGGGTTAACCCCCCTCTCGATTCTACCGGAACCGGCGGCTATGCGCGCTCTCGTTCTCTCCAAGGGTCAAACAAACCCCACCCCTCCCCTACGGAGTGCTTTCAGATCTGGTGGATGTAGCACGGGGCTGATAAGCTAAGAATTCAATCATGCATCTTTCGGCAGGCAAGCGCCTGGGTCCTTACGAGATCCTGTCTTCCATCGGCGCGGGTGGCATGGGCGAAGTCTACAAAGCCCGCGACACCCGGCTCAACCGCGATGTCGCCATAAAAATACTCCCCGCCTCCTTCGCCTCCGATGAAGACCGCCTGCGCCGCTTCCGCCAGGAAGCGCAGTCGGCCAGCGCCCTCAACCATCCGAATATCCTCACGGTTTACGACGTAGGGATGCTCGACCTGGAGCCTTACCTCGTCATGGAGCTGCTCGAGGGGGAATCGCTGGCTGCCCGCTTGAAGAAGGGCAAGCTCAGCGCCGCCAAGACCGTTATTTTCGCGCGGCAGATCGCGACAGGTCTGGCGGCCGCGCATGCGAAAGGCATCACACATCGCGACCTCAAGCCGGAGAATCTCTTCATCACCCATGACGGCCGCCTCAAGATCCTGGATTTCGGTCTGGCGAAGTTCGTCGCTGCCAAACCCAACGAAGCCGCCGGCGGCGCCGCTACCACTACGGTGACCGACGCGGGCACCGTGATGGGCACGGCCAACTACATGTCGCCGGAACAGGCCGCCGGCGGAGTAGTCGATCAACGTTCCGACATTTTCAGCTTCGGTTGCGTCCTCTATGAGATGCTGGCCGGGCGTCGCGCATTCAGCGGCCCCACTCCAGTCCACGTGTTGCACGCGGTGCTCAATGATGATCCCGTCCTTCCCGCCGGAGTTCCCCCCGGACTTCAGCACCTGGTGCGGTATTGCCTGGAAAAAGACGTCGAGCAAAGGCTGCAATCGCCGCGGGATATTGTGATTGCCCTGGAAGCCATCGCGCATACCAGCGCCCCATCCCATTTGGCCGCACTCCCCTCGGTTCGAAACCCTTCGCGCTGGCTTACAGTGGCGTTAGCGGCGCTGGCCCTGTTCGCCTGTGCCTGGTTGGCGTACATGAAATTCCGCCCCGCGCCCGCCGTAGCGATCCACCGGCTGACGTTCCGCCGAGGCAAGATTCATGCCGCGCGCTTCACTCCGCATGGAAACGGCGTGGTGTACAGCGCGCAATGGGAGGACGAACCTGACGAACTATTCTTAGGACAGTTCGATAATCCCGGCTCACGCGCGCTGGGCTTGTCAGGCGCGCAGTTACAAGGTATCTCCGTTTCCGAAGAATTGGCCCTGGCCGAGCATATGCGGGTGGGTGCATCGCCGTTTGCTCCGGCTGGCCTGCTCGCGCAAGTGCCCTTCTCCGGCGGCGCCGCAAAGCCGGTGGAAGACAAGATCGCCTTCGCCGATTGGTCGCCGGATGGCAAGGATCTGGCCGTCGTCCGCGAGACCGATCAAGGGGACCAATTGGAGTTTCCGCGCGGGCACGTCTTGTACCGCACGGCAGGCTACATTTCCAACCCGCGCGTCTCGTCCTCCGGCGACCGCATCGCATTCATCGATCATCCGGTGGCGAACGACAATGCCGGTTCGATTGCCATAGTGGATAGATCAGGCAAAAAGCAGACCCTGGCCGCCGGATACCTTGCCCTCGAAGGGCTGGCTTGGTCGGCGAAAAAAAACGAGGTGTGGTTTACCGGAGCTCTTAAGGGAGCCCGTTACGATATCTGGGCCGCCACTCTCAAGGGCCGCGTGCGCTTGGTGTACAGCGCGCCCGTAAGCCTCGTGCTCCAGGACATCGCGCCGGACGGCCGCGTCCTCTTCACCAGCGAAGAACAAAGGACGAAGCTTATGTTTCGGGGTCCGGCCGACAAACGCGAACGCGAACTGTCGTGGCTCGACTGGTCGTTGCTGAACAACCTCTCTCCCGACGGAAAGCTGGTCGCGTTTTCCGAATCGGCCGAAGGCGCCGGAGGCACGCCTGGCGTGTTTCTACGCGAAACCAGCGGCGCGCCGGCCAGTTTTCTCGGTGCCGGGAGCTTTCCGGTCTTTTCCCCCGACGGCCAGTCCGTAGCCGCGTATGATGAGAAACCGCCGGCCATTCTGATCTATCCCGTGGGGCCCGGGCAAGTGAAGCATATCCCTATGCCCGGTTACACGATTGGCTTGGCGGGCCTGCTGCCGGACGGCCACACCGTCTGGTTCAATGGCAACGAGCCGTCGCGTGGTCCGCGATATTATCTGACGAACCTGCAGGCCGCCAAGCCGCGTCCTGTAACACCCGAAGGGACGCGCCCCTCCAGCCCCGGATTGGTTCTGAATGGTAAGTACCTGGCGGGGCGATCGGGAGGCAGCACGGTGCTCTATCCGGTAGGTGGAGGCGATCCCGAGTTCTTGAAAGGCGTGACCGATGAGGATCGCATCGCCGGCTGGAGCGCCGACGGCCAGGCCGTGTTCGTTTACTCGCGCAATGACCTGCCCGCGAAGATCTATCGCGTGTCCCGTCAAACCGGCAAGCGTGAGTTGCTGAGAGAGATCATGCCAGCGGATCGCGCGGGCATGAATTTCAGCGTCAACACCCTGCAAATGACCAGCGACGGCAAGAGCTACGCATACTCATTCCTCCAGGAGCTATCGGAGCTGCAACTGGCCGAGGGACTGCGGTAGGCCACCTGCAACCCCGCCCCCCGTCCCCAGCGAGCAAAGCTCGCCTTCACATCGCCCGCGCCGAGGCCAGGTAAACCGCGTTCAACAAAAACTTGAATGTCCCGAACGGCTGCCCACGGAACTGCGGCCGGAACGCGAACAGCACCACGCGCCCTTGTCCGAAACGCGCCTCCACCAGCGCCGGCTTGCCCAGCACCGCCTTCTCCCCGGACATATATCCGCTCGCCAGCAGATCTTTCGCGGCGAAGCGCGCAGCCACACGCACCTCGCGCTCGCCCTTGTTATATTCGGGCGCCAGCGTGATATCGAAAGCCTCGCCGCCCGTCACAAATGCGATCGCCTCTTTCGGCATGCCAAACGCCAGCGGCTGCGATGGATCCACGGTCAGCCGTACCAGCGATCCTGGACAGGAAAATGGCGGCCCGCCCACGTTCACCAGCGGCAGCGGAAACAACTGCACAGGCAGCTCAGCAGCCGTATCTAGCGCGATCAACGTGCCGCCCTCGCGCACGAACTTCTGCAACTGCGCGACGCCCTCCGGACCAATGCCGCCCGTGTACTCCGGCCTTTGCACGACCATCTGCGACTGGCCTCCCTCGCGTCGAAAAGAAAGTTCGCCGTTGCGCCATCCGTTCAGGATCGATTGCACCGTCTCCGAAGCCAGGATCACGCTGTCGAATCGCGCCCGCAATTCGCCCTTGCCGAAAGCCTCGTTGTGCAGTAGCGTGTAGGGCACGTGATAGCGGTCCAGCAACCATTCGGTCCACCCTTCGTCGGAATTCGCAGTCCACGATTGATAGAGTCCTACCCGCGGCCGCCGCAATTCGAAAGCCGGCTTGGGCGCGGTCTCGGCCAGAGTCACGCTGACGCCGAACTGTCGCGCGAAGTTGTCCGCGCGCGCCGCGTTTTCGACATACGCGCTGTCCACGACAATCGCTCCATCGGATGACCAGCGTACCGCTCCCTCGCGATCCATAAAAAACGACGTCGCCAGGAACGCGTCATTTTCGCGATGATCCAATAGCAGCACCCCGCCCTTCCCGGCGACCGACCCGCGCGCACGGAACTCGCTCACCGGCTCCAGCTCCGCATCGAAGCGATCGTCGATGCGATCGATGCTGACGCCCATCTGCATGGGCAGCGTCCAGCCGGTGATGTCGTAAGGCTTCTCCTTCAAATTCGGATAATGCTGCGCCTCCAGCAGATCGACCAGGTAAGGACGGAACGGCTGCGATGCGGGAATCACCAGCGCGCCCGCCGCATACGATTTTCCATTCGCGCTAAACGCCGCGCGTGCCCGCCGCACCTCGATGCCGGCCCCCGCCAGCCGATCCAGAAAGTCCCAAGCCGTCGGCCAGTCCCACTGCTGCTCCGCGAGCACATACGCGTAAGGCTTCCCCGCCGCCCCCGCCGCGATGGACTGCCGCGCCATTTGCCAACTCTTCAGCAGGAAGTCCGTCCGGCGCGCCGCGGCTTCGGTCATAATCGCCATGTCCGCCGTGAGCATGTATTCGATGGCGTCCCGCAGGCCCCATTTGCCGCCCATCCACGGCAGCCCATAAAACATGGATGGTTCGCGCGTGGCCACCCCGTTCGCAAACGCCGCCTGGAAATCGCTGGCCGCGTACACCTTCGGCGTGGCATACGCATACCCGGCCGTCTCCGTCAGAATCCCGTGCATGTTGTGAAACGCCGGCGCCGAGCGCAGCCCGCCATTCCACCACGCGTCGAATCCGAAGTATGACAGCACTCCCGCTTTCCCTTCGCGCGCGAATCGTTCCCGCATGGCCGCCCCCAGCCGGTCGATGCCTTCCATTACCGCCGCCGGGATATCGGGATTCAGCGGCTCGGCATAAGGCGGCACGAAAATGCGCGCGGGAAACGGCGGCGCTTGATGCTGGTTGTACACGATCTGCGGAAACCACTCGCGGAACAGCAGGCGCGACACGTGCCGCGTCTCCTCCAGGTTGAGCATGAACCAGTCGCGATTGTTGTCGTGTCCGGCGTACTTCTGGAAGAGCCAGGGCATGGCAGCGGTCTCGTAGGCCGTGCCCACGTTTTTCTGATACCAGTGCGCCACCATGTCCAGCCCGTCGGGATTGATCACGGGCACCTGCATCAGGATCACATTTCGGCGAACCGCCTCCACTTCGGCGCTGTCGTCGGCGAGCATCTTGTAGGCCAGCAGCGGCGCTTGCTGCGCGGGAGCCACTTCGCTCGCGTGCAGCCCGGAATCGATCCACACGATCGCGCGCCCCTCATCGGCCAGCGCCCGCGCTTCGTCGTCGCCCGCTTGCCCCAGCGCCAGCCGCGCGCTGATCTGCCGGTAGCGATCCAGCTTCCGCAGGTTCTCCGGAGCCGAGATGAACGCCACGTACAGGGGCCGCCCTTCCGAGCTGCGCCCGAACTCCTCCAGCCGCATCCGGTCGCTGGATTTCGCCAGTTTCTGGAAATAGCCGATGATCTGGGCGTAGTCGGCCAGCTTGTAGTCGTCGCCCGGAGTGAAGCCGAAATGCTCGGCCGGCGTGGGCACGGCCGCGCGGCAGCCGGCGGCGAGCAACAGCGCCGCAACGACGAGTTTGCGAGTCATAGCGAAGCAATGATGATATCGCAGCGCCACAGGTCTGCCGAAACCATATTCCGCTTACGCTTATCCTGGAGACAACAATGACCGTCGATGAACACCTCGAGAAACTCACGGAACGGCACGAAGCCCTGAGCCAGAGCCTGGAGCCGCTCACCCACGATGTGGCGACCGCACTCCTCCGTCCAGGCAATTGCCGGAGCACTCCAGACAGACGCCGAAAACATCCGGGCCCTCGCGCGCATCGCCGAGATCCACAGCTAACACAAAACGAGCCGCGCCTCGCCACTCCGTGTGCCCACCCATTGCGCGCGGCGACTTGAGCAGTCGGGAGCTTGAGGGCGAGATGTCCGCCTTAGAAAGGTTGCGCCGAATTACTGGGCTCATCGGGATCGGTGCACCGCCTCCGCTCCAGGAAGGGGCCAGGTTACAGGCGCGACTTCATGGGCCTTCGTTGCCTCCGCGACGTCGTACCTTAACCCTCTTTCCTTTTTCCTCTTTCACGCGGCGCGCGCGCACCACTACGCGCCGCGCTGGTCTCCCGAAAATATAAAGGTACGCGCCGCCCGGTCCCGCGTCGGCCTCGCGCAATTGCCCGCTCCGGTGATTGAGGACTCGGGAGCTCCACCCCTACACGGTCGGGGAACCTGGCATGTACCAATGCCCCCAAATCACCGCGGCAAAAGGCCCCTTCCCGCCGGGCACCACCAGGTATGCCGGAACCCGTCCGCCTCCGGGACTTGCGTAAGAAATATCGTGAATGTCGACGTCACTGCGCTTCTCGACGCCCGCCTCCTGAATATCGAGGGAAGCTTTTCGATCATGCTCAAAGTGGCGGAGCATCTCGGCGTCTTGTGCCGGCAACGGAAGGCAAAGAAAGCAGAAGAGCAGGCAAGTGCTGCGCCTCGGACGCAACCACAAAGCGCATTCTAGCAGGCCGCGATATACTCGAAGCGAGGCTGTCCGCATGGCGCGCAAGAAGCAGACATTCGACGTCCCGAAAGAAGTCCGCAAGCTGGCGCGCGAGCGGGTCGGCACGGTTCCCTCGTCGAAGCCGATTGTGCCCAAGTCCGAGCGCAAGAAGCCTAAGCACAAGAAGCCGCTGACGGTTGAGGACGACGCGCTGCTGTAAGCGACTACGCGCGTGGCTCGCCTCTGGAGTTTCAACACTTGGCAGTGGGGTCGCGGTGCGGTGCTTGTGGGGCAGGCGCTTTCGCCTGCCAACTCGCTTGGCTGCCACCGCCCCGTGGACTCGACTGCCGCAGCGTTGGCAGGCGAAAGCGCCTGCCCCACATGCGGCGAGGCTCGCCTGCGCCACGGAACTACATGAAGTAGTCTTTGACCTTGCCGAGCAAGCTCTTTTCGGCGGGCTGGTTTTCCACCGGCAGCGTATCGCGCAATTGCTCGAAGAGCTTGCGCTGCTCGCGCGTGAGCTTGGAGGGTACCTTCACGTCGATATGCACGTACAGGTCGCCGCGCCCGCTACCATTCACCACCGGCACGCCTTTGTGCCGCAGGCGAAACTGCGCGCCGTTCTGGGTGCCTTCCGGAATCTTCAAGCGGTACGGTTCCTCCAGCGTGGGGATGTCGATCTCGGCGCCCAGCGTGGCCTGTGCCAGGTTGATGGGAATCGTGCAGTGCAAATCGTTTTCGTGGCGTTCGAAGAACGAGTGCTCCCGGACCTTCAGCACCACATAAAGGTCGCCGGGAGGCCCCCCGTTCGCGCCGGGTTGGCCTTCGTGCGCCAGCCGCAAGCGGTTGGCGTCATCCACTCCGGCCGGTATATTGACTTTGAGTTTCCGCACCACCTGGCGATAGCCTTGGCCATGGCATTGGCGGCAAGGGTTGCGGACGATCTGGCCGCTGCCGCCGCAGGTATGGCAGGTGCGGCGCACCGAGAGAAAACTCTGCTGATACAGGATCTGCCCGCGCCCGTTGCAGGTGGGACAAGTGGTCGATCCGCTGCCCGGCTCCGCCCCCGTGGCGCGACAGCGGTCGCAAGCTTCCATGCGCGGCGCCTGGATCTCGGCGGTCATGCCGAACACCGCATCTTCGAAGCCGATTTCGAGATCGTAGCGTAGATCCTCGCCGCGCTGCGGCCGGTTGCGGCGGTCTCTGCCGCCGCCGAAAAGACCGCCAAATCCGAAGAAATCGCCCAGAATATCGCTGAAATCCGAGAATGTACCGGGGTCGAAACCTTGCGTGGATTGCAGCCCGGCATGTCCGTAGCGATCGTAGGCGGCGCGCTTCTGCGCATCGCTCAGCACGCTGTACGCCTCGGCAGCCTCTTTGAACCTCTCCTCGGCTTCCGGGTTTTCCGGGTTGCGATCCGGGTGATGTTGCAAGGCTAGTTTGCGATACGCGGACTTCACCTGCTGATCGTCCGCGTCCCGGCCGATGCCAAGGATTTCGTAGTAGTCTCTCTTCGCCACGGGAGGTTACGACAACCGCTAGGGCTTCACCGCGACCTTTACCATCGCCGGCCGCAGAAGCTTTCCTTTGAAATTATATCCGCTTTGGTATTCTTCCAGAACCGTCTGATCTTCGAAGTCGTCCGATTGCACGCGATCCACGGCCTGATGCAGATTGGGATCGAACGGTTTGCCGGTGGCCTCGATGGGCTCGAGGCCGGCTTTTTTCAGCGTCTCGAACAGCCGCTGGTAGATCAGTTCGATCCCCTTAGCGTACTCTTTATCGGCGGTTTCGACCTTCATGGCGCGCCGGAAGTCCTCCAGTACGGGGATCAGGTCGCGCACGATTTCCATCGCCGCAAACTGCACGTAATCGGAGCGGTCCCGTTCGGCCCGGCGTTTGAAGTTATCGAAATCCGCCAGAGCGCGGAGCAAGCGGTCCTTCAACTCGGCCTTTTCCGCCGCGAACTGGTCGCGGTCCGCGGTCAGCGCCGCGACGTGGGCCTCGAGTGTAACGGCGGGAAGGTTCTCCTCCACACCCGAAACGTTCTGTTCCTGATTGTCGTCTGCCACTGCTTTTAGATTAGCAAACATGCCGCGCCACGAGCGTAAGCGAGCGTATACCGCAAGAGTAGCGGGCCGCGCACGGAAGAAGGCACGAAAAAATTGGTTGGCAACGGGCTTGACAGGCGAAAGCGCCTGCCCCACCTTGGAAATCAGAACTGCATGCCTTCCAGCGCCCGCCGGGTCTGTAGTACCGCGCCCATCACCTTCTCATACTGCATACGCATGGGGCCCAGCACCGCGATCTTGGCCCATATGCCGCTGGGCATCTGGAACGAGATACCGATGATGGCCAACTCCTTCATGGCTGGATGCGCGTCCTCCAGACCCACACGCACCGCCAGGGATCCGGCGGGTTCTTCTAGGACCCGGTCCAGCAACTCCACCAGCCGCTTCTTCTCTTCCAGCGCGTGTAACAGGTCGCGCAACTTTTCGCGCGTGAGGTGCAGATCCAGCCCCAGCAGGTTGGAAACCCCCTCCATGTAGACGTCCGGCGCTACATCCACCTCCAGCAGTCCCTTCTGGAAGAGCAGCGTCAGCTTGCGCAGAACTGCGTCGTAGATGGCGCGCTCCTCTGCAATGCGTAGCAATAGCTCCCGGCGCGCGTCCTCCAGGCGCCAGCCGCTGAAGTTGCGATTCACATAATTGCGAATATTGCTTAGCTCCTCGGAGGAAAGGGTCTCCTCCAGGGTCACCACGCGATTGTGGACCGTGCGGTCGCGCGTCACCAGGATCACCAGGATGCGCCGGTCGCCCAGCGGCACGAGCTCAATTTGGTCCAGTTCCTGCACGGCCGGAGGCAGCGCGGCGGTGATCCCCACGTTGCGCGTCAGCTCCGTCAGGATGTGGCAGGAACGCTCCACGCGCGCCTCGACCGTGGCGGCTTCGCTGAGCTCGCTGCGCAACCGGGCGGCATCGGCCGAAGGCATGCGCCCGGCATTCAGAGACTGCACATAATGGCGGAACGCTTTTTCCGTGGGAATACGGCCGGCCGAGGTGTGCGGCTGCGACAGGTACCCTTCATCCGCCAGGTCCGCCATCGCATTCCGGATGGAAGCTGCGCTTAGACTCTGCCGGCGGCGCTTCGACACTGTGTGCGAACCGACGGGCTCGCCGGTCTCGATATAGGTCCGCACAATGGCATGCAGAATCTCGTGTAGCCGTATATTGAGCGACGCGTCTGAATCCATAAATCCGTGCGCAGAGTGCGATAGAGCACTCTCTACTAGCTATTGTATGCATGCGCGAACAAAAAACAAAAGGGCTACGGGCCTGTGGTAGAAGTACCGGCAGGCTGAATGCCTACCCAATCCAAGCTCGCAACTGTCGATGGGCCCTGGTGGCAGGCGGCTCGCCCCATGCCATTTACATCATTTCGTCAACACGGTTACGTACTCCCTTTCGGTCGTGGCTCCGATTCGGAGCCGCGCGCGTCAGCCGATGGTCTCACGAAGGCCTACAAGGCTTCGGCCCGCAGTCAGCATGCCCTGCGTTGCCCCATCGGAGGATTTCCGCGCAGGCGCCCGTGTGGCTTAATAAATGTAACAAGGCGGCGATCTCCCTGTACCAGCCATGAGCTTAAGCTCACCAACTCGAGTACCAGTACGAAAAAACTGTATTGCAACCATCCGCGCGGGGTGATATGCTCATCCGGATTTCGGTATTGCCGATCGCACCAGAAAGGGTACTCAAGAATGAAGAACACGCGTGTTCGTTTCTCCGCCAAGCTAGCAGTTCTGCTTGCCGCGGCACTTCCATTAGCAGCTCAATCGCCGGATGCCTCGACCGACATCCTCAAAGGATTTTCGCATCCGCCGCTACAACATTTCGTTACACCCGACGGCCGGCCCGATTCCTCGCCCACTGGGTATTCTCCAAATAAATTGAAGACGGCATATGGTTTTAGCCTGGTTAAGAATGGCGGCAAGGGGCAAGTCATTGCCATAATCGACGCCTACGACGATCCTAACGCCGAAGCGGACTTAGGCACCTTCACCACCGAGTTCGGCCTGCCCGCCTGCACTACTGCCAACGGTTGTTTCAAGGTGCTCTACGAGTCCGGCGCCACCAAGCCTCCCGCCGACACCACCGGCTGGTCCAACGAAATTGCGATCGATACGCAATGGTCGCATGCCATGGCGCCGGACGCACAGATCATGCTGGTGGAAGCCAATAGCAACAGCAATGCCGATCTGTACGCCGCGGTGGATGTGGCGGTGGCCAATGGCGCTACCGTCGTTTCCATGAGCTGGAGCGGTGGAGAAGCCTCCAATGAGAGCTCCTCCGATTCGCATTTTAACGTCCCTGGCGTTACGTTCGTGGCCGCATCCGGCGATGGGGGACACGGCGCCGTGTATCCAGCGGCTTCGCCGTACGTGGTTGGGGTAGGCGGCACCACGCTGGGCATCAACGCGTCCACCGGCGCCTGGCAAAGCGAGACAGCTTGGTCCGACAGCGGCGGCGGCCTCAGCAAGTACGAGCCAGAACCGGGCTATCAGGCACATTCCCAGACGAGCGGCAAGCGTGGCATTCCGGACGTCGCCTATGATGGAAATCCGAACACTGGAGTTCCTGCCTATAGCAGTTGGGCCTGTTCCGTATGTTACACCAGTTGGGAACAATGGGGCGGTACCAGCATCGGCACGCCTCAGTGGGCGGCTCTTTTTGCTATCGCCAACTCCATACGCGTGAAGGACGGCAAGACGACGCTGACGCAACCTCAAGTGGTCCTCTACCCCCGCGCGGAAGGTGACTACCACGACATCACGTCGGGTACCAATGGCTCCTGCGGCACAGAGTGCACGGCCAAGACCGGATATGATTTGGTGACCGGCCTGGGCTCTCCGCAGGCCAATCTGCTGATTCTCGGACTCGTCGCGTCCCAGTAACAGGCCTGTTCATCCACCTCAAAGCGGCCCGGCCGGGACGAGTGCCGGGCCGCTTACTTTACTGCCTGCTTTAGATTACCGGCCATCGCCGATTCCGTGCGCACTGGCAGACGCACTCCGACCTTATCTCCCCCCGAATTTGGATTGCATACGCGCCGCGAACCGCGCGATGTTGACGATGGCCCGCTCGTGCGTGCCTTCTCCAGCCTTCTCCTTTTCGTCCCAGGCTTCCACCTTGAACCGGATCCGCCGCTCCTCGACACCGATCACCTCGGCGGTAAACGTCACGGTCATGCCCATCGGCGTGGCCGCCAGGTGGTAGACATTCACATGCGTGCCGACCGTGTCGTGCCCCGGTTCCAGCAGCGGCAGGACCGCATCGCGGCAGGTCCGCTCCATCCAGCCGATCATATAGGGCATCACTATTTTATAGCGCAGTAAAACATTCAAAACATGGAAGCATGAGAGTTGTGATAATCTTCTGCCAATGCCCAACATCGAAATCGGAGCGATCCACGTAGAGCGATTGCTAGTCACCGCAGACCTGACGATTGATTTTCTGGAGTTGCCGGAAGCACGAGTTCTTTCGACGCCAAACATGATTCTGTACATGGAACGGACCTGCCGAAACAATGTGCTGTCTTTCCTCGAACCGGGACACGATACGGTTGGAACGCACGTCAACGTTTCACATCTCGCTGCGGCTGGTTTTGGATCGATGGTCGTATTCACTTCCGAAATCACGGCAGTCGAAGATCGCCGGGTGACGTTTCATGTTGCGGCAAAGAGTGAAGACAACGAATTGATCGGTGAAGGCACCCACGAACGGACAATCATCAACGTAGCGAAGTTTGCCAGTCGTCTTGCAGCAAAGCAAAAATCGAAACCCTAAAACAAGAAAAGGGCCTTGGGCACCACCAAGCTTCTGGAAATCGCTCCTGCCTCTCAGGTTCTCTCCGCATCCACCCGCCAGTCCCAAACCATCCCGACACGACCGGCATCTCAATAACGCCGTTCCCGCCAGTCGGAGTCCCATTCAAAAATTTGCCGGGTAGTCGATCTGGAGTCCCTCCGAGAAGATCTGCCCGCTCGGTTTCTAAACAGCCAACAAGGGATTCCTTAACCGAAAGGAACACAGTCGAAATCTGTTGTGAAGACGGCATCGAGAACCACATCGTCACCAACCAGGAAGCCGCCAGAAATGCCTTCCAGCGGCCACCAGAAGGCGCACAGCAATTTCGCCTGGGGCCGGATGGATTGACAGCATCCACAAAAACACCGAGCCACCTGCGTCTCGCCTGCTTCGCACAAGGTAACGGGCTTCCTTTTCGGATGGCGAACAAGTAGCGAATCTGCTAAAATTCGGTTGTGGTACGCCGCCCAGATCCAGAGCCGATCTTGAGCCGTGACGAACTGGTAGAGTACACCCGGCGTCTGTCGATGTTGAGCGTGCCGGGCGTCGAAGGGATCTACCAGTCGGCGCACAACGACTGTCGCCTCGATGGAAAGCGGCTTCCACCACCAGCAGCGGTCCAGCAGGTGGTTGCGGCGTGGAGGGTGCTGAGAAAGATTCATCAAGCGGGATGAGCCGACTAACCGTCAGGAGCCGCCATCGCTGAGACCTTTGTGGGGGCCAACTCGACTGGCACAGGGAGTCGCCAGAGCGCAGGAATAGCGGATTTCGACCAGAACACGGATGTACGATAATTAACACAGGAGAACGCCTGACCAACTGCACCCGTCATGGAATATCAACTCAAATGCCCCAGTTGCGGAACGACCGTCAACATCGAACAAACCCAGGTTGAAGGTACCGTTCAAAAGGGCGGACACAATACGGTGGGTGCGGAAGATTCCGCCGTGTGTCCGAATCCAGAATGCAAACGGGTATTCACGCAACCGGAAATTGATGACCTGGGAACGTGGGTGTGATCCGCATCAATCCATGAACTGATGGGCCATTCTGGAAATAGCGCAGACCGCAGAAGGTCTCGAAGACGAGCGAAAAAGTTGGCCGTAGCGCAAGCTGATCGCAAGCCGGAAGCAATCCTAGCGCAAACTACTCGAAAGGTCGAACTGACCACACAGGAGACTGACTCCATAGCGGTGCCGACCGTAGCACAAACGGATCGCAAGTTGGAACTCCGCATTGATGGTTCCCTCACGGTCGTCCTGGCTCTTATCCCGTTTGGATATCAAATGTTAGGATTTCCGAATGCTTCAATCGTCGGACTGTGCTCATGGGCCGTTTCCCTCGTGTTCATTTGGCGTATCGTCTGGCTCGTAACCGAACCCATCGGCGCTTACTGGCGTCTGTCGCTTCCAAGTGTACTGGTACTCACGATAATAGCGGCGATCTGGTCTCCTGTAAGTCGCCGAATATTAGGACAGGTCTTACCGCCAGATTTTCCGCATAATACTCCGCCACATATTAACGCTCCAACACAACTGCCGATGCAAAGGCCAACCGTTAAGCCTGATATCCGTCTCAGATTCGTGCGGCCTGAAGATGTCAGTTTTGAACTCGTCAATCCTTCGCAAGCGGTAGTTAACGATCCTAAGTTTTGGTTCGTCTTGATGGATTTGGACGTTCCGGGGAAGAATATCCTCGGAGATCTGGCGCTCCCTGACCTGCTACCCATTCCTGCGGAGATCCAGCGAGATTACATACGTCCCGGAGACCACAGCGTTCCTCGCAGTATCGTAACGTATTATCCGGGAGTGTCAACTGTTGTTAAGCCCAAGCATCGCCTGTTTGGATATGCGACCATTACGTGCCCGGACTGCATAAAAGAGAGGTCATTCTGGCTGTATTTCGTTCAAGGGTCTGGTGGGTGGTATTCGGAGTTTGAAAGACAGGAACTCCCAGATCGCAGAAATCTTCTATTATCTACAGATGATACACTCAATAAGCTGGTTCCAACCTCCAAGAGAACTATGATCGCAGGAATTTACTAGTCCGCCCGGAGCGCCGCCGTGTCTAGTATCTCCGCAAGACAGAAGCAGTTCACGGCCCAGTCCCCGGTACGCCGCCATTCATCGAAGCGATCTATTAGACGTGATAATTCTCGGCATGGACCCCAACCAAACGAAGATCATCGAACTCCTTCGTGAAGTTCACTTGATTGCCGTCAAGGAAATTGACCGGCTCAACCTGCGGATCGCCGAATTGGAAAGCACGTCCCGCCGCCAACCCGAAGCCGTTGTTACCGAGCGGCCAGCGAAGCCACCTTTCCCTTCGAAGAGTTCCGAGGTCGAGATGATGAACGAACAGCAGGTTGCCGACTACTTGAACACGAGCGTCGGGGTCATGCGCAAATGGCGGCTGTTTCGTAAGGGACCGAGGTTCGCAAAGATCGGGAGAGCAGTTCGATACCGGCGACAAGATGTGGATGCGTGGCTGGACTCGTGTTCGGGGCTGCGATGATAACCGCTTCATGAGCTGCACGCATTGGCCGCTTGGTGAATGCGATGCCGCCCGCTACTGCACACGCCACCAGCACGCACAAGAACGTTCCAAATCGCTTTTCGGCTTTGGTTGCAAACACCTCTGAGAGTTTTCCCGAATCACGGAAGCGCCACTTGGTCGATGTCAGGCAGCAGTTCCACTTCGATGTCTGTCTCGATGCCCACTGGTGGAGGATTGTGACACTTGGCTTTCCAGGTCAGCATCGCCGTCCCGTTCAGATTGCGACGACGGGAAACCGTGATGCTCTCAACGTGGTTGGTCTTGTTCGTTGCGTTCCGCAAAGAACAGTGCAGGGGCGTCTCGTCGATGACTCCCGCCAAGTACTTCACAAATCGCTTCCACAGAACGCCGTCATTACAGCTTGGAAAAGCGAGGTTGTATTGCGTCAGGTACGCCTTGAATTCTTCACGCAAGGTTAAGGGGCTTACCAGTTTCTTCAGCTTGTCGGAAGCAGTAGTGTTGTTGCTGGTGATGTAGTCATCGAACAGGCGTACCAAGCTGTCCGCAATGTCAGAGCGATCCAACTTCGTATGGACGATCCAATCCCGATAGAATGTGATTGTAGGATAGGTTTTCTTGGCGTGGTCGTGCTCTAACAGCTTTCCGATCTCAACCAGAATGTAGACGACCTGACGTTCGCTGGTCATCTCTCCGTTAAATTCGAGCCTGAGCTTTTCGACGATTTGGTTTTGGCCCATTGTCAAGATTGTATCGAAAGTGGACAAAGGGTTTTCAATGGTAAACACACAAAATGTCAAGTTGGGTCCTCGACGACCGGAACGACTGTTTGCAACGCTTCCGGCAGAATCCCCGCCCAGACCGCCCGCTACAGGTCCCGCCAGCCCACCGTTGCCCCATCACCCCGGTTTCGACTTCGCCGCCAGCCCGTGCTACCGTGCATTTATGGTCAAGCACACGGTCCTGGTCCAAATGACCGGCGCTACCCCATTACAAGCAGAAGTCGAACTTGACACGGATGCCTTGGGCCTCGAAACGCCGCCGCCCCGTTCAACAGGTTCACTGCGACTTGGCAGCTATGGAAGATTGGCTGCAACGAGATCTGTGTCGTTTTTTTGTGGTCTTCGGGCTTTCGGCTTTCTGGTTCTAGCCGTAGCGGTACAACACTGGTTAACTAAAGGCAATATCACTTTCACGCCTGAATTTCTTGTCGATGCCGGTGTACTCCTGATATCGTTACCGCTGGACGGAACTTTTGATGTTTGTCCAAGTTATTCAAACGACATCCGGGCGCAACTTTTGTGGAACGGCAATTATGTCGGCTGATACTACTACGACCGAAAGGCTGCACAACCCAGAGGATTCGAGCCAAGAAGATATCGGAAACATCGAAATCTCGGCACATCTGGGTACTGGTTGCGAAGAGCGGGTTGACGAACAACTGGACGACGAGGAGGAACAGATCCTCGAATACATTCGGAAGCAAAGCCTCATTCAAAGAAGGCTAAGGCGATTGAATAGACTACCCTCGTCCCGGCTGCACTCGTCAAAACTTAACAGATGTCGTCCAAGGACGTTGAGGTGAGTTCCGCCCGAAAGGCCGACCGAACGTTCTCATAAAGGAGCCGCCCAGTCATGAGGCCAACGGGTGCTCTATCAAGGAACTGGAAGGCTGAGGAAACGCTAGGCTTGCCATCCAGAATACGTGACTCTTTCCATCCGGCGTCCTAGTGATCCACGCAATTCTCCCCTGCTGGCGTAAGGTGTCCAACTTCTTTTGGGCGCTTTGTTCATCGTCGTAGCTGCAAGAGAACTTCATGCTCTTCCCTGACTGATCGTTTGCCAATCTGCAAGCGCCTTTGCAACTGCAATATAAGGTGGGGGAAAGGCCAACGGCAAGGTTACAAACAGGTATCCTCTCTGACGTTAACATTGGTTGCGGCTGATTTGGAACTTAAGGAAGGCGATGATCTCATACGAGTTCTGCTGCCACTGTCAATTGCCATCACCCCGCCTCCGACATCGCCACCAGCCCGTGCTACCGTTCCGTTATGGTCAAGCACACGGTCCTGGTCCAAATAACCGGCGCTACCCAATTCCAGGCCGAAGTCGAAACCGAGGATCTGGACACAGACACGCCGCCGTCACACCTGACCGGCACGTTCCTCCGGTTCGACGGATACGAGGCGATCTGTAAGGCCCTGGTCCACACCGACCGCTTTGACGGCGGATCGAGCCATACGATGTACCTTTTCGACGGACGGCACGGCTACAGGTTCACGATGGCAGCGCCGGATTCTGAACGGTTCGAGGCTGTGGCGCTGTGAAGCTGGCGAGTAGTGTGCCGGGTTTCAAAGAGCGGTGGTGAATCTGGCCCACAAAACGCAACGACCCGCCACGAACGCTTGAACCGGCCCTGCCAAGATGCCCAACCAAGGCACAGCGGCCAGGGCGAGTCCGCAAGGCGTGGATCATGCCAATCGTCGCCCGCCAGAAAAGTCGAACGGCGAAAACATTTAACACGACACCGGCGTGAGGCATTTGGCCGAAAAGCAGTCGGATCTATCGGCAGTGAACTATGGGATCAAACCGTCCAAACCTCAATCTCCACTGGATCACCCAACTGCAAGTCTTCGACCCATTCAGCCATTATCTCCAGCACATTGTCTCCCCAAAAGTTAGTGCTAGTGCGGGCGATAACGGCGGATACCTTGCCGGTAGATGTTATCAGCCAGCAATTCTCAAAACACAAATCTTCTTGGCGTTGGTCTGTTCGATCTCTTCTGTCGAGCCTATGATCTACTCGCAGCGTGTGCGGATGATCGATTTCAACGTTTATTGTCCCGCCGTAGAGATTCCCACGGCCCGTCGCTTTTCGGATTTCTTCGATCCCCCAATGCTTGGCATCACCACAACCAGCTTTGATACGGCCATCCAAAACGGTTTTATGCACGGTGCCTCAGCATGGTGAATCCGCCGACACAAGAAATTCCCTGACCGATCCTCTTTATTTCTTCGGCTTCCATTCCGCAGCCATTCGTTGCGCTTCGGCGATTTGTTGTGGCGTCATCTTCTGGGCTATTCCCTCTCGAATCTTGGCGAATACTGTCTGCTCGTCACCGCTACTGTTTGAAGCGGAAAGGTTCGCCCACATATGCGCTAGTACGTAGTTCTGTGGAATACCAGTGCCGGTGAAGTAGGCAAGGCCGAGGCAGGACTGGGCGGGCGCATTTCCAGCTTCGGCGGCTATGCGAAACCAACGGACAGCTTCACCGTAGTCTTGCGGCTCGCCTTGTCCTTCTTGGTACGCACGACCGAGAGAAAACTGGGCGGTCGCATTTCCAGCGTCAGCGGCTTTGTGAAACCAGCGTACAGCCTCACCGTAGTCTTGGGACACGCCCCTACCGTTGTAGTACGCACGACCGAGGTCAAATTGGGCGGCGGCGTTTCCGGCGTCAGCGGCTTTGCGAAACCAACGGACGGCTTCAATGTAGTCTTGCGTCACTCCTGTGCCGTCATAGTATGCATCGCCAAGGAAGTCTTCAGCGTCAGAATTCCCGGCGTCAGCGGCTTTACGAAACCAGCGGACAGCTTCGGCATAATCCTGCGTCACGAATTCGCCTTGTTGGTAAGCAGCGCCAAGTAGTACCTGAGCCGTAGCGTTTCCAGCGTCAGCGGCTTTGCGAAACCAACGGATCGCCTCAGCTAGATCCTTTGGAACTCCCGTGCCGTTGTAGTAGGCACGACCGAGGATGAACTGCGCTTCAATATCTCCAGCATCAGCGGCCTTGCGAAACCAACGCAGGGCCTCAGAGAGATCCTTCGGAACCCCTTTGCCGTCACGGTACGCAAGACCGAGGTTGAGTTGAGCGAAAGTATTTCCAGCGTCAGCGGCCTTCCGAAACCAACGAGCACCTTCTGCGTAGTTTTGCACCATGCCGGTGCCGCTCTGGTAAACAAGACCGAGGGCGCACTGGGCGTCAGTATCTCCAGCTTCGGCGGCTTTGCGATACCAGCGGAGACCTTCGGCGTAATCTCTTTTGACGCCCGTACCCCCGAAGTACATTGAGCCGAGATGAAACTGAGCGCCAGCATTTCCAGCATCAGCGGCCCTGCGAAACCAACGAACAGCTTCGGCGTAGTTTTGCACCACGCCGGTGCCGTTGTGGTAGGCAAGGCCGAGTTGTAGTTGGGCATCAGCGTTGCCAGCCTCAGCAGATTCACGGAGCTTGGTGATTGAGGGTTGCCCGGAAAGAGCCTGCGCACAGAAGATTTCAGCGGCCAAAATCAGCACGGCGGCAAGAGAAATGTTGTCGGACCTCCGCATACAGCGGATTTTACCTCTTCGCAGCTTTAGAGCGATTCTCTTAAGAACCTGATTCGCCAGAGACCCGTTCCATTGCTACCAGCCGTCCGTTATCGGAATCCCTTCAGTATTCAGGACGGCGGCAATTCCATCCTGGCGACGAGCCGCACCGCAACCGCACATCCATCGTTTTCCGCCTTCTTGCTTTGGTCAAGCAGCGTCCTAACCCTCACGATGAACGCAGATTGGACCGCCGCCACCCATCCGAGCCATCCCTCCAGGTGATCCCGACAGTTGGGGCAACGGGCGACATGCTTTTCGACTCGGAGCATTTCGGCCTCGGAAAGTTCTTTCAAGGTGTGGCGCTCCAGCAGTTCGATGCACCAGCCGAACCAATACCCTTGCGCTGCCATTCGGGGCGCACGGCCATCGGTGCCAGCGACACGGCATGAATTTTGCGGTTCAAGGCTTGAGCTTGAACACCAATCCCTCGCCTGCATCCGTAGTGCCATAGAGGTCGCCTTTCGAGTCTTGGATCAGACCTGCATAGGGCAAGCCGCCAGACGGCTTTACAAAGCTGTGCAGAGTGGTTAGATTACCTTTCGTATCCAACCTGAAGACAGTACCGCAGCCCATCCTTTTACAGACATCATTCGTTATCCCGCCGAGATAAGTGCTGCCGTAAAGATTGCCTGCTGAGTCGAGGATCACACCTGAGTAGGGTTCGCTCCCATCTGCACACTCCGCAAGACTACAGAAGTTGTACAGGACGGTATAATTGCCCGCCGTATCCACCTTGAACACCACTCCATGATTGTCTGTCCCACCGTATGCAGTGGTCCCGTAAAGGTTGCCTGCCGAATCAAGAATCACACCGGGTACATAGTAGGCCCCGGAATTTGTTAAGTCGTACAAGACAGTATAATTGCCCGCCGTATCTAGCTTGTACACCACGCCGTAGCCGCCCGTGTGCGGTGGCCCGCCGCCAAAACGAGTGGTCCCGTATAGGTTGCCTGCCGAATCGATGGTCACGCCTGCAAGGGGTTGCGCCCCATCCGTACAACCTGCGAGGCCACAGAAGTTATACAGCACGGTATAATTGTTAGCCGTATCCAACTTGAATACCACGCCGCCAGCCCCACCACCTGTGCCGCCTGAAGTTGCTGTCCCAAAGAGGTTGCCTGCCGAGTCAAGGGCCAATCCGCAGGTAGGGTTGGACCCATCGGCCCCGCCATCAAAGCTGTGCAGCACGGAGAACTGGCCTGCGGTATCCAGCTTGAAAACCACGCCACGCCCAAATGCGCCGCCCGCAACAGTAGTCCCGTAGAGATTGCCTGCCGAGTCGAGGATTACGCCTGCGTAGGGCTGGCTTCCATCGGAGCAGTCCGTAAGGCTACAGAAGTTGTACAGGACGGTATAATTTCCAGCCGTATCCAGCTTATACACTACGCCATTATCCCCCTGCATCCCTGCGCCGCCATATTCCGTCGTCCCGTAGAGATTGCCTGCCGAGTCGAAAGTCACGCCTGCTGTATAAGGACTCCACCCGCCCTCAGATGCCTGGAATCTGTACAGCACTTTATACCGAGTATCAGGGATTTGCGCAAACAACCCAATAGAAAGCGAAAGTCCCATAAACAGGGCGGTGATGGCCTTTGATGGTGCGAAGGTTTCCATTTCTACTGAATACTATTTTGGAAGGCAAGAAGTCAAGAACTGAAACCAGTCGGGGAGTCACGCCAGAAGCCCGTACAACGCCTCGCAGCGTGATCTTTCGGCAAGCGTCCGTGATTCGACGCAGTGGTAAAGTAATGACGCCGTTCCACCGGCCCGACGAACCCTCCGATTGACCTTGGCACGGCTGCGAAACCTGCACTGCCCGCTCACGGTTACGATTCCAACTGGGGGTCAACGGCTCTGCCAGAACACTCCGCACCACGCTCACAGTGTCGCCCAGGTCGCTCGAAAATCGTCTGGCAAAAACGAGGCCGTCGCCCTGATTACTTCGGAGAGGACAGACGTTCAACCGTCATGAAAAGCGAGTATTCACATGTCGGGAAGCAGTTCGGTGTAGGGGCAGTGGTCTGGAACGTTATCGGCGTGCCTGCCTTAACCCGCAACACGAATATTCCAGGACTGTAGGTAGCAGACGACTCGTTGAGTATGAGAGACGCTAGGTAAATGTTAGCATTTGGGTTGAAATCGTCTGACCAAAAGATTTGGGTGTTTATTGTGGCGTAGGTGCTCGGACCTTCAGCCGGGGCTTCCAAATAGTAGGAGATCCGAAAGAGACCGTCTTCAACTGGCGTAAACAGTGTTGTGGTGGCTATGTTGGCTGTCTGATTGGTCAGGGAAATCTCCTTAACGACGACCGGGCTAACTGGGTTTGCACCCCAGGCAGTCATCGTCAAAAAGAGAATCGACGTGAACACACAGAGCATATGGCGAGATCGTTGCATAATAGAAACCTCCGTTTAGCGCTTATAGTCTACACCTAATAATGAACGTCGTAAAGCGGGTAGCCTCGGTTCACGGCAGCAAATTATTCGGCTTTAAGATTCTTTGGTTCCCGGTTCGACCGGCGCTACCCCCTTGACGGCCCAAAGTGCTATGCTGGATCGAAATGTCCAGCCTCATCATCTTCGTGTCCTCCGGTCTTTTTGTCTACTGGTGCTCACGGACTTTCACACTCCTGCACGACTCCGACACCGAAATCGACGACACCCTGGCACATGATCTCTGGCTGTGCCGCAAAGTTCTGTTATTGGTGCGCTCGGCATTTTTTCCGCCGCCGACACAGTTTATCGGGTGACGGCGAGGTTGGTGGAGATGAGAGCCGATTTCTGGGCTGAACGTCGGAGCTAGAAGTGGTGCTGCCCATGCCCTCGATACGAAGCCGCTGGAAACTCGTGCTGCTTCCTGTCGGCCTGCTCCTGCTGACGACAACGATCAACCTGTCGTCGGCTTTCCCGCAACAACCTGCTCCCATTCCTTTCAAAGCCCAAGATGAAGATCGGGAAAAATACCAGAAGCCAACCGAAGTTCTGAAGTCATTGGAACTCTCAAGTGGCGATTGGGCTGCTGACGTAGGAGCGGGAAACGGCTACTACGCTCAACATATGGCGGATCTCGTTGGACCGACCGGCAAAGTGTTCGCAGAGGACATTGCCGATTACGCTATCGACTTCCTGCGGGAGCGAGTGAAGATGTTCGATCTACGGAATGTCGAGATCGTAAAAGGTGACGTGGATAACCCCAAGCTGCCTAGTGAATCGCTTGCCGCCATTCTCATAACAAATTCGTACCACCACTTCACCCAATACCAGCCGATGCTCCAACAGATTTTCCGGGCACTCAAACCGGGTGGCCGCTTGGTCATTGCAGATTACAGCCTGCCCGAACATCGCAACCAACCCCGAGCCGACCAACTCAAAATCCATGAGATCGACCCCGGCTTGGTGCGGGCCGAAGTTGGGCGGGTTGGCTTTCAGGTCGTAAAGTGCGAAGACCCGTTTCTAAAGCGAATGCCCGATGCCAAAACAGGTGACAGAATTGCGGCGGCTGACATGTGGCTGATGGTGGCGGTTCGACCTAAGCCCTGACACATCCACCGCCGTGAAGTTGCCGGTACGAGACTGACGGCCACCGTTGACTCCCAGAGCGGTAGGCACTATATTGTGAGAGTCGGGGGAAACGGTTCGGTCCACGGAACTGCCTATGCCTGACGATCCAATTCCGATCAAGCTCCGTGAGTTGAAGCACTCTGACTTGGAATCGGTTCACGAACTCTTCTCGAATTGGAATGTCGTGCGGTACATGCTACTACCGCATTGCACGACGAGCGAAGAGACTCGAAAATGTCTTGAAGACCTGATTACCGAAACTGCCGATGGAGCTTGGCTATCAGTGTTGCGTGCAGTTGAAGCTCTGGATTCCTGTGGCGTAATTGGGCTTTGTGGGATCGCAATCTTGCACGGATCTGAGCAGGGAGAGATCTGGTACTTGGTCAGGCCCGAATACTGGGGTCATGGTATCGCAACAGAGGCCGCACGAGCACTACTGAGGATCGGCTTTGCGGAAATGAACCTCCAACGGATGTTTGCAACTTGCCTTCCAGAAAATCCGGCATCGTTACGGGTTCTGGAGAAAATTGGTATGAGGAAAGAGGGCTATCAACTCAAGAATCTTAAAATCCACGGCGTTTGGCACGACAGCGTTTTGTATGCCGTTCTTCGTGAGGAATGGAAAGTGGCCAGCGGCAGCGGCGGTCCAGGCTGAAGGGCGGCGGTTGTGAATGATCGCCGGGTCCGTGTCCCTGATCGGCTTCGGCCTGGACAGCATTATCGAAGTGTCGTCTGGGACGGCGTTGCTTTGGCGGTTCGGCCACGACTTGAACCGATCCCGGCGTGAACAGGCTAAACGGATCACGTTTGCGGATCGTCGGTGGGTGCTTCGTTGCGCTGGCGATGTACATTGCCTACGAATCCGGCTCCACAATCGGCCACCAAGAGCCTGAACGTGGCCTGTCTGGAATCATCGTCGCCGCCGTTTCGCTGGTGGTCATGCCGTTGCTGGCACGAGCAAAGCGCCGGGTTGCTGCCGGGATCGAGAGCGGAGCCATGAAGGCCGATTCCAAGCAAGGCGATTTTTGCACCTACCTGTCTGCGATTTTGTTGGGCGGCTTGCTCCTGAATGCGCTGTTCGGCTGGTGGTGGGCCGATCCGGTGGCGGCGCTGGTGCTGGTGCCGATCATCGGCAAGGAGGGCGTGGAGGGTTTCAGGGGCAAGGCGTGTTGTGATGATTGCGGGTAACGGTTCATTAGGTAACGCCGCAAGCGCACGGGAACCGCCCCGACGCCGCACACGACCAACACCCCGTGCCGCATTTCACCGGACGTTTTTCGGTCGGACGGTCGCCCCCGATCCATAATTCGGTTGTTTCTTGTTGCGTGCCGTATTCCACGCCATGATAGTGGGCATCCATTTCGCAACGTGACGGCCCACACGTTCTTTGATAGCGTCGTCGTCCGATTTCCACTTTGCAAACTCGGTCGTATGTGGCTGGAGAATCTGCCCATACAGGTCGAGAATAGTCAGGTGCGTGTTGAGGATCATGAAGTACGTCGATGGAAAGGAATCTGGCGGCATGTCGAAGAAGTTAATGGTTCGGACGTTGGGAGTGCTTCTATCTTTCGGCCCTGACTTAAAATAATTCGCCATGCCGTAGATGCTTCCATGAAGCTGTTTGGAAGCAAAGTCAAATCTATCCTTCAGGACGGATAGGAGTGGATTGAAATCCGCATGTCCTTTCTTGGGGAACACATCCTCCGTTCGAAAAGCCTTGCGATAGGCGTTGTACTTGTGGTCATCAAATCCAGCCTCAGACCAGACCTTGCAGAGATTACGGTGCTTGCTCATTCGGACTGTGAACGCACACGCTTCAATCGCTCTACGAAGATGGGTAAGAGCATCGCCCTGATACATCCGCAGTGCAGCTATGACAGACTTTGTAAACAGCATCCGGCTCATCATGAGTTGATTGCAGGCGAGTGTCACAAAAAGAGCCAGTTGGTCGGGAGAATCCAGGTTCCCGCCCGGAAACTTTACCAGGGGTGCTATCCCCACGTACAACAACTCGATATCACCAATGAGTAAGGCTGATGCTTTCAAATATTTAGTAGCATTGTTCTGGTTTGTCGCTTCTTTGGGGCCAAGCTCAGTCAGATCGGTGGCGTTCTGTTTCTCCATTATCAATCCCTCCACCGCCTTCCGGTTTCTATTTTCGTTGGCAGTGTTGTTGGATCGTTCGAATCGGGCACCAGCAGCTTCAATCCATCCCTTACGCTGCACGACGTATTGCCGCACCCTGCGTACTAGAGCGGACCCGCCGTCACTCTTATTTTACAGCATCGGAAAACAAGACGGGCGACAAATGTTTGTACGGCCATCACGCTAGAAATGAAATACTGACAGAGCAGCTTTCCTGCGGCGTGGCGTGGGCGAAGCCGCCGCCGCCCGAAAAGCCCGATAATGGTGATCTGAGGTTCGCATACGCTGCAAGGTCCACTGGCCGACCAGATTGAATACGCAATCCTCTCCATCGTCATGGGGCCGAACGGTACCGAAGGAACGCACCAAGCCTCCTGGGGCGATTGGGAGAATTCGGTGCGGCGCTCTGTGCTGGATCAGTTCGGCCAGGGCGCTGTCAAAGCCGCATTCAAGCGCCTCTGGAAGCGAGGGGTCGTGCGCCTGACGAAACCGGACTTGCATCGCTACCACGCATACGACTACTCCGGCAACGAGACGGATGACGCCGCCTTCTTCTTTCACGGCCCCTTCAATGTAACGATCACCGACGAGGGTCGAAGCCATTGGGACCACACGGAAGAACCAAGGACCACGCTTTTCATCAGCCACATCGGTGAAGAAAAGGCAGTGGCTCTCAAACTTCAGACGCTTATCCAGTCGGCGTTCACCAACGCATTCCAGGTGTTTGTTTCCAGCGATCCGGCTAGTCTGGGTGGCGGCGAAGAATGGTACCACCACATTCTTGACAATCTTGCGAAGGCCAAGGTCGTGCTGGTGCTTCTATCCTCGGAGTCCGCAGACAGACCGTGGATCAATTTTGAGGCCGGGTTCGGAAAGGGGCAACGGTCTCGGGTCGTTCCCCTTCTGCTCCGAGGGCTATCGTTCGATGCGATGCAATACCCGCTGAAGGGCTTGCAGGGCTACTACCTTCAGCAGTTGCCTGAAATACTGAAGGAGATTTCGAGACGGATGGATGCCCCGATGGGCAAGGTCGATCTTGACGCCGCATCGGAAGAGATCAATGATATTCAGACTGAACTGCCCGCCAAGAAGCTGGCCCTGGAACTTCGCCCAGAAATCAGATTTCCAAATTGGCTCTTGCGCTTCGCTATTGTAAACGGTGGCAACCGGGATGTTCAACTGCTCGAAGTGAAAATCAGAGTTCCGTCAGCAATCCTGTCATGCCCTTACCGTCCCATGACGGACCCCACGGTTCTCGAAGTAGGCCAAAGCTCAGACAGTGGGGTCCAGTACACGGTTATCACCTACGGAAATCACCGCAAGGGGGATGCTCAACACGTTGTATTCAAGACAAGTTTGGTCAAGGTCACAACTGAGCCATTGTGTACTGACCTTGCGCCGGGAATGGAGTCAGTCCTTCAACCAATTTCAATCGAGGCCCGTTGTCCACTTGCCGGAAACGAGCTTCAACATCCAATCAAGTATCAGATCTTCGCCAAGAACGTAACGTCCGTCGAAAGGTTCATTACGCTTGACGACAAATTAGTTGTTCCGCAAACGTAAACGGGCCGTTCGGGAGTTTGTAGATCACGTAGCAGGAAACGTTGACACAATGGCACCGGATAACCGCCATCGGTGTTTCGGAGCGCTGGTGGGTCGGAACCGCATCAGATCTTGTTCGTCGCCAGCCATTCCATCAGTTCATGAACTGTCTTGCAGTACGTCGGAAACAAAAGCAGGAGCGCATGGGTCTCGTCCCGCTCCATTCGCCTGCCGGTCGGATGGCCCGCTTCGTTTCTGGTACGTCGGATGAGGTCGTAGATGCCGTCGATCTGTTGTGTCAGGACAGACTGGATTTCTGCTGGCAACGGTGTGGACGGCGATTTCAGCCTCACCAGAACTTCAATCGTGCTGCGCCTTTGCCTTCTTGTTCTTTGTGTTCTGCTCGAATTTTGCCTGTCGTTGAGGCGTATCCAAGGCGGCATGTACCGCAGCGACAAGCCGCAGCAACATGTTCTCGGACGGCGCTGCACTCGGTAGCTCGTTGGCATGGGGCCGCTCTAGGCCAGAGGCAAGCGCTCCTACTTCGTCCAGCCCGTTGCGCCGAGTTCCTGACGACTGTTTCGACTGGTCAGAGTGACGGCGATGGCACTTCCCAATCCCAGTCCAGTGTTGTAACGGTATCGAGGGCATGAAGCAATCGCAGAACTTCCACTTTCTCATTAGGCGGCGGCTGTGTGCCGTGCTGTATGCCGTGGCGGAATATTCGACCCTCCCCTGATCTTGTTGTCCCATACTGCTCGTAAAGCCATTGAACAAAGGCGTAGAGCGACATCCAAAAATAAACCAGGATTGTGTCCGAGTCTTCTTCCTTCGCCTTGTCATAGCGGTGTTTGACCATCCTTTCCACATTTGTATTAAAGAAATGCTCCGCAGGCACGAGATTTCTGATCCCACGTTCGAGCACGGCCACAAGAAGTGGAATGGCGATAGCATACTCGCCCCGGCGATAGGCCGTGAAGCATTGAGAAAGCGGGATGTGGAACGGTTCGAGTTCCTTGACATTGATAATACGCTTCTCAAGGTGACTCAAGTCCGAATCGGTTGCGGCGTACCAGTTCTGCATATAGCCGTCCGCTTCCGCAGGTAGGTTCATCTCGGAGAGCCTGACCATATCGGGTACTGTCATCGTCATGGTCACCGTCCAGCCAAGCCGCCCAACGTGGTCTGCACGTTCAAGCGTTCGCCGTAACCGTGGCCCCATTTCGGCAAGCTCCCTAGCAAGTGCCGCCTGCGATTCGGCCCAGATCCCTGCCCAGTTACCGACGCTATCCTGAATTGACTTTCGGGCGGCTTCTGCCTGCTGCACCCATTGCTCCTGAATCCCACTCTGGACAGCTTCGGCCTGTTTTGTCCATTCCTCCTGAATTACGTTCAAATCAGCGGTGACGGTCAGCATGTTTTCTTGAACTGGCTTCAAAGCCGCTGAGAGCGCCGCCCACTGCTCTTGCCAAGGCTTCAGTGCATCCGCTAATTCTATTTGGAACCCGGTGTAGGCTTTCAGCGCCTTCTGGATGTCGATTGCGAAGTTCGTGATGTCTGGCGAAGGGTTGGGTTTATCGGCCATGTAGAATTACCAAATATAGCGGTTTTGGCATCCTGGTACTCCTCAATGTTCTAAGAAGCATCCGAAGCTAACGAACGACAACGGCTGATATGCGCTCCATGACTCAACTAACCCACAACCCTGCTCACAATCACCGCCGCCCAATACACCACCGCCACCAGCGCACCCGCAACCAGCCCGATACTTTGCAGCGGCTTCTTCTCAACATCAAAATGACGGTTGAACCACCGGAAGCCCATATCGAAGCGACGTGCAGTCTTCAGGATGAGACCAGCCCCGGCGTAAAGCCAAAGCCCAACTAAAGGCGAGAAGCTGGCGAAGACCACACTTATCGTTAACGGGCTATCCAGCAGACGCCTGATCGGACCATCAGGCAAAACGGCGGCAAGCGCAAGCGGAGGCCCGACTGAAATGCAGTCTGCCACGATGAGGTTGGCGAATAGGGTAGCGACATAGAATGTAACGGTATCCGCACGGTCTGCCAGTGCCTTGCCGAGAAGTTGCATGAAAAACAAAGTTTGAAGTACCACCAGATAGGCGGGGAAAAGGTCGATACACCACGCTAACGCAAACGCCTGAAAAGCAGATTGAGCGCTAGCTTGAGGCGATGTAAGTGCCCGCAGCCACACAAACAAGACCGCTGCCCAGAAAGTGAAGTTGAGAGTTGACCGTCGCACACAATTCCACGATATATGCTTCTCGCCAAACACCCGATCAAACACCTTAGCGAACGTCTGCGGCCACGGCTCGACCTTCTGCCCGACTTTCACTCCCACCAACCAAACCGCAATCTCCAACTTCGTCTGATCCGTCAGCGTCGCCTCAACCCGCCCGAAGAACAGCCATACGATTCCGCCCACAACGAATCCACCAACGAACTGTCCAACGAGTGGCGGCAAGCCGATGTTGATTGTTAGTTTCGTGGCGATGAGAACGACAGCGACCGCCATCGCCACCCAGAAGATCGCTGCCGTACTCGAAATCTTCGTCGTTCGGGATGCGACAAGCGGCGGCAGATCGGGAACTTCCCCAAGCGGCGGTTTCGTCTCGACTCGGAAGACGCTGTGCAGGACTGTCTGGAACGCAACATCGTAGGGCTTCATAGAGAAATCCACCCACATCAGCGATCCGAGGATCGGCGGCAGTTCACCGCAATCGTCGATCTTGATGGGAATGATCTTCTGAACCTTGCCGTCGAGCTTCCTCACAGTCGCCGCATCGAGTTCCGTTTTTACCCAGGGCCGATCAATGCTTGCCGTGGAGAGCACGATGATGAAAATATCGCATTCGGCAAGCCCTTGGTCGAGCCTTGCCCGGATCGAATCGCCCGCCTTAATCTCCCACCCAGAGTACCATGCGTCCACGCCGTTGACACGAAGGTCGGCTGCAAGTCGCTCCACAAACACACGATCCTTGGTACTGTGACTGATGAACGCCTTTGGATGCGGGGTTGACATCGCTTTCCGAATTCCCGATCAACTAATTAAACGTGATTATTTCATTTTCGGTGAATGTCCGGGTCCTGATCTGCGTGCTGCCCGACCATCGGTATCGGACCCGAAGATGCTTAGGCTCATTCGGGTACTCGTCACGAAAGTACCTGTTTGATGCACGAAGTTCCGGCGTCCGGGCTTCAAGATAGCCTACCAGCAACTCTCTCTTGTCTTTGTAGTCGGGTTCGCCAATACCCCAGTCAGCAGAAAGGATCTCTGGGTATTGCGCCGTGGTTACCTCCCGTTTGGATACCGATCCAATCGGCGGCTTTCCCAACGCTGGCCTCACGTCAACGTCAAAGATGCTCTCCAAAACCCGCTTCAGCGCCGCTTCATACGGCTGGTTTGAAAAGTCTTCCCAACACAGCGAAGCCAACGTGGGCGGGAGTTCGCCGCAATTTTCGATTTTGACTGGGATGATCTTTCGCACCTTCCCGGCCAGCTTGCGAACCGTTGCAGCATCGAGTTCCGTCTGGACCCACGGTCGTCCGATGCTGCTCTTGGACAAAACGATGATGAAGAATTCGCAGCCTTCCAGCCCTTCATCGATTCTGGCCCGGATGGAGTCACCGGGCTTGATCTCCCACTTCGAGAACCATGCAGCGACGCCGTTCGTTCGGAGATCGGCGGCGAACCTCTCAACGAAGGCGTGATCCTGGGTGCTGTGGCTGACGAAGGCTTTTGGTTGATGCGGTTCGGATATGGAACCCGGCTCCGTTGATTGGGACGCCTCATACTCGTGCTTGCGGCCAAGACTTGTTCCCTCACCCCAGTCGCCGGTCTGCGAAGTGCCCATGTTCCGGGCGTCGTCGTCAACTTCCAAGCTCTTCCTGCCGATTCCGGTAAGCCTGACAACACAGTCTGCGACACCCATGCTGCCTTCGAGCTTCTTCAACTGGACCTGCCCTTCGCTCTCAAGGATGTCAAGCTGATCGAGAATGTCATCGGCAGAGCATGTTTTCGCACTCGGCAGACTTCGGAATGCGACCCACGGTCTTACAGTGCTACCTCGTTCAGATTCTTTTATTTCGAGGAGGAGTTGCTTTCTAAAAGCTGTCGGGTTATCTATACTAGCCATCTGCCTTGCCCGTGTCGCACCCCAGTGCTATTGTAAAAGCCCTTGCACAGTTCCCCACAACGATTGAAACGCCGCTCCCGCCAAACTGAACAAACCTCGGGCTTTCGCCGGGTCAAGAGCAAGGTTGATGGCCTGACCAATCAGTACACCGAGCAGAACCCTTAACCAGTCCTTCCGTCCGAACCGTGCTGCCGATTGTCGCAAGTAGGCAAATTCCGTTTTGACAAATTCGGCCTGTTCTTTGTCGAACTGCTGACCTTCCAGCAAATACGCCTTGATCTCGTCCAGCTTCGTGGCGATGAGGTTCTGTTCGGCGGCGGTGAAGGGCCGGTTGTCCAGGTCTGCGGATGATGCCGCCGTGGACAGGGCCTTCTCCTGGCCGATGGTTGCCCACAAGTCGGGAGCGTCCACCTCCAACTTCAGAATGACGAGCCATTTACCACAAGCGTCCACTTTCTTCGCCCACTTGTCTTCGTGCCTTGAATCCTCGACCTTTTTGCTAAGACCGGGAGAAGTCGTCACGCTGTGAGCGCCAAAGATGCAGAAGTACTCAGTGGGGCGATGCGTTAGCACAGAAACTCTGTACGGCCACGTATGCATTTCGGACCACTCTTCCTGCTGCTTCTCAGTCCACTGGAAATCCTCCGGTGGTGGACCAAACTCAAGGATCACCTTCAAGATTTGGTTTTTCTGAATCTTGGTGAGCGTGGCGTCCACGACCTCTTTCATCGGTGGTTCTCCTTCATCCTTTAATCGTACAAGCCGTTAGGAGTTCTCACTTCTTCGCCTCAAACGTCGCCAACAAAACCGACGCCATGCTCCCGGCCATGTTCACCGCCAACCCTGCGTGACGGGGAAGCGGTTTCACCGGACGCTCACCCTGGCTCTGATAGGCATTGGCTTGCCGCCGTTTGCTCATGATCGCTGTTGCCGTGCCTTCTTTCGTGTAAGATAAGTCGAAATCGTAGCGGCGATTCCCACGACCAGTTCTGCCTCTTCTCGTTCTGGAACCCGCCCTTCACGAACGTGCCTTCCCATTTCTGATGCGTATCCCCACGCCTTTTCAACGCCTTCATCCAAAGGACGGGGTAGCATGTTCGGGTAACGCTCGACGAGTTTTCCGAACGTAGGTTGCGGCTGGCCACAGAATTCTCTGGCAACGCACTCCATCGCAGCCATCGAATGCTGGATAGCTCCTGTGAGGTCAGGTTCGGGCCGTCGAGAAAGATCCGTTATCGCCTGATGAAGTTCTTGCATTGCCGTGTGATAACCAGCTTCCGCAAGAACTTCCGCTGCCATAGTCGTCTGAGTTTCGAATTCTTCATCCCCACGGCTGACGATCTTTCCATCGACCAACTTCCATCCGATGCCCTCTTCATGGAAGAACTCGTTCATCTCTTGTTCGAAGTCATGTGCGGCAGCTTGAGAGGCTTCGGATGTGCTTTGAGCCAAGGAGTCGTAGAGGGCTTCGGCGATATCGTAAACACGGTACCAAGCGCAATGCGAAAGGTGCGATTCAACTTCGTAGTTTACGTTATCCTCAGACCAGTTGTTTCGGTCTGGTGGAATTCGAAGCACGTCGCAGACGATAGCCCTTATGCGGTCTGGCGACATGCCACGTTTTGCCGCTGCTCGTCGAACCCAATACCGTAAGGACTCGGGCGCACCTTCACGAATCCTTGTCTCAGCGTCCGAGCCTGCGTAGCCATGCCGTTTTGAAAAGGGTGGTTCGTCAGCCATGTTTGTTATTGGGTGGTGTAGAGACTCCTGCCCTGCCCCATGTATGCCTCGTAGAAATGCTGGTACACCCTTTCACACTTCTGCTCGTACAATTCCTTCGAGTACGCCCTCGGAAGCTCGTCCAGGATGTCCTTGATGGTCGTGAGCACCATTGCCCTAGTAGTCTGCTGCTTCCGCCAGTCGAGGACCAACTTCTCCTGCTTCAATTTTGTCAGGAGTGATTTCGCCACCTTTTTCACTTCCGCCGTCTCCTTTTCCGTAATGGCAATTTGTGGCTTGGTCAGCAGGTCGAATATGACCAATTCTTCCTCGGTCAACTGTTCGGCGATGCCCCGCTTATCCTCAGCATCCAACCGCCTTGCGAATACGAGAAGCCGGTCGAAAAAGACTTGAACGTTAATCGCTCCGCTGTTGTACTCGTCGATCATCTTCTGGAACTGCTCCATGAAGTCGATCCTGGTCCGGTTCACCTGGATCATGCGTGCCAGTTTGAACGTCAGCTTCGCCCGTAGCTTCTGTACCTCGACGGCTTTGCGACTTCCCTCGAATTTCTCCCTCAGCGCTTCAAAATCGATCTGGCTCAAATCGACGTATCGGTCTGGATTAGCGACAGGTGGCATAGCGTAACCCTCTGCGCCAATCGATTGGTCAAGTAGGGCTTCGATCTCGGCCATCACTTCGGCGATGTCCACTGGCGGGATCTCGGAACGAATCTTGTCAGCGATCACCCGGAACACCTTGCAGATCGGGCCGAACTCGTTGGCGGCGAGGTCGGGCAGCAGAGATTTGAATAGACGGTCCACGTACCCCGCACGGCTCAAATAACCTCGCCGGGTGTCGTCGTTGACCACGAAAGCAGCCACGGCGTCCTCCACGAGCTTCACCCGGTCGAACCCTCTCGCCTGCTGGATCGTCGCCGGATTGACGTTGTGTTCCAGGCAGAAGGCGGTTGTCGTGGCGATTGTCGCTCGAAGTTCGTTGACCAGTTCGTCCTTCTTGTGGACTGGTGAAGCTCCCGGTTCCGCTTCTCCTTGTGCGGCCCCGTAAATCGCCAGCGCCTTTTGCAAATTGCGGAAGACGCCCACGTAATCTACGATCAGACCATTCTGCTTTTCTCGCCACACTCGGTTCGCTCGTGCAATCGTCTGCATAAGCGTGTGATTCTTCATCGGCTTATCGAGGTAGATGGTGGAGCACGATGGCACGTCGAACCCGGTGATCCACATGGCGCAGACGAACACGATGCGAAGTGGGTCGTCGGCGTTCTTGAATTTGGTCTCCAGATCTTCCTTCACCATGCGCTTGCGGTGCGTGGCGATGTCGAGTCCCTTTTCCTTGAATTCTTCAATCTCGTTTTGTGCCGATGAGACGACCACGGCCATGTCGGTTTCCTCGAAGAACTTCAGCCGCTCTTCCAGTTCCGGCTTGTCCATCGGATCGGTGGAAACGAGTCCGTGTCGGAGCTTCGCAATGGCCGTTTTCCAGTGCGCCTGAACCTTGTCGAACGTCCGCACCGCCGTAGCCTTGTCAATCGAGATCACCATCGCTTTGGCAAGAACACCCCGCCCCATGAAGTGCGCCACAATGTCTTCGCCGATTCGGTCCAGGCGGTCTTCACGAGTGACAAGGTGGTACTCTCGTGCGAACTCCTTTTCGAGTTTGCGCTCCTGATCGTCGTCCAGGTCGGCACGTTCGCAGATGTCGGCAATGTCGTCCGTCAGGTTCTCGTTGGTCAGTTGGAGTTCGGGAATCCGGTTCTCGTAATAAAGCGGAACCGTGTTCACATCGTCCACTGATTCTTTGAAATTGTAAATGGAAACGTAATCGCCAAAGACTTCCTTGGTCAACTCTTCCCCGGCCATCAGCGGCGTCCCAGTAAAGCCGATGAACGCTGCATTTGGTAGGGCACTGCGCATATTGGCGGCAAAGATGTCGTACTGGCTGCGGTGGGCCTCGTCGGTGATTACAATGATGTCCGGGCGAGTTGAAAGCACCGGATAGCGTTCGCCGTGCTCTGTTCGAAACTTCTGAATCAGTGTGAAAACGTAACGGTGGTCTTCCTGATTCAACATGCGCTTCAGGCTCTCGCCGCTATCGGCCCGGACTCGCTTCTCGTCTTCGAGCACAGCCCCGGTGTTGGCGAAGTTTCCGTAAATCTGTGTGTCAAGGTCATCCCGGTCGGTTACGATCACGAAGGTCCAGTTGCCGGGAATCTTCCGCAGCACCTTCTGGCTGAAAAAGACCATCGAATAGCTCTTGCCGCTGCCCTGTGTGTGCCAGAATACGCCGAGCTTGCCACGGTTCTCCTTGATGCGCTCGACGGCGGCGATAGCATTATTGACGCCGAGAAACTGGTGATTCTTGGCGACGAGCTTTGCACTTATGCGTGCATCGAACAAAATGAAATTCTCAATGAGGTCAAGGAGCTTCCGTGGTTCGCAGGTTCCTCGGATCATCGTGTCAAGGCTGATGACGCCGGGTTCCTTCTCCTCGTCAATCTTCTTCCACTCTGCAAAGTGCTCGAACCCGGCTGTCATGCTTCCGATCCGGGCCTTAGAGCCGTTCGACAGGATGATGAAGGCGTTATACCAGAAGATCTGGGGGATGGTGTCCTTGTAGTCGGAAAGGTTCTTCTCGTAAGCCAGTTCGAGCTTCTTGTGGGACGCCTTGAGTTCGATGAAGACGAGCGGGATGCCGTTTACGAATCCAACGAGATCAGCACGCTTCTTGCCGTAGTCGCCGCTAATCCAGAACTGTGAGGCCAGCAGGAAGTCGTTCTTGGCCGGTTCGTTCCAGTCAATCAGCCGGATGGTTTCAACGGCTTCGTCTTCGTCATCGCCCTTCTTGTACGACACCTTGATGCCGTCCTTCAGGAGCTTGTAGACCGCCTGATTCGCCCTGGCGGGACTCATGGCGCTGCGGTCCTTGGTTAACTCCTGGACGGCGATCTCGATGGCGTTGGGCGAGATGCCGGGATTCAGGTTTTCGATGGCGGCGTGAAGGCGATGGGGCAGGACAACATCGGCCATTGTTTCCCGCCCGAGCAATGAGAGTGGCCCAAAATTCTCGTGGTAGCAGTTCAGAGTCTCCCATCCCAATTCCGCAAAGAGAGCTATCGTTGGCTGCTCGACTGCGGCGTCTTCGGAATCGGGGTTGTAGATCACGCAGTCTGCTCCATTACTTCTTCGGCGGTGTCAACCAGAATTTCACCGGAGATCAGTTTCGGCAGAAGTAGGTCACGGGTGGTGCGGAGATTGCGGTTCTTTTCGTTGAGGAGCAGACGGTACGATAGCAGCGGTGCCACTTCGTGATGGAAGAGAACAATCGCATCTCCTGGTGGCGTGACCAGCGGAAGGCTACGGAGAAACTGCAAGCTCCAGAACTTCTGTGAAGTACCCGATGCTTTTTGATGAAGCACTTCCAGGGATTCGGGAAGGCGGAAGTGGCAAAACATAAAAGTCGAGTGTGCTGCCGTTTTCGGTTTGAGCAGCGCAACATTTTTAATACTGAATTCCGGTTGGTTGGGAACTTGCGCAATACTGCCTAAAGTCCCGATGTTCGAGAAGAGAATGTCTCCTGCCTCTGGCTTACTTCGCTTCATAACTTTCTCATGCTCATCGGCTGAAATTCGATAGCAACCGTCGAAGTCAATGAATCCAGACGTGAAATGTTTACCCGTTACCAAGAAGAACCCGTCTTCAACGGGCGGCGGGGAGTCGTGCGTGCCATCAATTACTTTCGAGCACATGTGTGGAAGCGTTTCAACCTTCCAGCCTTCCGGTATGCGCCCCAATTCTGACTCCACCATCTTGATATTCTGGTGGCCGGGGAAGCGGAAGTTGACGAACCATTCCCGGTAAAGCATTTGCGCCATTTCTTCCAGGATTTTGATGCGCCGGGTGTTGTTCTCAATTAGATCGTCGTAGGCGGAAAGGATGGAAACGATGGCTTGTTGAACCGACAGCGATGGAACGGGAATCTGGAATTGTCGAATCGTTTTTGCATTGAGATTACGTTGTGCGCCGCCATAGGCCAGTTTCAGAAGTGCTTGGCGGTGCGACTTCAGGCTGTAGAACAAGAACAGAGGATGGCAGGCCGAAGGGTCAGCGATCATCGCACAACACGCTTGATTGCTGGCCGCTTCCCGACGAAGAATGCCCAAACTCGTGATCGTCCTGCCATCACCGTACATCGCCATCAAAACTGTCTCTTTGGGGAAGAGCTTTGCGGACGAGTGTTCGATGGCTTCTTCGGTAATCCTCTCTTCCGTGTCCTCGATGTACCAATCTTTCAACTCGCCTGTCTTAACCCAAGGAATTGAACCGCCTTCGTAGAAATTCTGGTTGCGCCGCAGCGGAGTGCCGCCCGAAGTGATTCGAAGGCAGAGACGTTCTATTGCGACACTTTGCCAGGATGAGCTATTGAGGGTCATTGGATCAACAGGTCTCCAAAATCCGCCCGACATTCTCCGCAATCCGCTCTTCCAACTCTCTTGCCTCTCCGTTCAGTGTTACCAGTTCTTCGTTCAACTCTTGAAGGCGCACCGTAAACTCGAAGTCGTCCGGTGCTCGTTCCGCCACGCCCACATAGCGGCCCGGATTCAGGCTCCACCCCTGCGCTTCGATTTCCGCAAGTGTGGCGACTTTACAGAGTCCAAGAACATCGGCGTATTTGCCCTTCGGAAAGCTGTCCTTCATCAACTGCTGGCTTCCGGCGTCGGTTTCCGGGCCTTCACCACGGTACAACCGGACGATGTTGGAGATGAACTGAATTTGATCTGGCGTCCATTCCCGATGCGCCCGATCAATCTGGCGGAAGATGTGGCGGGCGTCGATGAACAGCACTTTGTCCTTGCGCCCGGTCTTCTTCTTGCCACGGTCCAGGAACCACAGCGTACATGGCAGTGTGACGGTGTAGAAAAAGTTCGGCCCCACGGAAACCATCACGTCCACGGCCCGGTCTTCCAGCATCTTCCGGCGAATTTCGAGTTCGGAACCCCGTGCGTCACCCGCAGAGTTCGCCATAACGAACCCGGCACGCCCAGTCTGACTAAGCGCTGAGTAGAAGACTTGAATCCAGAGGTAGTTGGCGTTATCGGTTTTTGGCATCCCGAACGGATACCGAGGATCGTCCTTCAGCCGCTCCTTGTCAACCTTGTCCACATTGAAGGGCGGATTTGCCATCACGAAATCAAACTTGCCGGAACTCTTATGGATGTCTTCGTAGTATGTGACGCCCTGCCGGATGTCGCCAGCGAGACCGTGAACGGCGAGGTTCATTTTGCAGAGCCGGATGGTCTCAGCAACCTTCTCCTGGCCGTAGATCGAAATGTCGGTGACGGCCTTCTTGTGGTGGTCCACGAACGCCGCCGACTGGACGAACATTCCACCCGATCCACAGGCGGGGTCGTAGATCCTTCCGTGGAACGGCTCGATGATTTCCACGATCAGCTTGACGATGCTGGTCGGCGTAAAGAACTCGCCACCCTTCTGCCCTTCCGCTCTCGCAAAGTTGCCGAGGAAGTACTCGTAAATCTTGCCGAAGGCGTCGCCCTCGATGTCCATCGGCACGGCAGCGAAGTTCTTCAGCAGCGACACGAGCAGTTCTTTGTCCAGGCGGTTGTACGTCCGGGGCAGAACGTCTTTGAGATCGTCGTTATCGGCTTCGATGGCCTTCATTGCATCGTTGATAGCCTTGCCAATATCGGCTCCTTCTGGCAGGTTCAGCAACGTCGAGAACCGGGCGGAATCGGGCAGGTAGAGGACGCCACGGGCCTGATAGTCTGCCTTGCCAATCGTGCGGCGTCCGCTGCCCCGGCTGGTCATCTTCGCTTTGGACTGCGTGAATTTGTGGTCGGCATAGCGCAGGAAGATGAGGCCAAGGACCGGGACCGAGTATTCCGATGACTTCAGCTTCGAGTTCGCCCGGAGTTCGTCGGCGGCTCCCCACAGGCGCTTTTCGAGTTCGGTTGTGTTGGCTGGCATGGCGAATAATGACGACTCCATATTTTACTGCCAATCTGCGGTCGCCGCATAGCTTTCCTTCGTTGAACATGCGTCCGGGTGGTCGAAGCGATAGTTGCGAAACAGGTATAGAAGGGAACGCTGTCGATTTACCGAAAATGAGATCGCCATCAACGCACAGTGCCATTTCAGAATTATTGGCCGAGCCGTGTCGCCACCATCTCGATCCTGGCGTCCTTAGAGAAGTCGTTGCACGCCGGGACCCCTTAACAGTTGACAACGATTGACATTGACCGAGAGGGATGGTATGCCGGGTTGTTTAGGTGAAACCGATGGAAAAGCTCAAACAACAACTGTTTTCTCCGAAGGCGCAGAAGATCCTGGCGCAGTATGACGCCACAGCCGACACCTTAGCATTCGTTGCTGAAGACGGGCCATTGGACAAAGAAATCCGTTCATTTCTTGTTTCGATTGCCGGTATGCTCAAGCGTGACTGCAAGATCCAGGATTGGAAACAGCTTCTAACTCCCGCTGCTGACGATGATAATGATGATGACTGCTATACTTACGTCCAAATCTTTCCAAAACCGTGGGAACTGCCCAAGGTCGGTCCAGTAGCGTTCTGCGTTTATTGGACTAACCCACTCATTGACGAGGCTGAAGATCTATGTGTTTATCTTCGCATTCCGTGGAATTGGTCATACGCTGACGAACTAAGGGGCTTGGTTCTCGCACGTATCCCTGAAGGATTCACTGATGTTTTCGATGGCGATGTCGCTACCAAAGCTAATAGTTCATTTTGGTGCTATCTGCGGTTTCAGGACTTTGTAGCGGATTCCCGCTTTGATGCCGAAGGGTTTTATCAAGCGATCCTGTCCGCTTTCCGTAGCCTGCTAACTCTACGTTCGGTGATTGACGATTACATTGCGAAGTGCGGCGATGTGTCAGAACCACGGCCCGCACGACGGCAGCTTGGAGTAGTGGCGGTACTCGATGTCGAGACTGCCGGTTCTGTTCCGAATCAGGAAATCATCGAGCTTGCCGTAGTTAATGCGGCGTATGACAAGGATTCCGGGGAGGTCTTTGGGATCATCGACCAGTATGAAGGGTTTCGGGAACCGAAGTGCCACATCTCGAAGGCCGATCAACGATTCAACCGCTTGGGCATCGAGCAGGTCCGTGGTCAATCTCTGGACGAGCAGCGAATCAAATCGCTGTTGAATCGTGCTGATTTCGTGGTGGCCCATAATGCACATGCGTGTGACAAACCACGGTTGACTGATCTGTTCAAATGGGCGGCGGATTTGGATTGGCGTGATTCCCTTAACGGTGTCGATTGGGGAGCGGTCAATTCAAGAGAGCTTCCGTCGCTGTTGAACGCTCACGGCATCGATTGCGAGACTTCTCATCGAGCAGGGCCAGATGCTCGTGGCCTGCTGGAGCTACTGTCGTATGGCGCAAGCGGGAAAACGTATCTCTCGCAGTTATTGTCGCTGAAGGCGGATGCGGCGGAAGCCTGAACGAAGGAGAAGAGTTTGACCCAACGCCGCCGAAGTCGATACTTCCGTTTCACCGCTGATCGCTTCCTGCTAAACTCCAACCGGGAGCCATCAACATGCCCAACGACGACAACCCCATCAAGTACATGCCGATCAAGGATCTTCACCAGGAACCCGGCGCAAAGGAATTGACCGAATCGCCGGAAATGGAGCCGTATCTAAACTTCGCCGTGGCGCTGATGCAGGGTGCCGACCCCGAGCCAGAATTGGAAGCCCTTCGCCAACTACCGCTCGAAAAACGGTACGTCTGGCGGGTAGCGTCGGCCTTGCGGTGGGGATTTGCCGATTTTGACGATTTGAGCGTCAGCGCCGACCGGGACACGCTGACGCCCGAAGATCTCGCCAGCGTGTTGGATTTGCTGAAGTTGCGTCCAATACAGTTCTGTATGTTTTTGAAGGGGCTGGTGGGCTATGACGAGATGCTACGGCTGATGATCGAGGCGATAAAGGTGGCGAAACAGGTGTAGAGCAAGCGGTGTCCATTTGCAGTCGTGTGCTGTCGCAGCAGTGAACCTAACGCCAGAGACACTACTCGCCTTTCTTTGCGGTGGCGGCTTATTCGGGATCAAAGCAGCCGACCAAAACTCCAAAGTCGATCCTTCCTGGGTCACGAAGTCCAAAGGATTTAGCTATGTCTGACAATTGTCTAACGCCAGTTTGAATTGAATTACGACTATTTCAGACCTCTTTACCCATTGATTCCAAATATCAAATGTGGCATACTTTGTGCCGTAAGGAGCCTAATGACGAACAAAAGGAACGCTGTACCCGTTGCGGTGTCAGCGCTGAGAATGGCGTTTCTGCTGACAATGGGTGCAGCGTTCTGTGTTGCCCAGACTGCCTCTCAACCAGCCGTTGAGCCGGGTCAGAAAATGACGGACGCCACGGTGGTCCAGATGGTGCAACAGAAAATTGCGCCGGATCTAATCATCCTGGCGATCTCGAAATGTACGCCAGCTTTTCAACTTGATCCCGCCAGTACGCAATACATGCTTCAAATGGGCGTAAGCAACGAGATCTTTAAGGCGATGGCGGCAAAGCAAATGGGACAGGCGATTCCGGGCGTCCAACCAGCGACATCGACGGCACCGAGCATAGAACAGCTAACGGACGTTTCAAGCAAACCTCGTGTGTTCATGCTTTCGGCAAGTAAAGGAAACACCTGGAACGCCCATCGCAACCAGTCAATGGAATTGGGTCGGGATTTCGAGCGTGTATGCCCCGAGGTACGGATAACGGTTAACGAACAAATGGCCGACTACACCGTGGCCCTGAATCACATCGAGGTCGGTTGGATCGCCCGTGACAACCAAGTCCAGGTGTCTGATAGGAATGGCGACGTGTTATCGACTAAACAGGTTGGGAGCATCAACAACGGCGCAAAGAAAGCGTGCGCTATGATTCTTGAAAACTGGAACGGCAAGAAGCCGTAGACGTTCCACAGCAGGCGGAAAAGGAGTTATTCAATGATTCCCGAAATAGGAGCGATGATTGGTGGGTACATCATCTTCCGGTGTGTCGAGGCGCTATGCCGGAATGACAATGCATTCAGTTCCAACGTTGGTCGTGGTGTAGTCCAGGTAATGGCCGTGCTTGGAATCGTCGCCACGCTGTTTTTAGTCATTGCCCTGATCAACACAGGTAGCGAATTACCTGCCTTACACTAGGACTTGGTTGTCATCCTCGCAATCGTGTTGGACTGGAACCACCACGGCGTCTGTCCTTGTGTCTGTTCTGTGCTGTTTCTGTTTCTGTGCCGGTCCTGTATGCTTTTCTCTTGAACTCGTGTCTGTCGTTTGGTAACGTTTGTGGTGGAACGAACGACGGACACCAACGAGCAGAAACCACTCAAACACGAAGGAGCATTTTGTGAATTCAAAACGACACCAGAACGGCACCAAGACATTTGTCCAGTTGACCTTCGAGGAACAAGCCAAGGCCATGAATATGACCGCCTTGCAGTTCAGAAAGCAGCTTCATGCTCATCTGCGCCGTGCTGATGAAGAAGGGCGGTCCCGGCTGGAGGTTCTGAGCACCCGGCTGAATCTGCTGCGACGCATACTCGACACATATGCGCAGGAAATCAGGCAACCGACACTTTCCATCCACTTTTGCGAAGGCTCAGGGAGTAACCCCTCTGATTCGTGAGCGGCGTGTACCTATGCCGTCGCCGCCGAATAGAGCATCAGTCGCTTCGTCGGTTCCTGTCGAGAAATCCGCCTCTGAAGATCCCGCAATAGAACGACACGATCGGAGTCTAAGAGACCGTCCGCAGGGAGCATACTTGCTTTTCGGAAATATCGTGTTCTGCTGAACGAAGAACTCGTGGAGCATCTGGAAGGCGTCTCGCCACAGATTCTTCGCCTCTGTTCTCGTCTTGCCGTTACCTAGCCTTCGGAATCCTGTTTTGTCGGGCCGTACTTCTTTCTTGGCTTCGCCCGTGGCACTTTCACGACCGCCTTCTTCGCACCAGCCTTATTCCGGCCACTCGTCTTCCTGGCGGGCACTTGCGATTTCACAGCGTCCTTTGCCCGAACGACCGCAGCCTTCGCATCGAGAAGTTGTTTACGGATTTCTGGCGCAACATCTGAATATCGCTCCAGCACATCCGAGATCAATTCCTCAGCGTGGGCAATTCGTTTGAGAGCCTTGGTCGGTTTCATGGCTACTCCTGGTTGTGGTCTTTCGCATTCACGGCGAACCTCAACTTGCGTCCTCTGGCGGTTCAGCATGGGCTGCAAGTGGCGGGCGGTGGGGCAATCGAGGCCCGATAACGGAAGGGACACCAGCAAGTCCCTCACCAAACAGATCCCGCTCGATGGCAAATTTAACCAGCGTCACCAAATCGTGAACGCCTAGTTTCAGCATAAAGCTGGTACGGTGATTATTCACGGCCATTGGGCTGATGTCCAGACGGTCTGCAATATCTTCAGCCCGCAAACCATCAACCACGTAGCGGAAGACCTCCATTTCCATTGAATTCAGCGAGGCCAGCCGATCTTCGAGTGTTTTCCCGTCGTATGCGTTACCTAACAAGGGTGAAATGTAGACTCCCCCATCACCCACAAAGTTGATGGCGTCAAAAACATGCAGGGAAGGTCCGTCTTTTAGGAGATAAGCATCGGCTCCAGCCCGAAGCGCTTCCAGTACTATCGCTTCCTCTCGACTGATGGTGAAGATCATTAACTTGCTGGCGCAGTGCTCCGACCGAAGTTTGCGGATCACTTCAATCCCACCAATTCCCGGCATAGACACGTCCAAGATGGCGAAATCCGGCTCCAGAGTCTTGACCATCGCAAGGGCCGTTTCGCCATCGCCGCATTGCCCCACAACTCGCATTCCACGGGCGGCACACAGGTTGGCGATTCCCTCCCGCACTTGTGGAAGACTATCCGCTACAACTACCGTGGGTTCCTGTTGCTCGTCCATAGAGGCCAGTCTACACCGGAACGTTGACGAAAGGAAGAGGAGCCAAGATTTCAACGCTGAAGCACACGAGCAAGACGGAGAGTTAATAAGCCAGCTTCAGCACGAACAGGTGGTTGCCGCCGCAGTCTTCACCGCCAGCATCTTTACAGCTTTCTTCCCTGGCCGGTGCCGCTTACTTCTTTGCCCTCGCCTTCGCTGCTTTGGCTGCTCTGGCCTTTTTCAGATTTGCGACGAGTCTTGCTTTTGTTGCGGCTGAGAGTTTCCGCTTCGGTTTCTGTGCTTTTGCCGGGACTGGTGCTTGCGGATCAGATTCGCCCTTGATCTTCGCCCACCTTGCTTTCTGCGCCAAAGCCATCTTCCGGCGTGCGGCGGCGCTGAATTTCTTGCGCTTGCCTGGAGCGGCTTCTGGCGTGGCGGCGGCGCTAGTCGGGCCACCGTCGAGCATTTGACGGAGTTCACGGATTTGGGCGTCAATCTCAGTCTTTTGGTGTTCAAATCCGATGATGGCAGCTTCGATGATTGCTTTTGGTATTGGCATGGTTTCTCTCCCATCCCTATATTCACACAAATTCAACAGTCAGCGTTGTCACTCGACAAACACAGCCAGAGACCTTGCTTTAATCAGTGTCCATAGTCGCCGAGATTCGCTACGCTGGTTCTATGCCGGAAACGATGGAACCGCCAGTAGCGACCCAAAGCAAGCAATTCGCAGAAGTCTTCAAGTCTATAATCGAACACGCCGGAGCAAAGACCGTCTACGGCGAACCTGTGTCGGTCGAAGGCAAAACGGTCCTGCCTGTTGCCACAATTCGGTACGGATTCGGCGGCAGTTCGGGCGGCAAAGGAAACAACTGGGAGCACGGCGGTGGCGGCGGCGGTGGACTGGTCGCCAAGCCGTTGGGAGTCGTCGAGATCACGGCGTCTGAGACCCGGTTCATCCCGATCTTTTCGAGTCGGGCACTGCTTATTACGGTTGGTGTCGGTTTCGGTCTAGGATTTTTGGTGGGGTCGAGAAGACGCTGAGGCCCGTCAAGTAGAAGACGGCGGCGGCACCCAGGAAGGAAACCAATATGTCGGTCGAAGATCATTTCCAGCAAGCGTACAAAGAAGGCTCCGCACCTTGGGATATCGGCAGACCCGACTTCAACCTCATTCAGACCGTGACCACGCTGCCGATCCCTCCCTGTAGAGCGCTGGAGATCGGCTGCGGAACGAAATCGGGTCGAGTATAAATATCTGTGAACCCGGACCTGAACAAAATCGCTCATGCCCTCGACCGCTTGGTAGCGCTCCAGCAGAAGGGACCTTGGGATTACGTAGCCACAATCGCCGTCGTGCTGACGCTTATCGTCCTCATCTGGTACACGGTCGAGACCTACAAATTGCGGAGAGCGGCACAGGCACAAACGACCGAGACCGCCAATCTGCTGAAAGAGGCGCAACGCCAGAATGAGACATCGCTGCGGCTCCTGGAGCAAACGCAGCATCAAACTGAAACGGCCCTGCAACTGGTCGAGCAGGCACAGCGACAAAGCGACTTCACTGCAAAGTTAGTCATCGAAGCGCAGCGCCAGAACCAATCAACAGCAGAACTGGTAAGAGTGGCCCACCGGCAGAATGAGATTGCCGTCATGCCGATACTTGCCATCCGGGTGGAACCGCCACAGTCGCATTTTGCACAACCCGATCCGAAAGAAAAACTTCGTCTGGTTTTGCGCAATGAGGGTTCAGGACCGGCGTTCAATATCTCTATCGAACCGTACTCCGCAGACGGCAAGGTGCTCGAATTCGATTACGGAAGTACCGTTATGCGGCCTGGAGAGGAGCGTGAACTGGCGTTTCATCTGCAAGAAGGCAATATCGGTACCATCGGCAACGTCAACGAACTCTATTACTGGATTAACACCGGACGATTGCCCGACCCTGTTTACCTGCCGGTACGCTGTCGAAGCGCAAGTTCGACGGACTATCAATTTACCTTCAGGCTCACGCCTCTGGCGTTCAGGTTGGCCGTTCAGCTTGAAAGCACGGAAGTGCCAGATTCGGCAACCGCCAATCGCTCAAGGCTGGTTTAATCCATGAACCTGCTCTATTTCCTCAGCGATAAACTCCGCTTCATCGAGCAACTATACAGTCGAGCCGTAGCACCATTCATAACAATCAAGCGGCAGATCGAAGAAGGTGAGCCTCCATACGATATTTACCCGCCTGATTTCAATCCCGAAGACGGCGAACCAGCATTCACATCGGAGTGGATTGAAGCCGATGAATCACAAAACGTCATAGGATACGCCTGCCTGGGCCTCGTGCAAAGCGTGTTGTTTGAATATTTGCGGGAGTATCTTCAGGAGAAGTGTTGTAGTTTGCCTAGCGGGAAAGGCGCACTACTTCATCGGTATAAAGTCTTTTTCATGGATCATTTCGGAATCGATTGGGAAACCGGACCAGTTGCCTTTGAAACTCTGGAGGATGTTGCTTTGGCAAGAAACCACATACAACATGAAACTCGGATCACAAGCAAATTTGCCAGCCAAACTGCGGACTACAGGCGCAGACTCCCGAACTCGCTGTTTGGTGGGCGATTCAGGGAAATTCGAGTAACCGAAGGCGGCCTTAAAGCTGCTATTGGAGCGGTGGAAGAATTTTGCAGTTTTCTGGATCAGCAGTCGTGAGAACCGTCTCTAGGGCCAAAGAATTTTAACGGATAGACCACAGGCAGACGACCTTAGGCTCTTCAGCTTTCAGATGGCACAACGATCCGTGGCCGTGGAATCTCGATCACCACGCCCGGTGCAAGCTCGATCCGGTCTGGAATCTCTCGCCAGTCCTCTTCCGATCCGTACTGATCTTGGAGCCATCGCTTCAGGTCGGTGAAGTCTCGAAGCCGCAGAAATCGGGCATTGCGTTCTTGTTGGGCGGTCCAGACGGCATCTCTGGTGAATGCGGTATTCGTTACCAGCAGGCCGACGCCAAAATACGAATCCTTCCACGCCAACAAACGATCAACAGCGTCCCGGCCCGTTGTTTGGTCGCCACGGTGGTGCTTCATCTGCCCTGCAATGACGTGGGAGCCGACATTCGCCAGTCTCGGCACCGCAATCAGGTCAATGCCGCCATCCTTCCGGTTCGCTGCGCCGGTCAGGGTCACATTGTAGCCCATCCGGTCCATGCGGTTTGCGACGAAACGCTCGAATTCATCTGGCGTCAAGGATCGCAATCGGGCTGGATCTTCTTGAAGAAATCGCAGGAGTTCGGGCGAGAAATCAACGACACGGACGAGGGCGGTTTTGGGTGGACACACGAATCCAAAGGCTCGGCACCATTGATAGATTAGGTGCCAGCTTGATTCGGGCCTTGACGGTCGCTTCCATTCTGTGCTCTGCTTGGAAACATCACACCGAAAGAGCGAAGCAGCAAGCTCGTCCACCAGTTTGGGAGCGTGGTACAGCGACATCAGCGCCGTGATCTCATCCAAAAAAGGACCCAAGAAACCCAGGTCCTTGGCCGCAGCAAGGTTTAGCAAGAACATGAGAACCATCAAGTCGTCGTCCTCTGCCTGTCGGCGTAACCTTTCTAACTTCCTTTCCATGCCTTGATGGCGTTTCGACGGCGATTCCTGTTGGCTGGACGCACGGACGATGGCGTAGCGAAGGGGCTTGCTGTCATCACAGACGATTGTCAGACCGGGCCTTTCGGCCAAACGCCGATCCATGACAATGTAATCTTCTAAGAGTCTGGTGCGGTAGTCGATTAAGGCCATGACCTATCGCCCAGTCTGTTCCTTCGCCTTCGCCTCTGCGGGTCCGATCACGTTTTCCATGATCGCCGCCAGCAGCCGGTCCTGGTCATCGTAAAAATACGGCTCCAGAACCCACGGGAACCGCTTGAAGTGCTCGAACATCCCGTATTCCCGCTGCGAGGCTAGGAGCAACGGCTGGACGGGCACGGAAGGCAGATTTGGAACAATCGCCATCAACTCCTGCGGAATGCTCCTGGCGTCTGTGATATCTGCGATGACGAATCGGGCCATGTGTGCCAGCGTCGAGACGGTCTCGGTGATGTCCCGGCTCGAAGGCTTCTCGAAGTCGAACAGAACGGGCGTGTAATCTCGTTTGCGGAGTTCTTCTCTGATGGCGTCCAGAACAGCCTTGCGTTCTGGCGTGAAGCGGCCAAGGATGAGCACGACCTTCGACGTGATCTTGTCGATGACTTGACGGATGTTCGGGTTGTTAAGGAGCAGGTATAGGAATTGGGCGACTTCGAGGGTGTCTACGGTGATTTTCGGACGCCGCCTGATGATTAGGTCCCTCTGTATTGCTTCGTCAAGCTGAACGTCCCATGCCGAAATACCATAAACTTGACAGCCCGTGAGATTGGCCCTGTTGAGGTTGGTCTTCACCAGTTGCGCTCCACGGAGGTTGGCTCCGCTGAGATCGGCCTCGCTAAGATTGGCTCCGGTGAAAGAAGTCGAAGTGAGATTTGCGACAGTCAGATTAGCGCCAGAGAGATTCGCTCCAAGGAGAAAAGCTGCTGTGAGATCAGCGCCGCTGAAACTCGCTCTGGTGAAGTCTGCGGACATTGCGAAGGCGGCTGTAAGATCAGCCCCATTGAGATTAGCTCCGACAAGATCGGCCCTGACAAGCGAGGCTTCAGCTAGGCAAGCTCTTTCGAGATCGGCTTCACGGAGTCTGGCCCCTCTTAGGGCGGCTCGATGGAAACAAGCGCCCCTTAAGTCAGCCCTTGTGAGATCGACTCTCTGAAGGTCGAATTGTTGGACGTTCAGAGCTTCAAAATTGGCTCCACTGAGGTCCGGTATCACCGAGTCCGTTCCTCTCCACGAGTTCCAACTGTCCACACCTTGCCCAAGTTTCGCCAGATGGTCAGGGTTAGCCATAGGATCTAATGCCGAATTGGTTTCAATTGTCCAGTTCCTTCATCAGTTTCCGATGCCTCTTCACCAATTCCACCATCAACGCCAACACGCTCGATCTCCTACATCACCGCCAATGCTGCCCGACCATGCTCCAAAGCCGCCGTCCGATTTCGGTTTCGCATGGCCGTCAGCATCGCCCGAACATGGGGAATCGCTCTGTTCAGCTTGCCAGCATCCGGGCTGCGCTCCGGCCCTAGAGCACCGTGGCTCCTCGCTTTAGCTCCCCTGTAAATTGGTCGGGCCATCCGCTCCATATCCGACCTGCATTGTTCACCCAATTCGATCTGGCTCTCCCACCCGGCTTCATCCGTTCCGTCCAGCCAGTCCAGAATGTTTTTCAATGCTTCCTTTGAATCGGCGTACATACTAGCGATTGTAGCGCCTGTTGTCGGCTACCAAACAGCAGGACCGGCGACCTCGGGCGTGTCCGGCATCTCGAAGTGACGGCGGCAAAGTCGGGCAGAATCGGCGCAGTACTATCTAAAGCAAGCCTTGGCGCTTAATTCGAAGAGAGAGATAATGTTCGAAATGGATGCGCAGGCTGGTGCAAACCCAACGACAAAATTGACCCACCTTGGCAGTCGGTGGTTCCGGTTGGGTGCGGTAATCTGCGTTCTAGGCATCTTGAATGCGGCCAGTCGGCAAGAGACGGCAGTCGGCGTATGTGAGTTCGCAATCGGTATTTCCATGATGATGCCCCGTCTCCGAAACAGACGCTTGGAATGGGCCTTCCGTTTGGGAATAATCGCACTCTTTGTCGGTGCCGGGGTAGTCGATCTCGTGGTTGGACACATAGCTTGGGGGATTAGTATCCTCGCTGTTGCGCTCACTTTCGTATTGCTACTACGATACCAACCGAGCGGGCCTTTGTAACGTATTCTTGTCAGCCCGCCTGCCGTGCGCTCCTATTGCTCGAAGGGGCACGTTGGATTGGAATGCGCAGATCGGCCTGAAGTTCGGATCTGTAACCGACGAAAACTGGTGATCCCGTTGCGCCCTGTTCGCCTCTGACCATCTCGTCGATGTAGACCCGGCCCCGGACATCGGCCTTGAGCGCCGCTTCTCTGGCGTCCTCGAACGTGGCGCAATCGGCTATCGGACGGAGATCCCGGTCGCCTTCGATCTCGCCATCCTCGTCAGCACCCACGGCAAACCACTGCTCTTCGGAAACGCTGTAGTACGTTGCCCCGACCGGAAGGTCTTTGATGTTCAGCATGGTCATCCTTCCGATAAATGCCGGGGCTACTGTCCTGTCGCTCCGGTTGTTCCTGCCGCCAACATCGACTCGACTCGTGCCAGCCGTTCTTCCAGGGACCGGATCTGCTCTTTCTGGGCGTCGATGGTGGCGTGTTGCTTCTGGAGTTCGTTCAGGAGCATGGGATCGAGCAGTTGATATCTGACGGATTCCACTTGTCCATCTGCGGATCGAGCAACCAGATCAGGATAAACTTCAGCGACTTCTTCGGCGATCAAGCCATATTGGACCGGCTTGGAGCCATCTTCGTAGGTTTTCCGGTATTTGAAAGTCACCGGGCGCAAATGCATTAACCCATCGCTGGCGTCACCCATGTCATTGATGTCTTCTTTGTAGCGGCGGGAAGAAGAGACGGTGCCGAGGTTGCCGTTGGAATCAACAACGACTGGCACGTTAGCAAGGCTGGTCGAGGAGCCATAGATACCTGCGATGAACGTTTGCGTTTGAGGTAAACCTGTGAATGGGCAGTTATCCGAGTTGGTACAGCCGACTCGAATCGTGCCGCTGTCGGTGGCACTCCCTTGGTTGCCGATATGAATGTTGTTGCTCGTGGTGATGTTGAAACCAGCATCGTATCCAACTGCAATGTTGTTGTTTCCTGAGAGGTTGTTTAAGAGCGAGTTCTCACCGCCTGCGAAGTTGTCTTGTCCGGTTTCGTTGTACTCCAGAGCATTTGCACCGATTGCCGTGTTGGATTCCCCCGTGTAGTTGGTGTACATTGCCCAGGCACCGATGGCAGTGTTGTAGCCGGAAGAGGTGTTGCTGACCAGCGCACGTTCACCGATAGCCGTGTTGGAACTCCCGTCCGTGTTGGTCTGGAGTGCGTTGCTGCCGTAGGCCGTGTTGCCAGCCCCTTTTCTGTTGTTCTGTAGCGCAAGGGCACCGATAGCCGTGTTGTAAGAACCCAAGGTATTGTGCTGAAGCACACCGTATCCAACCGCCGTGTTGTAGCTGGTTCCGCTGGTCGTGGAAGGTAGCGCCATCAGCCCCGCACTGAAGTTATAGTTCCCATCATTCGATGCCCAAATCAACTGCCCTACGCCGGTCAGCAATATACTCCCGCTTAAGCTGAAATCCCCGTCCACCTGAGCATTCCCGTCAACCTCCAGTTTCGCTGCCGGTGCCGTCGTGCCGATACCTATGTTTCCACTCACTTGAGTCATCATCGAGCTTGCGAGAGTAGTGCTGTTTTTCCACACCGCAATATGGCCAGCATCACCCGTGCCGGAAAGGTCCGTTGTGGCTTGGCTCTTTTGGCTCTCCTGAGCAATGCAGGGCAGGACGACGGCCATCATTGCGGTGACGGCCACGAATGCGAAATTGCGCTTCATGTTCATGGAAATCCCTCGACGGGATATTTTACACCAAACCCACATCGAACTTCACCTGGAATGTCTGCTTGGCGGGGCATCCTTCGGCCTGCTTCAGATTAAACTTAAGAGTTCACACAGCCCATGAAGCGAAAAACGTCAAAGGCCCGCATCCTGACCGGCAAGCTCGTCTCGGCAGACGATCTCATTTTCTACGCCCGCTTTTTCCACAAAGCCGCAAAGGCGCTGGCCGGATCTCTGCAACTAGGCGGCAATTCGGTGTCGGACGTTGATTTGTCGCCGGTCGTCTTCATGTACCGCCATGCCTTAGAACTTCACCTGAAAGCGATTGTTCTAGGCCGAGGCGGCAGCTTTCTGGCAACCAAGCCAGACCGGATCTCGATTGGCAAGACGCACTCGGTGGTCTGGCTGGCCCAGTTCGTTGCCCAGATCGTTACGGCGCTGAAGTGGGAGTCGGAATTCCGGTGTGTTGGAATCGACAGCCTGGAGGATTTCAAGGCGGTCGTTGAGGAAGTGAATGCAGTCGATCCTGGCCAGTTTGTGTTTCGGCTTCCCGGCGAGACTGAAGGGCGGGGTTCGTTCAGCGTCCGGGCATTTGCAGCGAAGATGGACGCACTCCTTGAGCTTTTGGATTCGACCGCTGATGCTCTGGCTGCTGAATGGGATTTGAGGTCTGGGACGGTGGTGCTCGAAGATGAGGGGCAGGGCGGTGGTTTCGAGCCGACGATTCAGTAGGTGTCGATAAGCTCACGTATGTGGAGTCGTGTCCTGCCGCTTCAATTCCATGCGCCGAAGTGTTTGGGCGATGTCTACTGTGGCTCTACTTATCCGGATGAGCGCCCAGATCACTTGCCACACGACAAAGACGATCAAAGCGACGTATGCAAGGAGGACGAAAAACCCAACGTGTTGTGCGCTCATAATGGCCTCAGCGTAGCACGACATCATGATTAGTTGAAACCCGGCGCTTCCCTCAGCCGTCCAAACATACAGCATCAAGATCGGCCTTCGATTTCGAAATGAAGGTCGGACCAACCGAGCCGAGGACAGGCGCTACGGTGGTTTGCCGATTCTGGCGATGCGGGCGTTGAAGCCAAAAACAGCCTGCTCCCGAATCCCTTGATGCGCCGGAAGGACGACTAAATGTCGCAAGGCGCTTCACTTTACCCGGCCTCACGAGTCATTGCACAGATTATTCGGAACTCGGGATACACGAACGCTGGTTTTCTGATGGCGATGGGCCACAGCGATGTCGATGCAAAACTCACCGATCTGGAATCCTGGCTGACGACCGGCGAAGGGCCTAAAAGCGTGATCGTTGAAATAGCCGTTGCCTACCCGGACGAGGCTGACCGATTATACCGGACTGCTGCGCAGACGAAAGCGATGAAAGCGGCAGGCATCGATCCGGCTGAACTGGAGCGGGCGAGAGAAATCGCCCGATTTGTCCCGTTCCTGTTGGCAGAGTGGGAGCGGAGAGTGCCGACGCAGATTTGCATTTTTGGTGTCAGTGGAGGATTCGAGCGGTGGTGTACGATCCGAATCCCGCATCGTATCTTGAAACTGCCGGTCGAGGAGCAGTTGGCGTGGTTGCCCAGGCTGATGGCGAAATACAAACGGCGCAACGAGGGCGAAGTGCCGTTCTTCGGGCGGCTCGTCGGATTCAAGCTCATTCGCTTTGCAGACCACTATCAGTTTGGTGCGGATGGGCGGCTGGTGGAGCATGTTGACAGACCGTTTCGACCGGGCGCATGTTGGGTGGAGCTTTGATAACGATGGTGCATTGCAGATAACTATCCAGTGCCGACGTGCCGGGTTAACTAAAAAGAACCTCCGCACTTCAAGCGAGGCACCTTTACAATGGGGCTTTGCAAAAGGGACCGATTGCAGGCCGGTTCCCGACTCTGAAAACTTCATTCTGATTCATAAAAGGACCATCATGACTTGCGATGCGTGCAAAAGCGGGAACCACGAAGACTGCGCAGGCGAATGCGATTGCCGCCAGCAGGACGAACAGATTAACCAAATGATCGGCTCCAAGAGCGACATGATGCTGGCCGAAATGGTCTACAGCAACGTTTTGTACAGCGGCTCCCGAGAGGCCCGGATGTTGACCGATGGAGCGGGAAAGCAAGCTCTGGTCGTGTTTATTCAGCAGGTCCTCCGGGCACAGAAGGCCATTCAGTGCTGATGCGGCCCGCTTGTTTTTGCGTAAACATCGAAGCGCTAGGCCCGCCGCTAGGATCTACGTTTCGCTAGGCCCCAAACCCAACGCTTCACGCTTCCACTGTTTCAACTTGCGCCTTTTCGCTAGACGCCGCAGAAGATAGGGCAGCGCCAGTACGATTCCAAGAGCCAGAAACCACAACGCCGCCGCACGGTCTTCATCGCCGACGATCTTCGTGAGCGCATTTTGAAACTGGCTGAATCCAACAATGATGCCGATCAGGGATGCAAACCACCCGTAAATGCTCAAGACTTGTTTGCGATTGGGTAAACTCGTCTCGTAAACGAAGTAACCACTTGAATCTCGGACAGCGTATGGTTTTCCCTGATTCGTGGATGTAAGTCGTTTGCTTAAAATCGGGGAGATCGGCACAAAAGCAAACACTACCCACTCGGTTGTCACGTATGATCCATCCGGCCAGTAGTCCCTTTCGCCGTAGTCTGCGGTCCCGATTCCGTGAAAAGTAAACGGCATTGTGCGTCACCGAATTGTAGCACGAATCGAGGAATGAATCGGTCGTCGCCGTGCTTTCGATGCTTCACCGCCGCTTCGCCTTCTCAATTTCTCGGGCGGCGTGCGGATCGATGCTCAGACCCCGTGAAGCCTGCCGAGTACGAAAGACGAAGAAAACGAGCACGAGCAAAACGATTAGGATGATGAGCAGCAAACGCTTCAGGTCCATATTCAATTATCGTCGATCCCCGTAGTGCTACGATATGCCTTCGAGTCCGAATGCCGTCCGACCTGGGACCAGAGATCGACACGTAGACGGGACCGTTCGGCGGATACAGAAGCCAGTGCTAATCTTGCTCAAGACCGTCCATTCAATTATCTGGGTCGTCATGAGCGCCGCCAATGTCACCGCCTTCTATTTGGCATTCGTCGGTCGCTTCAATACGTGGTTCGTTGTTGCCATAACTCTCCTTGCCATTGAAGTTTTCATAATTGCGGTGAACTCTTGGCACTGCCGCTGACTGACGTGATGGCGAAGTACACTCTGGACAGGAAAGCCAACTTCGACATCTATCTTCCCGAATGGCTTGCGAGGAATAATATTAAGGGTTTCAGGTTTCTCATTGCCCTGGAGATCAATGATCGTCCTCGTCCATCGATTTGCACTGTTGTCGTAGCATCTGGGTCATTCCTGTCAATTGCCAGTTAACGGATAAGCAGAAACAGAAGGTCCCCAAAGGAAGAATTTGAACGTGCAGCCTTTTGGACCGAGACGCCATGCTTGTTCAACCGTCCAGTTCCTTTTCCAGTTCCTTCCGGTGCCGCTGTACCAGATCCACGATCAGCCCAGACACACTCGGCCTGCCCCCGTACTTGAGTGCCCGCTTGAATGCCACCCGGTTCAAAAGCTCGTAGATATCGACGGGCAGGTTGATGCCGCTCGTGACGTGCTTCCGTTCTGGTTGTTCCGGCTTGGGCTTTGGTGTGCGCTTGGGCATGTATGCATTGAGTTTAGCTCAATTCCCACTTGGCAATTTGAGCGATCCCGGCCCTGAATGCGTAGGCGCACACATGAGCAAGATGAGCAAATAGCAAGTGGGTGGTAGCAATTGACAAAACGTTATCAAGGGTGCGATAATGTAAATGTATCGAGGGTCAGACGCCACTTCCGATGTCCACCGACCTGATCGTTTCCGACCACCCGAACAACACCCAATTCGGCCCTCTGGCGGACATCGCAGACCGGGCCAGCGAGTTCGTCCAGCACTCCAAGGCCAAAAACACCATTCGGGCGTATCGTGCCGACTGGTGCCACTTCGAGGGCTGGTGTTCGGCGCACGGCCAATCCTCGCTTCCGGCCAGCCCTGCAACCGTGGCGCTTTACGTGACCGATCTATCCAGCACCCACAAGACCGCTACGATCACCAGGCGCATTTCTGCAATTTCCCAGGCGCATCAGATCGCAGGCTTGGAGACGCCGACCAAATCCTCGCAGGTGCGTCTGGTCTTGGCAGGCATTCGCAGGAGCAAGGGGACAGCGCAAACAGCCAAGACGCCGGTTCTGGTTGACGATCTGCGGCGGATGCTTGCGGGGTTGCCGGAAAATTTGTTGGGCGTTCGTGATCGAGTCCTGCTCTTGATCGGTTTCTGTGGGGCATTCCGTCGCTCTGAGCTTGTTGCCTTGGATGTTGGCAACGTTGCGGTCACACGAGATGGCTTGGTTGTGACGATCCGGCGATCCAAAACTGACCAGGAAGGCGAAGGCAGGAAGATCGGGATTCCATATGCTTCCCATGTTGAGACTTGTGCTGTTCGTTCACTTCAGGACTGGTTGGAGAAGAGCGGCATCACGGAAGGACCGCTGTTCCGCCCTGTTGATCGTTTTGGCAAGATGGCGTCTATCAGGCTATCCGCTGCTGCCGTGGGCGAGATCGTCAAACGCTATGCCGCCGCCGTGGGTTTGAATGCTCTGGAGTTCGCCGGTCACAGTTTGCGGTCTGGATTGGCGACTTCAGCAGCGATGGCGGGAGCGTCGGAACGGTCGATCATGAAGCAGACGGGGCATCGTTCGGTCAATACGGTGCGGCGATATATTCGAGATGGATCGTTGTTTCGTGAAAATGCGGTAGCGGTCGTCGGCTTGTAAGGATATGGCCATCGAAACTCACCACACCACAATCTGCATCGGCCCAGTTTCTTACCTGGACCCGGCTCGACTCACAGAACAGCCCGGCGTAGACCTGTACCGGGTTCATGGTGGCGACGTGGAGCAGCAGATTGATCATGCCCTCCTCGAAGACCTTCATTGCCAGAGAACCATTGTCTTTGTCGGCGGGGAGCAAGCGAAGCGGGAAGCTCAAGCATATGGCGTGCGATGGATCGAGGACACGCCGACCGTCAATGAGGATTTGCTGCGGTTCTGGCGGGATGCTGTGCCAGAAGTGGATGGTCCGTAAGCTGTCGAAGAGGCCCAGACACCATGAAGAAGAAGCCCCCATCCTTCGACTTACCAGACCGAAGGCAGTTCCAAAGCGACGAACGATCCTGGCATAACGGCGGCGATATCGAAATCGGTCTTTAATGCTCGATGTCTCCACAAGGCTGCGAAAACCCTTATCGCCGCCCTGAACCTGGAACCGAACCCGAAGACGGCGTGGGATGCTTGTCCTGCCATCCTGCTCTACAGGCAGTGCGTTGAACTCCACCTGAAGGCGTTGGTCGGTGAAGGCAGCAACTTTTTGCCGTCTCCCACCGATCCGATCACACTTTACAAAACTCATTCTTTGCGTTGGCTCGTCAAATTGTCTGCCAGATCATCAGGGCAGTTCGATGGGAAGACGAGTTCAAATGCGAAGGTAGTGCCACGCTTGCCGATTTCAGTGCCGTCGCCCACGAACTTGAAGCACTGGAACCTGTATCGATTGCGATCCAATCTGGTAGCCGTGCTCGTGATGGCTCGGTGCCGCATCAGCTACAGCCGCCGAACATCGTGCAGTTTGCAAAGAAGCTGGACTGCCTCCTGAACCTGTTGGATTCTACCGCCGATGCACTGGCGGCAGAATGGGATTTGCGGTCAGAAGCGGCGAATGTGGTTGGCGGTGATGATGGCGGGTTCGAGCCGACGATTCAGTGACGCCTTGCCGTACAGCAACCAGACGTTTCCCCATATCAATGCTCCTATATCCGACCGGCCATTATTTTTGAAATCGGCCAATCCCTCCAGAGCGCTCGCTCGATACAGCGCTATTGGACAGCAATTTCTTTCTCCTTGCTTTCCCCAGCACCGGGAATCACCGTCACCGTAACGGCTGCAAGGCCTCTGGGTAGCTCCGGGAAAGTGAACCACGTAATGGCTGAAGTAATCATGAAGCCCCCCGCTGAGTAGCCCACGTCCTCCTTTCTTACTGGCTGAATGATCTTGCCACCCACCTTAAGGACCATATGGACCCTTCCTTGCTCAGTCCAATCGTGTAAACGATAGGCGTCCAAGTTGTAGCTCCTGGCCTCAAGCCGAACCTTAGTCACACCTAGCAATTTCTTGGCATCATCAACGGAGAACTCTTTCAACTGGCGCTGTGCTTCGGCGGCCTCCAGTTCGATCCGGTCCGCATCCGTCAGGATAATCACCCTTAGTTCAACAGGATGGCCCATGCCAACACGATGGGTAATGCAGACCTCCCTTCTCTTTGTTATTTGTTGCCACAACGCCTTGTTCGTAGAGGATTGCCCTCTTTCAATTGCCGCCTGAATCGCAGCGTTGGAAAGAGCCTGAGCCAACGAGCAGGGGTCGCTCAAAAACACCAGAATGTATAGCAGAAATCTTAACGCCATATTTCAACTAACCTCACCATCTCCGCAAGCAGGCCCAGGAACGCTGCCACTGGCAGAACGTACCTGATGTAGCTCAAAACCACAACTTTCGGACGCCATCTCGGTAGAGGGCATGGGCGTATTGTTCAGACGAGAGATTATACTTGTTCTGGTGCCTTGAAATCTTTCCTTGTCTTTCAGCCAATGCATAAGCACCGCATACCAGATCTTCGTCCCGCCCGAATTTCGACACGAGAAAGCGCATCAAATCACGCTGGTTTTTGAAGACCAGTCCACGAAGTAATTCATCCAGTGACAGGTTGGCAATATTACCCGTCCGGACCGGAGCCGAACCGCCACCACCCATCAACCGCTTAACACCCAAACCAATATCCACTGGATTGTCGGAATACAGCTTGTGTGCCGGACGATTCCAACCAGCGAAGTCGAATTTCCGCTTCTCAAAGGCGAATGTCCCAATGGAGATTTGGCACTTTCCTACGGTGGCACTGGCGGTTATGTTTCCACCAAGATTGATAATCGTATTCAAGGCCGTGCCTCCATTGCAGAGAATCCAGCAGGCCGACGGGAGCAAACGGAGAGTGTTGGTGAAATGCTCATGACAGGACTCCATCAAAAGATTCTTCACCCTCTGATCGTCGATGCTAGACCACACAGGGCGAGTGACGCAAGCTACGACATCTATGTGCGATACCTTTTGAGATTCGTATGTCCAGCCGGGATTAATTGCCGTGACAAGGCTAGACAGGCTGCGGAAGTAACTGTGCTTGTTGCAATTGACGTAGTAGCGGTCGTTACGCAGTTTGATATCTGCCAAATCCAGGTCATTCAATTCGGAGCGGACGTTACGTTTGTAGTCTGAAAGAAGCGGCAAACGGCAAGACGTATCTTGATTTTCGGCGGGATTGATCGAGACGGTAACTGCTTGGATTGTGGACAGCGATCCGAAGCGGAAGGCCGGGATGTACGTGGCTAAAATGTACGCAGCCGCAACAGAGGACTGAAGGCACTTGACGCATTTAGATACGTTTGAGGTCTGGATGTCGAGAGGGTCCTGCAACACAAGAGGATTCTACCACCCTTAATCCGTCTATGTTTACGTTCATAACGGTTGCCGGAAAAGTGGAAGACTTGCTCAGGGCTTGAACGAAGTGGAGTTTACGGTGGAAATGGTTCCGAGCCGCCTTTGGGGTGAACATCAGACGGCTCGAATGGTTCGGGCAACAGCGGGCGACCGCCACGACTCATTGCGTGGCCGGTGCCGGTTCAGCAGCGATTTCGACCGGGGTGGCAGGCGTTTCGACGGTGACGTTCGGAGCCTCGGCAGGGGTATTCTTCGGCTTTGGTGCCGCCGTCTTCGCCTTGGGTCTGGAAATGGCCTTCACGACGACTTTCCGGGCCACCTTCTTCGTCGCCTTGACCTGGACGATGCGCCCCGTCCTGGCCGTGGCTACAGTGGCTTTCCGGCGCTTCACTTTGGCCTTGGGCTTCGGCTTCTTGGTATTAGCCTGTTGCTGCGCCCTCAGAGCCTTCCAGCGCTTCTTCTGAGCCGCTGCCATACGTTTCCTGGCCGCAGCACTGAAACGTTTCCTGCGGGGCGCTGCGGGTTCGCTTGTGTGCGTCGGCGTGGACCGGCTGGTATCGTCATTGCCGAGTCGGGACTGGATCTGGGCAATGGCAGCTTCGATCCGCTCCTTCTCTATCTCAAAACCGACTAGCGCCATTTTGAGGATGACGCCGTGGTCAATCGTTGTGTGTTTCATGATTTCCTTTCTGAAAGCTCGTTTTCTGGCGTGCAGTGTCGGAAATGGATATCCGATATGCACTTTGCTCAATGACCGTGCAGGCTGGAGATCCGGTGGCGGTCCTGGCTGATCCTGTCTTGGAGGTTCAGGATGTCGAAGACCAAACGGCAGACCGCCACCAGATCCTCGTTGCCGGTCGGTGTTGCTTCAAGATGCTGTTTGGCTTCGACCTGGAGGCGGCGGATCATGTCTTCGTTCGATTCAGCGTCGAACGTGGCGAGGGTGGTGAGAACGGTGTGGAGTGAGGCCATATGAAAAGGCAACCTGTTCAATTGTAACGGTCTTATGGGCTTTTGTCAATTCCCACTTGCCACTACGAAGCCGTGCGCCCGACTCAGCGAACACCTTGGAGATTGACATTTTGAACCAACCCGCCTCTCCAATCATGCATATACGGCACAGCACTTTCGGCGGTATCGGTCGGCATCGTGTTTCTTCGTGTATATCCGGCGAGGTTCCAGGGCATTTGACGGCTGCACGTGTCTGCCACGAATGGATTGGAGAGCACCGGGGTAAGGACGCCAGGTTCTCTTGTTGATGATCTTCACGCAGGGTCATGAGGAATTTGATCGCTACCGGGCAGGCGATCCGGTTCCATGCGGAGGGGTTTGACGTGGTGGCGGTCAACAAGATTTTGAGCGGATGCGGTGGCCGAGGACATATAGACGGCGAAAGGTCGGAAACGTCCGGACTTTCGATTCATTGGAAATTGTCGGTAATCCCCTCAACCAGCTTCATGGCACCGGAAGAGGAAAACCGCCACCGTTACCGCAGCGCCAACCACTAGTTGAGCATGGCGATCCTCCAATCCGACATGACCAGCCAGTTTGCCGTGGCCAGTTCCAAATGCGTTACGAATTTCTGCAAGTTGGTATGCTGCTGAACCGAGGTTGCCGACCAGTGCAGCGACGGTCTTGTCAATGTTAGGAGCGGTTACGCCATCGGGAACCACTTTCAGATTACGAATGGTGAGCTTTATGAGTCCCGGAAGGTCTTCGTCTCTTGCAAACCCAATCTTCCGTTCATCGAGAATGGTCTTGCAGAGGGTTTCCAGGAACTCCTTTGCGGTTCCGATGGCGAGTTCTGGATCTTCTGCGCTTGCAGAGCGTAGGCGACGAATCTGTCGATTGATATAGTCGCCCATCTTCTCTGCGACACCTTCTGCCTCGTTTACATGAACCTGCGTGAATTCCAGGAACTCTTTGAAGAGGTCTGGCGCTCTTGATTCCAACCCTGTGTCTACGAGCCATTTCCCACAGATGTCGAGTTTTTTGTCCCAGGAGTCTTCGTGGGCCGTGGTTTCTACCTTCTTGGCGATGCCGGGACAAACCACCATCACCCAATCGCCAAACAAGCACGAATAGCCGGTTGGCTGGTGCCGAAGTACTGATACACGATGGGTTCGAGTTCCTTCCATATACAGCGTCCACGTGTGGTCTTGTTCGTCCCATGTGAATTCGTTGGCGGGCGGTCCGTATTCACGAATAAGACCAAAAACATCGTTCTTCTGCCTCGGCGTGAGAGTCGCATCTATCGCCATCAACTGGCAGAATAGCAGAGCGATCAAGCCGCCGTCCTTCCCTTTTTCGCAGCCCCTTGACAACCGCCCCCATTTGTTCCACACTGTTGAGTATATGGCAAAGGGCGATTATCTTGGCGAATTCGAGACGCTGATCCTGGCGGCGCTCATGATTCTGGGCGAGAACGCCTACGGCATGACTATCCACGAGCAGGTCGAGAAGCTGGCGGCTGGTTTGCGGGCGGTTTCGCTCGGCTCCGTATACACGACGCTCGACCGGCTGGAGCAGAAGGGCTACGTCCGGTCCTGGTTCGGCGGCGCAACTGAAGAACGGGGTGGCCGGTCCAAGCGGTTCTTCGAGATCACTGGCTCCGGGGAACTGGCGGTGAAGAAGGCGCTTCGAGTGGCCGACAATATGGTGGCCGGGTTGAAGGAGATCGGAGGGCTGGCGTGAAGCGAGAAATTAGGTCAATCTCGCTGAGTAACCTTCTGCCATCGGCTTGTTGTCTCGGCTTTCTGTGCGTCTGGGTCCACGACGGAATGCGTGTGTTTTGGCTGCACCCGTTGATGAGTGCCGTGCTGATCGCCGTTGGACTACTCGTCGGCGCACTTGGGATCCGAATGCTTTTAGGCGACATTCGAGGCAACCTACAGTGCAGACTTCTGCCGCCACGGAACGCCGAATTTCTGTTCTACATCTTCATGACCCCGGCCAACTGCGATGCTCTCGTGGGCGACCTGGAAGAGCGCTACAAGTTGATTTACAAGAAATTCGGACGCCGCCGTGCCAATCTTTGGTACTGGACGCAGACGGTGACTTCGTTGGGACCGATTGTGTGGGCGTGGTCGAAGAAAGTGTCGATGAAGCCGGTACTGGCAGTTTTGGGATGGGCAGTGGCGAAGGGGCTGATCGGTCATGATGGTTGGCTGGCGGCGCTGGTGGAGTTGCTGAAGAAGGTGAGGTCTTAGTGCATTCTGACTCAAGTGAGGTGAATAATAACTTCAGGTTGCCCAACAACAATTCGGTCAAGCTGCGGGAGCTTTCTCCCAAGGCGTTCGAGGCGTTGGTCGCTTCCGTCCTTGAGTCGAAGGGCTACAATATTTCACTGACTAGACAGCGGGCAGAAGACGGTGGCGGTCTTGACATCATTGCTCTTCCGAGCGGCGTGCGTGACAGTCCGACGGCTTTCCAAATAAAACATCACGGCATCCAGCAGCTTTCGCTCTTCAATGAAACACGTGATGGCTCATTCGAGGAAATTGACTATCAGGATGCGCCTCATCAGGATAGTACCGTTAGCCTGCCAACGCTGCCAATGGATGCCATCCGACTCTTGAGTATGCTGTTGTCACCCAATAGCCGGCAGAGCTTCATCGGCGACCTCGAAGAACGCTACGGCCTGATCGTCCAGAAGAAGGGCCGTCACGCCGCAAATGTCTGGTTCTGGCGTGAGTTGATTCAATCGCTGTTCTCCCTGGCCTTGGATGCAATTAAGCGGCTTTCTGGGCTGGAGTGGCTGTATCGCCGGATCGGTCCCTGAGATTCCGAATATGCAGAGGCTCCCATTCAACCCGGAACCGTTGCTGGCGCTCTTCATGACGGCGGAGAGCGCCGGGTGCCTTGCTGGGGATTTGGAAGCGATCTCAATGCAGACTTCTTGGGCTAAAATCGAAGAATGGTTTTGGGGGGGTATGACGAATGATGGCAGACCAGGCGGAGTTTGGAGGGCTACAGGGCCACCCCGTCAGAAGAAAGTGAAGCGGAAATGGTCATCGGTCCCAGAGAAGCGGACCTCTCGCAGTCAAGGTAGCGGCGGCAAACCCCTGCGACCACCCGTGCGTCCATTTCAAGGTGGATTGTGCAACGGCGACGGAACATAACTGCACGAAGACTGAGGGTCATGCCGTCGAGCGGGCTATCGAGCAGTCTATGCCGAAGACTTTGAAGAGGGGGTCAACGCTCTTCGTCAACAACCCATCCGGCCTGCTAGAAACTGGCAGTTGCACATAGTTTCAATGCCGCCTCTCTGAAGAGATCGTATTGCGAATCCTGCGATAAAGCGTAAACACCCCGCCGAAGTCTTACCACGCTGCCATCTTCGAGCAGTCTCTTGAGCGTTGCCCTTATCGGAATGTACTCGCTTGTCTTGAACGGGTTAAGACCAGGAGCTTCGTCCAACCTAGACCAGACATGACAGGCCAACTGATTCGGTCCCATTGGTTTTTCGTTCAAGCTGTAAAGAACCTCCGTTCTCATCCTGCTCGACATCTGCCGACACCACTCTTCGTCTCCCGTTTTGGCTGGAACTATTTGCACGGAAATCGGCTCTCCCACGTTGACGAGCAGGTCGATGGAAGATTTTCTCGTGGTTGTGTAAGTGATCTCGAACGGTCGGCCATCAGCGAACGGTTCGGTGCCATTCCAGAGGCATGTATACCCTTTTCCGTAAGCCAAATGGCGCTCAACGTCGTAATGGGCCGTATTCTCCAAGTCGAGTTCCCATGTCTTGGTTGTGTTGCGCTCTGTTAGCGTGACAACACAGCGAGGCGTCTTCCTGGCAATCCGATCATCCTGGCTGTTCCAAAACTGTTCTATAGTTGCGGTTCTCATTTTGACTGCCTACCGGACTGGCACGCCGCCGTTGAACACGCTCTTGTACGTCCCACCCAACGGAAACCGTCTTACTGTTGGTCGGTATTGGCCTCCTTGTAGTGAGGATTCCTGCTGGCCGTCGTCTTCTTCCGGCAACTCTTTCATCAACTCATCATGTTCTTTCAGCCGAATTCCGATCCATGCCTTTCCACTCACGCCATAGACTCGTGCCTGTTTGCGCTCGAAGCCACGTTCTTCCATCATTCGGTTAAAAGTTCGGCCTTGGGCTGGCTCTTCGCCCTGTTCTTCACACCATTGTCTGTAAGCATCCCACATGGCCTTGACCGGGACTCTTTCTTGGGGATCTACGATGCACATTTCTTTCAAAAAGTCGCTCAGGAAATCGTTGTGGGCAAACAGGGCTGCGGTGGCGTCCTGCACGGATTCAGGAATCTGCAATCCATGTTGGTGCCATTCGACAGCGCCCGCCACAGCCCATGCAAGAACTGCCTTGAGAAAAGTCTTGTTCTGGCGCATTCTGATTTTCACTTTGCTGTCGAATTTGACAAGCGGATCTGTGGTCAGGTCATTGTCAAATGGAATCTCGATGTATCGCCGCTTGTTTCCGCTGTCGGTGGAGTCGAAACCAGGCCGGTAGTTGGTCTGGAACCAGAATTGGTGTGTTGGCCGGAATTCTCGTTCAGATTGATACAGGCTTCTTGCCACCAGAGAATCGTTGCCGGACGCCTGCTTCATAAAAGATTCCTGGAGACGGCTTCCTTTTTCGATCTCTGAAACCACCACCAAACGCTTGCCTTCCAGTCGTGCGATATCGCCCGACGCTGCCGCAGAATCACGTTTTTGCTTGAGCACGGAATTGGCGTCCATTGCACAGGCATAGTCGGGGCCGAGCGCATTCATCAGCCAGTCCATATATGTGCCCTTGCCTGCGTTGCCGGGGCCGTGCAGGATCAGAATGCGCTCTTCAGTCTTGTCGCCCTGAATTGTGTAGCCGGTCAGAGTCTTCAGAAATGGCAGAAGGTCAGCGTGGTTGCGGGTGAATGCGGCAAGGCTCTCGTCCCATACCGGATGTGTTGCGTTGGGGTCGTATTCTGTGGGACAAAGATTGCTCATCATGTACTTCCGGTTGTGGGGTATGAGGAGGCCGGTGGCGAGGTCTACAATGCCGTTGGCGCAATTCAGGAGGCGTGAGTCCCGATCAAAGTCAGCCCGGAAGCAGGTAACACGGGGATCGGATTCCGCAGAAACAATGGTCCTGGATACCCGGTCGGCGTTCTCGGACTGGTTGGCCCACTTCAGCAGTTCACGTTTGCGGGCCTCGAACCGTTCCAGCGCTTCGTCATCCTTGGCCTGGTCGCCGGTGGTGGATGGTGGTTTCATGGCGTCCGCTTCCTGGCGAATATCAACCGCAATTCCCTTCGCCAATTCCCGGATCTTTTTGATAACATCTCTCCGCCACCGCACGCCATCCCAGATGTACCATTCTTGGTCGTCTACACAATACCGGATCTCGTCCTTGTGCTTGTCCACCAGCCGCCTTCCGTTTCCAGCATCGGTCAGGTTGTAGCAGTGGAGATGGGATCTTTCGAGTCCGAGGAGGTCGAGCACTGTGTCCACCACTTCCTTGGGCATTATCTCCGTCAGTTTTGAGTAGCCGTACAGATGGATATTCGCTCCTTTGGTGTAGGTCTTGTAAACGGATTTCACATCGGCTTCAGCCTTGTTGCGGTCGCCGTGGTAGCCAGCCGAATGCCGATATGCCAGCGAAACGATCACGATTGCCTTCCGCTCTCCCATACCCGCACGTGCAAGAAGACCGGATAGCGCCAGGATGGTGTCATGGCGCTGCGACTCGACCGGAAAGTGCTTGGCGAGTAGGGCTGTAGCGGCGATACACTGAAAAACGGCCTGGAGGTTCTTGGCTATTACATAGGCTGGCTCCGCTGCGGAATCGTCTTCCAGGCCGACTTCTTCGACTTCTGTGGTATCGGGATCGTACCTCAAAGATGGCGGAAAGACGGTCTGCTGGCCTCTCGTCCCATCCTGCTTTAGACAACGGTATTCTACGATCATTTCGTCGTCGGTGGGATCTCGGACTTGTTCAGTCGCCAACGATGTGTCGCAGTACCAAATGTAGTGTGACCGGGGTTTGGACTGGCGACCGAAGGTCATGGTCTTGCCCGTCTTCTCCATCAGGTCGGCCATGACTTCATTGCCGATCATGACTGCTTCCGGCGAGTCACAGTCAATGTCCGTCAGATTCCTGGGGCCACCGAGCAGGACGCCGATGTTGCACGGTTCGGCAAAATCAGATTCGGTGTTTTCTTGGTTGGCTGCTTTGGTCGGCCAGTCGGGGATCTTTGGACCTTTGGTTGGGTGGCCGTCTTCATAAGGGATCGGAAGCGGGTCCAGCCCCAGAGTCTTGTACTTCTGAAAAGCTTCGACATAAATATTGTTCGCTAGGTTCATATTCCTTTCTGCTGCTGGTGGGCATCCGAAGCCTGCCAGCGGCCCTCGCACTTCCTACTTCATTGCTACTTCCCGATTGTCATTCAGCAGCCGCTCGATCTCCTCATGCGGAATTTTGATGATTCTCTTTCCGAACCGTTTGGCCGGGATTGTCCCATTACGGACCCACCGGCACACAGTTGCTACAGATACTTCCAGTTCGTTTGCTACTTCCTTTGTCGTCATGTATTTGGTCGTCATCCTAAACCTCACTGCTATTTATACACGCAGAGATTCGAGTGCTTCCTCTGCGGCACTTGATTCCGTCCGTGGTCGGCCTGGTTAAGCTTGGGTGGGGCTAGGATGTTTCCATTTCGGGAGCCTGTTTCCATTTTGTTTCCATTTTGGTCAAGACCCTAAGTCATGCTAGTCCAATGGGTTCCAAAGATGTTTCCACTGTTTCCATATTCTTGGAAGAGTTTTAATAGAACAGTGAAGAGTACCTAATACTATACTAGGCGCAACTCTTGCTAATATTTGGAAACAATGGAAACATTTCCCTAGCCCCTTGCTGACAAACCACTTACTCACCGACCGAAACGGAAACAATCGGGAAACATTGGCGACCAAATGGAAACACGCCGCCTGCCTGCTGACACCAAAGCAACCAATGCCCCATGTGCGATCACTGATATCAATGTTCTCACGGAATCGGAATCTGTCAAATCTGGTAACTTACTGCTGGAGAAAAGCGCTGGCCGAGGTCGGAGCACGGTATCGGTATAGATAGATGTGTGCGCCATTCCGGTATCGGTCGGGAATGGCCGGAACCACAATTATGCCCAGACCCACAAACTTTCCTTATTGTTTTTCCCTGCGACTCGCCAGCGGTATGCAAACCGAGCTTGAAGACATGGCGTATCAATTTCGCATTTCGAGAGCGCAGTTCATCCGCCGAGCACTCCGCAGGGCAATCGTAGAGGCCCATCAACACGACCAATCATTAGAAACAGTCCAGTTCCAGGCAGGTGCGAGATGAACGACATCCTCAATCAACTCGCTCGATCCGGCCTGCTCCTGCCCGATGTAGGGGCTGCAATCCTGGCTGGAAATGCGCCGCCACTCGAAGGTCTCGTGATGCATCTCATCATAGGAGCCTTAGACGCCCACGCTGTTACGATTGGCGATCCGCAATCTAGCTGGAACCAGAAGCGGATGGCACGGATGTCCCTGGCAGTTGCGTTCCTGGCGGCGATGGCGATCTTATTTCAGCCAGATAGTTTAACCGAATCTTAACGTAAACATCGTCTCCAACCCCTGTCTTCAAAATCCTCAGTGTCTAAATAGTCTACGGAGGCAAGAAATGATCCAAGACCGAGACTGGTACACGATCACCGAGTTGGCCCAACAGATCGACATGTCTAGGAAAACGGTCTGGGCTTGGGTGCGAGACGGAAAACTGAAATCCATTCGGTACGGCTCTCAGCATCGTATCTCAGAATCCGAATGGAACCGATTTCTTGTCGCCTGCAATCGACCGGAGAACAAAACCAATGACTACGAAGACGCAAGTTAAGAAACGCAAATCAGGCAGGACCACACAGATCATGACTCCAGAACACCCGAATTGGGATGACTTCTACGGACGCCTGATCGAAGGACTGGAAGACGAAAGCAAACGACAGCGCAAAAACAACCCCGAAGTGCAGTGTCCCATCGCACGCCGAGTTCTGAAGGGAATGGGCTACGGCGATGCGGTCTGCGAGGCGTCAATCTTATACTTCGCAACCAAGGGCGGGTACTCCGATTTGGAAGTGTTGTTGAATGTGGACAACGGCTAGATCACCTGTCCCGCCGAAGCCAAGCGTAGCCTAGTGTCACGTTTGCGGCCATTCGTGGCTTTGGTGACACTAGAGTAGGACCTCAATAGGCAGCAGCAATGAACAGCCGACAGCGATCCGGTTGGCGATTCCCCTATGCCACTCCGCATCCTTCGTCGTCTCGATGAGCTTTGCGTCTGTCAGCCTCTTCACAGATCGGATAACAGTACTTCTGCTTAATTGGGTGGCGGCAGCGATTTCGTTGTGCGACAGTTCGGCGGCGGCTTTTTGTCCGGCTGAATTCACGGTCTGCAACAGGATGTACTCGAACACCGCTGCATCCGAGACATTCAGGTTCCTGCTCTTAAGGTAAATGCGCCGGGACTTCGGCGTGTCTGGGAAATCTGTCCGCAGTCGCACAGTCTGGCCGGGGTTGATGACGCTGATGTGTTCCGTGAAAGCTGTATTGAGGCGCTTCGCAGCGATCTCAACATATTCCCGCTTGATATCGAAGCCGACGGATTTCCGGCCTGTACGTTGAGCCGCCAAGAGCGTGCTGCCGCTGCCACAGAATGGGTCCAATACCAGATCACCCTTGCGACTAAAAGCCCGAATCAGTTTCTCGCACAATATTGGCGGGAACATGGCCGGGTGCGGCAGGCCGTTCTCGTTGCCACCCACGTTGGCGATGAAGTGATCCGAACTACGGGCATAGCCGTTCGCCATTCTTAAGGAGCGTCCCGCTGCAACTGCGCCGTCTTCGGTGTAGTGGCTAGAACCCACGAAACCAATGCGGTCGCTGAAGCTGCCATTGGCTTTGAGGTCGATGAAAGGGTGCGCCGATTTCGAGAACCACAAAATCTGCTCCCATGTGCGCCGAGGCCGGTCTTTAGAGCCGAGCGGTGGCGCATCCGGCTTCCACCAAACCAGTTCTTCGCATTCCTTCCAGCCGTCCTCACGCAATGCCAGCCGGGTCCGCAAGACGTAATCCGACACGACGCCATCACGGACGTGGGATCGGATTACCATGAGCACGGAGCCGTCACCCGTGAGCTTTGGCCGCAACGCCGACATGATAGCCGTCATCCACGCCGGGTAGTCCTGTTCCGCCACACCGCCGTACTGCCGTTTTCGCTGCATGGCGTAGGGCGGCGAAAACAACGCCAGCGCCACACTGCGGTTCGCCAGCTTCGGGATCAGCATCAGCGCATCGCCGCAGATAACCGTTCGGTCATTGGGCATGTTCGAGCGACGGCGCATGGACAAAACAATATCATTCTGTTCTCGTCTTTGCCATCTGGTTCCGGTCGAAGCAATCTGGCGTTACGGTGGCGGTCCCTCGCTATCCGTTACGCCGCCGATTGGAACTGGCACCCTGCACACTCCAGTTTCCACATAGGCGCAGCGTGCCCTACACCGTATCGCCGGATGCCAAAAGACGATTTGCCAGAGCGTTCAGGAAGAACCGGCAGAACGGCGACCGTGCCCGTCTGACGGCCATTCAGTTGGCTCTTAAGTATGAATTGTCGTAAGCGTCCGATGAACCCCTCTTCCCAATGGGCCGGCCGGGGCTGCATAGTTGTTTCATGGGCGAAACCACCGGTGCGAAGGCAGCTTCCAAAAATGATGACTGGCAGGAACGAATAGCCG
>Ga0181518_10000153_pt1 | contig 77113 bp, 54 predicted proteins | sample PEATcosm2014_Bin_28_FD_119751 | JGI IMG/M metagenome (GOLD analysis project Ga0181518, IMG submission 119751) | Peatland microbial communities from MTU Mesocosm Facility, Houghton, MI, USA - PEATcosm2014_Bin01_60_metaG | ecosystem: Environmental > Terrestrial > Soil > Wetlands > Peat | place...
GATGTCGATCTTTTCCGCGGGAGAAAGTCTCCACCGTTTTCGTTGGATCATAAACACCACCTTTGAACAGATTAGTTCCTAGATGGTGTTGCATCGACCTATTGAATGCACCGCGGAAACCGTACAAGTGGGTACTAGGGCTACTAAAGTGGAGGGGTGTAGCTCATTTTGTCCCGTCAGGATACTACCCCGGGAACAGGGAGAGAGTATCCTCGAAGGGAATTGCTGGAACAAGTAAGAGCGGCACTAGTAAATAATCGGCAGTTTGCTGAAGTCGGCGGCGCCTTCGTCGGTTACGCGCAGAATCAGCAGCGTGCGGTCATCATGAGGCGGGCGGCCGACGCCGGCGAACTCGTCCGTGGCCTTCACGATGCGCTGCGCGATGGTATAGCCGGGATCCGCGACCACAACCTTGGCCAACAGGTCCTTCAATCGATCGGCCCCAAACTCTTCCAGATCAATATTCATGGATTCATGGACGCCGTCCGAGGCAAAAACCACGATGTCGCCCGGATTTAGGGAGAGCCTGATCTCGTCATATTCGGTGTTAGGCAACAATCCCAGGGGCACTCCTCGAACATCAATTTCCGTGACTTCGCCGCCGCGAATCAGCAACGGCAATGTGCCTCCGGCGTTCGCGATGCTGAGCTCGCGCAGGGCCGCATCGTAAATCGCAAAATGCATGGCAATAAAGCGGGCATCCAGCCGCGCGGCAAGCAACCTGCCATTCAGAAGGCTGAGCATCTCAGCGGGAGTGGCCTCCCGATCGACGACAAGCTCGCGAAGGATGCCGATGGCCAGCGAACCATACAGCGCGGCCGCTGTACCCTTTCCGGAGACATCGCCGATGGCAATGGCCAGGCGCCCCAAGCCAAACGGCAGCAGATCGTAGAAATCTCCGCCAAGTTCCCGCGCCGGAATATACGCAGTAGCCAGGTCCAGACCAGGCACATCGCGGGCCCCACTGGGAAGAAGTTGCCGCTGAATCTCCCGGGCGGTCTCTAGGTCATTTTGCATGCGAAGCTGGGTCTCCCGCGCTTCCTCAAACAAACGCGCATTTTCCAGAGCCACGGCAACATAAGTACCCAGGATATTCAGAAGCCGCTCGTGCTCCGCGGAGAAGGCATTCGGCACCACGCTTTCCAGATCCAGCACGCCCACCAGGCGGTCCTGCCGGAGCAGGGGCACGACTAGTTCCGAGCGCACCTCCACACCCGATTCGCCTTGCAGGTAGCGCGGGTCCAGGCGCACGTCAATCACGCGGATGGTCCGGCGCTCCGCGGCCGCGCTTCCGGTGATGCCTTGAGGCAAAGGTATGCTCGCGCGAGCGGGGATGGCGTCCTCGTAGCGCATGGCGAAAACGCTTTCCAGCACCTGGGCGGACTCGTTCCAAAGCATGACGGTGAATACGTCATAGTCCACCAGCTTCTTGATGCGCTCGGCGATGCGCCGCAGGAGCTCGCCGCGGTCCAGGATGCCGGTGATTTCATGGGTGATTTCGTACAGCAGGGCGAGCGTTTCCGCCTGCTTCGGTTCCGTCACAAAGGGGGTGGGAGGCACGGGATCCGCATCGCCGAGCAGGGAAAACGGAATAAATTGGGGACTCTGTTCCATGAGTCGAGGCCGACCCCTAAACCTTAGATGTAGCGGGCAGCGGTTGGTTTCACGCGCAGGCTATTTTATCGTGAAAGTGAGAGAAATTGGTTGCCAGCGCCATGAAAAAAGATGATAGCGCCTACAGCAACAACGGCGCGGCTGTCTTGCCGGTGAATGGGGCCAGCTAAGATGCGGCGGCAGAGACCCAATAAGATGGGGCACCTTGCCTTAGAAAAAGAGGAGATCTCGTCTACTTCACTTCCCAGGTATCGCCCGCTTGAAGCAGGCGGTCCAGATCCCCCGGGCCCTTCTTGGCGATGACCTCGCGAACCTGGTCGTTGATGACGTCCTCGTAGCGCGGCAGATCGTCCCAGGCGCGAAACACGCCGATGGGGGTGGGGAAGCCGGGGCGATGCTCCATGTGCGAAAGCAGGAAGGCGTATGACGGCCGCGGGTGATGCGCATCATGCACGACCAGGTCCGACTCCGCAATGCCATTGCCGAGCGGCACAACTTCGATGTCGCCGTCGGACCTACGGCGAAGGCCCTTGTCGCGATTCTTGCCGAACACGAGCGGCTTGCCATGCTCCAGTAGCATTACGTGTTCGCTGCGTGCATCTTTTTCCGTCAAGCCGAGCCATGCGCCATCATTGAAGATGTTGCAGTTCTGGAGAATTTCGACGAACGCGGAGCCTTTGTGCGCTGCCGCGGCCTTCAACGTATCCTTCAAGTGCGCCTGGAATACGTCCACGGCGCGCGCCACAAACGTGGCCTCCGCGCCGATGGCCAATGACACGGGATTGAACGGCCGGTCCGGCGAGCCGAAGGGAGTGGACTTCGTGACCTTGTGAAATTCCGAAGTGGGCGAGTATTGGCCTTTCGTCAAACCATAGATGCGGTTGTTGAACAGCAGCACCTTGATGCCGACGTTCCGCCGCAGCATGTGAATCGTGTGATTCCCGCCAATGGCCAGCGCATCGCCATCGCCCGTGGCTACCCAGACTTCCAATTCCGGATGCGCAATCTTGATGCCGGAGGCCACTGCGGGCGCGCGGCCGTGAATGGAGTGAAACCCATAGGTGTTCATGTAATACGGGAAGCGGCTGGAGCAGCCGATGCCGGAGACCACCACAAAATTCTCGCGGGGCACGCCGAGCTCCGGGAAAACCGCTTGCACGGCGGCGAGGATAGCGTAATCGCCGCACCCCGGGCACCAGCGCACCTCCTGGTCGGTCTGGAAATCCTTTTTGGTAAGTGGAGGGAGAGCAGTTGTCGTCATCGCGCCTCCTGGCGTCCCAGCATTTCTTCAATTTTTTGTTCAAGCTCGTTCTGTTTGAAGGGACGCCCCTGAATTTTGTTCAAGCCGACGGCATCCACCAGGTACTTCGCGCGCAGCACCCAGAGCAGTTGACCCATGTTGAGCTCGGGCACCAAAACCTTGCGGTAGCGCTTCAAGATGTCGCCGAGGTTGGCTGGCAATGGATTCAGGTAGCGCAAGTGCAGGTGGCCGAGCTTGCGGCCTTTGGCGCGTTCCGCCTTCACCGCTTGCGTGATCGAGCCATACGTTGAACCCCAGGACACAAGGAGCAGGTCGCCTTCCAGGTCGCCGCTGGGCAGCACATTCGGCACATCCTGAACAATGGCATCAATCTTGGCCGCCCGAATTCGCACCATCTTCTCGTGATTTAGCGGCTCGTAGTTCACGTCGCCAGTGATGTCCTGTTTTTCCAGGCCGCCGATGCGATGTTCCAGCCCCGGTGTTCCCGGGATGGCCCACGGCCGCGCCAGCGTGTCCGGGTCGCGCTTATAGGGCAAGAATCCTTCGGGATCGGTTGCGAAACGCACGGGGATGCCCGGAATTTCGTCAACGCTTGGAATGCGCCAAGGTTCCGCGCCGTTGGCCAGGTAGCCGTCCGAGAGAATAATCACCGGCACCATGTACTTCAACGCAATACGGCAGGCTTCCACGGCAATCCAGAAACAGTCCGCCGGCGTCGCGGCCGCAAGCACCGGAATGGGCGCTTCGGAATTGCGCCCAAACAGCGCCTGCAGCAGGTCGGCCTGCTCGGTTTTAGTGGGCAGACCGGTCGAAGGGCCGCCGCGCTGGATATCGCAAATCACCAGCGGAAGCTCCGTCATCACCGCGAGTCCCAGGGCTTCCGTCTTCAGCGCCATGCCGGGGCCGGAAGTGGTGGTGACGGCCAGCGAACCGGCGTAGGAAGCGCCAATCGAGGAAGTAATCGCCGCGATTTCATCTTCCGCCTGAAAGGTCAGCACCCCGAAGTCCTTGTACTGCGAAAGCTCGTGCAGGATGTCCGAAGCGGGCGTAATCGGATAACTGCCCAGGAACAACTTGAGCCCGGCTTTCTTCGCCGCCGTGACAAACCCAAGCGCCAAGGCCTGATTGCCGCTCAAATTGCGATACAACCCGGGAGAAAGCTGCGCCGGCGGAATCTCGTAGCTGATCTGAAACGCTTCGGTAGCTTCGCAATACGAGTAGCCGGCCTTCAGCGCCAGTTTGTTGGCCTCTGTCAGCAGCGGTTTCTTCTTGAACTTGTCATCGATCCAGCGGACCGTCGGCTCCATCGAACGGTTGTACAGCCAGTAGCACATGCCCAGCGCAAAGAAGTTCTTGCAACGGTCCATGGCTTTGGCGTCGAGACCCAGATGCTGTAAGGCTGAACGCGTCAGGCGCTGCAATTCCACGGGAAAGACGCGGAATTTGTCGAGCGAATGGTCCTCCAGGGGATTGGTGGTCAGGTGCGCCTTGCGCAGGTCGCTTTCCTTGAAGCTGTCGGAGTTGATGATGGCGATGCCGTTCGCTTTCAGGTCGCCAACATTCACCTTCAAGGCCGCCGGATTCATGGCGATCAATACGTCGATGGAGTCGCCCGGGGTGTGCACTTCCTCAGAAGAAAAATTCAACTGGAAGCCGCTCACGCCCGGGACGGTGCCGGCAGGCGCGCGAATCTCCGCGGGGTAGTCCGGAAAAGTGGCGATATCGTTTCCATAAAGCGCGACGGTGTTTGTAAACTGGCTGCCGGTGATTTGCATGCCATCGCCCGAATCTCCAGCGAAACGGATCACCGCCTGATCAATCACTTCGCGTTTTGCTTTCCCCGCGGGAACATCCATGAGCGTGGACATCGTGCGACTCACCCCGTTTCTCAGTGACTCCCCCTGCATGCCGGAAGGAGGGCTTCTTCCAATAAATCGGCGCTTCGCTGTGTTTCCAGCGGAAGCGATCGCCAGACCGCCAAGAACGCGCTTATCAAGAATACCACAGGAGCGCAGTGGCAACAGGGGACCGCGCCAGCCAGCGCGTCACAGGTACCTGACCCGCTGATTGCAAATCTCCATCAACGCTTCCTTGTGGGCCGATCTCTACGGGATGCGAGTGACTACCGAAGGCGGTCTGACTCTGATTGGCGAGTCGGACGTGCGACTCGCTTTGGTAAAACTCATTGGGCGGAACGAATCGTCGAGGTTTAGCCGATCTCGCCGGGACTTGCTGGCGTGGAAATCTCGTTGTGTCCCGGAGAGGAAAAGAGTAGGCTGAGGAACCGGAGGTCTAAATCGGAGCTTCCGATCACTACTATGTTTGAATCACCTCTAAAGCAGGAGAAAGAAAGCAGCAAGACAGGGCTGTGGATCGGCATCGGGATAGTTGTGGTCCTAGCAGTGGTGGCGCTGATCTACGTGACCTCAAAGCACAGTGCGAAAGGCCCGGCCCCCGTTGCAACGCTCGGCAGCGTGAAGGGCGATCCAGTCCACGACTTGCGGGTAGTGAGCGCCAAGATGGATAAAGATTTCAGCGGCACAACCGCGATGTGGTCGGTCGACATTAAGAACTCATCTGCGCAGCTCACCTACAGCAATATCGCGTACGAGACGACTTACATCGGCGCGGAGAATCGGGTTTTGCTTGTCAACCAAGGCAAGATCCCCATCACCATTGCTCCTGGTGATGACCAGAGCGCGCAGTTTCGCGATACGCTCTATCCGACGGGCACGATCTGGTTCAAGATCAAGGTCACGGACGCCACAGCCGCGAAATAGTAGCTAGCCACGAGCTGCCAACCTCAGGAGAATCTCACCGGGGCTGCAACCGCGCCTCGCGCGGTGAGGTTTGCACCCGGGCCGTATTTTCCCCGTCCCACTAAAGGGGATAAGGACCTCAGGACGCCTTCCGCTTTGCACCCATCCGCCGCAGCCCATGCTGGCACACCCAGCAGTGCCCGCAAGAATCATTCACCGGAAAGTGTCATTCCGGGGGCCGTTTGCTCTTTCAAGGTCGCGCGGTGCGCTTCTCCAACTCGTGTTTCTTTGTGCGGTGAATCTTACTTTTTTCAGATCTTTCGCGATAACCCGATGGGAGCTTAACTTTCCGATGAGGTGGGCGCCGTACTTCGATCTTCAAATTGCTCCACCACGGTTTTGAGCCGGAAGAAAAAAAGCCACCAGATACTGACGGGGAGCAGCATGAATACGATTGAAACTGCCAGGAGCTGCTTCAACGATTCCGTTTCGGTGACAAAATGTTCGGGTATCGCAAACGTCTCGAAGGGGCGCAGCGCGATCATGCTCAAGCAGAACGCCAGGGCGATCGAAGCCCACAAAAGTGCAGCCTTCCGCGCCCACGGTCGAAGCTGCAAGAGCCCGATGCCCGTGCGCATGCCCAGCGCCACCAGAAACGGCGGAATCAGCGCAACCAGAGCGAACGGCAGCGGGTGAACCTGATATGAGTGTTGGCCGTTGGAGTTTGGCGGGGAGTTTACCAAGGGCAAGAAAAACCAGCCCCAAAGGAAAAATGCGATCACGCTTCCCAGCACGGCGAGCGTGGCGGCGGCGGTCACGCCTGCGGAACGATTTCTTGCGGGCACCATATCTTTAGGCATGACAGCATACGGCGGTATTCCTGAATAGAGTGAGTTGCGCGTGCGGGTATCCAAAATGCCACTTGACGTTCGCTTTCTTTTCGCCTAAAGTGGCCGTGGATGGCTGAGCAGGTCCCCGATCGCGGCGCCGCCACAAGCGGCCCCGAAAACTGATCTACGTCCAGCACCAGCACGCACACGGAGGAACTCATGGCCCTGACAAAACGCCAAAAGGAAGTTCTTGATTTTCTCGTCGCGTTTGAGACCAAGCACGGTTACGCGCCGAGCTTTGAAGAAATTGGACGCGGATTGAAACTCACCTCGCTCGCCACCGTCCACAAACACGTCAGCACCCTCGAGAAAAAAGGCTTCATCCGGCGCGGCTATAACCAGAGCCGCTCCATCGAAATCGTGCAATTGCCGAAGCCCGTGAAGGAGCAGGTCATTGAGCGCCGCATCCAGGAGCTTCCGCTGGTTGGCCGCATCGCCGCCGGCCGCCCGCTGGAAGCGGTCGAGGAACGCGAGACCATTTCCTTGGGTGATTTTGCGCGTGGCGGAAATTCCTTCGTGCTGCAGGTGAAAGGCAATTCCATGATCGAGGATCACATCATGGATGGCGATTATGTGGTGTGCGAACAGACCCAGGTGGCCAATGGCGGGGATATCGTTGTCGCCTTGGTGAGCGGCGATGATGCCACGCTCAAGAGGTTTTATCGCGAAGGCTCGGGGAAAGTGCGCCTGCAGCCTGCCAATTCGGAAATGGCGCCTATCCTGGTTGCTGCCAGCGACGTCAAGATCCAGGGCCGCGTCATCGGCGTCCTGCGCAAGTACTGACGGCCAATTCCTTCCTCACTTGGGGCCAGGGCCCCAGAGTCCATCAAAGCTGCGTCTCTGTTACTCCTGCACGCATCTAATCCTGTTTTGGAGTAAACTGCACGGTTCCCGCCGGAAGGCTTTCTCTGCATGAACCCGGTGGGCGAGGACACACTGCTGACTGCCACCACCGAAAACGTTTTGTTGTTCACGGCTGATCCGGCTGCGCGCGAGTCCTTGCGCGCCCTCGTTGCTGCGGCCGGCTACGGCGTTCGCGCTGCAGAAACACAAGAAGAACTCCTGCGCTTGCTTCAAGACAGTTCCCCCGGCCTGCTTTTGCTCGCTTTGGACTCTGCTGATCCGGAATCGAGTACTACCCTTGCCACAATACGCGGGCACAACGCTGCTTCTCAAGTCCGCGTCCTGCTCCTTACGCCCGGTGGAAAAGAGGCCCTCGCGCGCGGCTTGGACCTGGGCGCGGACGACGCAATAACGGTCCCTTTCGATGATGCGGAACTCCTTGCCCGTGTGCGGGCCCAATTGCGCCAGAAACGCGCGAGCGACGAGTTGGCCGCGAAAATGCGCATCGCGGAACAGAGCCGCGAAGTCGCCCAGACCGCTTTCCAGGCGCTTGCGGTCACCGAAAAGGTGACGCGCGATGCTTTTTCCCTCGAACGCATCCTGAAAATCGGGGTCATCTCTTTGTTCAGTTTGGCGCTTGTCATTGTCGCCTTTTTTTTCCTCTTCTCGCGCCGCGCGGAGAAAGAGGCTCGCCGCGCCTACACGGTAATCGCACGGCTCGAAAAGAGTGTCCAAACGGAGGAACAGCTCCTCGCGTCGGCCAGGCGGCTGCGCGAAGACCCCGCCAACGCCGATGTGTTGCAGCAGAAAGAGGCCCTCCAGCAACAGGCGGAAACACTGCGCAAGAAAATGGCGCAGCCGGATGGCGGCGACGTCACCGAATTACGCCGCCAATTGGATGAAGCCACCGGGCGACTCAATAAGATCGAGGGGCAGTCGCAAGCTGCGGAAGAAGTCATCCGATCCTCCGCTCCCAGCGTGTGTCTGCTGCACGTCTCGGTGGCTTTTAACGAGAAGGATTCCGGGCGGCGATTACGGTACGGCGGCATCGACAGCGATGGCACGCCGCTGAAAGATAGCGACGGCAATCCCATCTACACCACCGAGGGACGCGGCCCCGAGGTGCGCGCCGACTTCTTCGGCACGGGTTTCATCGTGGGCGAAGGCAAAATCCTCACCAATCATCACGTGGTCCAGCCCTGGTGGCAAAACGACGAATTGGCCGGCGCCGTGCAACAGGGATTGCAGCCCGTCATGGCGGAGATGATGGCGTATTTCCCCGCGGCGGCCAATGGAATCCCCGTGGGGATCTCCAAAATTTCTGAGGAAGCGGATCTCGCCCTGATTCACGGAGACCTCTCCGAATTGGGCCGTCCGTCTCTCAAGCTGAACTCCGGCAAGGACGCCGCTGTCAGTGGAGAAGCTCTGATCAGCGTCGGCTACGCCACGGGTCTTGATGCCATCCTGGCTCGCGCCGGCGATGAGACGGTGGAGCAGATTGTCAAAACCAGCGGCGGCGAACCGAAACTTGTGCTCGCGGAATTGGCCCGGCGCAAGCTGATTCGCCCGCTCGTCACGCAAGGCCATGTGGGCGACGTCCTGCCGGACAAGATCGTCTACGACGCGCAAACCACGTCCGGCGGCTCCGGCGGCCCGCTCCTGATCCCCAATGGCGAGGTGATTGGCGTGACCTTTGCCGTTGTGCGCGGCTTTGGTGGCTCCAATTTTGGCGTGCCCATCCGCTACGCCGTACCCCTCCTTAAACATTAGGATAAGATTTTCCGTTCCGCTGCATTGGAAAAAGTAGTCCGCACTGTCGGCCTCCTCGTGAAACAATGTGGAATTTCGCACTGCCCGAATGAGCCGGGCTGACGCCTTCCTATGAAAAAGAAGCGCACCATCCGGAAAGTACTGGCTGCCAATCGCAGCGAAATCGCCATTCGTATTTTCCGTGCCGCCAATGAACTGGGAATGCGCACCGTGGCCATCTACTCCCTGGAAGATCGCCTGGCCTTGCATCGCTTCAAAGCCGACGAAGCCTACCAGGTGGGCGCCGGGAAAGGGCCGGTGGAGGCTTATCTCGACATTCCCGGAATCATCGCCATTGCCAAAGAGCATGAAGTCGACGCCATCCATCCCGGTTATGGCTTTCTCTCGGAGAATCCGGCCCTGGCGCGCGCCTGCGCCCACGCTGACCTGACCTTTGTAGGTCCCACGCCGGAACTTCTCGAACTACTCGGCGACAAAACAGCCGCCCGCCGCTTGGCCGCTTCGGCCGGAGTGCCGGTGTTGCCTGGCACGGAGAACGCGGTCTCCTCGCCCGCGGAAGCGCACAAGATCGCCAGCGAAATCGGGTATCCCGTGATTGTGAAGGCCGCCATGGGTGGCGGTGGCCGCGGCATGCGCGTGGTCCACGATGCGGAACATCTTGCGGCCTGCCTTGAGGAAGCGCAGGGCGAAGCCAAGTCCGCTTTCGGCGATGCTTCCGTTTTCCTGGAGAAATTCCTTCCGCGCGCGCGCCACATCGAAGTGCAAATTCTTGCGGACGAACACGGCAATCTCCTGCATCTATACGAACGCGACTGCTCCGTGCAGCGGCGCCACCAGAAAGTCGTGGAGGTAGCCCCGGCCTTTAACCTCCCGGAAAAGGTTCGCGGGGAACTCTGCGCCGCCGCCGTGCAGATTGCCCGCAAAGCCAGATATCGCAACGCGGGCACGATTGAGTTTCTCTACGACGTTGATTCTCTCAAGTGGTATTTCATCGAAGTGAATCCGCGGATACAGGTGGAGCACACGGTCACGGAAATGGTCACGGGCGTGGATCTGGTGCGCTCGCAAATCCTCATCGCGCAGGGTCACACATTGCACGAGGCCCCGCTCTCTCTTCCTGCCCAGGAGAAGATTCCGCTCTATGGCGCGGCGCTGCAGTGCCGCGTCACCACGGAAGACCCGGAAAAACACTTCGCTCCGGATTACGGCAAGATTTCGACGTATCGCTCGCCCGCGGGGTTCGGCATTCGCCTCGATGGCGGCACCGCCTATGCCGGCGCGGTCCTCGCGGCGTACTACGATTCGTTGCTCGTCAAGGTCACCGCCTGGGGCGCCAATCTCACGGAAGCTTGCCAGCGCATGGACCGCGCGCTGCGCGAGTTCCGCATCCGCGGCGTCAAGACCAACATCCCGTTCCTCGAAAACGTCGCCAATCATCCGCGTTTCCGCGCCGGCGAGGTCACCACTTCCTTCCTTGACGATTCGCCGGAGCTTTTCCGCTTCAGCGGCCGAGCCGACCGCGCCACGAAGCTGCTCTCCTACATTGGCGATGTTATTCTCAACGGCAATCCCGAGGTGAAGGGGAAAAAAGTGCCCGAGTTTATTGAGAAGGCGCCCATTCCCGCCGCTCCCGGCATCGCTCCGCCTCCAGGAACGCGCCAACTGCTGCAAAAACTTGGCCCCCAAAAATTTGCCGCCTGGGCGCGCAAGGTGAAACGGCTGCTGCTGACGGACACGACCTTCCGCGATGCGCACCAGTCGCTGATGGCCACGCGCGTCCGGGGCTACGACATGCTGGCCACCGCGCACGCCGTATCGCAGCGCCTGCCCAATCTTTTCAGCCTGGAAATGTGGGGCGGCGCCACGTTTGATACTTCGCTGCGATTTCTGCACGAGGATCCCTGGCAGCGCCTTCGCGAATTGCGCGCGCACATTCCCAACATCTGTTTTCAAATGTTGTTGCGCGGGGCCAATGCGGTTGGCTACACCTCATATCCCGACAACGTCATCGTCGAATTTGTGCGCGAAGCCCACCGCCAGGGCGTCGATATTTTCCGCATCTTCGATTCGCTGAATTCCATTGACAACATGCGCGTCTCGATCGATGCGGTTCTCGAAACCGGCGCCGTTTGCGAACCGGCCATTTGCTACACCGGCGACATTCTCGACGATCGCCGCCCGAAATACTCGCTGAAGTATTACGTCGCGATGGCCAAGCAACTCGAGAAGCTGGGCGCGCACTTCCTGGCGATCAAGGATATGGCCGGCTTGTGCAAGCCGTATGCCGCCTTTGCTCTGGTAAAAGCGCTGCGCGAGGAAATCGCCATTCCCATCCACTTTCATACCCACGACACCAGCGGCATCAACTCCGCTTCCTTGCTGAAGGCCGCTGACGCCGGTGTGGACGTAGCCGACGCGGCGATTGCCTCCATGAGCGGCGGCACCAGCCAGCCCAATCTGAATTCCGCGGTCGAGGCCCTGCGGCACACCCCGCGCGACACGCAACTCGACATCGCCGCCCTCAACGAGTGCTCCGATTATTGGGAAACCATCCGCAGCTACTATCTCCCCTTCGATTCGGGACCCAAGGCGGGTTCCGCGCGGCTCTACGAACACGAAATCCCCGGCGGACAATTCACGAATCTGCGCGAGCAAGCCACCGCCATGGGACTCGGCCACCGCTGGCGCGAAGTGGAGAAAACCTACGCCGAAGTGAACGCACTGTTTGGCGACATCGTGAAGGTCACTCCCTCCAGCAAAGTAGTGGGAGACATGGCGTTGTTTCTTGTGGCCAATGAAATGAAGCCGGCCGATCTGCGCGCCTTAGATGAACATCACGACGTGGCCCTGCCAAATTCCGTCGTGGAAATGTTCCATGGCGCATTGGGTGTTCCCCCCGGCGGTTGGCCCAAGAAACTTCAGCGCATCATTCTGCGTGGCCAGGCGCCGCTGAAAGGCCGACCCAGCGCGAGCCTCCCTCCCGCACAATTCGATCACGAGAAGGCACAACTCGAGGCCAAGGCCGGTCACCCCGTGCATCGCGACGCCCTGCTCAGCTATCTTCTCTATCCCGAGGTTTACCTGAAGTACGACACTTTCCGCCAGACTTATGCCGATGTCAGCGTTTTGCCCACTCCCGCCTTTTTCTACGGCCTGAAACCCGCCGAGGAAATCACCGTGGAGCTCGAGTCCGGCAAAACGATGATTGTGAAGTTCCTCACCATCAGCGAGGCGCATCCCGACGGCACGCGCACCCTTTTCTTTGAGTTGAACGGCCAGCCGCGCGAGGTCAATGTCCGCGATCGCGCGCTGCGCGTCATCGAGCGCAGCCACCCCAAGGCGAATACGGAAGACCCCGGGCATGTCGGCGCGCCCACGGCAGGTCTCATCAGTGGCATCGCCGTGCAGGTGAACCATACGGTGGAGCGGGGTGCTAAACTTCTGACACTGGAAGCCATGAAGATGCAATCCAACATTTATGCGCCGATTGCGGGCCGCATCAGCAAGCTGCTGGTGACGCCCGGGCAGCACGTCGAGCCCAAGGATCTTCTGGTCACCATCACTCCGTGAGTGCACCAACTCTTATCAAGCACGAGCAGTTTGCTTCGCGCTTTTTGCGCAACCAGCGCGACCTGATCGTCTATCTGCCCCCGGGCTACGATCACCCGCCGCGCCGCGCCTTTCCCATTCTCTATCTGCACGACGGCCAGAATCTTTTCGCTGGCGCAACCTCGTTTATCCCCGGCATGGACTGGCACGTTGGCCAGACCGCCGATCAACTGATCCACAGCGGCCAGGTAGCTCCGCTCATCATCGTGGGCATTTACAACGCCGGCAAACAGCGGCTGGGAGAATACACGCCCACGCATGCGCCCAGACTGGGAGGCGGCCGGGCGAATGGCTACGCTAAATTTCTTCTTGAGGAAGTCCGGCCATTTCTCCAAGAGAGGTATCGCGTCTCGGGCGGGGCCGAAAAAACGGGGATCGGCGGCTCTTCACTGGGCGGACTCGTTTCTCTGTACCTGGGACTCCGCTTGCCGCACGTTTTCGGCAAGATCGCTGCTCTCTCGCCCTCCGTTTGGTGGAACGAACGTGTGATCCTGCGTTTTGCCGCCGCGGCCCCCGTTCAGCCCATTCCGCGAATCTGGCTGGACGCCGGCACGCGCGAGGGCGGCCGCACCGTGGAGGATGTGGAGCGCTTCCGCGATATCCTCCTTCGCAAAGGCTGGCAATTGGGGCGCGACCTGCACTTCGAGCGCGTCGAAGGCGCGGAACACAACGAAGCCGCATGGTCCCAACGCGTCGGCCCGTTCCTGCAATTCCTCTTTCCTGCCCGGGAAAGCCGGGTATAATCCGCGAATCCATGCGGGAAATTGTGAGATCGCGAGCCTCGCGGTTTTCCTGGTGGTGAACACGTGCCGGCAGACAGACCTATCACCATCCTTTGCGTGACCACCTACGAAAAGGGCCAGGAGTTCCTGCGCACATGCAAGAGCCTGGGATGCACCGTGCTGCTTCTCACGCTGGAAAAGTTCCGCCACGCAAACTGGCCCCACGAAGCGATTGACGAAATGTTCTTCATGCCTCCGGAGCTCCCTATTCGAGACATGATCCATGCCGTGTCTTACGCCGGGCGCACCCGGCACATCGACCGCATCGTGGCCCTGGACGAATTCGACATGGAGAATGTCGCGGCACTTCGTGAACATCTGCGGCTCCCGGGAATGGGGCTCACCACCGTGCGCTATTTTCGCGACAAGCTGGCCATGCGCATGCAAGCCCGCGAAGCTGGCATTCCCGTCCCCGAATTCAGCGCTGTTCTGAATTACGACGACTTGCGCGAGTTCATGCGGCGTGTTCCAGGACCCTGGCTGCTCAAGCCGCGCGCCCAGGCTTCCGGCATTGGCATGAAGAAAATCCAGGCCGCCGAAGAACTATGGCCCTGGCTTGACCTACTCGGCGACCAGCAATCCGAATACCTGTTCGAGCAGTTCATCCCCGGCAGCGTGTTCCACATAGACAGCGTCGTCTCCGAACGCGCCGTGCTCTTCGCCGAAGCTCATGGCTATGGCGCGCCCCCGCTGGAGACTTCGCATCACGGCGGAGTCTTCACCACGCGCACGCTGCCGCGAAATTCCGGCGATGCGCGGGCACTAAAAGAGGTCAACCAGAGATTGATCGGCGGCCTCGGTCTTGTTCGCGGCGTCACCCATGCGGAATTCCTGAAGGCGCACGCCAACGATCGCTTCTATTTCCTGGAAATCGCCGCCCGCATCGGCGGTGCCTTCATCTCCGATGTCATCGAAGCTGCCACCGGGATCAATTTGTGGCGAGAGTGGGCGTGCCTCGATGTCGGGGCAGGGAAGCAGCCCTACGAGTTGCCGCCATTGCGAGAGGACTATGCCGGGGTCATCGTCTCCCTTGCCCGGCAGGAGGAGCCCGATACCTTCGCCTACAACGACCCCGAAATCATCCAGCGCATCTCGAAATATCACCATGCCGGATTCGTCCTGAAATCGCCTTCATCGCAACGCATTCAGGAATTGCTGGATTCCTATGCGCAGCGCTTTCAGTGCGATTTTCTGGCCACCCAACCGGTTCCCGACAAACCTACATCTTAGTGGACGAGCAGTCCCCGCTCTCTCTTCCGTCTCCTGTTCGCTCATTTCCTCATGTACTCGGTACAGCGGGTTACCTGTTCTTGCGACTAGTTACTTTCAAGAACCCACTTGGGATACTTTATTTGCGGTGCGCATCCCCGCGGACTATTGTTTGCATACCCCGGGCCAGAACTCTGCGCGGGGTGTGCTTGTCTCTTGGGAGGTCCGATGTGGAGTAATAAGAAGCCGGATACGCCGCAAGTCGCGCAGCCGGCAACAAAAAATTTGCCAGTGAATCCGCCGCCGAAGCCTTCTGCGGCATCTTGGGAGGGAACTACCGCTATGAGTACTGATGCAATGCGTCCGATAGGTGCAACCGCGGATCGCGCGACGGCGCGGCTCGGGCCAAGCCTGCACGTGAAGGGCGAAATCACCGGAAACGAAGACCTGGTGATCGAGGGAACGGTCGAGGGTCTGGTGCAACTTGACGAGCGCAAACTCACCGTGGGCGCCGCGGCCAAGCTGACCGCGGATATTATTGCCCGCGAAGTCGTGGTCTACGGCACGGTCAAGGGGAATCTCCGCGCCAAGGACCGCATCGAGATTAAGAAGGATGGCTCCGTCAACGGCGATCTCACCACCGCCCGCATCATGATCGAAGACGGCGCCTACTTTAAGGGTTCCATCGAAATCGACAAGTCCGGCGAAAAGGAATCCGGCGCGGGTTCTTTCTCGCGCACCTCGGCCACGGCGGCCGCGGGTACGGCCCCGAAGACCATCTAACAGCACGGTCTACAGCGGATTTTTCAGCAAAAACGGCGCGAGCCTCCGGTTCGCGCCGTTTTTATTGCTTTCTACTATTGCTCCTAGAGTATGTAATAACTTGACAAGTCAAGAATTTATATTTATTGTGGGCTTCGTATTCCTCTCCTGGCGGCGTTGTTCCGGCCGGCGTCCGTCCCCGCCGGCTGTGCGCTGCTCCGCTGGTTCACGCAATTCAGGAGTCACGCCATGTGGGGAGGCGTTAGAGGCATCCCGGCCCTCGGTCTGGCCATTTTGGTATCCACGGCCGGCTGTGGTGGAGGAGGAGGCGGAGGTGGGATCCAGCCACCTCCTCCGCAACCTGACTTCACCATCTCGCTTTCCTCCTCGTCGGTAAGCCTGGCGCAAGGCGGCACAAGCTCGCCCGTCACCGTTTCCATCACCTCTGAAAACGGTTTTTCGGGAAACGTGCAAATCACCCTGGCCGGTATGCCCTCTGGAATCATCAGCAATCCCACCAGCCCCTTTTCCGTGGCCGCGGGTCAAAACACAGCGGTGGTGTTCGGCGCTGCCTTTAATGCCTCCACGGGACAATTTTCCGTGGCCGCGCAGGGCACCAGCGGATCCCTTTCACATTCTTCGAATCTGTCGATCAACATTGAGACGGGTTCCGCGCAAAACCTCCCGCGCAGCAATTATGTCCGCAATGATTCCGTGCTTCTGCTTGATAGCCCCGCGGGCGAGCCCCATCACCGCCATATCGTTTATGACGCGGGGGGCAAACGCTTCTTTGTCGCCAATCGAGCGATGAATCGCGTGGAGGTTTTCTCGAGTTCCGATACCTCGCTGCAAGCCACCATAGACGCCCCCGGCGCCTCCAGCGTTGATCTTTCCATGGACGGCACGACGTTGTGGGTGGGCACCGCTCTTGAGCAGATCCTCGCTATCAACACCACATCCCTCCAGGTGGCCACACGCTACCCCGTTGCGGGCCTCACACCCATCCCCAATGTCGTCTTCGATCGCCCCAACGAGGTCCTTTCGCTTTCGACAGGCAACTTCCTCGTTCGCTTGCGCCAGCCTTCGGCCAGTGAGGCGCTCCTGGCGCTCTGGGATCCCGCCTCGAATCTCTTTACAAATCTCACAGCGGCTGCCCCAGCCCTCTTTCAAAGCGGTGTCGGCGTGATGGCCCGCTCGGGTGACCACACCCGCGTGATCGTCGCGAGCAATGATTCCACCGGTGAGATAGCCGTCTTCGATTCCAATGGCAATCTGCTGACGGGACCACAGTCACTCGGTACAGGATCAATCTCATTCGCGGCCGCCAATTCCGATGGGAGCCAATTCGCCGTCGTTTTTGGCGCGCCGGGCGCTTCGCAGGTTTTTTTGCTGGATGGAAATCTGAACGTGCTGGGTTCTTATTCTTCGCCAAGCGCCGCCGGAATTGTTTTCTCCCGTGATGGACAAACGCTTTACGTGGCCGAACCGTTTGGCAACGGCCATGTCGTGACGGCGCTTTCCGTGTCGAATCTCCTGAATCTCGGGCAGGTTCCCGATCTCGCGGTTGAAGGCATCCCCACGATCCTCGAGGACGCAGATGAGACCCAGCTTCTGATTGGGCTGTCGAATCGTGGCCTGAATTTCCTGGATGCCGCCAACCCTACGACGCTGCCGCAAAACGCGCCGGTCTTCGCGAGTGCGCCGGTTGCCCAGCCGGCGGAAGGAACCAACACGGGTGGTGCATCCATCACCTTGAACGGTTCTAATTTTTCCTCCAATCCACAGATTCGTTTTGGCTCGCAGTCCACCGTCAATGCCACGGCGACGAGCACCGCACAACTGCAAGTTTCTTCTCCACCCAGCGCCATGTCCGGCCCCGTGAATCTCACCGCCTACTTTTCCAACGGTTGGATCGCCGTGGCGCCCGCTGCATTTAGCTATGGTCCCGCCATCCTTCAGGTATTTCCGGATGCTGGTTCCCAAGCAGGTGGCGACACGGTTTGCTTCTTGGGCTTTGGATTTGGCACGAGCACCGGCAACCTCACCGTCACCATTGGTGGTACGGCTGCCACTGTGCAAAAGGTCGAAAGCCTGCCAAGTTTTGCGAGCGCCCTTTCCCTTGACGCCACTTATCCCTTTTCTCTCGAACGCATCACCGTTACCACGCCCCCGGGGACACCCGGCAAAGCCGACATTTCCATCACCGCTCTTTCAGGCAATACGATTGCGCCCAAGTCTTTCCAGTATCTGAATGCGAGCGCCACCTTCCCCCATTCCGGTCTCTACAAATTTCTTCTCAACGATCCCCTACGCCAGCAGGTCTATCTCAGCGCCACCGATCACGTGGACGTATTCGATCGCACAGGCCAAACATTCCAAAGCCCGATCGAGCCCCCGCCCAATGGGCCTCCGCCCGATGCCGCGCTCCGGGGCCTCGCGCTCACACCTGACGGTTCGCAACTCATCGTCGCCGATTTCGGCGCACAGAACGTGTACCTCATCAATCCGGACGGGGGCGCGGACAATGGCGCGCAGGTCCCGGTGGGCGGTGTGCCGGGTTATGCAGACTCCGGCCCGGCCCGTGTGGCGGCCACGAGCGCCTCCACCGTCTTCGTCGCCCTTACCGGAGAAGGAAGCTCCACCGGAGGCTGCAACTCCTGCCTCGGCCAAATGGATTTGGCCGCCAGTCCGCCTACTCTCCAGCCCGCGTCTCAACCCGAAGTCAGTTCGCTGACCGGCGCTCCTCTGCTCCAGGCGGACTCCGCCGGAGACACCGTCTACCTGGCATTCGGCACAGCGCCGGGCGGGCCGGTTGCTCAGTGGACCGCGGCAACTCCAAATGCCTTCACCGTTTCCTCCGCAAACGACTCCGCTTCCGATCTCTCCACGTCCGCCGATGGAACTCTGTTCGCCATGCGCTCCAACAGCGCCACGGAAATCCGCGGCTCGGATCTTTATCTGTTCTCCACGCCTGTTTCGACCGAGCTCGAAACCATTCCCGGCCGCGTCTCCGTTCCAGGCGTCGCGTTGCATCCTTCCGGCGCGCTCCTCTTCGATCCTTTTTTGGATGGCCCTCCTCCCAGCGCTCCACCAGCGCAAGGCATTCGAGGTGGCATTGACATTCGCGATGCGCACAGCGGCCGGCTCCGCCTGCGCATCTATCTCCCCGAGCCCTTCGCCATGCTTTCCACGGATATCGATGGCCTTCACGGCTGTTTCCTGACCACCGACGAGAATGGCGTGTATCTCTTCGCGCTCACCACGTCCGGCCTGACGGTCATCCAACTCGCCAATGTGCCTCTGGGTATCGGCAGCCTCTCACCCTCTTCCGGAGCGGCGGCGGGTGGCACCAGCGTCACCATCCGCGGCAGCGGCTTCCAGTCCGCAACCAACGCCACCCTCGGTGGTAAGTCCGCGAGTGTTACATTTAAGGATTTGAACACGCTGCTGATTACCACTCCCGTGCTTTCGGCGGGTCCGCAGCAATTGCTTCTCACTAACCCCGATGGGGAGTCCGTTTCCCTGGATGCGGCATTCGTCGCTCAGTGATCCGTTCCTAACCTTTGCTACTCACCCTTCATCCAACCTGTGCGCCCGGTTCCTGCACCCTATATTCGATTGCATGGGCGACTCTCCTTGCGGTATGAAGGGGTTATGCAAACACGCAAACTTGGCAATTCTGATCTTTACATCACTCCAACAGGTTTTGGCGCATGGGCTATCGGCGGCGCGGGATGGGAGTTCTCGTGGGGCCCGCAGGAAGACTCCGATTCCATCGCGGCCATCCACCGCGCTCTTGAGCTCGGCGTCAACTGGATCGACACCGCTGCCGTTTACGGCCTGGGCCACTCGGAGGAGGTCGTTGCCCGTGCTCTGAAGGACTGGCGCGGCCCGCGGCCCTATGTTTTTACCAAGTGCGTTCTTCGCTGGGACGCCAGCGGCAAAATCAGCCCCAACCATTCCGCAAGTTCCATCCGCGAGGAGTGCGAGAACAGCCTCCGCCGCCTGCAGACCGGCACCATCGATTTGTACCAAATGCATTGGCCGCCGGCCGATAACGGGCCCGGCTTGGAAGAAGCTTGGCAAACACTGGCAGCCCTGCGAAAGGAAGGCAAGGTCCGCTGGATTGGCGTGTCCAACTTTAGCGTTGAGCAAATCAAGCGCGCGGAGGCCATCGCGCCGGTCACTTCTCTCCAGCCCCCTTACTCCATTCTGCGCCGCCAGATCGAGGAAACCACATTGCCGTATTGCGCGCAGCGGGGCATCGGCGTGATTGTTTACGCCCCGATGTTTTCGGGGATGCTCACCGGCGGCATGACGCGCGAGCGCGCCGCCGCTCTTCCGCCCGGCGATTTTCGCAGCCGCAACCCCGAGTACAAGGAGCCGAAACTCTCCAAGAACCTGGAATTGGTGGAGAAACTGAAGGAAATCGGCGCGCGTCACGGCCGGGCTCCCGGCGAAGTGGCCATCGCCTGGACGCTGCGCAATCCCGTGGTCACAGGCGCCATCGTTGGGTCGCGCAGCGCAAAACAAGCCGAAGGCGTGATGCGCGGCGGGGAGTGGAGACTCAGCCCGCAGGAAATTGACGAAATCGAATCCTTTTCCAGCACTCTAGCAAAGGCAAAAGCCGCGCTCTAAACGTGCTTCAAGGCGCCTAACTCTCAGACAAGGAGAAACGAATCATGAAATTGGGTTTGCAGGGCAAGCAAGCCGTGGTGACCGGCTCGACCGCGGGAATCGGCCTTGCCATCGCTTCCACACTTGCGGAAGAAGGCGCGCGCGTCATTATCAATGGCCGTACGGAAACGCGTGTCGCCGCCGCGCTCGATTCCCTTCATCAACGCAACAAAAGCGCGGATGTCCGCGGCATCGCCGCCGATCTGGGAAATTCCGAAGGCGTTGCGTGGTTCATCGAGCAGGTTCCCGAAGCTGACATTCTCGTGAACAATCTCGGTATTTTCGAGACCAAGCCCTTTCTCGAAATCCCGGATTCGGATTGGGTCCGTTTTTTTGCGGTGAACGTCCTGAGCGGCGTCCGGCTGACCCGCCATTTTCTTCCCGGGATGCTGCGCAAGAACTGGGGCCGCGTAATCTTTATTGCCAGCGAATCGGCGCAGCAAATTCCCGCGGAGATGATTCACTACGGCGTGACCAAAACCGCCCAGGTCGCGCTGGCGCGCGGGCTGGCCGAATCGGTCGCCGGCACGGGTGTCACCGTAAATTCCGTGTTGCCGGGACCCACAAGTTCGGAAGGCGCAACCTCATTTGTCCAGGGTGTAGCGCGCCGGCAGGGTGTCTCTGTCGCGGAGATTGAGAGGCAATTTTTCGCGACGGTCCGGCCATCGTCGCTTCTCAAGCGCTTCGAAACGCCCGAGGAGGTCGCGGCTGTCGTCGCCTTCGTGGCCAGCGCGCAAGGTGCCGTCATCAATGGTGCTGCAGTGCGCGCCGAGGGCGGCATCCTCCGCAGCATCCTGTGATCGCTGCAACTACGCGCGCAGGTGGTCGGCGCGCCAGTTCTGCACCAATTGCTTGATGGCTTTACGGTCCGTCAAATTGTCACCGAGGACTTTGCGGGCCAGCGCGGGGAGTTCCGCGTCGCTCGCAAAGCGCAAGGCCACCAATTGGGCGACCGTGAATTCCGGTATCCGCGCTTTCAAATCCTCCGGCAATAGCTGCTCAAACCGCAGCCGCTCTTCCAGCCGGATCACGCGGTCCTGCACGGTCAGCGCGAACATGCGTGCATAAAAGGCCAGCAACAGCAACGCTACTGCGGTCAGCAAGTCTACCAGTCCCTCCATCCAATGGCGCCAGTGTGCCAACCGATAAATCGACCAGCCAAAATTCAATGTCAGTGCCGGAATCACAAAGTAATGAAACAACGGCACTATCTTAGGATGATTCGCAAAGTTCTGTTCGGCCATGCTTGTTCCTCCTCCGCCTCGTTTTGCATTCTAGCAAACCTGCTCCCTGGACCAGTTACCTTCTGGGCGCTTCCCTGCTTTTCCGGCTTTCTTTTGATGCACTGCGGCGCAAAATCGACAGATGCAAGATGTACTGGCTGAAGCGTTCGGAGGCTGTCATGTCGAATCTTAGTTTGGCCCGCATCATGTTTGGCAGCGGAGAGGAAGTGCGCCGGATCGCCGGGAGCGGCCTGACGGCGAACGTTAGATCGCTCGCTCCAGTTGCCCTCGTGCCGGCCGTGGCTGCGCAGGCAGCGCCTTCCCATTCGCCACTTCCCGGTCTTTTCCGTCGAGTTTGGCTACGCTGGTCCGCTAAATCCTGAAAAATTGTTCCCCGTCACCAGGGGACAGCTTTAAAAGCCTCGGCCGTTTCCGCGCCGCTGCGTGTCAAACCACATCAATTGAGCCGGTCAGATCAGGTTAATCGATTTGGCGTGCTTCGTCAGCTCGTCCCGGAAGTTTGGATGCGCGATGCTGATCAGCGCCAGCGCGCGTTCCCGCGTCGACCTTCCGCGTAGGTTCACGCAGCCATACTCCGTCACGATGTGCTCGACGTCCATGCGGGTATCCGTCGCCATTTGCACGTGGGGCACGATGCACGAAATCGTTCCGTTCTTCGCCGCCGCCTTCAATCCGATGAAGGACTTCCCGCCCTTTGCGAAGGCCGCGCCCTTCACGAAGTCGAATTGTCCGCCCGAGCCGCTGTATTGATGACCGTTGATGAATTCCCCGTTTACCTGGCCGTAGAGGTCCACCTCAACCGCGGTGTTCACGCTCATCATGTTTTCGTGTTGCGCGATGATGTCGATGTTGTTTACGTAGGAAGATGCGTAGCTCTCCATCGAGGGATTGTCATTGATGAACTGATAGAGCTCGTCGTCTCCAATCGAGAATGTGAACACGTGTTTCCGCGGGTGCAGCGTTTTCTTCCTGCCGTTGGCCACACCGCTCTTCACCAGCTTCATCAATGCATGGCTAAAAAGCTCGGAGTGAATTCCCAGGTCGTTGCGCTTCCCGAGGAGCAGCGCCACGGCATTGGGCAGGTTCCCGATCCCCAGTTGCAGCGTCGCGCCGTCCGGGATCTGCTCGGCGATGCACTTCCCGATCTTCATCGAATCTTCATCCGGATCTTTGTACGGCACTTGCACCAGCGGCGCGTGATTCTCGACGATCGCGTGGACTTCCGACACATGCACCAGTGAATCGCCGAACACCCGCGGCATGTTGCGGTTCACTTCCACCACCACGCGGTCGCAATGCCGCAGCACCGTCGAGGCGTAGTCATTATTCGTGCCCAGGCTGAAGTGGCCCGAAGCATCCATGGGCGACACGGTCACCAGAAAAGTATTCACCCGGATGTGCTCCGTGAGCGCGCGGGGGATGTTGGAAAAATTAATGGGAACGTAACTCAGGTACTTTCGTCCTTCCTTAAGTCCGATTTGCACCATTTTGCGGTCCGGGTCGCCCATGAAAAAGACGCGCGCATCCACCTTGGACAGTACTTCCGGCCGGATCAGCGTTTCTTCGCTGTATTTCATGGAATGCTGGTAATACAAGTTCAGGTCCTTAAGGTTGCCCGCAAGAATGCGGTCGGCAACGGCTCTGGCCAGCCCTCCGGGCATGCCCACCGCCAGCGCCAGGCAAAGTATGCTTCCGTCCGCTATGCCTTCGACTGCCTTGGCCGGCGTTGTGAGCCTCGCTGCGTAGTCTTCCTTTGCTGTCCGATATCCCATAGATTCCTCGCTCGTTAGTTAACCTCTGAAACTCTGGCTGCGGGGAGCGATACCGCGAGCCTATTAGGTTCCTCTTCGCCCCCGTGGTTTGCAAGTGCAGCCGACACACCCCCAATGGGCCCCCGGAAGCGCCTCTGCCCCGGCCTTCCATCTCTGGGTCCCCTCTGTGGCCCGATGTAACGTTCGCTGCACATTCCCCAAGATTTCCCCACCGCCTTTTACTCTCCTGCCCAACAATAGTAGACACGCTCACTCTCGCAACAGCCTGCATGTGCCCTCAAGCGCATCGGCCTGCGAGTTTCGGATATCGCTGACATTTGTAGCACCTGTTTCTCAAGCGCACTTGCAAGATGACCATGGACGCAGCCCCACTCGCCGCGCTCTCCCAGGCCGCCGCCGGTTCTCGCTACCCCCGCGCCGTGCGAAATTCGCTTTTGCTTGCTGCCGGGTTTGTCGCCTTCTCCCTTTTGGCCGCCCTACTCCTCCCGAAGGGCTTTCTCCTGGCCGCCATCGGCGATTTGCTGCAAGTCGGTCTGGTGGCCGCGGCCACGGTTCTCGCTTTCCAAAACTTTCACGGGAGCCGCGCCAACCTTCGGAGCTTCTGGTTTTTGATTTTTGCCGGTGCCCTTCTGTGGCTGGCAGGTGTTGTCCTATGGTCGATTTACGAACTCTGGTTCCAGCGGCCGGCCCCTGATGCCCCCCTGGTTGACATCCTTCTCTTCGTGAAACTCGTGCCGCTGACCGCAGCCTTCGTGCTCGATCCCCCCGCCAACCACGATTCGCGTTCGCGCACTTTCGGCCTGCTGGATGTCTCCATCCTGATGCTGTTCTCCCTTTATCTCTACGCCTTCTATGTGTTTGCCTATCGGCTCCTGCCAGGGGCGGCGGACATCTATAACCTCCATTTCTATCTGGCCAGCGCCGTAGGCAATCTGGTCTTCACCCTAGTTGCTGCTTTCTACGTTTTTCGCGCGCAGGGGCCATGGCGCTGGATGTTTCGCCTCTATTTCCTCGCTGCCGCTCTTTATGGATTTGCTTCGGGCCTCGGCACTGCCGCCATCGATCCGCGGCGTTACTACACGGGGAGCCTCCACGACGTCGCACTGGCCGCTTCCCTGAGCGCCTTTCTATGTTTCTGTCTGGTCGGCAAGTCGCTGCTGCGCGAGCAGTCCTCCTCCGGTTCGCAACCTTCTCCCGCGGATAAACTTCACCAGCCCCACACGTTTCTCGCCTCCCATCTGGCCATGGTGGTTACGCTCTCCGCCCCGGCTATCGGCATCGGGCTGTTGATCCACGTCGCGCCTGCCCACGAACTCTTTGCATTCCGTCTCGACATCACCCTGGTCGCCATTTTCCTGCTCACTCTGCTCCTCTCCCTCAAACAGGATTTGCTTACCGCCAGCCTCATCGGGACTTTTCAGCGGCTCTCCGACACGTACGCCAACATCGATCGTTTCAAGAGCCACCTAACGCAAGGTGAAAAGCTCGCTTCCTTGGGTGAATTGGTCGCGCAGGTCGCCAACCAGATCAAAGGCGCAATGGCGGCCATCCGCGAACTCTCCGCGAGCATCACCATGCGGCTGGACACCGACCCGCGCATTCCAGCCATGGCCGAGAAAATCAATCAGTACGCCCAGCGCACCGATGCCCTGGTTCAAAACATGTTGCGGTTCGCCCAGGAAAGCCCGCTGGAAATCGTCTCTCTCGATGTCAAATCCCTCATCGATAGCGCCCTGCATCTCAGCCGCATTTCCAAGCTCCCGAACATTCGCGTCGATCTTCATCAACAAGGCTCCTCCTCGTTCGTTCGCGGCGATTCCAGCCAACTTCTCCATGTCTTCTTGCAGCTCATCGACAACGCCATTGATGCACTGGAAGAAGCGGGCGGTGGCGCTCTCGATATCTCCATCCGTCCTGCAGGAACTCAGGTGAGTATCCAGTTCGCGGATTCCGGCTGTGGCCTTCAGGAACCCGAACATATTTTCGAGCCTTTCTACACCACCAAGCCCGTCGGGAAGGGAACTGGCCTTGGCTTGAGTACGTGCTACGGCATCATCCAGCAGCACGATGGTGAAATCTCCGCTCATAATCGTGCCGCGGGCGGCGCGGTCTTCACTATCCTTCTACCCGCCGCTGCCAGTCCGCACTTGGCTTCCTCGGAATCCGCATGTTCCATCGCGGAGGAAGCCCGATGAAATCCCTCCCGCGCCAGCGCATTTATCTCTTCCTTGCTGCCGGCTTTTTCTGCCTGCACCTGGGGGTCGCTGCCGTCGCCAGACCTTCCTTTGGCCGGACAATGTTCGGCGACGGACTCTCTTGCCTGCTCATCATCCTGGCGATTCTCGCCATGCGCGAAAACTTCCGCTTGGCTTCGGGCCTCTTGCCGTTGTTCTGGAAGCTGTTTGCCGCCGGGCTCGTTTCCATGCTGCTTTCGCAGGGGTATTGGTTCTATTTCGATTCGTCACGCCGATTCGGCGCTCCCAGCCCGGTGTTGGGCGGTTCGCTGTTTCTCCTGGCCCATGTCTTCTTTCTTTTCGCCCTGGCTCTGCGGCCGCACTCCGCTTCCGCCGGCCGCGACCTCCGCGCCCGCAGCCTCGATTTCGCCCTGCTGGCCCTCTGGTGGTTCGCTCTCTACGGTTACTTCAGCCTTCCCTGGCAATTTGTCCTGTTCGATTATCCCAAATACAATTTGGCCTACTTCCTTCTGGCTCTCATCCAACAACTCGTCATCGTCGTTGCGTCGGCGGTATTGTGGCGGCGTAGCCTCGGACCATGGCGGCGCCTCTACGGTTATATGACCATCGCCTTCACCTTCATCGCCAGCGGCGAATTGCTGCTCAGCGTGGCGATCAACCGGGGTTTCTATAATCCCGGCGGCTTCTTCGATACGCAGTTCCTCCTTTCTCTCCTCTGGTTGAATTTCGTTGCCGGCCTGGGTTCCTCCCTGCAGCCCTCCGAGGATGCGCGGACCGGCCGCGAGTTGCAGCAGATTCGCTGGACCGCCCGCGTCGCCATGCTCGCCGTCCTTTCGTTGCCCCTTATCGCCCTTCTGGGCCATTTCGAAAGGCATGTTCCCCCCGGGGTCGCCGCATTTCGCTTGCGCCTCGTCTTCGGCGCCATGTTAATCCTTGGCGCTTTAGCCTATTGGAAGCTGAATCTGCTTACGCGCGAGTTGATCCAATTCGTCCGCCTGACCCAGGCGTCCATCGAAAATCTGAAATCCGTTCAGCAACAGGTTGCGCATTCGGAAAAGCTTGCGGCCCTCGGCCACCTCGCCGCCGGCGCTACCCATGAGATCAGCAACCCCCTCACAGCCATCCTCGGCTATTCGGAGCTTCTTGCCGACATCCCCACACTCTCGCCGGAGGACCGCGAAAACGCCCAGGCCATCCACCAGCGGGTCCATCACGCCCAGGCAGCCGTGAACAGTCTGCGCGACACCCTGCGCCGCACTTCTCCTCCGCCACCCATCACGGCTGACAAGTCGTCCGCAACCTGAGGTAAGCTGTTGGCTGTCGTCCATGCTCCGCCTCGCGCTACTCTCGTTGGAGTTCTCAGCGCTTTTCGTCGGCGTTCCGCTGCTCATTTATTACCGTCTTCTGCCCAACCTCCCCATCCCCTATCTCCTGTTTGCTGCTCTTGCCGCTTTTCTGGTTCTTCGCAGCGACCCCAGCTTTGATCCTTCTCATCTCACTTCGTGGAACAATGTTCGTTCCCAACTCCTGCCATTGCTCGTGCGTGATGCTGTCTTTCTCGCCCTCTTGGGGCTCGCGGTCCGCATTTTTGCGCCCCAGCTCCTGTTCTCCTTTCTGAAGCGCGCTCCCGGCTTCTGGGCCCTGGTCATGCTCCTCTACCCGCTCGTTTCCGTTTATCCCCAGGAACTGATCTACCGCGCCTTTTTCTTCCACCGTTACCAGCCACTCTTTGGCAGTGGCTTGCTGATGATTGCCGCTAGTGCCTTCGCTTTCGGGTTCCTGCACATTATTTTCGGCAATTGGCTTGCCGTAATCCTCTGCATCATCGGGGGTGCCCTGTTTTCCCTCACTTACCAGCACTCCGGCTCGCTCCTTTTCGCGTGTCTCGACCACGCCATCTTCGGCAATTTCATCTTTACCATCGGCTTGAGTCAGTTCTTCTACCACGGCTCGCGCGTCTGAGCCGCTTTCTCGCCTCAGTCATTCTTCCTCCCGGAAACCCGCCTCTCGCGGTAAAATCCCAAGTACCGGATTTGGAGTCATCTTCATCGTAACTTCTAGACGCCTGAGTGCGTATCCACTATGAGAAGTACGTGAAAGCTCCCCCGGACGAGGAGACGCCGCCCGCATGGCGACAACACCCAAGCCCTTGAAGCCCGATCTGTCTTCCCTGCGTATTACCGACGCCAAACGCAGCAATCCCGGCGCCGGCCGGCGCTGGCTTTGGATCATCCTTGCCGTGATTGTGATTGCCCTGGTGGCCGCCGTAGCTTCCGCGTATCACAACCGTAAGGCCGAAGTCGAAGTCACCTCCGCTCGCAAACCTTCTTCCGGCCCGGCTGGCGTTCTCAATGCCAGCGGTTACATCACTCCGCGGCGTCGCGCCACCATTGCCGCCAAAATCACCGGCCGCGTCACTGGAGTCTTCTTCGACGAGGGCACACGCCTCAGCGAGAACCAACTCCTCGCCACGCTTGACGATTCCGATACCCGCCGCGCTCTGGACTCTGCCAAAGCCGACCGGGACGCCTCGCAAGCCGCGATTGCCGACTTCCAGGTTCAGCTCCGCAACGCCGAAATTGAGCTTCGCCGCGCACAACAACTCGTCAAGGAAGGGGTGCAGACCCAGCAGGCGCTCGATGCCGCCGTCATGACCGCGGACAGCCTCCGGGCCAAAATCGAGTTGGCCAGGCAACAGGTTCTCGCCTCGGAAGCCCGCATCCGCGAACAGCAGCAGGCCGTCGATAACTGCACTATTCGCGCGCCCTTTGCCGGCATTGCGGTCTCGAAAGACGCTCAAGTTGGCGAAATGGTCTCGCCCGTTTCTGCCGGAGGCGGGTTTACCCGCACCGGCATCGCTACCATTGTCGATCTTCATTCCAACGAAATCGAAGTGGACGTCAGCGAATCCTACATTGCTAAGGTGCAGCCCAATCAGCCCGTCAAAGCCGTACTCGACGCCTACCCGGATTGGGAGATTCCCGGCAAAGTCCGCACCGTCATCCCCACAGCGGACCGCCAGAAAGCCACCGTCAAGGTTCGTATCAGTTTTACGGATGAGGGTCACGTGCATCTGATCGATCCCGCCACCCAGCCGCGCATTCTTCCGGACATGGGCGTGAAGGTCACGTTCCTCGAAGAAAATGATCCCTCCAAAAAGAAAGAGGAAAAATCTCCCGCCGTTGCGCTCGTGCCGCAATCCGCGGTGCGCCAGGAGAACTCTTCCAAGTTTGTTTATATCGTGAAGAACGACACGCTCGAGCGCCGCGGTGTTACGGTAGGTGCCGCGCGTGGTGCCGATGTCGAGATCATTGCGGGTCTGCAGCCGGATCAAGTGGTCGTCGTCAGCGGCCCGGAAACTCTTCGTGACGGTCAGGCCGTCCAGATCAAAAAATAGGAGCCCACGAAATGGTTAAGGTAGATGGTAGTGGCGGTCAGTCGAGTCTCGTCCAGGTCCGCGACCTCGACAAAACCTATCGCCGTGGTGGGGAGGACATTGACGTGCTGCAGGGGCTCAATCTCGATGTGGAAGCCGGTGAATTCGTCGCGTTCATGGGCCCCAGCGGCTCCGGCAAAAGCACGCTCCTCAATCTTCTCGGCGGTTTGGACGTGCCCACGCGCGGCCATATCACCGTTGCCGGCGATGAGATCACCCACATGTCCGGTGGCAAGCTCACGGAATGGCGCGCCCGCCATGTCGGCTTCATCTTTCAAATGTATAACCTCATTCCCGTGCTTACCGCATTTCAGAATGTGGAGCTGCCTCTCCTCCTGACGAAGCTTTCCAAGGCGGAGCGCCGCTCGCATGTGGAGACTGCTCTCGGCGTCGTAGGTCTCACTGACCGCATGCACCACTTTCCCCGGCAGCTCTCCGGTGGCCAGGAGCAGCGCGTCACCATTGCCCGCGCCATCGTTTCCGATCCCACCTTCCTTCTCTGCGACGAGCCCACCGGGGACCTCGATCGCAAGAGCGCCGATGACGTCATGGCGCTCATCGAAGAGCTTGTCGGCAAGTACCATAAGACTGTGCTGATGGTGACCCACGATCCCGTCGTCGCCGCTCGGGCTCACTCCATCCTGCATCTCGAGAAGGGCGTGCTGGTCGAGGGCAAGCACGCTTCTCAGCTCACCGGCGCCGGAGGTGCCGCATGAAGTTCGCGCGCATCATTTTCGCTAATCTCTTGCGCAAGAAAGTCCGCCTCCTTCTCACCATCGGCTCTTTTGCCGTTGCTCTTTTCCTCTTCGCCTTCTTATACGTCGTGAACGACGCGTTTCAGCGCGGCGCCGATGTCGCCGGTGCTGATCGCCTGGTGATCATCAACCGCACTTCCATCATCAATCCCTTGCCGCTGGCCGACCGCGACAAAATTCTGCGCATCCCGGGCGTCAAAGTCATCACCCATAACAATTGGTTCGGCGCCATCTATAAAGACGAAAAAAATTTCTTCCCGCAGTTCGTCATCGATCCCGAGAACCAACGCCAGGTTTTTTCGGAGCTGATTGTTCCCGAAGATCAGTGGAACGCCTTCTTGAAGGATCGCCAGGGCGCCATCGTCGGTGCCCGCACGGCCGAGCGCTTTGGCTGGAAAATCGGCGACCGTGTCCCGTTGATATCTACCATTTGGGGTGGCGGCAATTGGGAGTTCAACGTTGACGGTATCTATCATGGCAAACGCCCCCAGGACGACGATACGCAATTCTGGCTGCAATGGGATTATTTCCAGGAGCATGTTCCCGCCGGGATCAAGGGCCAAGTCGGCTGGTACGTTCTCCGATTGGACAGCCCCGACGATGCCGTCCGCGTCTCCAAAGCCATCGATGCCGAGTTCGCAAACTCTCCCTTCGAGACCAAAACCGAAACGGAATCCGCCTTTGCCGCCAGTTGGGTCAAACAGTTTGGCAACATCAAATTCCTGATTATCACCATAGGTACCGTCGTCTTCCTTACGCTCCTCCTGGTAACCGGGAATACCATGGCCATTTCTGTTCGTGAGCGCACTCCTGAACTCGCCGTTTTCAAAGCCATTGGCTATTCCGATCGCGCCGTGCTCTTCTTCGTGCTTGCCGAATCACTGATCATCGCTCTCATCGGCGGCACGATTGGGCTTCTATTATCTGTGGGAGCCGTGCCGGCACTGGCCAAAGGGCTTAACGGCCTGCTTCCTCCGCTTGTGCTTTCTCCCTCTACTCTAGTGCTCGGATTGATCCTCGCAATTCTTGTCGGGCTCATCAGCGGCATGCTTCCCGGTTTGACCGCCATGCACATGCGCGTTGTGAACGCGCTGAGGAGAGTCTGAGAATGCTGCCTAAATTGTTCTTTGGATTCTTGATCACCGTAGTGGCGATCTTCGTCCTGCTGCTTGTCCTGGTCGTCGTTGGGGGAATCGTTGCCGGCTTGCTCGCGCCCTTCCTTGGCAATGTGCCGATCTCCTACAACTTTCGCAGCATCCGGGCGCGTTGGACCTCCACGATCGTCGCGGTTCTCGGAATCGCCGGCACAGTCGGTGTCTTTGTCGCCATGCTTTCGCTTGCGCGCGGGTTTAAGGCCACCCTGGTCGCTTCCGGCTCGCCCGATAACGCCCTCGTCATGCGCGCTGGCTCGCCCTCGGAAATGATGGGCGGCGTCACCCTCGAATCTATCAAAGTCATTCAGGACGCTCCGGGTATCGCCCGAGGCCCCAACGGCCCGCTGGTCACCCAGGAAGTTGTGGGGGTCATGCCCGTCCCCCTGATCAGCACGGGCACCGATGCCAATGTCCAGATTCGCGGCGTCTCCCCGAACGTTCTCGAAATCAGGAAGTTTGTAAAAATGGAACAAGGACGCATGTTTATCCCCGGCGTCTCCGAAATCGTCGTCGGCAAAAACGCCTCCAAAACTTACTCTGGTCTTACCGTCGGCAATAAGCTCGATATGGCCGGTGGGCACTGGGAAGTGGTTGGAGTTTTTGACGCCGGTGGGTCCGCCTTTGACTCCGAGATTTGGTGCGATTCGCACGTCTTGAACGACATTCTGAAGCGTCCCAGTAATATCTTTCAGTCTGTTACCGTTCACCTGGCTTCCACGAATTCTTTCAAGACCCTCAAGGATTCTCTGACTTCCGATCCCCGCCTCAACGTGGACGTCATACGCGAAATCGATTACTACGCAAAACAGTCCACCACCATGACCACACTCATCACCTGGCTCGGTGGATTCGTTGCGGCCATCATGGCCGTCGGGGCCATCTTTGGCGCGCTGAACACCATGTATTCCGCTGTCTCCGAGCGCGGCCGCGAAATCGCCACCATGCGCGCCGTCGGCTTCAGCTCCTGGAACGTCATCCTGTCTTTTCTCTTCGAGGCTCTGCTGATTTCTTTCATTGGAGGAATCATCGGCTGCCTCGCCGTTCTTCCTCTCAACGGCTTGACCACCAGCACCATGAATTTTCAGACCTTCTCCAGTCTGGCCTTCGCCTTCAAGATCACTTTTGGCCTTCTGGGTTGGGGCGTACTATTTGCGCTGGTGATGGGTGTACTCGGCGGCTTGCTTCCGGCGGTTCGCGCCGCCATCCGCCCCGTCGCGGTTGCGCTTCGCGAACTCTAACCCCCTGGAGTGCGGGAGATTGTTTACCCTGAGTTTTTTCGCGAAGGGCCCCCGCTTTTGGCCCGTCAAGCATCACGGAAGCTTCTCCGCGCCCCTGTGCTCGCTCTGTAGCGAACTTTTCTCTTTCGCCTCTACCGCTGAACTCTCAGCCCAGTCAGAACTCTTTCTCCTCAATGCGTCTTTTGCCCGGCGTGTAATCTCCATACCGCACCCAGGTAGGCCGCACCAGGAAGTACGTCAGGTCCTCCCACTTGTCGCGTCCCGTGCTGTCGGGATACTTCATCGCATAGATGCTCTTGTACTTCTCCAATTCCGCCCCCTCCAGCTCCACCGCAATTCCTTCATACTGCACTGATATTTCCGACGTGCACCCGATCACCCACGCCACGCGCGGATTTTTCTTCAGGTTGGGGTATTTCCGGAAACTCCTCACCGTGTCGAAAATAATCTCCAGCTTCGGCGTCACCGCAAATCCCATCACTGCCGCCTCCGGCCGGCCATCCTCTGCCGCTGTTGCCAGCACCCCAAATTTCTCCCCCTCCAAAAACCGCAAAACCTCCGCGAGATCCATGGTCGATTGCTCCCTTCTTTCCCTCGATTCGAGCGTAGCCCTTTATCGTGCCTGCATTGTGCGCGTCGCCGCTGTGGGCGTCATCACATCCGCAAAAAATCAAGGGCGCCCCAAATCCACGGAGCGCCCCAATTCTTGTTCGATAAATTCTCAGTTTCTTGTTTCTCGCGGCTTCTAACTTTCGCTTAGGAAGGAAGCAGCGGCACTCACCCGCTCGCGGCAGCGCTGTTCGCGGCGGGCACATCGGTATCCGTCACCGTCGCGCCTGCCGCGCGATAGCGCACAACTAGCATGGTCAAATCGTCGGCCTGCCGCGCGCCACGCGCAAAGTTCTCCACCGATTCCAGCACCGTCTTTTGAATTTCATCCAGCGGGAGGTCGGTCTTTCCTCGAAGCACCCCGACCAGCCGCGGCACTCCATACAACTGTTCATCCGGGTCCATCGCTTCCGTCACACCGTCGCTGAAAAGGAACAGCGTGTCGTTCGGTTCTAGTTGCAGCGTGGCCGTCGCGAACTCCGCTTCCGGCACAAGCCCCACCGGGAGGGACCCTTCCGTGAAGGCCTCCTCGGCCCTTCCCTGGCGCATCAAGATTGGCGAAGGGTGCCCCGCATTGATGAACTCCAACTTCCCGGCTTCGTCGAGGATGCCAAAAAACATCGTCGCGTATCGCCCGACTTCCGCGTGGTCGCACAAGAACCGGTTCACGTGGTTGAACGTCCGCGCCGGGTCCGTTCCCAGCGTCATGCCGGAGAGGGCCCCTTGCAGCATGGTCGTCAGCAGCGCTGCCCCCAGCCCTTTTCCGCTTACATCCGCCAGAAGAAAAGCCGTCCGTTTTTCATCGAGGGGGAACACGTCGAAGTAATCTCCCCCGACGGACAAACAGGGAAAATTCACGCCTGAGGCGGCCAGGTGCGGATAGTCCTTGAAATTTTTCGGCAGCAAAGCCTGCTGAATGTCTCGCGCTATGTTGATCTCTTGTTCCAACCGTTGGCGTTCTCGTTCGCGTTCCACCAGCCGTGCATTGTCTAGAATGCTTGCCGCGTCGGCCGCCAGCGCGTCCAGGATCTGCCGGTCCAGCTTGGTGAAGGCCGTCGGGCGTTTCGAGTCCAGATACAGCACGCCCAAGAAAACGCCCCGGCGCACATCCACACCCGTGCCTTCGCTCGCCGCGCGCGAAGTGGCATACAACGGAATCACCACCACTGCCCGCAATCCTTGCGCCACGATGCTGGCCGCTGCCTGCAGGTTCATCTCCGCCTGCGCCAGATCTTCCGTGATCACCGGCGAGCCTTGCTTCATGGCCAACTGAATCGCCGTTTGGCTGGGCGTCATGCTTTCGGGAGGCAGCCGCTGTCCCCCGCTTCGGCGCGCCAGCCGCACGCGCAAATTCTCCGCGCGTCCCTCTTCCGCTTCTTCCAGCAGACCACGGTCCGCATCCGTTACCGCGATGGCGTGATCAATCATCTTCGCCAGCACGGAATCCAGCGGCAATTGCGAGTGCAAAAGGGAAGTGGCCTCCAGGAGCATGTTCAACTTCCGCAAGCCCCCGCCCGTCGATTCCGAGCTGGTCATGTGGTCGATCCGCGTCAATAACTGCGGGATCGCTTCGTCGGAAGTCTCCGCCGCTGCCCGGAAAATAATCTGGTAGGAATCTTCAATCCCGAACGTGATCACGTCGCCGTCGTTCAACTGCCGGCTCTCCACCTTTTCCTGGTTGATGAACATCCCGCGCCTCTGCCCGCGGTCCTCCAGGTAGTACTGGTTCGCCTCCATGACGATCGCGGCACAGTTCCGCGAAATCCGGCGGTCCGTCAACTGCAAATGGTTGCCCGTCTCCGCGCCGCGTCCGATCAGAAATGGAGTTTGTGTTATGCGGACGTACTTCCGCGCACCGTCGGGCGAGATGACTTCCAGTACGGCCTCACTCTGGGCCAACGCTTCTGTCATGCTTTTCCCGTCCTGACCCCTCAGCTAGTGCCGTTCCAACTTGTTCCAACAAATCCCTTCGAGAATACTCTCTCCGTGTTCGCGTCAGATGTTTGGACCGTCATTTGGCCCAAATAGTTGGAATGGCGCTAGTCCGCGCATTGTAGCACGTGCCTGCCCACTTCGTCCGCTCCGCTTCCTGTGGCACAGACACTCCTGCTTGCCCTGAGCCGCGAAGGGTCTCTGCTCATGGGTTCCTCTTCTCCGTGGTACTCTGCCGACCTTTGCGGGCGGCGTTTCCCAGGTCTGGTCAAGGCATCTTTGCGTTGGATCTTTCTGGTCTGCTTGGTTCTCAGCCTTCCGCCTTTCCTGCCCGTGCCGCCAACCGCCTGCCCACGTAATCCTCCATAAATGCGTCAAACGCTTCATCCAGCTTCTGCGTTATCTCGCCTTTTCCCCCGTTTGCCATCGGCCGCCCCGCGATCTCCCGCACGCCAATCACATTCCGGTTTGTCGAAGTGATGAAGACCTCATCCGCGGCGTACAAGTCCTCCATGCGCAAGGTCTGCTCGGTCACGCTGGTTCCCGCATCCGCGGCGATTTCCATCAGCACACCGCGCGTCACTCCTTCCAGGCATCCGGAACTCAGCGGCGGCGTCACCACTCTGTCCTTCTTCACCACGAAAATATTTGCGGCGGTGCACTCACTTACCTCGCCACGTTCATTCAGCAACAACACCTCGTCAAACCCTTCCCGATGGGCCTCGGCCGAAGCCCACACGCTGTTCAACCACGAAATCGTTTTCACTCCCGCCAAAGGCGAAGCCGCGTGCCGCCCTTGTTCCCGCACCGTCAGCCGCACGCTCTCCGGATGGTGCGGCAGGTCGGCGGTGGTTATCAGCAGGTCCACGTCGGGCATGTTCTCGTCGCTTTTCCAGTTGCCCACCGTGTTCCAAACCAGGTAGATCCGTGCGCACCCTTCCGTCACTTTGTTGGCCCGGAGCACCTCCTGCAAATGCACGCGCACCTTTGCGCCGGAATACGTCAGCGGCATCCGCGTCAGCGCCGCATCTTTTTCCAGCCGCCGCCAGTGCCGCTCGTAGGCAAATGCTTCTCCCTGCGTGATACGCAGCGTGGTGAATAGCCCCCAACCGCAGATCAATCCTGCCTGCCCGGGCGACCAACGGACCTTTTCGATCCCCAGTAACTCCTCATTATGAAAAACGTTGCGATGAATCACGCGCTCACCTGTCCCGGTTGGCAAGTTCTTCCCCCTGCTCAATTGTACCGAATTCGCGCCGCCCTAGAATATTTCTCCTGCATCGCATGTCGTTTCGCGTAGGGGCGCAGCACCCGCCGAAGGCGGGCGCTCCAGGTCCGCACGATCTCTCGATCCTGAGTCGGTGGCTGTGCGATGGACCACGGCACGGCATGTCCGTCAGCCGGCCTTCCTGCGCTCCGTGGCGCGAACTCCTTGACTTTATTCCCCGCCCCGCGATTCTTGGCTTGGCGTTCGCCTTCGAGTTGGAGTATCGTTTGACGAAATCATTCCGCAAATGAATTTCGTGTACTTCCGCCACTCGCGGACATCGGTTTCCATGCACGTTCAGAGGAATATTCCCCATGCTGGCCAGCTACCCTGATCTTCGCGGCAAAGTCGTTTTCATCACCGGGGGAGGGAATGGCATCGGCGGCGCCATGACGCGCGCTTTCGCCGAACAAGGTTCGCTGGTCGCGTTTGTCGACATCGCCGAGGACACCAGCACGCGCCTCGCCGATCTAATTCACCGCGAAACAGGCGCAAAACCTTTGTATCTCCCTTGCGATCTCCGGGATATTGCCGCTTTACAGAAGTCCATCCAGGAAGCCGCGGCTCGCCTCGGCGACATCGCTGTTCTGGTGAACAACGCCGGCAACGACGATCGCCACGCCATCGGCAGCGTCACCCAGGCGTACTGGGACGACCGCATCGCCGTCAATCAGCGCCACATGTTCTTCGCCGCGCAGGAGGTGTTTCCCATCATGAAGCGGCGCGGCGGCGGCTCCATCATCAACCTCAGCTCGATCATTTGGAAGATCAAGCAGACCGACGCGCCCATCTACAGCATGATCAAGGCTTCCATTCACGGCCTGACACGCGCCATCGCCCGCGATTTCGGCCACGCCGGCATTCGCGTGAACACCATTCTCCCCGGCGCCGTCTGGACCGAACGCCAGAAACAACTGTGGCTGAATCCTCAGATGGAGCGCGACGTCATGGCCGGGCAATGTCTCCAGGCTCGCATCGAGCCGGAAGATGTCGCCCAGCTTGCGCTCTTCCTCGCCTGCGACGCCAGCCGCATGTGCACCGCGCAGGAATTCACCGTTGACGCCGGCTGGTCCTGATCCCCGCTCCAGGCAAGCCCTCGTCGCTCATCATTCGTTTTCGTCAGGGCACGGCTTCAGCCGTGCCGTATCTTTCGCATTTTCAGTCCGGCTTCAGCCGCTGAGGGCCGATTTTTCCAGCTCTCACACAGACCCTTCAGCCCAGGGTCCGAAGTGAACCCCCGTGCCCAATGCACTTGCCGAATTCCCGCAAACATGCGACAAAGAATTGTTATGACCATACTGCTCGATAGTCCCACATCGAAATTCAAGGCCCTCACTCGGCTCGTCGGTAATACCCCCCTCGTCAGCATCCAATTCCGCTATAAGGGCCGCGAACGCATTCTCTACGCCAAATCCGAAAACTTGAATCTCACCGGCAGCATCAAGGACCGCATGGCCCTGCGCATCCTGCAAAAGGCCTATGAAGAAGGGAAGATCGAACCCGGCTTCACCATCGCAGAGGCCACCAGCGGCAACACCGGCATTTCCTTTGCGGCGCTCGGCCGCATCCTGGGCCACCCCGTCAAGATTTTCATGCCCGATTGGATGAGCCAGGAGCGCGTGCAACTCATTCGCAGCTACGGCGCCGAGGTGGTTTCGGTCTCCGACGCACAAGGAGGATTCCTCGGCTGCATCCGCATGTGCGAAGAGCTGGCCGCCTCCCGCAAGGGCGTTTTCCTCCCGCGGCAGTTCTCCAACCCCGCGAATGTCGAAGCCCACGAAGAAACTACGGGCCCGGAGATCTGGTCGCAAATGGTTTCCGTGGCCAAAAGACCACAAGCGTTCGTCGCCGGCGTGGGCACCGGCGGCACGGTCATGGGCGTCGGGAAATTTCTAAAGGAGCGCGACTCCTCCATCCGCATTCATCCCGTTGAGCCCGCCGAATCGCCCACCCTATCCACCGGCTGCAAGGTCGGAAAACACCGCATTCAGGGCATCTCCGACGAATTCGTGCCCGAAATCATCAAGCTCAAGGACCTCGACGAGGTCATTGCCATCCCCGACGGCGACGCCATCCTCATGGCGCAGAAGCTCGCTTTCAATCTTGGCGTAGCCGTGGGGATTTCTTCCGGCTGCAACTTCTTGGCTGCCTTGTGCGCTCAGGACAAAATCGCGCCGGACGCGGCCGTCGTCACCGTCTTCTGCGACGACAACAAGAAGTACCTGAGCACCGCGCTCATGCATGATGAGCCTGTGCGCCAAAACTACCTCACGCCGCACATCGAATTGCTAGGTTTGGGTACGGTCGGCCGTGCCTGCGAATTCTGCCGCTAAGCAAGCCTGATTCCCTGGGCTGGCATGGCTCATTCCCCGGTAGCGTGTCATCCATCCCGGTTAACACAGACCTGACACATTCTGAACTTCCCACAACGCCGTTTCTGGGTCGTTTCCGAATTGCCGACGATTCGCACGGAACACCGCACGACGTATGCGCAAGTTCGATTAGCCTCAAAGGGCAGGCTTGCGGCCATGGACGAAGGCCATAAATAATCTGATTCAGAGACTACCGACCAATTCGAGTTTCGGAGCATCTGGGGAAAGAAGCACCCGAATGTCCCGCATGGGTGGCTGGCCGAAGAAGCGGCTGTATTCGCGATTGAATTGCGTAGCGCTTTCGTAGCCGACCTCGAAAGCCGCACTGGCGGCATCAAGACCATTGTTCAGCATCAGGCTCCGCGCTGACTGGAGCCGGAGTTGTTTTTGATACTGAAGCGGACTCATCGCTGTCAGCATCCGGAAATGATGATGTAGCGTCGATACACCCATGCTGGCAATCTGCGCGAGTTCCTCTATGTGTAGCGGCTTAGCGTAGTTTGCGGTTATCCACGCTACCGCTTTTGCCGTTCGGTGGCTCTGATCTCCGAGTGTTGCAACTGCCCGCAAGCGCGTTCCTTCCGGTCCACGCAGAATCCGATAGATAATCTCGCGCTGAATCAGGCCGCTCAGAAAAGGAATGTCCTGCGGGCTGTCCAGCAGATCCAGCAGGCGGCAGCATGCGTTCAGGAACTCCGGCGTGGTCTTGCCAATCGACATAGCGGGACTGTCAGACGGCGCTTCTGCGACATGAATTTCCTCACGGCCGAGCAGCTCCCGGACCATGGACATGTCCAATCTGAGCGATAGCACGAGACACGGAACCTCGTCGGTTGCCTCGACCACCCAGCTCACGATCGGCAAATCGACCGCAGTCAGCAGAAAATGCGACTCATCGTAAATGAAGCTCGTCGGGCCGAGATTCACCTGCTTGCTACCTTGGGCGACCACGATGATGCCTGGATGGTAGGTTGTCCGGCACGGCGGGGTAGGGGAAGTCCGCCGGTGGAGGCTCACGCCGGGAATCTCCGTTATCCGATTCTCTTCCTTGCTAATTAAGCAGGCAATCTTCTGCGCGAGTTCTGCGCGCAACCCCCGGGCCGGGTTTGTTTCCAAAGTGGCGTTTTCTTTGGTGTTTTTCATGATAGTGATCTGTACAGTCCCCTTCTTAAGATAGCCGCCTGGCTGCACTTACGCCATTGATTTTTCGCCTGACAAGAGGAATAGGCAATAAGTCGGCAGGATCGGGCTACCGTTTCATGGTCATTTGGTCATAGTGTCAGGATGGGCGAAGGAACTTGGCAAGGAGAACACATGAAGAAGCGCACACTGGGAAAACGCGGACTGGAAGTCTCTGCTCTTGGCCTCGGCTGCATGAGCATGAGCGCGCTCTACGGCCCGCCAGCCGACAAGGGCGAGATGATTAAGTTGATCCGTACCGCCCATGACCGCGGCGTGACCATGTTCGATACCGCGGAGTCTTATGGCCCGTTCGCCAACGAGGAACTGGTGGGCGAGGCGCTCCAGCCGATCCGCGACAAGGTGGTGATTGCGACAAAGTTCGGCTTCGAGATCGATCTTGAGACTGGCGAGCGCCGCGGCGGGACCAACAGCCGGCCCGAGCATATCAAGCGTGTGGCCGAGGCTTGCCTAAAGCGTTTGCGGACAGATCACATCGATCTCTTCTATCAGCACCGCGTCGATCCGGAGGTGCCGATTGAGGACGTGGCCGGCGCAGTCAAGGCGTTGATTGCCGAGGGGAAGGTCAAACACTTCGGTTTGTTGGAAGCCGGGGTGCCGACTATCCGCCGTGCGCATGCCGTCCAGCCGATCACCGCGGTGCAAAGCGAATACTCGCTCTTCTGGCGTGGTCCCGAGGCTGAGCTTCTGCCGGCCCTGGAGGAGCTTGGTATCGGGTTCGTGCCGTTTAGCCCGCTCGGCGCAGGGTTTCTCACGGGCAAGATTGACGAGAACACGAAGTTCGATCCCACCGACTTTCGGAACCTCGTACCTCGCTTTTCGCCGGAGGCGCGCAAAGCCAACATGGCTCTGGTCGACCTGGTCAAGGCCGTCGCGGAACGCAAAGTCGCGACGCCAGCGCAAGTCGCCCTCGCTTGGCTGCTGGCGCAGAAGCCGTGGATCGTGCCGATCCCAGGAACCACTAAGCTCTATCGGCTGGAGGAGAATCTCGGTGCGGTGAACGTCGCGCTGACCCAGAACGACCTCAAGCAGATTAACGAAGCTTCTTCCAAGCTCAAACTCGAAGGAGCCCGCCTTCCTGAAGCTGCGCTGAAGATGACTGGACGCTGAGCGCTTCCGGCTGTGAGGGAACGGATGCGGATATTCATGGCGATTGAAATGGGCCGCAAACGAAGGCTCGAAGGAGAATTCATGTTGCAAAAACAAGAATCTGGAAGCAGTAATCTGGAATGCGCGGCCCGCAGGGTCAACGTCGCTGACTTCATCCGGAGAAAACATCGGAAGTCTCTCATCGCCCTATTGCTGATGGCGGCCTTTTCTCTGTCTTTAGCGTCTGCGCAGGAGAACAGCAACCCCCAAGCAGCGGCTACCCCCGCCGTCGCGCCAAAGGTCATCAACATCTGGCCTGGTGTCGCGCCCGGCTCCGAACAATGGAAGCAGCAGGAGGCCACGCTCGGTTCCGGCCCCATGCAGCGCATCGTCAACGTGACCACGCCAACCCTGACAGCGTACCTGCCTGACCCGGCCAAGGCGACAGGCACCGCGGTCATTATTGCCCCCGGCGGAGGCTTTATTTTCCTTGGCACGGATACCCACGAAGTTGCGGAGTGGCTGGCAGCCCGAGGACTTGCGGCATTCGTCTTGAAGTACCGGACGGCTCCCCTCGAAGGCGATAACGAAGACCAGTTATACGTGGCCGGCGGAGCGCGCTTCCGGGCTCAGCTCAACAACCATGCCTTAATCGCAGAGGACGGACAGTACGGTATTGCCGACGGCATTCAGGCCATCAAAGTCGTACGCACACATGCCGCTGAATGGGGTGTATCTCCGGATCGCATCGTCTTCATGGGATTCTCCGCCGGCGGGTCGATCGCGGAGTTTGCGTCCGTTCAACCGGATGTAAGCGCGCGTCCGAACTACGCAGCTCCGATCTACGGCGCGCCTTTTCCTGATGTGCCCCCAATACCAAAAGGACTGCCACCCTTCTTCATCGAGATGGCGCAAGACGACACACTGGCCGGACCGCAAATCGTCGCCTTCTACGAGGCGCTCAAATCGGCCGGATACAAGCCGGAATTCCACATCTATAGCTCCGGCGGTCATGGCTGGGATATGCGCAAACAAGGTAAATCGAGCGATCACTGGATCGAAGACTTTTACTATTGGCTGGAAGCACAAGGCCTAACGCGTCCGCAATCACAAGCACAAACAGGAGACGCAATTTTCCCAAAAGGCGAACTGTCCACGACCAAAAATCACACGGGAAATATTTGGCTTAAAGAGTTAAATGTAGGTGACAGCACGTTCGATCCCAGTATTGCTGTAGCAACCTACGATCCTGGTGCAAAGCTGGATTGGCATATTCATCCAGGTGGTCAGGTTCTACTTATCACGGAAGGCACCGGTTATTATCAGGAAAGGGGAAAGCCCATACAAATAGTTCACAAGGGGGATGTAATAAAATGCCTTCCGGGCGTAGAGCATTGGCACGGTGCATCACCGGAAAGTGGCTTTGCCTATCTGGCGGTTACACCCACTCAAAAGGGAAAAACAATTTGGTTGGAGCCTGTTAGCGATAAAGACTATAACAGCGCGAAATAAAAGATTTCCGGGGCAACCGAGGCCGAGCGCCAGCACTGTCTGCCGCTTGGGAAATCGGGGACAGATCGGAACTGTCCTCCAATTCTATTCATACCGGCTTCCGCATCAAGATCCGGGGCAACACGCACTTCCCGATGTCGGACTTGAGCAACCTTCAAATTGCGGATCTGATGTCGAAGTTCCTGTCGGAAAAGAAGCTGGACTAGTCCACTGCTAAACCATCGCGGCGCTTTTGCGTCCGAGCCGGCTCGTCATGTCGTGGCCGCCACGGGTTTCAGCAGCCGTGATGAAATTGCCATAGATGGTTTCCCCGTCACGGGCCAACCGGAAGTTATCCCGGTCCAGAAGTCCGGTTGTGGGAAGTTGCCGCACGGCTAATAATTTTCACTTGGACTTATGAGCGGCGGACCGGAAACGAATAACCGAGTGCCTTATGCCCGGATCTAAAGCCCTCCGCTAGCCACTCCACCTCAGCTTGCTCGCCTTATGTCTTTCGCTACCGGGGCCTCCGAATCTTCTTTTGGAATATACTCGCCGCCCGGGCCGCGCTCCCATGTCCGGTCCAAAACTTTATCGGGATTCTTCCGGCGGAACGTCTCCGCGATGTAGCAGTTCCAACAAACAGGCAGGTACGTCTCGAAAACCTCCGGCAATTTTTCCGGCGGCACTTCATTCCACTGTACGCACGCATGATCCGGGGCCATCAACGCGGGGTGCCGGTCATGCCAGCGAATGTTGGCGAAGGGCTTCTGGCAGTACGCGCAGGACTTACCCTTGTACCACTGGTCCACGATGTTCCATACCAGGCACGCTGCTGGGTCCGCGTTCACTTGGGAGAGGCACTCCTGCCCGCAATTCTGGCGCTCCGGCCAGCGCGAGCATTGGTCCAGCCGGACATAGGATTTGCCGAAAAGGGCCTGGCGCGCCGCTTTGTTCGCATTCACGTGCACCGCGGCCGCCTTGTGTGTCTCTGGGCAGGTGATCACACGCTCCCCGCCATACTTCACGTAGGTGCGCAGGGCCACGGTCAATCCGAAGACGACCGCTCCGACCGCCAGCACAATGATCGTCGCAAGAATCAGGTTGGAAAAAACCATGCCCGCCTCCTCTTCCTGGCCCCTCAATCACGAATAGGCCTGGAACCCCGTAAAGAGAAAGAGCATTACCGGGTCCAAATGGGCCAGTCGTTTTCCCTTTACCCGCGATCCTTGAAAGAAAAAGACTTACCTCGTGCGGCATCGCCAGCCATCTACGCGCTCCAGCCGCTTTCAGGGGAATTCCACCCAGGCTTCCTGCGCCATCTCCCCAGCGCCCGCGAGCGTCCCAACTCACTCCGGCTTGAATATCATCCCTTGGCTCGTTCGCCCGTTCATCAAGACCAGCAGGGGTTCCGCGAACCGCAGACGCCGCACGCAGCCGAGCTCTTCCAGTGCCGGTTGGGCCGCCAGCCAGGCCCAATCCACCGACCCTTCCCCCAGGTCCGGATTCACCGTGAAATAGCCCACTTGGAACGCCGTCAAATTCTGGAAAAAGTGGCTGCCCTGCGATGGCGTCACCCGGAAATCCCGGAATCCCGCTTCCACAATCACGCGCGCGCCCGAGATTTCGTCCCACTCCACCGGAATCCCCAGCCACGGTTCGTTCGAACCCCATCGCCCCACGCCCACCAGCAGGTACGGCCGGTTCTCGTCGTTCAGCTTCGCATTGAAGTACGATACCTGCCGCGCCACTTCCTGGCTCTGCCCGCGTTCAAATCGTTGCGAATCCACCACCACGATATCCCGCAAATTCTCGATGCGCCCGTTGCCCAGCACCTTCGAGCTGTGCGCGATCACCCGCGAAGCATCCACATTGTCCATGCGCAGTTCTTCGCTCTCTCGCGAAAGCACCAGCGGGCGGATCTGCAAAAATCCAAACTCCGCAAGCTCGCCCGTTTGCCGGGGTAAGCGCACCGCAAACTCAACCTCCACGGGCTGCCCAAACGCGTCCTCGCCATCCTTGAGTAGCTGGACCAAAAGTGGCGCCAGAGGGAATAGCCCATACTTGAGAACCGGCGCGAAGGTCACCACACGCATCCCCGGCCGGTGCAGTCCGTCGTTGATCCGGTCATTGTCCTGCGAATAAGTCGAGCCAACTGCGTGCAGCGTGCCGTCCGCCTCCGCCACATCCAACGTGAAACGCACTTCGCGAAGTCCCGGCGGCGAGGTTTCTTGCTCCATGTGATCCAGCGAAAGTGCCCAGAAATCCTCTTGCGATTCGGAAAGGATGTCCTCCACCGACGAGAACTGCACCAGATTCGCCGGATACCGTGGGCAGAACGAAAGGCACTTCCCGCCGTCCACAACCGCGCGCCCCAGGCCCAGCGCCACCGCGGCGATACCATCCTCAAAGTGCATTGGCGGAACGGGATAAAAATTCCGCGAACGCGCCACTCCGGAAAAGTCCGGATAAAATCGCGGGCCGTGAAACGTTCCCACCACTTGCTGCAGGATCACGGCCATCTTTTCTTCTTCCAGGCGGAACGGCGTCGCCCGCACGTACGACTTCGCATGGCGGCTGAACGTGGACGCGTAGACCAGCTTCACCGCCTCCGTCAGATGCTGCAGTCGCAGGGAATCGTCGGCCTGCTGGTTGCCCAGCATGAATGTCTCATACACTCCCGTGAACGGCTGGTACTGCGAATCTTCCAGCAAACTCGAGGAGCGTACCGCCAAGGGGTAGCGCGCTTCCGCAAGAAACGCTCGCAAATCCTCAGTGACCGCCGCGGGAAGAGGCGCGTCCAGGAACCTTTGCTGAATCTCAGAGTCGTCGGCCGCATGAACCGCGAAATCGAGCAGGTTGTTCTCCGCAAGAAAGCGGTCGAACGCATCCGTCGCCAGCACCGCAGCCGGTGGCACCCCCACGCGCACCTCCGGAAACCGCCGCGCCACTCTTCGCTTGTGCAGCATGTGCCGGATAAACGCCAGTCCGCGCGCCTTGCCTCCAAGCGAACCCGCGCCCATGCGCAGGAAATACGACCCGCCGGCCTTGAACGCCGCGGGCTTGAAGTCCCCGATCAGGATTTCGCTTTGCTCTCTCCTGTATTCCCCGATCGAGTCGATCAAGTTCTGCCGCAAGCCTTCAATCGTCTCGAAGTCGGAGACCTTGCGCGGCCTCAGTTTTTGCGACAGCGCAAACTCCGTCCGCGCCATCAGCCAGTGCGAAAAGTGATTCCGTTGTCCGTGATACGCGATGCTGTCCACGGGCACCGTGTGCAGCAGCGCCTCCAGTGAATTCAGATCCGTGGCGCGCGCTACTTCGCTGCGATCCGATGTGCGGAACACGAAATCGCCGAACGCAAATTGCTGAATTAACAGCCGCCGCAAATCCCGCAAGAAGGTCGGCGAGCGCTTGCGCAGGAAGGAGAACCCTTCCGCATGAGCCCGCGCCCGGAATTTCGTCCGGCTTGATTGCAGCACCACCGGCAAATCAGGGACGACAGCGTGCACCTTCCGCGCCAGTTCGAATCCCGCGTTCGCGCTCAGCACGCCGCCGTGCGGAAACTCGACATCGGACACAATTCCCAGCAGGTGATCCTGATAGCGCAGCGCCAGTTCGTAGGCCTCCTCGAAATTCGAGGAAAGCAGAATCTTTGGCCGCGCCCGCATGCGCACCAGCTTGTGCGCCAGATTCAAGCCTTCCTGGATGACGCGATGCGTCTGCGTGATCAGCTCGGTATAAATCACCGGCAAAAACGCCGAGTAATACCGGATGTTGTCTTCCACCAGCAGCACCACCGGCACGCCCATCGTGGAGGTGTCGTGCTCCACGTTCCGCCGGTCCTCGACGCATTTCACGATGGCAATCAGCACACGCGCGCTGCCCTGCCACAGGAAAATCCGCTCGATATCCGTCACCGGATTCCGCGCAATGAAATTCTTGATTTCGCGGTAATCGTAGGCCAGCACCACCACCGGCACATTCAATCCGGACGCCTTGATTTCGTGCGCCAGTTGCGCCGCGTTCATCTCTCCCACCGCCAGGTTCGTCACGATGAGATTAAAGCGCCGCGGATCGGAACGCGCCAACGCCAGCGCCTCCGAGCAACTGGAGACGTGCGTGAGCCGCGGGATCTGCTGCAGGTGCAAGTCCAGCGACTCGCCGATCAGCAACTCGTTCAGCCGCCCGTCTTCCCGCAAGATGAACGAATCGTACAGGCTCGACACCAGCAGAATCTCCTGCACCCGGAAGGGCATCAGGTTGTCGAAACCTTCCAGGAGCAGCTCCGCGTCCGGCAATGGGCTGGGAAAGTGGTTTCGGTTCATGAATGTCTCTGCCTGAATAGTAAAACGGCGGGGTGAAAAGTTCACCCCGCCGTATGGTATCCGCTGAACGAGTCTTAGACCAGCCCCTGATCCAGCATCGAATCGGCCACCTTCAGGAATCCGGCGATATTCGCGCCAAAAACCAGGTTGCCCGGCATGCCGTACTTTTCGGCCGTCTCAAACGAGTTCTTGTGGATGGCGATCATGATGTTGTGCAGCCGCTGGTCCACTTCCTCGCGCGTCCAGGAGAGCCGCATGCTGTTCTGGCTCATCTCCAGCCCCGATGTTGCCACGCCACCCGCGTTGGCGGCCTTGGCCGGCCCGTAGAGGATTTTCGCTTCCAGGAACAGCTTGGTGGCGTCTAATGTGCTCGGCATGTTGGCGCCTTCCGCCACAAGCTTGCACCCGTTCATCACCAGTGTCGCCGCATCCTTGGCGTTGATTTCATTCTGTGTGGCGCTCGGGAAGGCGCAGTCCGCCTTAATCGCCCAGAGCGGGTTGAAGTCCTTTGACGGATCTGCGGGGATATACTTGGCGGTCTTGAAGTGGTCCGCATACTCTTTGATGCGGCCGCGGCGCACATTCTTCAGTTCCAGAACCCACACCAGCTTTTCCCGGCTGATCCCCTCGGGATCATGAATCACGCCATTGGAATCGGATATGGCGATGACCTTGGCTCCGAAGTCCAGCAGCTTTTCGATCGTGTATTGCGACACGTTGCCGCTTCCGGAGACCAGGCAGAGCTTGCCGTCCAGCTTTTCCTTGCGCGTCTTCAGCATTTCCGACGCAAAGTACACGCAGCCGTAGCCCGTCGCTTCCGGGCGAATCAGCGAGCCACCCCAGTTCAGCCCCTTGCCTGTCAGCACGCCGGTGAACTCGTTCTTCAGCCGCTTGTACTGCCCAAACAGAAAGCCGATTTCGCGTCCGCCGACTCCAATGTCGCCCGCCGGAACGTCCGTGTCCGGGCCGATGTGCCGGCACAGCTCGGTCATAAAGCTCTGGCAGAACCGCATCACCTCGTTGTCGCTCTTGCCCTTGGGATCAAAGTCTGAGCCTCCCTTGCCGCCGCCCATCGGCAGCGTCGTCAGGGAATTTTTCAACACCTGCTCGAAGGCCAGGAATTTCAAGATGCCCAGGTTCACCGAAGGATGGAAGCGGAGTCCGCCCTTATACGGGCCGATGGCGCTGCTCATCTCAATGCGGAATCCGCGATTCACCTGGACGTTGCCCTGATCGTCGACCCAGGGGACGCGAAACATGATTACGCGTTCCGGCTCGACCATGCGCTCTAGGATGCGCGCTTTTTGGTATTCAGGGTGTTTCGAGAGGGCGGGACCTAAGGATTCGAGTACTTCCTGCACTGCCTGATGAAATTCGGGTTCGGCGGGATTCTTGGCTCTTACGCTGGTCAAAACTTCATTTACATAGTCCGCAGTTCCTTTGGTAGTCGCAGCGGGTAGGGTACTAATGCCCATGAGTGTGTCCTCCTAATTGAATTTTGGTGCTCAGATGTCATGAGATAAGCGGTTCAGAGGCCGGCAATCGAGGCTGGCCGGAGAGCACTACTATTAAACTTGCTTATGGGCACTAAAAGCTGTGATATATATCACACGCCTTGGTGTGTCCCGTACTGGCCCCTTTCCATCCTTGGCGCGACTGTGCCTCTAGCGGAGGTGTGATCTATGTCCAGCAAAGCGGCGGATTTGGCCGGACCCGGCATTGGCAACTATGAGGATTTGGAGAAGATTCTTCCCCTGGACTATTCCAGCGCGCTGACCCGCAGGGAAACCCAGAAGGCAATCTTCGCCGTCAAACGCTTCATCGAGGACAATCTCTGTAAAGAGCTGAATCTGTTGATGGTAACGGTGCCCCTGATTGTGGACATCGAAAGCGGTGTCAACGACATGCTGGACCGCGACGGTTCCCGCACCCCCATCCAGTTCCATATCCGCAACGATTACGACAAGCACCCCGTGGATGCCCAGATCGTTCAGGCTGCCACCAAGTGGAAGAGGGTGGCACTCAAGGAATTCGGCATGCGTCCGGGCGAAGGCCTGTGCACGGACATGCGCGCTGTCCGCAAGGATTATTTCCTCGACCATGACCATAGCGTCTACGTGGACCAGTGGGATTGGGAACGCGCCATCACCTCCGAGCAGCGCAACCTCGATTTCCTGAAAGAGATCGTCGGCAAAATCTGGAAAGTGCTCGTCGAAGCCGAGCTCTACGCCCAGGAACTCTTTCCCGAGCTCAAAAACGAAAAGTACCCCAACCTGCCGGAGAAGCTCACCTTCTTTCATGCCGAGGAACTCCTCCGAATGTATCCCCAGCTCCCGCGGAAGCAGCGTGAAACCGCTATTCTCCAGCAGTACCCCGCGCTCTTCATCGTAGGCATCGGTTTTCCTCTCGAGGATGGCTATCCGCACGAAATGCGTGCCGCTGATTACGACGACTGGGTCACCGAAACCAAAACCGTTGATGGCCGGCCACTGCATGGCTTGAACGGTGACATCCTGGTCTGGAACCACGTTACGCGGCGCCGCCACGAACTCAGCTCCATGGGCATTCGCGTGAACGCAGAGAGCTTGAAGAAGCAACTGGAGATGTCCCACCAGTTGGACTTCCTGAAATTCCCCTATCACCAGGCGATTCTGAAGCATGAAATCCCCCTGAGCATCGGCGGCGGCATCGGGCAGTCCCGCACGCTCATGCTCCTGCTGCGGAAAGCGCATCTCGGTGAAGTCACCGTAAGCGTGTGGCCCCAGATCCTCAAGGAGATTTGCGCCAAGAAGAACATCCACGTCCTCGAATAAGCGCGGCGTGGCAGGTCCAGTTTCGCCTCTACCGGCAATTTGCAAGTGATTGCGCTGCCATGGCTCCGAAAAATAGCCGCCTGTCAGTTGGGGAGCTTGCCTGCCGTGAAGACATAGATCAGGGGATCGCCCGAGTCGGGAATGGCGAAGATCACCGCTCCGTTAGTCACAAGCGGAAAGTTTCCTCCATTCAGTCTGCCCGATCCGTCCGAACTGATGGCGATCCATCCAAGACTCGGCAGATTGGGAACCGCGCCGGTAGTTTTCTGCGTGGCGACAGATTGACCTGTGCCCGTGAACGAAAACGCGACGAGGGATGCTCCGTTCAGCCCGTCCACATCTTCTTGCGTACTCGCGGCGTAATCACCGGAAATATTGGAGAGGACATAAGCAGGCGCGCTGGTGGATTGACGAACGACAACTCCGGAACTCGCCGCGCTGTCCGACCCAACCACGAAACCGGCAATCTCATCGCCGGTCGTGCTGGCAGCGGTGAGATAAACCACCGGCGGCGTGGCTGTGAGCCCGGCAATGGAGACGCGTCCCGAAGCGGCCTCTACCGTGTAGCGGCCATTCGAGTACGGTGTGTTGGAGTAAGTTCCCGCATCGTTTACGTAAAGGATCGCCGTGGGAATCGCTCCAGCGCCGGTGGCGTTCAATGTGCCGATTTCCGCAAAATTTCCAATGTTGCCGCCGCTCACCTCGATTCCTTGCGACGCCAGCAGGTAGTAGCCGTTCAGCGCACCTGCCGCATACCTCGCGCTCGAAGCCAGGGCGCGCCCGGAAAGCAACGAGGCAGAGCCTGCCGTGGTAGGTGGATCGGTCGAAAGCAGAATGAAATCCGATCCGTTCAGGATGTAGAACGCAAAGTCGAACGCGAGATTCCCGCCGCTAGTCGGAATGGTATAGGTGCCCGTCCCGCGGCCCGTGGTTGCGTCAATCGCGGAGTTCAGCGTTCCGTTCCCTCCGGTCAGCTCGCCCGATGGCGTTCCCCCTGCATTCAGGTCTGCATATCCCGCGGAAAGCGCGCCGGAAGAATTCGTAAAGGTTCCCGCAATGGCGGTGCGGAAATAGCCGCTAGACTCTGCGCTCCATCCATCCACACCAAACGCAAAATTGGGCTGCAGGGAAGTGAGAGAAAAGGCGCTCGGAACCTGCGCGTGAATGAAACCCGAGGCGTTGGTGCCGCCGCCTGTGTTGTCGGATTCAATGATTCTTCCCGTGTGATACTTCGTTCCATTAAACCCGCTCAGACTGAACGTGAACTGCACGCTGGAAACGGCGGAGGCCGCGGCGGCGCGTGCTTCGCCGTTCTTGGCTCGAACTATTGCGCCATGCGCAAAGTGGGGCGTTAATCCCGCGTGTTTTTCGCTGACCGCGCCCGCAATAGGACCGGAGAAGGCCAGCGACAAACAGCCCAGCGTGGACGGACCGAACGAATACGAACTTGCGGCCAGATCCACCTGCAACTGTTCGGGGCCGCTGGTCATTCCGTTGTAGTCCACGGTGGCATTCGTGATGCCGCCGCTGCCATTCGGCGTGAAGCTGCCGGCAATGTCGATGGGGTTGCCGCTTCCGTCGGTGCCCTTAACCAGGAAGGCATAAGGGGTCGCGGGCGTCAGTGCGGCCTCGTTGCCGAGCGGTATGCACGATGCGACTACCGGCGAGCCGATCGTCAAAGTCAGGCTTGCAGGGGCGGCAGTTGCGTGAGCGGAGTCGGTGACGGTGAACACGTAGGGGCCGTAGATGCCAGCCGTCGTCGGCGTTCCCGCAATTAGTCCGGCGCTGGTGATGTTCGCGATGCCCGGCGGTAGCACAGCACCGGAAGTTTCTGTCCAGGTATAAGGAGGAGTTCCACCGCTGGCCGCGAGTGTGACGGAGTAGGCCGAGTTGACCATTCCTTGCGGCAACACGCTGGTGGCGATGGCAGGCGCGCTGTCCGTAACCGTAATGCTCAGGCTTCCTGATGATGCGGTCGCACTCGGACTCGCCGAATCCGTCACCTCGAAAACGTAAGGGCCAAACGTGCCTGCCGTCTTCGGCGTTCCGTTGAAAATGCCGGAGCTTCCCAGTGACACGCCAGGCGGCATGGTCCCGCCGGAAGTTTGCGACCACGTGTAGCCAGGGGTTCCTCCCGTTGCCGTGAGTGAGGCTACATAGGGCGTTCCGATGACGCCGTTCGGGAGAGAAGTGGTCGTGACCGTGAGGACAGTGGAGGCGCTGTGGTGGCAGCCCGTCGTTTGGATGCAGGCGCACAGCACAGTAAGAATGAAGGCACAACGGTAGCCACCGCGCATGAAGTCTCCCCTGAATCTGAATTGGTCAGTGCCGTTCTTCCGCCACTGCGGCGACTCGCGTTCCGGTTTTTCGCAATCGACGGCGCGATACGCGAAGCACTTCCCGCGTGCGGCACCCCTATAGAATACCGCCGTTCTGCCAATAAGTATTCCCAGGAGACGGCAGGAGAGTTCCCCGGCCGTCCAGGCCGGCTGAAGCCCCCGACAACGCGCTTACCGAAAAAGTGGAGCGCGGGTAAGCAAGATGTCCGGTAGCCCGCCTAGTCTTGAGTTGCCCTAATGCCTTTTGCATACACTTGCCGCCGGGCACCCCGAGTGAGGTAAAGTGGTGCCATCGTGATCATTAACTTCGCGCGCCGCGCACATGACCATAACTGGGAAGTGGACCCCATTACGCGGTCGCTGCTCGACACCGATATTTATAAACTGCTGATGCTGCAGTTCATCTGGAAGCGCTTCCCCAAGACAACCGCTTCTTTTTCGCTCATCAATCGCTCCGTCCACGTACGCCTTGGTGATTTGATCGATGCCGATCAGCTTCGGGAACAGTTGGAGCAGACCAAGAAGCTGCGATTTCAAAAGTCCGAACTGATCTGGCTCGCGGGCAACACTTTTTATGGACGCCGCGGTATCTTTCAACCGGGTTTCCTGGAGTGGCTCGATCGCGACTTCCGGCTCTCGGATTACGAGCTGTCGATTCAAGACGGACAGTTCTCCCTCTCCTTTCACGGCCTCTGGACAGAGACGACCATGTGGGAGATTTATGCGCTTTCGGCCATCAGCGAGTTGAAGACGCGCGCCAGCCTCAAGCTTCTAAGCGAACTCGAGCTGGATATTCTCTATGCCCGGGCCAAAACCAAACTCTGGGAAAAAATGGAGCGTTTGCGCGGCGTCCCAGGATTGAAAGTGAGCGACTTTGGCACGCGCCGCCGCCACAGCTTCTTATGGCAAGAGTACGTTGTGAAAGCCATAAGCGACGTCCTCGGCAGCAGCTTTACCGGGACCTCGAATACCTATCTGGCCTATAAGCACGACTTGGAAGCGATCGGCACCAATGCGCATGAATTGCCCATGGCATTGGCAGCGATGGCCCGTGATGATGAAGAGCTGAAGACAGCGCAATACCGTTTGCTGGAGCTCTGGCAGCAAACCTATCACGGCGAGTTGCGCATTCTGCTTCCAGACACGTTTGGCACCACGCAGTTTCTCGGCAACGCTCCGGATTGGGTGGCGGACTGGACGGGGCAGCGCGCCGACAGCAAAGATCCTTTCCTGGCAGGCGACGAATATATTGCCTGGCTTGAACAAAGAGGGCGCGATCCACGGCAAAAGCTATTCATTGCTTCGGACTCTCTGGATGTGGACACGATCTTAGGTTTGCATGCTTATTTTTCCGGGACCATTCGCAATGGTGTTTCCCCCGCGGATTTTCGGCAGGCGAGCGACTTTCTCGACGAGCGAAAGTGGATTCCCGAACGCCGCATCCGCTTCAGCGCGGGGTGGGGCACGTTGCTTACCAATGATTTTCGCAACTGCAATGCGCAAGGCAATGGCGATTTCGATCCCGTAAGCCTCGTGTGCAAGCTCAACGATGCCAATGGCAGGCCGGCAGTGAAACTTTCCGACAACTTTGAAAAAGCGCTGGGCCCCCGCGAAGAGGTGCAGCGCTATCAGCGTGTTTTTGGCCTCGCTGGCGTCGCCTACGCACCGCTTGTGACCTAGTTGAAGCGGTCCGTCTTGGATGTGCTGGTATGTGATCCTTGGAAGGATTCTGGGAGACTCTCTTCCTTAGGAGGTGGGGGCTTCCGTTTACCCTCAGCTTCGAAGGATCCCCGCGTAGCCGCTCCCTAATGAAGTGAGCGCTCTCGCCTGTTAACAACATTTGGAAAGAGGAACCTTCGCATTCAACGTGGTGTCTATTAGCATGAGAGCAGAGTAGCCAGGAGTGTCGTGGTGCTAACCCCCGGTGGCTGTTATCCGTGGCAACCAGGTGGGTGTGAGTGGACTATCCGATACGTGTGGCGCTGGATGAGCTCGTTTGGGCGCCTCGACGTCATCGTGCTTGCGCTCATGCTTGTTTACCTCTTTGCTGTCGTCATCCACGTTTGCTGCCGCTACTACCTAGCTCGACGTGCGCGAGGGGTTGATAGCGCCAGCAGGAGGACACTCGCCGCCGTCCTGAACATCGAGGTGGGCAGTCTCAAATCAATTGCCCTTTCGGCCCCATACCTCGGACTTGTGGGCACATGCGTGGGCATTTTGGACGCATTCGGGGGCGTGGACATGGAGAAGCACGCTGCCATGGCAATGATTGCGACAAAAATAGCTCTAGCACTTATCACAACAGCTGCGGGGATACCCGTGGCTGTTCTGGCAACATGTTCCTATAACTACCTCCGTACACGTATCGACTTGCTTGAGGGCGAAGTATTTGACGAGGGGCAGCAAAGAGGCCGACACTTTCGGGGAGCCCGCAGGTTTCCGCCAACGAAGAGATTCTCGGAACTCCCTGCATTCGGGCTGCTCGCAGCGTCCGGACTGGCTATTGTCATAACGGTGTATATGACGTTCGCTTCCTTTCACACGTCAACGGGGTTCTACGTCGAACTCGCTTCGGCCCGCTGCGAATTTGATGGAGAGGACAAACTCATCGTTCTGCACCTAACCGACGCAGGCAAACTATTTCTCAATCAAGAGCAGGAAGATTGGAACACTCTGGCAGGTCGCTTGTCAGAGATTTACAGCATGCGAGAGTACCGGACGCTTTATCTCCTTGCTGACCCCGGCGTTCCTTTTCAAACTGTAGCTAATGCGCTTGACACCGTGGAAAATGCGCCGGCTGCGGTAGGGCCTCAGGCCGTTGGCATGAGAATGGATAAGCTAAACATCGAGGTAAGGTTGGTAACTCCGGCGGCGTTGAACGCTGCTTGCCTCCTCAAACCTGTCGTGACTGGTTCGGGCCACTACGTTTTAAGGTAGCTAGCGCTAAATCGCCATAGCGCTCACCTAATGAATGGGGTATAGCCCCTGAGGCCATTGTGAGCCGCTTTCACGGTAGCCTGTCGGGGAACGTCTTTTCTTGGGGGATGCTTATGACCATTGATCAAGATCTCGAAAAAATTGCACTGCAGGAGAAGCGGCTGCAATTCAAACACTTTGATTCAGAAGTGGCCTGGGCTGTGGGAACCGCCCTCAAAGCGGCTGCTGAGAAACGCCATGTTGCCGTGGCCATCGATATTCAGCTCAACGGCCATACTCTTTTTTCGTACGCCATGCCGGGAACTACGCCGGACAATTGGGATTGGATTCGCCGAAAGCGTAACGTCGTTCTGCGCTATCACCGCAGTTCCTACGCCATCGGTTTGAAGCAGGAACGCGCTCAAACCACTCTGCAGGAGAAGTCGGGCCTTGATTTAAAGGACTATGCGACCCACGGCGGCTGTTTCCCGATTCTCCTTGCGGGAACAGGGTGCGTTGGCACGATCACCGTTTCCGGTTTGCCGCAGCGCGAGGACCACGCGCTTGTCGTTTCCGTGCTTCAGGAATACCTGCATTTGGCGGGCGAAGATCTGGCCCTCGACGCCCCTGCGGCATCTTGACCGCGCTAAACGCGTCAACCCGGCAGCCAACCTGTTCGCTCTAGCCGCCCTGAACACTTGCACTCTTCAAAGCTCTGTTTCCAGATTCCAAACGGACAGGCAGAGTGCCCCACCCATCCCGCCCATGCCAACTTGGCACACGTCTCCCGGTCACTTCCACGTGAAGTGGTGGAGATGGTGCATGAGCGCGCAGCTCAGATGACCAAGGACGAACCAGAATGCTGCCTGGAGCACCTTCTTGAGTGTTGGTGACATGAGGCATAATCAGCCTGCATGGCTATTACGTCAACAACAATCTCAATCACCTGCAGCAGGTACACGATCACCGTTCGCTACAACGGCAAGCCTCTTAAATCCCTCGGAATCCACGAGCCGCACCTCCCAATTAAGTAGGCGTTGCATCGCGGAAGCTCTCATTGACATCCGCGCCCGCGGACCAGTAATATGCCTCCCTCTGCTCCGCGGTTATTGGCTTTTTGGGGAACGGCATGACCAGTGTGAAGTTCATCATGAAGCTGCTTCTTTGGTCGCACCGGGTTCCGCCTGCTTGCCTTGTATTCCCATCACAAGAAGATGAATCCCCCGGTAAAGCCCACTCACACTCGGCGGCAACGCGCTGGCGGTCGGCGCTAAGCTCCGTCGGAGACATTGCCCAGAGCAGAGCGCGTTCTTGATTTTGCAGAATGGGGATTTTCTGAGGAGGCTCGAAGATGAATTGGAGCGTAGGAAGCAAGAGCTTGGTTCGCGGTTTGCTGTTTTTTGCAGTGCTCTTATTTGCGGTCTCGGATTTCACGGTGGCCCAGCAGAAGAAGCCTTCCACTCCGGCGCCTAGTAAACCTGCGGCGGCAGCGCCCAAGCCTGCAGCTAAGCCGGCAGCTAAGCCGGCGACCTCCGGTGCGAAGCCGGGTGGAACGACGGGCGCCAAGACCGGCACGACTGGCGGGACGCACGGCCCCACGACTGGCGGCGCTACGACGCACGGCCCCACGACTGGCGGGACGCACGGCCCCACGACTGGCGGCGCTACGACGCACGGCCCCACAACTGGCGGCGCTGCGACGCACGGACCCACGACTGGCGGGACGCACGGCCCCACGACTGGCGGCGCTACGACGCACGGACCCACGACTGGCGGCGCTACGACGCACGGCACCACCACTGGCGGAGCCAAATCAGGCACCACCACCGGTGCCAAGACCGGCACGACGGGCGGAGCCAAAACGAGCACAACCACCGGTGCCAAGACTGGCACGACTGGCGGAGCCAAGACGGGCGGCGCGGCTGGCGGTGCCAAAGTGGCGGGGAATCATCCTCCCGGAGGGAGTTCTAAGCCCGGCGCGAACGGCAGCACCCACAATTTCAACTCCAGCGGCAAAAGGACCAGCGTTGAAACCAAGAGTGGTACAAGAGCGAATTTCGATCGGGGCGGCCATGTCAGCACCATCCATACCCGCAGCGGAATGACGATCAACCACGGCGCTCATGGAGAACGGCGGTTCGACTCCCATCCCCGGCCCGGTGTCAGAGTGGTCGGATATGGCCACGGCCGTGGCTATGCCGAGCACGGATACTACCGCGGCGGCCGGCCTTATATGCGGCGGTCCTATTACTATGGTGGCCGCAGTTACGCGTACGCCTATCGCGGGTATTACTGGCACGGACATCCCTACTTCGGCTTTGTTGCACCCTTCTACTTCGCCCCCGCTTTCTATGGATGGGCCTACAATCCCTGGGCCGCACCGATAGCGTTCGGCTGGGGCTGGGGCGCGGCTCCTTGGTACGGGTATTATGGCTACTACTTTGCTCCTGCTCCGGTTTACGCCTCCCCAGCATTTTGGATCACCGACTATTTGCTGGCTGCCAATCTGCAGGCGGCATATGAAGCGCGAGCGGCGGCGCAGGCCGATGCCAATGCCGCGGCGGCCGCCGAGGAGCAACCCGCCTCCGGCGGCGGCGCCGTCGGTCTTACGCCCGAGGTGAAGCAGCAGATTGCCGATGAAGTGAGAGCCCAAATCGCAGCGCAACAACAAGCGGCTGCGAATCCCGAACCCGCCGCCCCAGTGAGTAGCACCGCCCCTGCGGGTGGAGGCCAGACCGGCCCCGATGAAGTTCCTGCCGCGCTCGATCCCGCGCACCGCACCTTCATCGTGTCCGCGGTTCTCAGTGAATCCACACCCGACGGGACCGAATGTTCCTTGAGCCCCGGCGATGTGTTGACGCGCATCCAAGACACTCCAGACGCAGACCAGAACGTCAAAGTGCTCGTGGCCAGCAGCCAGAGGAATGATTGCACCTCCGGTTCGCAGGTTGCCGTGGCCGTTCAGGATCTGCAGGACATGCACAACGACTTCCAGGCCAAGATCAGCGAAGGCCTCGGGAAGCTCGCGGAAAACCAGGGGAAGAACGGCATGCCCAGCGGTCCGGCGGCTGCTTCCAAACCCAATCCCAACGGTCAGGCGCAGCCGGACCTGACGGTTGAGGCCGACCTGAAGGCGCAACAGGACGAGGCCAACCAAGCCGAGAAGGAAGTCCAGGACGCCTCCGCAAACAGCAGCAGCGACGACTAGTGGAGGACGACCGGGAACGACATTCGGTGGCCAGGGCGGGAGCGTCGGCCGTGTTCGGCTGATGCTCCCCCTGCTCGCCGGGAAAGTAAGTTTTGGAGCAGCGGTTCCTTGGGCCTGGGAGTTCTGGCGGTCGAGAGGAGGAGCTTTCAATGAACGGGAAAGCGGCGCGGACAATCCGGATGCTTGCTGTGGTTTTCGCGGGGATGTTTCCTTGGATGCTGGCTGAAGCCCAGGATAGCGGGGCTGATTCCTTGGAGAGTCAACTTGCCACGAAATACAAGCTGGTGAAACTGGGCACGGATTCCACTGGGCTTGCAGTGCTCGAAACCGGCACGGTGCTGGTGATCAAGAAAGGTGGAATCATCAGCGTCCCCTCCGGAAACGCGATTATCCTGCCCAGCACCGTGAAAGATGGCCAAGTTCATGCGGCCAGCAACACGGCCGCGCAGGGAGTTAGCAAATTACTGAAATGGAAGGGCGTGTCAGACCCGACGGGCGCGGCGTCCACGGACACGAAGTTCCTGACCATTGGGGAAAAGGTTTATGTGTCAAAGATCGACATCAATCGCAAAGACTCCAAGGTTTCCCTGACGATTATCGAGTGCGACGCCTGTAATTCGGTGCAGGATCCCTCCCAGCGAAGAGCCCAGGTTGTCTTTCAGTTCCCGAAAGACTATTTGAGCGGCGCCGATGGCGGCCAAATCTCTGACGTAATCAATCAGACCCTCGAAATCCAGGCGGATGATAGCGGGCAGCAGCAACAGCAAGGGCAAGACGCGCAGGGCCAGCAGAGCGCGCAGGCAGAACAGCAGGCCCCGGCGCAGCCGCCTCAGCCCCCTCCGACGATTCAGTTGGGCCAAACCCCCGATGAAGTTACCGCCGCCCTGGGTCAGCCGGAGAAAATTGTCAATCTCGGCGCCAAGCAAATTTACTACTACAAAGATATGAAGATCACGTTCGTGAAGGGCAAAGTCTCGGACGTGCAGTGAAGTTACAACCCTCGCCTTGTTCTGCCGGCGCGCTCGCTGAAGTGCAGCGTAGCAGTGTCTAGCGGCGTGCTTTTGCCGGAAGGCATGTGCCGCTATTCTCTCAAGTTCAACATCCGCCTGAATGTTCTCGATCCTCATCCCCGCCCGCGGACGGAATTACGTTCTTTCGCCTACGTACCACGGCGCACTCACCGCGAAGATGCGCTCATTCCCTTGCACCAGCAGCAGCCATTCCAGCAGCCGGCCTCGCTGATTGTGCAGGAAGTACTCATACCATCTGTCTTCCACAAGTTCGGGAATGACCACAATGATGTTGCGATCCGGATGCTTCTTTGAAAGATCGAGAATGAACTGAATGATGGGAATAATAATGAAACGGTAAGGCGAAGACAGTATTTGGAGTTTCGGCGCCTCCTTGCCGGCGATGCGGAAAGGTTCCTCAACGTAGCGCGCCCAGTCGTCGAGAAGCAATTCGGAGTTCTCCGCAACTTCGACGTGCAGCGCGACCACTTCCGTTGAAAGCCGGGCGGCAAATTCAATGCCTTGCCGGGTAATGATGCTCCAGCGGTCCACGGGCACAACGGCGATGGGCGCTTGGCTGAGACTTGCCGGGTTGACGGGAACCATGCAGGTGGTAAGGACCTTCACCTTGTGGTAGTGACGGCGAACAACCATGAAAAAAACGATCGTTAATGGAATGAAGAGCAGCGTGATCCAGGCGCCTTCCACGAACTTCGCGACCAGAACTACGATCACCGTGATTCCGGTGACCACCGCGCCCAACCCATTCACGAACGCGCTCCTCATCCAGTGCGGGCCGCGATTTCTCCGCCAGTGCATCACCATGCCGGTCTGCGATAGCGTGAAAGCCATAAATGCCCCCACGGCAAATAGCGGGATGAGCCGGTCGGTAACGCCGCCAAAAAGAATCAGCAGGCCGCCACAGAGTACCGCCAGAACAACGATGCCGTAGGTATATACGAGCCGCCGCCCGCGGTACCCGAAGGCGTGCGGAAGGTAATTGTTCTGTGCGATGGCGCGGCAAAGGCGCGGAAAATCCGCGAAGGCGGTGTTGGCGGAGAGCGAAAGAACCAAAAGAATGGAGCCTACGGTCAGATAGTAGAAATAGCCTTTGCCGAAAACCGCGGCAATGAGCATGGAGAGCAGGCTCTGGTAACCGGGCTGCCCCGGATCAGTTGCCGTGATGCCGTAAACCTTCACCAGATAGGAAATTCCAGCCAGCAGCACCGCCAGGAGAAAAATGATCGCGGTGAGGCTGCGCTGCGCGTTTTTCACGGCAGGCTCGCGGAACGCCTTTACGCCGTTGCTCACAGCCTCCACACCGGTCAATGCCGTGCAACCACTGGCAAAGACTTTCAGCAGCAGCCAGTAGGTGACGGCTTGGGTCATGGGCGGTGGGGGCGGAAGGGGAGCTGCCGGCACTGGGTGTCCGCCGCTGAGGATAACCCGGAGAACGCCTCCGACGATGGTAATCAGAAGCGTGCCGACAAAAAGATACGTGGGAAGCGCGAAGGCCAGGCCCGCATCGCGCACGCCGCGGAGATTGACAATCGTGACGACCATCAGAATGCCCACGCAAATAGACACCATGTGCGGTAGCAACGATGGGACGGCCGAGACCAGCGCGCCCACTCCTGCGGAAATCCCCACGGCCGCGGTGAGGATGTAATCGGCCAGCAGCGCCGCCGCGGCCAGCAGCGCCGCCGGTGTGCCCAGGTTGAAGCGCGCCACGGTATACGAGCCGCCGCCGGAGGGATAAGCGGCGATGGTCTGGCGATAGGAGAAGTACACGATCACCAGCAAGGCGATGATCGCGGCGCTGATCGGAACGATATAGCGCACGCCGAGCAGCCCGAGGGGAATCAAAAGACTGAGCGCCGCTTCCGGGCCGTACGCTGCCGAGCTTAGCCCATCGAGTCCGAAGATGGGGATGCCTTGCGCCGGACCGATCTTTTCGGCGCGTTCGTCGCTGGTCTTGATGGGCTTACCGACAACCAGGTCAAGTATGTTCATGAGGGGACGCCGCCTATCGGGTCGCCTCGCCATGCGGCAGCAATAACCCGCCGGCAAAAAAGAGCAACGTGGCGACCGCAAGGGCGATCGTGCCGATGAACACTCCGACAAAATGGAATAGAAGGATGGTGTCGCAAGCTGGAATCAGTGTGCAGAGGAGCACGAGCTCCCTGCCCTTCGGAATGCGGCTCGCCGCGATGAAGACTGCGCCAAGTACCAGCGCGTGGATCGAAAACATCAGCCACAATGCCTTGAACCCGCCGGTCAGAAACGGTTTCATACCGCTCGTTTCCAACACACGGCTGACTTGCAGGTACCCAGACCCATGCAGCAAAGCGGTCAGGAACAGTACGACGCTGCCCGCCACGATCAGCCATCGCGCGATTTTCACGATTCCTCCCATCTGTTCGCCTCAACGAGACGCTTCCTCAACTTCGTTCGGCAATTTAACACGGATCGTTCGGCATGTAACTGTTGCATTTTGCTAGCGGCGCGCGAACTCTTGATAAGTCCGGCAATCGCACATGTCAAAAGCCGCTTCTCCGGTAAATGAGTGCGCTTTTATATTGCGTTATTAGGGAGCTACGCAATCCTCAGCGGAGGTCATTTGTAATTCGGGTAGCACAATTCTAATATCAGGCGATGTTTCGGTGGCTTCCCGGATTTTTTGTCGCTGCCGCGGTAGCTCTCAATGGCAACCTGCCACGTCCGCTAGCGCGCTCGTGACCGTCGGCGCCTGGAAAGCGGCGATCCGACAAGCCCCCAAGCCAGTTGCACGATAGAAAAGCGCGAGCTTTGGATCCGCGAGGCCACCGGCTGCTGGGTTCTGTATACGCACAAATAGAAACCGCGCGAAAGGGCGCTTCGATGAGGAAAATGAGTTCGTTGGAAAGGTGTATGGCCGTGCTGAACGGCGAAGTTCCTGACTGTGTCCCAGTGATTCCGCAGACGTTTATGTTCGCCATTGAGAACGCGGGGATGAAAATGGCGGATGTCGTGCACAACCCCGCCAGGATGGCCGATGCCCTGATCCGCAGCATGGACCAATTCGAATACGACGCGTGCGTGATTGACTTTGACGTTGTGACCCTTGCCGAGGCTTGTGGCGCGAAAGTAATTTTCCGCGAAAACGATCCCGCGGTGCTCGACGAATCCGATCTCCTGGTCAAAGACTGGAGCGTGGTGGATTCCCTGCGTGTGCCAGACCCTTGGAACGACGGTAGGCTGCCCATATGGCTGGAGACCACCCGGATCGTCGCGCAGCGCGTCGGTGACCGCGCTTTCATCATGGGCCGGGCTGACCAAGGACCGTTCACTTTAGCCTGTATGTTGCGCGGCCCGCAGCAATTCATGATGGACCTGCTAACCGAAGAAGATCCCGCACCTATCCATGCGTTGATTGACTATTGCCGCGAGGCTTGCGCGGCTTTCGCCAAAGCTCAGAAAGCAGCCGGTGCGCACGCGACGTCCATCGGAGATGCGTTCGCCGGCCCCGCTCTTATCTCGCCTGTACTCTATCGAAAATTTGCCCTGCAACCTGAAACTGCTTTGGCGAAGGAGGTGCAGGATTTTGGCATCCCTCTTTCCATTCACATCTGCGGAAACACTGCATCCATCATCTCGGACATGGGTAAAACAGGTGCGCGCATTCTCGAGGTGGACTGGCAGCTCGACATGGCACTTGCACGAAGTTCTGTCCCGAACACCACCGTTCTAATGGGCAACGTAAATCCGAGTGACCCGCTTGTTTTGGGCACCCCGGAAAGTACTTCCGCGGCAGTCAGGGAGGTCATCAGGAAAACAGGCGGACGCGGGTTGGTTCTGAGCTCAGGGTGCGCCTTGGGCCGCAACACTCCGCCTGAAAATTTGCAGGCAATGGTCAAGGCGGTTCGAGAGCACGGAATCATCAGCGAATGATGCTTATTTCAAAGATCGTCAGTGCTAACGCGTGCGAAGGGCACGCTCATCGACCTGCCCGAGACGCAGGAATCCCATGAGCGGTTTGACTGACCTCTCATTCAGCTTCTGCGGAATAGTGGACAGAGGGAAGGGCTGCGTCATATCGGCGAATCTGGACTTTGATGACCGGACATCTGCCGTACCAGCGCTTCACATGGGTACCGCGTTGTTGGCATGTTTCCAGCATGCCAATCTTTTGCTTCCAGATGCTGCGCAACTCTTGCTTGTAAGCAGTCGGTCTTCGTTGACTTGCCTTCTGGCTCAACCTAAGATGAACGCGAAATGCCGGACTCTTCATCTCTAATCGGCCAGCTCATCTCGCACTACCGAATCGTAGAAAAGCTCGGTGCCGGAGGCATGGGCGAGGTCTATCGAGCTCGCGATGAGCACTTGAAACGCGATGTCGCGTTCAAAATCCTCTCGCTGGATTCTCAGGGTGGTGCCGAGGCGGGGAAAAAGATCCTTCGCGAAGCGCGATCCGCCTCCGCCTTAAACGATCCGCATATCTGCACCATCCACGAAGTGGGCGAAGCCGGCGGCCACCATTTCATCGTAATGGAGCTCGTCGAGGGCAGGCCGCTCAATTCGCTCATCCCCCCGGGAGGCCTGCGCCCAGAGCTGGTGGTGCGCTACGGAACACAAATCGCCGCCGCGCTGGCACATGCGCACGATCGCGGCATCATCCATCGCGACATCAAGACCGCCAATGTCGTCATCACCCCCTCCGGCCAGGTGAAAGTTCTGGACTTTGGTCTTGCCAGGTTTTATGGCGACCGCGAATTCGCGGAAGCGACTCGCTCCACCCAATCGGCTATTGATGCCAGCGCGATCGTCGGAACGCTCCCATACATCGCGCCCGAAATTCTCCGCGGCGAAGAAGCTGGCGCGCGCAGCGATATCTGGTCTCTCGGCGTCACCCTCTACGAAATGTCGGCGGGCAATCGCCCCTTCCGCGGCCAGACGGCCTTCGAGTTGACTTCTGGAATCCTCCGGGAGCCGCTCCCTCCGCTCCCGCCCCAACTTCCTGCAGGACTCCGGACGGTCATCGAGCGTTGTCTCGAGAAGGAACCGGGCCACCGCTACCAGCGGGCAAGCGAAGTCCGCGCCGCGCTCGAAGCCGTTCACACGCCGCCGGGCACATCCCCTTCCACTGTTCCCGTTTCCGTGACGCCGCCAAGCTCCACGAAGCGAAGCCTGTGGATTCCCGGCGTCATCGCCATGGCTGTCCTTGCCGCCGCTCTGTTCGCCGCCAACGTCGGTGGTTTGCGTGACAGGGCATTCCATCGCGCCTCCGCTCCCGGCATTCACTCTCTCGCTGTGCTCCCCCTCGAGAATCTTTCCGGCGACCCTCAACAGCAATACTTCGCCGATGGCATGACTGAAGAACTGACCACCGAGCTGTCCCAGGTCGGTTCATTGCGAGTCGTCTCGCGCACCTCGTCGATGCGGTATAAGGGAACACAGAAGTCGGTTCCAGAGATTGCAAGAGAACTGAATGTGGACGCCGTGGTCGAAGGTTCGGTCGAACGCGAAGGTGACCGCGTCCGCATCACCGCCCAATTGGTTCAAGGTCGCACTGATACGCACCTCTGGGCCAAGGGCTACGAACGCGATTTCCGGGATTCGCTCCGCCTCCAGGACGAGGTCGCGGAGGCTATCGTCGACGAAATCCAGTTGAAACTCACCCCGCAGGAACAGGCCCGCTTTGCCCGAAATGACGTCATTGATCCCGAAGCCCACGAAGACTATCTCCGCGGCGTCTTCTACCTAAATCTGCGTAACGGTCCTGACGAACGAAAAGCCATAGCGCTGTTCCAAGCCGCCGTCAAGAAGGACCCGGCTTACGCGGCGGCCTACGCTTCCTTGGCGGATTCTTATCGGGCGCTCATATTCAACAGCAACGCCGCTCCGATGGACGCTCTTCCTCAATCCGAGGCTGCCGCGAAGCGCGCCCTCGAGATTGACGATCAGCTTGCCGAAGCCCATGTCTCCCTGGCCACCAACTTGGCAGACTACGACTGGAATTGGGCGAGCGCCGAAAGAGAATTTCAAACCGCCCTCCGTCTAAACCCAAACTCCTCCATCGCACACTCCTACTATGCACATTTCCTCCGTCAAGAGGGCAAGATCGAGGAATCGATTCGCGAAGGCCGGCGAGGAGTCGAACTCGACCCAGTGTCCGCGCTAGGAAGTTTTCTCTTGGCGCAATCCCTATATGAGGCGCGGCGTTACGACGAGGCAGTCTCCCAACTGCGCAAGACCTTGGATCTCGAGCCGCGCTTTTGGCCCGCGCATCTTTACCTCGGCAAGACGCTAGCCGAGCAGGGTCAGTTTCAGGAGGCCGTCGAAGAATTGAAAAAGGCGGGAGACTTCACGGCAGAACCCTACGCGACGATCGGCTACGTTTACGGCCGAATGGGCCGCGCCGGGGACGCCCGCAAGGTGATTACCGATTTGCAGGAGCAGTCGAAGAAAGGCTATGTAGCGCCAACCAACTTTGCGAAAATCTACATTGGTCTCGGCGACAAGGATCAAGCCTTCACCTGGCTCGAAAAGGGCTATCAGCAGCGCGATTTCTGGCTCACGTTCCTCAAAGGCGATCCCATATTCGACTCCCTGCGCTCTGATCCTCGCTTCCAGGACTTGGGCCGCCGGATCGGCCTGCCTCAGTAACCTCTCCTGTTCGTCGAATGCTCATCATCCAAAATCCAGAGCCTCTGAACCAGAAATAAACCCGGTTCGCGAAACGGAATTCTGCTAGCGTTCTCGTACCCAGCCGAATACGTGTTGGGAAATGACCTTGTGACCGGCAATCGGCCCGGTCAGCGATTGGCTAACTCCCGGTAAGTTCTAGTCGGAAACTTACCTTCTTCCGAAAAGCAAAGCGCAAGTGCTTCATTGACAAAGCTCCACGCCACCCTTAAACTTAGTTTTTGCCTGCAAAGGGAAAGGTGTGGCTGATTGCAATGAGGACGTATGTAGCCAAGGGAGCAGAAGCCGAAGCCCTCAAGACCGGCTCGCAGTGGTTTGTCATGGACGCTTCCAACCAGGTGCTGGGTCGCCTGGCGACCAAAGCGGCGCGCATTTTAATCGGGAAGGATAAGGCCAGCTTTACGCCCTACCTCGATTCCGGCGACCACCTGGTCATCATTAATGCGGACAAGATTCGCATGACCGGCAACAAAGTCGATCAAAAGATTTATTACTCGCACAGCGGCTATCCCGGCGGATTGAAGGAAGTTCCCGCCAAGCGCCTGCGGGAGAGCAAACCGGAGTGGATCGTTCGCGAAGCCATTCTTGGCATGTTGCCGAAAAACAAATTGCGCGCGCGCCGTGCCAAGAAATTGCGTGTTTACCGCGATGCCGTTGGTTTGACGCGGCACACGGGGCAGAAGCCACAACAGATTTCGCTTTGAGTTTGGTCCCGGCGGGGCCGGGGCCCGATTCTGGTTTTCCGCACGTAGGGGTTCCTTTCTAAGTGGTGCCTTAGCGGGGAGCAATCCGGACGTGAAGTCGATGCGATTACGCGGAGTAGTCTCGTCCGCACAAGTTTTCGAGGAGGAGCATTGAGTACAGTGGAAACGCCCGTTGTGGGCACAAAGACTTGGTTTCTCGGCACCGGCCGCCGCAAGGAATCCGTGGCTCGCGTGTTTCTGCGGGCCGGCACCGGCAAGTTCACGGTGAACGGCCGCGAAGTCGATAAGTATTTCCCGAATCATGCCTGGAGTCATGACGCGACCGAGCCGCTGAAGTTCACCAGCATCGCGGAGCAGGTGGATGTCATGGCCACAGCCAAAGGCGGCGGCGTTGGCGGGCAAGCCGGTGCGGTGCGCATGGGTCTCTCCCGCGCCATCAGCCGCTTCAATCCGGAATTGCGCCCGGCTCTTCGCAAAAACGGTTTTCTGACCCGCGATTCCCGTATGAAGGAACGCAAGAAGTACGGCCAGAAGGGCGCGCGCAAGCGCTTCCAGTTCACCAAGCGTTAAAGAACTGGTACCGTTCCAACTATTCCGCCCAGAGGACGGTCAGAGCATCTGACACGAACACGGAGAGAGTATTCTCGAAGGGATTTGCTGGGACAAGTTGGAACGGCGCTGGGTGGCATAGTTTTCGGCGGAGATTCTTCCGCCCATCGGGCTCTGGGGCCATGGCGCAAGCCGCGGCCCCAAGATCACGGCCGGCAAGGAAGCCGGCAAGAGGCTGTTGCGGAGCATGGTGCGGCCACCTTCAGGTGGCCCAGCGTGCACGAAAAACAGCCATCTACTTAGGAGGAATAGTGGCGGTAGAAATCACCATGAAGGAGCTGCTGGAGGCCGGCGTTCATTTCGGCCACCAGACGCGTCGTTGGAACCCCAAAATGAAGGAATACATTTTCGGGGAGCGCAACGGCATCCATATCATTGACCTGCAGAAAACCCTGAAAATGTTCCGCGAAGCCAGCCGCTTTGTCAGCGACATTTCCGCGCAAGGCAAAACCGTTTTGTTCGTCGGCACCAAGCGCCAAGCCCAGGAAGCCATCGCCGAAGAGGCCAAGCGCTGCAATGCGTACTTTGTCAATCACCGCTGGCTGGGCGGCACGCTGACCAATTGGTCCACGCTGCAGAAGTCCATCAAGCGCCTGAAGCTCCTCAAGGCCATGACCGAAGACGGCCGTATGGAGCAGCTCTCCAAGAAAGAGCGCGCGCGTCTGGACCGCGAAATGAAGCATCTGTTCCAGAACCTCGAGGGCATTGAGAACATGGCCCAGCTCCCGGATGCCATGTTCGTGGTGGATTCCAACGCCGAGGAAATCGCCGTCAAGGAAGCGCGCCGCATGGGCATTCCGGTGGTCAGCGTGGTGGATACCAACTGTGATCCGGACATGGTCGATTGGATCATCCCGGGGAACGATGACGCGTTGCGCGCCATCCGCCTGTTCACCACCAAGATTGCCGATTCCGTCGCCGAAGGCCGTACGCTCTACGAGCAGTCCCAGGTTGCCGATCAGAAGCTCGCTGCCGATCAGTCTCACGAGGCGGGCGTGGATTACGTGGACACCAGCGCGTACGAGCAGTACGAAAAGCAGGAAGGTGATTTCGTCGAGGGCACGGAAGCCTTTACGGAAGCCGTCGCCGAAGCCACCGTCCCTCCCGACGAGGAAAAAAGCTAAGAACCGCGCGTGGCTACTCAATTTCGACGGCCCGGCGCTGTGCGCATCGTTCACGCCGGGCCATTTTTCTAAAATGCGTGCCACAATTTTCACTAATCCCGAGAGAAAAGGATGAGTACAACGAAACCTGTCATGGATATTCCAGCCAAGCTCGTGAAGGAACTCAGAGAGAGGACCAACGCTGGCTTCAGCGATTGCCGCGCCGCGCTTGTTGAGGCCAATGGCGACATCGAGAAGGCCATCGACATCCTGCGGAAGAAAGGCCAGGCGGCCGCGGCCAAGAAAGCCACGCGCGAAGCCAGCGAAGGCCTCATCGGCCACTACATTCATGCCGGCGGGAAGATCGGCGTGATCGTCGAAATCAATTGCGAAAGCGATTTCGTGGCCCGCACCGAAGCGTTTCAGCATCTTTGTCACGACGTGGCCATGCACATCGCCGCCGTCGATCCCCGCTACGTCCGCCGCGGGGACGTGACGCAGGAAATGCTCGAGCACGAGAAGGAGATTTACATGGCGCAAGCCCGCGCCACCGGCAAGCCCGAGCCCGTCATCCAGAAGATCGTCCAGGGCAAAATGGAGAAGTTCTACGAGGAGACTTGCCTCTACGAGCAGCACTACATCAAGGACGAAACTCAGACCATCGGCGAGATGATCGCCCAGGCCATCGCCAAGCTCGGTGAGAACATCACCATCCGCCGCTTCTCCCGTTACAAGGTCGGGGAAGGCACCATTGCCGCCGCCGGCACCGCCGCCCAAGAAACTCCAGCCACCGCAGGCTGATTCCTGTATTCAGTCCGGCGTCGTCCAGCCGCCGTACTGCGAAACGCCCCGCTTCGCCGGGGCGTTCTCTATAAGTACACCGCCACCGCTTGTCTTCCCATTGAGCAATCCCGAAATTGTGACCCCAAACCTACGCCATCCCGCTCGATGTTTGTTACAATCGGCAAGGTTTACCACGGATCGGACGGACACACATGGCACGGCCATCGCAAGCGGCAAAAAAGCCTCCCAGGAAGCGCCCTGCGTATCACCGCATTTTGTTGAAACTCTCCGGCGAATCCATGCAAGGTGCTCAGGGTTTCGGCATCGATGGCCAAACCATTTATGCCATCGCCCATGAACTTCGCGAGGTCCACAAGCTTGGCGTGCAGATCGCCATCATGGTGGGTGGCGGCAATATTTTTCGCGGCGCTCGCCAGAAGGGCTTTGAAATCGATCGTGCCACCGGCGATTACATGGGCATGCTCGCCACCGTCCTGAACGCGTTGGCCCTGCAGGACGCCCTCGAAAAGAGCGGCGTGAACACCCGCGTGCAGAGCGCCATCGAAATGCATCAGGTCTGCGAACCCTTCATCCGCCGCCGCGCCACGCGCCATCTTGAAAAAGGGCGCGTCGTCATTTTCGCCGCCGGCACCGGAAATCCTTATTTCTCCACGGACACGGCTGCCGCTCTCCGCGCCATGGAAATCAAGGCCGACGTGATCCTGAAAGCCACGCGCGTGGATGGCATTTACGACGCCGATCCGGAGCAAGTCAGCGGCGCCAAGTTCTTCCCGGAAATCAGCTATCGCGAAGTTTTGCACCAGAACCTGAAGGTCATGGATGCTACGGCCATTTCCCTTTGCATGGACAATGGCATGCCCATCAAGATCTTCAACATGCACAAGCCCGGCAACATCCGCCGCGTTGTTCTCGGTGAACATGTTGGCTCGACGGTCATGCAGGCGTAGGACAAGTTTTTAGTTCTCAGTTTTAAGTATTAAGTTCTAAGTAAGGCACTCGGATATCCAGCGGTGAAAGCTGGGTGTTTATTTTACTGATGGCTCAAGACTGACAACTTAAAACTTCAAGAGTTGGGTTTAGCTTTTGCTCGGGCAGGACCAGTTTGAGGTTGTAAGTACGGTAGTCAGTGCCCCAGCCGTGTGATTTTGGTTTTGCTTGAAACTGATAACTTATTACTGATAACTGATAACGTTGTTCCACGGCACGCACTTCATAGAGGATACACAAATGACTACGATTTCGAGCACCAAAGAGGCGTTCGCCGCCGCAAAAACGCGCATGGAAAAAGCTGTCGACGATTTTCGCAAGGAGCTCGCCAGCGTGCGCACCGGGCGCGCCAACGCCGCTATTCTCGATCATGTCCGCGTGGATTATCACGGCACGCCCATGCCCGTGAACCAGCTCGGCAACATCACCGTCCCCGATGCCGGCCTGCTGATGATTACGCCGTGGGACCCCAGCGCCGTGCCGCTCATTGACAAAGCGATTCGCGCTTCCGATCTCGGCCTCAATCCCGCCACCGACGGCAAGGTCGTGCGCATTCCCATCCCTTCGCCCACCGAAGAGCGCCGCAAAGAGCTTGTCAAGCTCATCCACAAGGCCCTGGAGAATCACCGCACCGCCGTCCGCAACATCCGCCGCGACATCAAGGAAGCCATCGACAAGCTCGAAAAGAACAAGAAGATCAGCCAGGACGAGCAGAAGCGCGCCCTCGACGAACTCGAAAAGGTTTCCCACGCCGAAACCAAGAAAATCGAGGACCTCTCCGCCCTCAAGGAAAAAGAAGTCATGGAGATCAAGTAGGAGAGTTATCAGCGACCAGATATCAGCGACCGGCTATCAGTTATCAGATATTAGTTATCAGAAACCAAGAGAGCCTCCTCGAATTCCGGAGGCCTCTTCTTTTTATGGAGTGCGGTGGCTTGCCACCGCTTTTGCACCTGATCCACTCGCCGCCGATCTGTCATCCTGAGCGCCGCCCAGTCCACGGCCCGAAGGATCTCATCTGTAAAGCAATCGAGCCGCGATCTTCTCACCGCTCACGGTGGTTAGCGCAGACCCGCTTCCCGATCGCGCAGCAAGTCAATGTGTCATCCTGACCGGAGAGCCGATGGCTTCTATCGGCTCGGAGTGGGGGGATCAGGGCTGGATTCCAACCTCTGCCAATCATTGCAATAATCTGTTTCGCTTCGCGCATTTCTCAACGGCCGCGGTGCTTGGCGCAGAACCGCTTCCTGATCGCTGATATCTGATCTCTGATCGCCGTCTATTGCTTCGGTGAAGACTTCGCCGGCTTCGCATCGTCTGCCGCAGCTACAGCCGGCACCAGCGTGATACTCTGCGCCTGATCGCTCTGCACCGCATGCACAAACGCGGTGTAATCCATCGTCTCGCCGGCAGGGAGCTCTCTTTTGATGAAGTTGACCGACCGGGATGCCATAAGGGAGTTCCGCACAGCAGAATATTTTGACCTAAAGGTTGCGTAGTCACGCGCAACCATCGTGCCTGCCGGGGGTTGCACGACTGTGCCTGCAGGAAGTTTCAGCGCGAGATGCGTTTCTACTTCCAATGGAATGCCAAGATAAATCTCGAGTGCGGGCTTACCAGGTAGGGTTTTGGATGGCGGTTCGGGCAAACTGATCTGCGGCAGCAGCGCCGGAATGCGCACCGGCCTCTTCGACCAGTCCACGAATTTCGCCTGCATAATCTCGTACTCCACGGTGAACGGATCCTTCGTCGCCGTCGGATCCGAAACTTTCACGCTAGTCACTTGCCCCCGAAACCCATCCGAAAGCGCCAGCAGCCCCGCCACATCCTTCCACTTTTCCTTCGCCGTCTGGTGAAACGCCGCCCGCAGCAGCAACTCGTTATCTCCGCGCAGCACATATTTCACTTTGGCGCTGAGAGCTCCACTCAATGATATAGAAGCTGCTACATCCACAGTCTGTTTCTCGGGGAATGGCAGTCTATCGGGAATCCGGCGCCAGGTGTTTTCTGCTCTTTCCCAGATTCCTGCAAGCCTTCCGATTTGCAGCCCCATCTTCCCGCGCAAATCAGGCCGAACCACGCCGTAAGGCGCCACCTCCAGCCCAATCTCAAACCAGACTTCATCTTCGCAATCGGCACAAATCGGCATGTCTCCCTGACCGTCTGACATGGCTGAAGGGGCGATCGCAATTGCAGCCACCATGTGCACCAAATGCGGCGGCAACGGGAGTTCGTCAGGGAGCCCGTCATGGTCTCCAACAAAAACAGGGCGGAGATCACCGACAGACAACAAAGCCAATTTTTGAAAGAGCGCGAATTTGTCGGGTAATGTTCCGTACCCCGAAGTGAGGATTTCGCCCGCGTCCCGTGATTGGAATCCCACCATATCCAAAGGCAGATCCACCGTCTTGATCTTTGTGGCCACAAATTCGTAGTAGGCTTCCATTTGGAGATTTTTGCCGGGAGTCGACCCCGCCAGCTCTTTGGCTTTCTCTTTCAGCAGATCGCTCTCGGATGATGCCTTTCCGTCGTAGGAGTCAAGTTGTTTGGCAAGTTCAGTCCAAGAAGCAAACGTGGTCAAAGACAGGTCGGTCGATGTCAAAGAAGCAGATTCGTTCTCACTTTCCTTCGGTGCAAACTCTTGCCACCGGTAAACCGTGCGCTTTGCCTCTCCTTCACCCGAAGTATCAATCGATTTGGCGGGTGTATTTGGATTAATGCGGATCTGAAATGTCCGCATGCCCGGCAAGTCGACTTCGTAGTGTTCTTCTACCACTTGCCCCGACCTGTCAAACGTATGCTCCAGCCAGAAATCCGGCGCCAGCGGATGTTTCGTCGTCGTTGTGATCACGCGATACTCAATCGTATCGCCTTCTTCCAAGCCGAGTATTCGCACGGATTTCACGCGTACATCCTGATAGGCGGGGAATTTCTCCACTACCGGATTCGGAGCGTCCACAACGGCGCTTGGCAGAAGTTCACTCGTGCCGCCATTCGCGTGGCTGATGCGCACCAACGAGATTTCCACCTGTTGAAACGCGCGATTGTAATCAAAGGTAAGCCGCGCAAACTGGCGCGCTCCCAGAATGTTGTTGATCTTAACGATGGTGTGGACTTCCTTCCGCGAATCCCCGTTGATCTCAAACCGGATGTGGCTCTCCAGCAGTTGGATCTGAAAGGGAAGTTCCGGCTTGCTGAGGCTCTTATCCGGCGCGGCAACCTTTTCCCTAGCCGTTTTCTCCGCCGCCTCGGCAGGCTTCTGCCCGGCTTCCTGGGCGAAGGTCGGTCCCCGCACAACCAACAGTGTTGCCAGCAGCCAGAAAACGCAGAATCGATGGCGTGTGCGTGTCACGCTGAAAGTGTAGGAGCCGCCGCGCCACGCGTAAAGCATCCCCTCGCCGCCCGTTGCCCCTCAGTTACGGCACCCTCCCCGCCGCCGTCAAAATCGCCGGTGAAGGCACCATGGACCCCCACGCCTTCGGGTACCTCACCGACCTCAGCGATGAAGTCGACGCCCGCGTCACAAAGGGGAGTACGATATCCTGAGATCTTCGCTTTGCGGTCCTTCGGCGAGCTGGGTGCCGAACCCTTTACAACTAATTGATTATAAATATCTTATATGGTGCACGGGCGCTCCTGGCATCTTCTTATTCGTGCTGCTTCGGCGGTTGGCTCAACCAGACCCAAGCAGTCGTGCTGCCACATCCTTCTTTTCCACAGTTTTTTCTCGTTTCTCGCGGCGAATCTTGTTTGACAGAACCCTCTGTCTTCTCTATACTTTATGTTTTGTCAGGGGTATTTTCCCCGTGCAGTAGGCCATCTCGCTTCTCGGGGATGGTTGGTTGGAAGGGAATTCTTCGGTCCCGGAACAAGTTCGATGGAATGGGACGGAAGAGCGGCCGGAATGGGGCGCCAGCCCCGAAAAGCCGAGTAAGCCTCTCCGATTCGGAACCAAGAGCTGATCGCTAGCCTCTTGGAGTGCGTGCGGAGTCTCTTGCTGGTATCTCCGGATTCGCAGTGCACCTTTCCGCATCTGTGTGTGCTCTCGCGAATTGGTCTGCGCGCGACGCGAGAGCTGGTAAATCAGTCTGCGCGCGCTGCAGAGAGTTTAAAGTCATTCGTCTCAAGCTGTAAGTCGGAAGACGGTCCGTTTGAACTTATGACTTAGAACTGACGACTGAGAACTTTTGAAACGAGGAACGACTGTGCCGACGTTTGCGCAACTGATTCGCATGGGCAGGGAAGGTATCCACTCAAAGACTAAGTCGCCCGCGCTGATGGGCTGCCCGGAAAAGCGCGGCGTGTGCATTCGCGTGTACACCCAGACGCCGAAGAAGCCGAACTCCGCGCTGCGCAAGGTCGCGCGTGTGCGCCTGACCAACGCCGTCGAGGTCACTACATACATCCCCGGCATCGGCCACAACCTCCAGGAGCACTCCATCGTGCTCGTGCGCGGCGGCCGCGTGAAGGATCTTCCCGGTGTCCGCTACCACATCGTGCGCGGCACCCTCGATGCGGCCGGCGTGGAGAATCGCAAGCAGGGACGTTCGAAGTACGGCGCCAAGCGGCCCAAGGCCGGCGCTGCGGCGAAGTGACGATCCGGCGAGGTTCGTCATCCTGAGGAGCGTAGCGACGAAGGATCTCTCAGGTGCGGCAGAATCTTTCGGCTTTAGCTGTTGAGCAAGAATTTGAAGGAGTGATAAGACGCGATGCCTCGTAAAGGAATAGTCAGCCGGCGGGTCCAAGCAACCGATCCGGTCTACGGAAGCGACCTGGTGGAGAAGTTCATCTGCTCGATGATGTGGGCAGGCAAGAAGAGCACGGCCCAGCGCGTTTTCTACGGCGCCATGGATCAGGTCGCCAAGAAGACTAGCGACGACTCTTTGAAAATTTTCAAGAAGGCCATTGAGAACCTCAAGCCGCTCGTCGAGGTCAAGACGCGCCGCGTGGGTGGCGCCAACTATCAGGTGCCGGTGGAGGTGAATCCATTCCGCCGCCAGTCCCTGGCCATCCGCTGGCTGCTGCAGTATTCGCGCGAACGCGCCGGAAAGACCATGGTGGACAAGCTCGCCGACGAGCTGATCGACGCGGCCAATTCCCGCGGCGGCGCCATCAAGAAGAAGGAAGACGTTCACCGCATGGCCGAAGCCAACAAGGCTTTCGCCCATTATCGCTGGTAGGACTTTGGAAGGGATGAGACGTGACTGAAGCTGTCGCAAACCGTTCGGGGGAGAAAAGGGCTGTTCAAGGGAACATGACTCGCTTATTCAAACTCGAAGATACCCGCAATATCGGGATCATGGCGCACATCGATGCCGGCAAGACCACATCGACCGAGCGCATCCTGTATTACACGGGTGTGACCTACAAGATCGGGTCCGTGGACGAAGGCACCGCCACGATGGACTGGATGGAGCAGGAGCGCGAGCGCGGCATCACTATCACCAGCGCCGCCACCACCGCCAGTTGGGACCGCTTCGGCAAGAAATACCGCGTCAACATCATTGATACCCCCGGCCATGTTGATTTCACCGTGGAAGTGGAGCGTTCGCTTCGCGTCCTTGACGGCGCCGTCGCCATTTTCGACAGCGTCGCCGGCGTCCAGCCGCAATCGGAAACCGTGTGGCGTCAGGCGGACAAGTACCGCGTGCCGCGCCTCGCCTTCGTCAACAAGATGGACAAAATGGGCGCGGACTTCGACCACGCCATCCGCACCATGCGCCAGCGCCTCGGCGCGCATCCCGTGCCCCTGCAGTTTCCCCTCGGCCGCGAAGACAATTTCATCGGATGTATCAACTTCCTCGAAGAGAACGTGGTTGTGTGGCTCGAGGATACGCTCGGCGCCAAGTTTGAGATTTTCCCGGTTTCCAATCTATGGGATTCCGCCTTCGTCGCCAGCCGTCCGGATGTGGCCGCCGCCCTGAAGGGTTCCGCGATTGACAAAAAGTTTTATGACGACCACCGCGCCAAGGTCGTGGAATACATCGCCGAGCACGACGATGAAGTGCTGGACAAGTATCTGGCCGAGGGGAATCTCTCCGTCGAGGAAATGCGCAAGTCCATCCGCAAGTCCACCCTGGCGATGAAGGTTGTTCCGGTGCTGGCGGGCTCGGCGTTCAAGAACAAGGGCATTCAGCCGCTTCTCGATGCCATCGTTGATTATCTGCCGTCGCCCCTGGATGTGCCGCCGCTGGAAGGCATCAATCCCGATAACGACGAGACGGTGCTGCGCCGCGCTTCCGATGACGCGCCCTTTTCCGCGCTCGCCTTCAAGATCATGTCCGACCCGTTTGTCGGCCATGTCACCTACATTCGTGTCTATTCCGGGGTGTTGAATGCCGGGAGCTACGTTTACAACTCGTCGAAGGGCACCCGCGAACGCATTGGCCGTTTGCTGCAGATGCATGCCAACAAGCGCGAGGAAATTGAAGCCGTGCACGCCGGCGATATCTGCGCGTGCGTCGGATTGAAGAGCGTTACCACCGGCGATACCCTCTGCGACGAAAACAAGCAGGTCATCCTGGAGGCCATGACCTTCCCTACGCCCGTCATCGACGTCGCCGTCGAGCCCAAGACCAAGGCCGATCAGGACAAAATGGGCCAGGCCCTGGCCCGCCTCGCCCAGGAAGATCCCACTTTCCGCGTGCACACCGACAAGGATTCCGGACAGACCATCATCTCCGGCATGGGCGAACTGCACCTGGAAATTATCGTCGACCGCATGAAGCGCGAATTTAGCGTGGATGCCAATGTCGGGCGTCCCCAGGTCGCCTACCGCGAAACCATTCGCCGCACCGCCCAAGCGGACGGCAAGTACATCAAACAGACCGGCGGCAAGGGTCAATACGGCCATTGCAAGCTGGAAGTGCATCCGCTGCCCAGCGCCGATCACGAGAACATGCACGAGATGTCCACCGACGAGCTCGACGAACTCGCCAAGTCCATCGCGGGTTCCGGCGGCAAGTGGCGCTTTGACAAGGAACACCGCTTCCTCTTCATCGACAAGATCTTCGGCGGTTCGATTCCCAAGGAATTTATCCCGCCCATCGAAGCGGGCATCCGCGAAGCCATGGATAATGGCGGCCTCGCCGGCTTCATGATGGTGGACGTGGCCGTGGTGCTCGTTGACGGCAGCTATCATGAAGTGGACAGCTCCGAAATGGCCTTCAAAATCGCCGGCTCCATCGGTTTCAAGGAAGCCTGCACCAGGGCCAGGCCGGTCCTTCTTGAGCCCATCATGCGCGTCGAAGTCACGACGCCCGAGGAATACATGGCCGCCGTGTTCGGTGACCTGAACGCCCGCCGCTCGCAGATTCAAGGCTCGGAAACGCGCGCGGGCAGCCACGTGATTCGCGTGCAGGTGCCGCTGTCGGAAATGTTTGGTTACGCGACCGATTTGCGCAGCCGTTCGCAGGGCCGCGCGAATTTCACGATGCACTTCTCGCACTACGCGGAGTTACCCGCCGCGCTTGCCGAGGAAGTGATCAAAAAGACCCGTGGGGAGATGTAGAGACGGATTTTAGTTTTTGAGAATTCGGAATGAGGAGCAGAGGCAGAAATGGCCAAAGAGAAATTTGAACGCACTAAGCCGCACGTAAACATTGGCACCATCGGTCACATCGACCACGGCAAGACCACCTTGACGGCGGCCATCACGAAAGTGCTGGCAAAGAACAACCCC
>Ga0181518_10000155_pt1 | contig 76598 bp, 73 predicted proteins | sample PEATcosm2014_Bin_28_FD_119751 | JGI IMG/M metagenome (GOLD analysis project Ga0181518, IMG submission 119751) | Peatland microbial communities from MTU Mesocosm Facility, Houghton, MI, USA - PEATcosm2014_Bin01_60_metaG | ecosystem: Environmental > Terrestrial > Soil > Wetlands > Peat | place...
GCACTTGTCAGATGGGAGCCGGCCCGTGAGGTGCGGACCGTGCAGCAGGAGATGAATCGGCTGTTCGGGACGTTCTTCGACAGCCAGGCAGGCAACGGCGTCAGGGCCGGCGGCGGGGTTCGTCGCTGGGTTCCGGCGATGGATCTCGTCGAGGAGGACGACCGCTATGTGCTGCGGGCCGACCTGCCCGGCGTCAGCGAGGACGACGTCAGCATCGAGCTCGACGACAACGTCCTCACGATCTCCGGCGAGCGCAGGTCCGAGCACGAGGAGCGTCGCGAGGGCTACCACCGCGTCGAGCGCGCGACCGGGCGCTTCTCGCGCTCGCTCGTGCTGCCCGATGGCGTCGATCCGGACAGCGTTCAGGCGCGCTTCGAGCAGGGCGTGCTCGAGGTCAGCGTGCCCAAGCCCGCCGAGCGCAAGCCGCATCGCGTGGCGATCAACGCGGGCGGCGACGCCCGTGCGGTCGAGGGCGCCGAGAGCGTCACCGAGGGCGCTGAGAGCGTCGCCGCGTAGAGACCGACGCGCGTCCGGCGCCTACACCTCGGGTGGGGCGCCGGCGTCGTCGTGCGGATGGCGCGTCGTGGCCGTGCCGGCGCCATCCGCGGTCTTGCCGCGCGGGCCGTGGCGGGCGTGGCGGCGGTGCAGCACCAGCGCGCCGAGCACCGCCAGCAGCACGGCGACCAGGCCGTAGATGCCGAACGCTTCGACCGCGCCGCCCGCGGAGTGGCCCAGGAAGTACGCCAGCAGCCCGATGCCCGTCGCCCAGCTGATCCCGCCGAGCGCGTTCCACACGAAGAACGAGCGCCAGCGCATGCGCGTGGCGCCCGCCAGCCAAGACGCCCAGATGCGCAGTCCCAGCAGGAAGCGCCCGAAGAACACCGCCTTGGGGCCGTGCACCTCGAAGAACGGCTCGCCCACGCGCAGCACCTCCTGGCGCTGGCGCGCGAACGCGCCCGGGCGCTCCAGCAGCCAGCGCCCGCCCTTGCGGCCGATCTCATAGCCGATGTTGTCGCCGACGATCGCCGCCGCGGCCGCCAGCGGGATCACCAGCGCGATCTCCAGCTTGCCCTGGCTGGCGAGGACGGCGGCCGCGATCAGCGACGTCTCGCCCGGGATCGGGACCCCGCCGGACTCGCTCATCACGAGCACGAACAGCAGCGGGTAGCCCGCCGTTTCGACAAGGTGGCTGACGTCGAGGATCGCGGCCAGCAGTGTCCGAGCCCCTACTGGGTGTTTTCGGAGACGAGCTGCTTCAGTTCCGCCGAGGCCTTCTGCACGTCGGAGTACACGACGTTGCGCAACACGACTTTCGCCGGCGCCGGCGCCGTGAGGATCACGACCGCGACGATCGCGACGGCCAGCGCGAGCAGCACCAGCAGCGTCGTCAGCAGGCGGCTGGAGCGCCGCCGGCGGCCACCGGCCGGAGCATGGGTCGCAGCCGGGGCGCCCGCCGGCGCCGATCGCGGCGGACCCTGGCGCGGCCGGCGGGTGGCCACCGTCGCCGCCGTGGGCGCGCCCGGGCGCTGCGCGCCGGGGAGCACGCTCGTGGCGCCCGTCAGGGCCGCGCGATCGCGCGCCGCCGCTTCCCGCCCCGCGGCGCGGCGCGTGGGGCGGACGCGCTCGCCCGGCGCGATGCCCCTGGCGCCGTCGCTAAGCCCGTGGCGCATCTCCAGGGCGGTCTTGTAGCGGTCGCGCGGATCGAGCGCGAGCGCGATCGCCACCGCCGCGGCCAGCTCCGGGCTGACCGCGGCGACGAGCGTGTCGAGCAGCGGCGGCTCCTCCTGCTGCTGCTTGAGCGCCAGCTCTGTAAGCGAGCTGGCCTCGTACGGCAGGCGCCCGGAGATCAGCTGGTAGGTCACGACCCCCAGCGCGTACAGGTCGGCGCTCGGCCCGGCCTCCTCGCCGCGCGCCTGCTCCGGCGCGAGATACGCGGCCGTGCCGAGCACCGAGCCGACCTGCGTGATGCTCGACTGCTCGGTCGCCTTCGCGATGCCGAAGTCCGCGAGCTTCACCTCGCCTTCGCGCGCGCGCAGCAGGTTGCCCGGCTTGACGTCGCGGTGCACCACGCCGTGGCGGTGCGCGTAGTGCAGGCCCTCGCACGCCTGTTCGATGATCGACAGCGCCTCGTCCACCTCGACCCAGCCCTGGTCGCGCAGGATCTCCGCGCCTGAGGAGCCTTCGATGTACTCCATCACGATGAAGTACTGGTCGGTGTGCTCGTCGCGGCCGGAGTCGAACACCTGCACGATGTTCGGATGGACCAGGCGTGCGGCCGCCTGCGCCTCGCGCTGGAAGCGCGACACGAACGCCGGGTCCTCGGCGAGATGCTCGGCGAGCAGCTTCACCGCCACCTGGCGCTCCAGGCGCAGGTCGAGCGCGAGGTGCACCGTGGACATGCCGCCGTGGCCCAGGCGGCTCTCCAGCCGGTAGCGCCCCGCTATCTCCACCTTGCTCATTTCGTCGCTTCCTGGCCGTTCGCGCCGTTGCCGCCGGCGCCCGCGCCGCCTTCGCTCGGGTTCGCGCCGCCGTTTGCGGAGCCGCTTTCGCCGACGCCCGTGCCGCCGCCTGGCGCGCCGCCGCTGCCGGCCGGGGTTTCGCCCGTGCCCGGCGCCGGCGTGCCGCCCCCCGGCGTGGTGGTCGCCGGCGTGGTGCTCGTCGTCGTGCTGGGCGGTGTTGTCGTGGTCGTGGTCGTCGTTGGTGGTGTGGTGGCGGTGCTGGTGGTCGTCTTCGCGGTGGTGGTCGTGGCCGTCGTCTGCACGAGCGGCTGGACGCACAGCGCCAGCGCGCGGGCGCGGAGGTTCTGGATGCCCTGGCGCAGCGTCTCGCGCAGGCCGTTGTCGAGCGTCGCCGGGAGCGCGTCGAAGTCCTGTTCGGTCTTCAGGATCGCGCCTTCGGTGGTGGCGCAGTTGCCGTTGCCCGCTTCCGCGTCCTGGGCGACCGTTTCGAAGTCGCTCTGCAGCGGTCCCGAGGAGGCGACCGGGATCAGCTTGTCGCTGGAGCCCCCGCAGGAGACCAGCAGCGCGGCGGCGAGGCCGAGCAGGGCGGCGAGCGGGATGCGGAAGCCGTGACGCAAGCTCATTGACCGTACTCGAGGCGCTCGGCGAGGGAGTCGGGCAGGCGTGCGGCGCGGATCGCCGCGGCCGCGCCGGCGACGTCGTAGTCGGCGCGGTGGAAGGACGCGGCCATGTCGTCGAGGTCGAGCAGCAGCCACGACGCGCGCGGATCCCCGTCGCGCGGCTGCCCGACGCTTCCGGGGTTCAGCAGCCACTCGCCGTCGGCGACGTCCAGCTGCGTCCCCTTACGGCGCGGCTCGCCGGTCGCGAGCTCGCCCTCGCGGCGCTCGAACGACAGCGCGACGTGCGAATGGCCGATCAGGCAGATGCGGTGCGGCTGGGCGTCCAGGCACAGCTCGGCGAGCAGCGCCGAGAGCACGTACTCCCACACCGGGTCGCGCGGGCTCGCGTGATAGAGGCCCACCGGACCCTCCTCGCCCCGCGGGCGCAGGCCCTTCAGGAAGGCGAGGTTCTCGGGCGCGATCACCTCCCTGGTCCACTGCGCGGCGACGCTCGCGCCCTTGGAGAACTCGCCGAGCGCGATCTCGCCGGTGACCGCGAGGTCGTGGTTGCCGGCGAGGCACACGGCGACGTGCTCGCGCGCGAGCTCCACGCACGCGTCGGGCTCCGCCCCGTAGCCGACCAGGTCGCCGAGGCACCACAGCTCGGACGCGTCGCTCGAGGCGACCGCGTCGAGCGTCGCCTCGAAGGCGTGCCGGTTGGCGTGGATATCGGAGATGACGGCGACCTTCATCCTTGCAGGGTACGAACACCGTTGTTCTGCAGGCGTTCCACGATCACTGCCGCTGCAAGGGCGCAGCCAGCCTGCGCGCTCGGTGCTGCCCGCCGTGCGACGCTATTCGGGGTCGGAGCCGGCCTCCGCGCCGCCGTACTCGGGCAGGTTCTTGATGCCCTCGCGGGCGCTCCACTTCGAGTAGTTGTCCTCCATCGCGTCGATCAGCTCGCGCATGAAGCGCGGCGAGAGGTTGACGCGCGAGACGACCACGCCCGGGACCTCTTCTGACTCGACCTCGTGGTCGACGCGGGCGAACGTGACGGTGAACTCGTAGTCGGAGTGGCTCACGTTGGCGAAGTTCGCGTATACGCCCCCCATGATCTCCGGGGAGAGATGGATGTTTATGTGGCGCTCGGCGCCTGAGTCTTGGTCGTTCACGCAGCTAGTATCGCAAGCGCCGACCCCGAAGCCATGACCGAGCCAGCACCCGACGACGACCACGCCCCGCTGGAGCGCCTGCGCCGCACGGTGCTCGCGGTCGCGCGGGAGCTCGCCGGCGGCACCGCCGTCGAGGGCGGCCGCGCGCCGATCACGCTGGAGCGCCCGCGGCGCGCGGAGTTCGGCGACTACTCGACCAACGCCGCGCTGCTGATCGCGCCCGGCGCGGGCGTCCCCCCGCGCGAGCTGGCCGAGCGTCTGGGCGCCGCCCTGCAGGCGCGTCTGGGGGCGAGCCTCGAGCGCTTCGAGGTCGCCGGCCCGGGCTTCGTCAACCTGTTCGTGTCCGACTCGTGGCTGACGGACGCGCTCGCGCAGGCGCTGGCCGCAGGCGAGCGCTTCGGCGCGGACGCCGTCGCGCGGCCCGAGCGCGTCCTCGTGGAATTCGTCTCGGCCAACCCGACCGGCCCGATGCACGTCGGCCACGCGCGCAACGCGGCATACGGCGACGCGCTCGCGCGCATGCTCGCGCTGCAGGGGCATCGCGTCGAGCGCGAGTTCTACGTCAACGACGCCGGCTCGCAGGTGCGCAAGCTGGGCGAGTCGATCCAGGCGATCGCGCGCCGCGAAGAGGTGCCCGAGGACGGCTACAAGGGCGACTACGTGGTCGACCTGGCGGCGCGGCTGACGGAGGCGGCGAGCATGGACCCGGTGGCGATCGGCCGCGCGGCGGTGGCGATCGTGATCGAGAGCATCCGCGCGTCGCTGACGGCGTTCGGCGTGGGCGAGTTCGACGTGTGGAGCTACGAGAGCGCGCTGCACGAGGGCGATCCGAGCCCCGTGATGCACACGCTGGCGCTGCTCGAGGAGCACGGGCACACCTACCGCAGCGAGGGCGCGCTGTGGCTGCGCACGACCGACTTCGGCGACGACAAGGACCGCGTGCTCGTGCGCACCGGCGGCGAGCACACCTACTTCGCCTCGGACATCGCCTATCACCAGGACAAGCGCGAGCGCGGCTTCGAACGCCAGATCGACGTGTGGGGCGCCGACCACCACGGCTACGTGCTGCGCATGAAGGCCGCATACGAGGCGCTCGGCGGCGATCCCGCGGAGCTGGAGCTGCTGATCATGCAGCTGGTGCACCTGGTGAGCTCCGGCGAGCGCGCGCAGATGTCAAAGCGCGCCGGCGAGTTCGTCTCGCTGGACGACCTCGTCGGGGAGATCGGCGTGGACGCCGCGCGCTGGTACCTGCTCGCGCGCTCGCACGACACCACCGTCGACCTCGACCTCGACCTCGCGCGCGAACAGTCGAGCGAGAACGACGTGTACTACGTGCAGTACGCGCACGCGCGCATCGCCTCGATGCTCGCCAAGGCCGGCGCCGAGCGCGTGCACGCGGCGATCGCCGCGGTGGGTGAGCTCGAGCGCGAGCCGCTGCACGTGACCGAGCGCGCGCTCGTGGAGCAGCTGCTGGCGTTCCCCGCCGAGCTGGCGGAGGCGGCCGAGCGGCGCGCTCCGCACCGGATCGCCGCATACGCGCTGGCGCTCGCGCAGACGTTCACCGCGTTCTACCGCGACTGCCACGTCGTCGGCGTCGAGCCGCAGGCGCTCGAGTCCTTCCGCATCGCCCTGTGCGTGGCCAGCGCTCGCACGATCGCGCGCTGCCTCGGCCTGCTCGGCGTGTCCGCGCCGGCGCAGATGTAGCCCGTCGCGGTACCGGCGAGGGCGATCAGTCGAAACGCGCGAGGTCGGACTCGAGCCTCGCGGCGTCGGCGGCGCTGAGCGTCGCCGCGCTTGCGCCCGCCGCGGACCGCGAGCGCGCACGGCGCCGCCAGCTGGGGATCAGCAGCAGGACGGTCGCCAGCAGCCCCAGCACGACCGCGAGGGGGACGAGGTACACGGCGAGGTCGAAGCCATGCGCGCTCGGCAGCCCGAGCACCGTCGGGCCGTACTGGGCGACGAGCGAGCGCTTGATTTCGGCTTCGCCCTCACCCTCGTCGATCAGCAACTGGATGTATTCGCGCTCGCGGTCCGCCTGCGGCGCCTGGGACTCGTCCAGCGCGACTTTGCACGTCACGCACATCGCCTGGCGCTCGATGCTCAGCAGCGACACGCGCGGCCTGACCGCGGCGGCCATGGCGCCCGCGGGCGCGAGCAGCACGGCGACCGCCACGAGCGCGGCGAGCAGCCTGGCCGCCGAGATCCTCACGAGCCCTCCGCGAGCGCGACCGCCTGGTTGACGAAGTCCTGTTCGATCTGGCCGCGCGAGATCGCCACGATCCGGCCCCGGCGGTTGATGATGAAGCTCTCCGGCACCTGGCGGGTGCCGTAGGAGTGGGCGAATTCGCCGGTCGTGTCGCGCACGACGGGGTAGGTGACGTGGTAGCGGCGGACGAAGCCTTCCGAGTCCGGCGAGGCGTCCTGGTAGGTCACGCCGAGCACCGTCGCGCCGTGCTCTTCGAGGCTCTTCTGCGCATGCTCGAGCAGCGGCGCCTCCAGCTGGCACGGTTCGCACCATGAGGCCCAGAAGTTGAGCACGACGACCTTGCCCCTGAACGCGGCCAGCGCGCTCTGTCCGCCGGCGCCGAGCAGCGGCAGCGCGCGCGTGGCGTCCGGCGCCGGCGGATACTGCCGGCGCGCGACCAGTTCGTCGAGCGTGCGGTTCGCCGACTGCGTCGAGACGCCGTACAGCAGCAGCGCCACCAGGCCTGCGCCGGCGAGCGAGGCGACGATCGGCACGACGCGGCGTCTCATGGCCGACAAGGTTAGACGCGCAGCGTAAACTGCGATCCGATTGCGGCGGTAGCTCAGTTGGTAGAGCGCAAGCTTCCCAAGCTTGAGGTCGCGGGTTCGACCCCCGTCCGCCGCTTGAAGCGCGAGAGCGCTATCTGGCGCGACCCGGTGGCGTTTGGCTGCCGGCGTTTGGCCAGGTGCTCGATCGCTTTCCCGAGGGGACCCATCCGGGGCGCTCGAGCTTGAAAGCGCCCCAGCACCGCAGACTACCGCAACCTATGTAACCTCATTTGAGGTATCATCGTTTCCAGTTGTGGTTAGCCGGGCCCTCAGATCCAGCGAGATCCGCCCTCGTCTCCTCGGGCGTCGCCTGCTGCGCTCCGGCCTGGCTGAGGCGCTCGCTTACCCGCACGGCGTCGACCGTTACGTTGAGCTCGTCCGCCCGCTGCTCGCACGCGATGTGCGCGCCGAGGTGACGGCCGTCCGCCACCAGACGCCGAGGAGCGTGACGCTCACACTGCGCGCGAACGAGCACTGGCGCGGTCTGCGCGCTGGGCAGTTCGTCAGCGTCGGCGTCGAGGTCGACGGGGTTCGTCTGAGCCGCCCCTACTCGCCCGCCGGCTCCGAGCATGCTGGGAACGGTGAGCTCGAGCTGACCGTCTCCACGCATCCGGAGGGCAGGGTCTCACGTCATCTGCGCGACCACGCCCGCCCCGGCATGATCCTCGGCCTCACCCAGGCGCAGGGCGACTTCGTGCTGCCCGAGGAGCTACCCGAGCGGGTGCTGCTGATCAGCGGCGGCAGCGGCATCACCCCCGTGATGGCGATGCTCCGCACCCTCTGTGAGCAGGGCTTCGACGGTGAGATCGGGTTCCTAAACTATGCGCGCTCACGCGAGCTCGCGCTCTACGAGCCGGAGCTGGCAGCGCTTGCCCGGCGCCACGATCGCCTGCGTGTGGCGCGCGGCTTCACCCGCGCACGTCGCTCACGGCTCAGCGGGCGCTTCGCGCACGAGCACCTGTCCGCTGTGATCTCACGCCACGCCGGCGCCGGGACGTTCGTCTGCGGTCCACCTGCGCTGATTGACGCGGTCCGCGCGGTCTGGGCCGAGGACGGGCTGTCAGAGCCCGTGGTCGAGACGTTCACGCCCCCCGCGCCGCGCTTCGATAGAGCAGGCGCTGAGGGCCGCGTGAGCTTCTCAGCCAGCGGCCGCGAGGTCATCAACAGCGGCCTGCCGCTGCTCGAGCAGGCCGAGGATGCTGGCCTCGCCCCCGAGCACGGATGCCGAATGGGAATCTGCAACACCTGCAGTTGCCACAAGAGTGCCGGGATCGTGCGCAACGTGATCTCCGGCGCCGCATCCAGTGCCGGCGAGGAGGACATCCGCATCTGCGTCTCGGTGCCGGTCGGCGACGTCGTCCTCGACCTATAAGCAATCAAACGTCCCGAAGGAGCCCGCAATGAGCAGCCCCGCACCCACTCTGACGCCCGAGCAGCTCGAGGCCTTCGGCCGGGAGCTCGACGAGATCCGTGCGCGCGTCGTCGCCGAGCTCGGCCAGGACGACGTCGACTACATCAACCGTCTCATCCGCATCCAGCGCGGTCTGGAGGTCACCGGCCGCGGCCTGCTGTTCCTCGGCTTCCTGCCCCCGGCGTGGATCGGCGGCACCGCCGCCCTCTCGTTCTCGAAGATCCTCGACAACATGGAGATCGGCCACAACGTCATGCACGGCCAGTACGACTGGACCGGCGATGAGCGCCTGAATGGCAAGACGTTCGAGTGGGACACCGCGTGCCCCGCTGACCAGTGGCGCCATTCCCACAACTACATGCACCACACGCACACCAACATCGTCGGCAAGGACCGCGACATCGGCTATGGGATCCTGCGCATGTCCGAGGACGAGCCGTGGCGCCCGTACTATCTCGGCAACCCGATCTACGCGGCGCTGCTCGCAACCCTCTTCCAGTACGGCGTCGCGATGCACGACGTCGAAGCCGAGCAGATAGCCGCCGGCAACGGGACCCTGGACGACGAGAAGCGCGGCAAGCTGCAGGCGGTTTGGCGCAAGGTGCGCGGCCAGACGCTCAAGGACTACGTGCTGTTCCCGCTTCTTTCCGGCCCGTCCTTCCCGTTCGTGCTGGCCGGCAACGCCACGGCGAACCTCAGCCGCAACCTGTGGGCGTTCACGATCATCTTCTGCGGCCACTTCCCGGACGGTACGCGGCAGTTCACCGAAGAGGAGACCGAGAACGAGACACGTGGGGAGTGGTACTACCGTCAGCTGCTCGGGTCGGCGAACCTGACCGGCGGGGAGCTGTTCCACATCCTGGCCGGAAACCTCAGCTTCCAGATCGAGCACCACCTGTTCCCCGACCTGCCCGCCCGCCGGTACGCCGAGATCGCAGAGGAGGTGCGCGAGATCACCGAGCGCTACGGCATCCCGTACAACACCGGCCCCCTGCACAGGCAGTTCGGGAGCGTCGTGCGCAAGATCGTCAGCCTCGCGCTGCCGCCACTGCCCGGCCTCAGGGGCTCAGAGCCCGTCCTTGACGAGTCCGCTGCGCGAAGGACGCGCAAGCCGGCCGCCGCCAAGACGGGCACGCGCAAACCGCCAACTCCGCGGACCCGTGCGCGCAAGCCCCCTGGCGCCAAGACGGGTGGGCGAGTGCGGCCGGCTTCCAACGCCACCGCGCGCAAGCCGGTCGTTGCGGCCTGAGCGTATGCGCGACACTCACATCGCGCCCGCAGCAGCCGCAGGTAGCGTGCTGGCCGTGAGCGCCCGATGTCCGTGATGTCGCTGGAGAACCTGCCGATCCCCGCGATCCCGCGCCTTCCGCTGGTGCCAGATCCCTTGCGACGCATCCGGGTGCCCCGCGACCTCGGTGCTGTCACGGCGCGCTCGGCCGAGTTGGGCGATCCGCAGGCGGTGGGCATGACGAGCGCCGGTGTCGAGCGCATCTGGGCCGGGGTGGAGCGCCTGTACCGCAGCGGCTTCTATCCGGCGATCGCGCTGTGCGTGCGCCGCCAGGGCGAGGTCGTGCTCGATGGCGCGATCGGACACGCCCGCGGCAACGGGCCGGCAGATCGCCCGGACACGCAGCGCGTGCCGGCCACTCCGGGGACGCCCTTCCTGATCTTCTCGGCATCGAAGGTGATGACGACGGTGGTGGTCCACCTGCTCGAGGAGCGCGGACTGCTTCACGTCGGGGACCGTGTGTGCGAGTACATCCCCGAGTACGCCCCGCACGGCAAGGACGTCATAACGATCGAGCAGTTGCTCTCCCACCGCGCGGGTGTCCCCAACCTGCCGGCGGACGCGTTCGACCTGGACCGCCTGGGTGACCGGCAGTTCATGCTGGAGATGCTGTGCGCCGCCAAGCCCCGCTCGCGCCCGGGGAAGCTGCTCTCCTACCACGCGATCTCCGGCGGCTTCATCATCGCCGAGATCGTCCAGAGGGTCACAGGCAGAGGCATACGGTCGGTGCTGGGCCGGGAGATCCTCAAACCGCTCGGTTTTCGCTGGGGCAACTACGGCGTCAACGCCAGGGACGTGGGGCGTGTCGCCCTGAGCTACCCCACCGGCCCGCCGGCGCTGCCGCCGCTGTCCACCGTGCTGCAGCGCGCGCTCGGCCTTCCAGCGGACCGTGTCACCGTCCTCTCCAACGACCCGCGCTTCCTGACCGCCGTCGTGCCCTCCGGCAACGTCATCACCACCGCGAATGAGCTCTCCCGCTTCTTCGAGCTGCTGCTGCAGGGCGGCGAGCTCGACGGGGTGCGCATACTGGAGGCGCGCACGATCCGCCGCGCGATCTCCGAGCGTGCGTTTCGCGAGATCGACTTCAGTCTGGTGGCGCCCCTGCGCCACGCCAGCGGCTTCATGCTGGGCGCCCGTGCGTTCAGCCTGTTTGGCCCGGACACCGAGGAGGCGTTCGGTCACCTCGGCTTCACCAACGTGCTCGGCTGGGCCGACCCCGAGCGAGCGCTCTCGGTCGGCCTGATGACCAGCGGCAAGCCAATGCTGCACCCGGCGCTGGGCGATCTGTGGCTGCTCACGCGGGCGATCGGCCAAGAGGCACCGAAGGTCCCGCGCACGGGGATCTGGTGCACCATAGCTTGAGGCTGCGGGCTCGACCCCCGTCCGCCGCTCGAGCTTGACGAGCGCGGTGAGCCACGTGGCCAGGCCGAGGAGCGGCACCAGCACCCCGCCTACGGCCAAGGGGTCTCGGGTGCCGCGCTCACGGACCTCGAGTCCTCCCGCGACATGCCAGAATGGTCGGATTTTTCCGATTACCAGGATCCTGTAATCTGCTGAACCATGGTGTGAGCAGCGCGCGGATGGGGTACCTACCGGCAATGGATGTCGCAGCGAGCGTTGATCGTGGTCCGTTGATCGCGTTGACCGATGGGCAGGTGGCGCAGGTATTGCGCGAGGCCTCCCATCGAACGCGGTTGGCGAGCCTGCTCGCGGACGTGGACCGGCTCGATGCGCTGTCGCACGTCGCGTTGCCGTTGTTAGAAGACTCGAGCCTCTCGCGCTCGACGTTGCGGGCGCTGCTCGTCCTCGACGCGCTGCCGCCGGATGGCAGCGAGCGCGAGCTGACGGACATCGCCAGAGAGCTGGGTGTGTCGGCGAGCACAACCCATCGCTACATCCGGACGTGGATGGCGCTGGGGCTGATCGAGCAGCACCCGCGCTCGCGGCGATACCGGCGCGTGCAAGGCCGCGCACATCCCGCCGACGGTCACGCGCTGCGTGCCTTCGCCGGAAGCTGAGCGCAGACCATGAGCCCTGCCCCCAAAAGGCCGCGTGGAGCGGACTCGCGTGGCGACAGGCGTCTGCGAGCGGCGAGCGAGCGGATGCTGCTCACGCGCGAGTTCGGGCAGACGCTGCGCCAACTGCGGCTCGCCGCGGGCCTGACCCCGACCCGCCTCGCACAAAGATGCCGGGTGACGCCCGCCACGATCGGCAAAGCCGAGAGCGGCCTCAGCGAGCCGCGTCTGTCCCTGATCCTGATCCTCTGCGACGGTCTCGGCGTCACGCCCGACACACTCATCGGCGAGCTGCCGGTGCCCCGGGAGCGCAGGAACAGCTGACGCGGTGGCATCCCGGGCAACCGAGAGTCGCCGGGCCGTCGAGGTCACGGGCGCTCGCCCGGTCGGCCTGCTCCGTCCGGTCTCGCGTCCCCGTCCGGTCTCGCCTCCGTCGCGGTGATCAGCCGCGCGCTGCGCCCGTGCGTGAGGAAGCTGGAGGACCAGCGAAAGAACACGACAATGCGGTTCTCGAAGCCCACGAGGTACCAGATGTGGACGACCAGCCACGTGAGCCACGCGAGGGAGCCGCTCAGCCGCACGCCGCTGATGTCCGCGACCGCCGCGCGGCGCCCGATCGTCGCGAGGTTGCCCTTGTCGCGGTAGCGAAACGGCGGCGTCTTCTCGCCCCGCAGCCGTCCGCGCACCGCCTCCGCGACATAGCGGCCCTGCTGCATCGCCGCCGGCGCGACGCCCGGGAGGACCTGTGCCACGCCGTCGGCGTCGCGCACGCGCACCATGTCGCCGAGTGCGAAGACCTCAGGGTGGCCGGGAAGCGACAGATCGCGCTCGACGGTCACGCGCCCCGCGCGGTCGAGCTCCGCGCCGCTGCCTTCGGCGAGCTTGGCGGCGAGCGGCGACGCCGTCACGCCGGCGGCCCAGATGACGGTGCGGCTGGGGATCCGTTCGCTGGTCCCGCCGGCGTCCTCCACGGTCACGCCCTGCGCGTCGACGCCGACGACGGTGTGGCCGAGCATCGCGGTCACGCCGAGCCGCTGCAGCGAGCGCTCGGCCTTCGCCGACAGCGACGGTGGGAAGCTCGTGAGCAGGCGGTCGCTCACCTCGATCAACAGCACGCGACCCGCGCGCGGGTCGATCGATCTGAAGTCGTGGCTGAGCGTGTCGCGTGCGAGCTCGGCGATCTGGCCGGCGATCTCCACGCCGGTCGGCCCGCCACCGACGACCGCGAACGTCAGCCACGCGCTCCGTCGCTGCTCGTCGGGCTCCATCTCCGCGGCCTCGAACGCGCTGAGGATGCGCGCGCGTGCGAGCAGCGCGCTCTCCAGCGACTTGACCTCCTCGGCGAACGCGGACCAGTCGTCGTGGCCGAAGAACGAGTAGCGCGAGCCGCCGGCGAGGACCAGCGTGTCGTACGCCAGCGACGCGGGCGCGGGCAGTCCTTCGACCGAGTCCAGGTGCAGCTCGCGGGCGTCGAGGTCGACGTCGCCGGCCTCGGCCAGCAGCACGCGGACGTTGCGGTCGCGCTTGAAGATCGCGCGCAGCGGGTAGGCGATTTCGCCCGGAGACAGCGCGCCGGTGGCGACCTGGTAGGTCAGCGGCTGGAACAGATGGAAGTTGCGCCGGTCGACGAGCGTGATCTGCACCTGCTCGCGACGCAGCTTCAGCGCGGCCTGCAGACCGCCGAAACCGCCGCCCACGATCACGACCCGGTGCACGCTGGCCCGACCTCCTTCCGAACGACTCCGCGCCGGCCGCGTAACCTCGCTGTCCATCCTAACCTCGATCGCGTATCACTCGCCTTCATCGACCTCAGGAGACGGCCATGACATCGCAAGCGGTAACGGCGGACGGGCGCGCTCGCGTGCTCGCCGACGGCAACGAGATGCCGATGCTCGGCCTCGGCGTCTGGCAGGTGCCCGACGGGCCCGAGTGCGTCAACGCGGTCCGGTGGGCGCTCGAGCTCGGGTATCGCCACATCGACACCGCGCAGGCCTACGGCAACGAGGAGAGCGTCGGACGGGCGCTGCGCGACAGCGGCCTGCAGCGCGATGCGGTGTTCATCACGACGAAGTTCTCCCCGGCGCACAGGGACCCCGCGGCCGAGGCCGAGAACAGCCTTCGAAGGCTGGGCATCGATCAGGTCGACCTGTACATCGTGCACTGGCCGCAGGGCGGGGCCACGTGGGCGTGGCCGGGCATGGAGCGGGCTCGCGAGCTTGGCCGCGCCCGCTCGATCGGAGTGTCGAACTTCAGCGTCGCCGAGCTGGCGGAGGTGAGCGCCGCCGCGAGCGTCGCGCCGGTCGTCGACCAGGTGCAGTTCAGTCCGTTCGAGTACCGCCGGGCGCTGCTCGACGCGTGCCGGCAGCGCGGCGTCGCGCTCGAGGCCTACAGCCCGCTCGGGACCGGCCGGCATCTCGCCGACGAGACCGTCAGCCGGATCGCGCAGCGTGTCGGGCGCACCCCCGCGCAGGTGCTGCTGCGCTGGTGCGTGCAGCACGAGCTCGTCGTCATCCCCAAGTCGACGCACCGCGAGCGCATCGAGGAGAACGCGCAGATCTTCGACTTCGTCCTGTCCGACGCCGACATGGCCGAGCTCGACGCGCTGGACGAGACCGCGGGCACCGATCAGGCGCGCGAGGGCAAGTGGTGGTGAAGGCCGTGCGCTGGCCGTCCGTCGCTCAGACGAGCTCGGCGATGCCCAGGTCGGCCCACCTGGTCGCATCGCGGTAGATCTGTTCGATGTCCGGATGGCGGCGGATCAGCGCGGCGGCGGCGTCGAAGTCGCCGCGCTCGTATGCCATCACCTCGGCGAGCAGCTCCCCGAGCTCGCCGCTGCCGTGCACGAGCGCGGCGGCGATGTCCTCGCGGAACGGAAGCTGCTCGATCACCTCCTGCATCGGTGCGTTCGCCAGCGCGTCGGCGACGGAGAACATGCCGACCGTGAAGTACGAGTCGCCGGCGGCGCCCTCGCCGGCCCCGGACAGCAGCTGGCACATGCGGCCGCGCTCGAGCGCCGTCACCAGCAGCACATCGGGGACGTCGCGGGCGCTCGCGAGCGCGGCCATCAGGGCGAAGCGGCGCACGGTGATCGCGCCCAGCCAGGAGAGCCCCTCCTGGACCGAAGCCACGCGGCGAGGCAGTGCCACGTACGCCGAGTTGGCGTAGCGCAGCAGGCGCATGCTCAGGCCGACGTCGCGAGTGATGATGCGGTTGAGCTCGTCGAAGTCCTCGGTCGCGCTCAGCTCGGCCATCGCGCCCAGCGCGGTCAGGCCCTGCGACGGCAGGCGCTGCTGGCGGACGAGCGACGGCCGCGCGAAGAAGTAACCCTGGAAGCTCTGGAAGCCGAGCTCGCGGCAGCGCTCGAATTCCTCGCGTGTCTCGACCTTCTCCGCCAGCAGCGTCAGCGGCGGGTCATGGGCGCGCAGGTGGGTTAGCAGATCCTCCAGGTCTCGACCGGTGTGCTCGAGCACGTCGACCTTGACGATGCCCGCGTACTGCAGCAGCTGCTCGGTCGCGGGGGTCAGGCGAAAGTCGTCGAGCGCGATCGTGAAGCCCTGCTCGACCAGCTCCGCAAGCACCTCCAGCAGCTCGCCGTCGACGAGCTGGTCCTCGAGCAGCTCGAGCACGACGTGCCGGGCCGGCAGCGGCAGCGGGCGCACGCTGAGCAGGAAGTCTCGCGAGACGTTCAGATAGGCGAGGCCCCCGCCGACGAGGTCGAGCAGGCCCACGTCGAGCAGCCCATCGACGATCACCGTCGCGGTCGCCGCCCGGTCGTCGAGGACTTCGGCGCTCTCTGCCGGGGGTTCCCGGAACAGCAGCTCGTAGCCGATCAGGCGCGCATCCCGGTCCAGGATCGGCTGACGCGCCACGCGCAGAACCGTCGGGTCAGCGCTCGACCGCGGCGCGCGGACCCCGCCGGCCGGCGAGATCCTCGTTTCGTTTTGGGTGGCGCTCACCCTCTCCTTATCGGCCCGCGCCACGCGCACTGTGAGGGTCGAAGGCCGCCCGGGGCGCCGTGTAGATGGCTGTCTGAGACAGAAACATATCTTCCGGAATTCCGCCGGTGCGGCCAAAGTCGTCTCGCACACAAAAACCGTTGCGAAGACTGGAAGAGGCTCATGCCCGTCGTGAGCGGGGGTCTTCTCGTGGCACTGCTCCAACGACCACGCACACCGATCGACGTCCGCAAGGCGGAGCGTGAGCTGTTCTTCTGGACAGCCCGCCAGACCGTCAAGCTCGTGGTGCTCGCGGCATTCGCCGCCTACGTGGTCGTCTCGCTCGCCCAGGGCAGGATCCCGGGGAGCGAGCTGTTGCTGCGGGTGCTCTGAGCGGCGCGCGTGCCGGCACCAAGGGCGCGCGCGTTCCACCGATCCCGCGCCGACGGACGGCGTTAGCGTGGGGACCCGGCTCGACTAGTTCCGGGTCCCCACACTCCGCCGCGAGGCACTGCACCTACTCACGAGAACCTCGCGCGCTATGCCATCGACCGCAGCCCGGCGCGCTGCGACGGCTACCAACCCGTAGCAGCGCGACAGAGCCGATCGTGGCGCCGCAAGCGTAATAGGGCGGCAGACGGCTGTCTGCGTCTGTCGTCGATCTTGCAAGAGCCGGCGCGTGGTGCGCGCGTGAGCGTATGCCCAGCGCGCCGTCAGCCGGCCGCGAGCGAATGCTCCGCCCGCCAGTTGCGCAGGAAGTCGGCGGTGTCGGCCGCCGCGAGCGGACGCGCGAACAGGAATCCCTGTCCGGTGTCGCAGCGCTCGCCCTGCAGCAGGCTCAGCTCGTGGACCTGCTCGATGCCCTCGGCGAGCGTCTCGATCGACAGCGCCTTGCCGAGCTGCACCAGCGTGCGGATGATCGTGTGGCCCTCCTGGTTGTGGGTCATCTGCGTGATGAACGAGCGGTCGATCTTGAGCGCGTCGACGGTGAAGCGCTGGAGATGGGCCATCGAGGAGTAGCCGGTTCCGAAGTCGTCGATCGCGATCCGCACGCCGAGCTGCTTGACGCGCGCCAGGCGCGTCGCGGTCTGCTCGATGTCGCGCATGAGAGCCGTCTCGGTGATCTCGATGGTCAGCGAGTCCGGGTCGAGGCCCGTCTCGAGCAGGGCGCGTTCGACGTCCGCGACGAACTCGTCTGTGTCGAGCTGTCGCGCGGAGACGTTGACCGCGACGCCGATCGGGTAGCCGGACTCGCGCCAGCTCACGCCCTGGCGGCAGGCCTCCAGCAGCACCCACCTGCCGACCTCCACGATCATCTCCGTCTCCTCCAGCAGCGCGATGAACTCGTTCGGCGCAACGGTGCCGCGGGTCGGGCTGTTCCAGCGGATCAGGGCCTCCATGCCCGTGGGGCTCATGTCGTGGAGGCTGAACGTGGGCTGGTAGACGAGGAAGAACTCGTCGTTCTCCAGCGCCATGCGCAGGTCCATCTCCAGTTCCATGCGCGACTGGACCGCCGTCTGCATCCCCGCTTCGAACAGCACGTGGCGGTGGCGGCCGTCCCACTTGGCCTGGTACATCGCGACGTCGGCGTCGCGGAGCAGTTCCTCCGCGCATTCCCTGTCGCCGACCGCGATGCCGATGCTCGCCGTCACCTTCACCCAGCCGGGATCGCGCCCGGGCAGCCTGAATGGCTGGTCGAGCGCTTCGAGCAGGCGCTCCGCGATCAGCTCCGGCCCGACCGCGAACGACAGCTCGCTGGCGATCACCACGAACTCGTCGCCGCCGAGCCGCCCGACGGCGTCGCTCTCGCGCACGACGGCCGTCAGCCTCGACGCCACCGCCTGCAGCAGCTCGTCGCCCGCGGCATGGCCGAGCGAGTCGTTGATCGCCTTGAAGTTGTCCAGATCGATGAACAGCGCCGCCAGCGGCGTCTTCTCGCGGCGGGCGCGCATCATCAGCTGCTCGACGCGATCGAGGATCAGGGTCCGGTTGGGCAGCCCCGTGAGCGCGTCGTGGGTCGCGAGGAACGCCAGCTCGCGTTGGCGATGCTCCAGCTCCTCGTCCGCGCTCTGGCGCTCTGACTCGAAGGACTCGCACATGCGCACGAGCGTGACGTTGAGGCTGCGCTGCAGCATCGCCAGCGCCTCCTCCAGCACGGCCGGCTCGAGCTCCAGCGCGTGCGCGCACTCGCGCACGATCTCCCGCGCCGCGTCGCACCAGCGCAGGCAGCGCTTGGTGACCTCGTTCAACGGCGCCGCGCGCTGCGAGGCGAGCTGTCCGAATATGTGCCACGCCTCCTGTCCGACCTCGCGTGCGACCTCCGTGCCCTCGCCGGACATCCAGCGCGCTACCGCGATCGTCGAGACGGTGCCGACACGCGCAAAGCGCTCCTCGACCGCCGCGTCCAGCTGGCGGCCGGAGTCCTGTGTGCGCGCGAGCATCGCCTCCACGACGTCCTCGACGCGGGCGTGCAGCGCATGCCCGAGACGACTCAGGTCATCTCGGCGACAGGCGGGCGGTGAGCTTGACATCGAGGCACCGATCGGCACCTATTACGGATCGCTTGATCGGTTGCCGGATTGACCGCTTGCGTCTGCAGACGACAACAATGTCAAACATGTACGTGCGCCAGGCCTTATGACAACACGAGCCCGGGCGTGGGACTCGCCGCGGACTCTGTCACGACCGCGGATCGACGGACGACGCTCGTCAGCGCATCGACGACCAGGGGATCGAACTGCGCGCCCGCGTGCGCGACCAGCTCGGCGAGAGCCGCCGGGGTGGGCATCGCCTTGCGGTAGGGGCGGTTCGTGGTCATCGCGTTGAATGCGTCGCAGCAGGAGATGATCCGCGACTCGAGCGGGATGTCGCCCGCCCGCCCGGCCGACCGCCCGATCATCTACCCCCGAAGCGCCGCTGGCGCACTCTGAACTCCGCCAGCGCGCGTTCCAGATCCTCGCGCTTGAAGTCCGGCCACAGCTCGTCGCTGAACACGAGCTCCGAGTACGCCGACTGCCACAACAGGAAATTGGACAGCCGCCGCTCGCCGCCCGTGCGGATGATCAGATCGGGGTCGTGCATGTCCGGCGCGTACAGGCGTGCCCGGAAGTCAGCTTCGGTGGCCGCGCCCGCGCCCGTGCGCAGGCGCCCCGCCGCGTCCAGGATCTCGGCGCGGCCGCCGTAGTTGACGGCGATGAACAACGTGATCAGCCGATTTGCCGCCGTCAGCGCTTCGGCCCTTGCCATCGCTTCGGAGAGATCCTGCGCGACGCCATCGCGGCGCCCGATGAAGCGCATGCGCACGCTGTGCCTGTGCAGCTCGGGCGTCTCCATCGCGATCCGTCGGACGAGGACCGAGATCAACCCCTGCACCTCCTCGACCGGACGCAGCCAGTTCTCGGTCGAGAACGAGAACACCGTCAGCTGCTCGATCCCGAGCTCGACGGCGTCTCGCAGCCGTGCCTTGAGGTTGTTGGCTCCCGCGTCATGGCCGTCGGAGATCGACAACCGGCGCGAGCGTGCCCAGCGGCCGTTGCCATCGATGATGATCGCGACGTATCGTGCGGCGCCGGCGAGCGGGCTCTCAGGTGCCGGCGGAGCGCTCATGAGTGTCGCCGGGACCTCGTTGTCGAGCGGGTGCGCCAGTACGCGCGCAGACGCTTTGCGGCCCGCCAGGCGCGCATCATGCTCAGCGCGGGCGCGAGCAGCGGGCGCAGCTGCGCGCCAATGCGCTCGGCGACGGGTTGCGCGAGCTCGCTGTCGGCCGTCGGGGCCGACAGGTAGTAGGCGACGACGCCGACCAGCGTCATCACGTGGTGGGCGCCATGCGGCGTCTCGCGCGCGCGGCTCACGACGTCGTCGATCACGCTGCTCAGCCGGCGCGCGAGCAGCCCGCGATCGTCGTAGTGCTGGATGTATCCCGGCCGGCCTCCGCGCGCGTCCTGCTCATGGTCGATGACGCTGTCGAGGATCGTCGGCAGCACCGAGATCAGCAGGTAGATCCTGTCGATCTCCAATCCCCGCGCGTATGTCGTGCGGCGATCGGTCGCGGCGGCGATCAGCGCGTGCACCGCCAGCACCGAACAGGCGGCGCCCGCGACGTACTCGCGCCACTGCAGCGACGTGTCCGCCGCCCGGCGCTCGGCCCACAGCCGCAGCTCCTCGCTCTCGCTCGCCGTCGCCGTATGAACGCGCACCTGCGCCTCGGCGCCGCGCATCGCGCTGCGCCTCAAGGTCTCGGCCACGTTCGCGCTCGCAGGCAGTCCGGCAAGCGCGTGCCTGACGCTCGCGACCAGCTCCTGGAGGTAGACATCCTCGCGGCGCGAGTGGTGGCGGTAGTAGTCCCCTGCAGGCGTCGCCGACGGCGTCACCGCGTCGATGAACGCCGTGAACAGGCGCTCGCCGTCGCCGGGCGCCTCATCATCGGGGGACTCGGTCAGGCCGTCCAGATAGTCGTACAGGATCTCAGCGGCGACGATCGCCTCGACCGCGCGCCGGCGGTGCGCCCGCGGTGCGATGGTCGCGAGCATCGCGGCGGCCTCGGCATTGAAGCCCTCCTCGTCGAGCTTCGCCAGCGCGAGCGCGCGCAGCACGCAATCGTCGATCGCCCGCGCGCGCCGTCGCCAGCGCACAAGCTCTTGGCGCGCCAGTGGCGCGACGCGTGACCAGTAGCGCACGTTGACGAGCGCCAGCGCGAGCCCGGCCCGCGCCGCCAGACGGCGATCCAAGCTCTCCACGGCAGGCCCTCGGCGCGCGCCGGCGCCGGCTCTGCGCGGCGTGAGCCGGCGGCCGGCTGCTGCTGCTGCTGCGATGGCTTCCGGCCTACTCATCGAGGGCGAGCGTGGGGGCCACGCGCGACGCCAGCCAGCCGGGGATCGCGACGACGATCAGCGCGACGACGATCACCAGCGCGAGGATCTCCAAGGGGCGGGCACTCGCAGCGAGGCTCGCCACCGGGAAGCCCGTGACGTGCTCGAGGTAGCGGTCGATGATGACCTCGCCGTAGATGCCGGCGAGCGCGCCCGTCAAGCTTCCCGCGCTCAGCATCAGTATCGCTTCGGTGAGCAGCACCCGCCGCAGCCGGCCGGGACGGACGCCCGCCAGGCGCAACCCGGCGAGCGACGCGCGACGCTGCCACACGCTCGACCCGAGCGCCGCGGCCATCGCCAGGATCGCGGCGAACACGAGCAGCGTCGAGATCTCACCGAGCCTTCGCAGGCCTTCTCTGGTGAGCGCGTCGATCCGCGCTTCGCGGGTCTGCGCCGTCGAGACTTCGAGCCCGCTCTGCGGGCCGAGCAAGTGTGCGATCGCCGAACGCACGCGGTGTTCGTTCGCGCCACGCACGAGATCCACGCCTAGCGCCGTCGGCGTAACCGTGTTCCAGAGGCGGCTGTAGTCCGCGCTGCCCATGAGGATCGCCCCGGGGCTCCACGCGAGGTTGGTCGTCGTCGCGGCGAGCCTGAAGCGCACATCGCCGGACGGCGTCGGCAGGGTCAGTGGATTCCCGACGCCGACGTGCTGCTGCTCGGCGATCTGTCGTGAGACCGCGATCCAGCCGCCTTCGCCGAGCTCCCGGGTCGCAGTGTTCGCGTCGCCGTCGACGATCTGGCTGCTCAGCACCATCCGCTCTGCGCCGGGTGGGCGGGCGATCACCCACGCGCGCCTGTCGCCCAGTTCCAGGAAGCCGCCCTGGAAGGCGCTGACGCTCGCCACCCCCGGCAGCTCGGCGATGCGCTCGGGATAGTCGCCCGCGTCGAACGGCATCGTCGCCTGGTTGTCCCCCGGGTTGCCGACCCACAGCTGAGCGTCGGCGGCATAGCTGCGCGCGAAGCCGTCGATTCCGCGAAGCAGATCGTCCCGAGAGCCGCCCAGCGCGATGCCGCCGAAGATGGCGACGGCGCCCGTCGCGGCAAGTGCCAGCGAGCGCAGGGTTGCGGCCCGCAGCGAGGTCAGCGCCACCTGCAGGATCGTCAGACGCTGACGCCGCGCCGCCAGTGCCGCGCCGGCCCGCAGCGCAACGGCGAACGCCAGCGGCACCGCCAGCACGGTCGCCATCGCAAGTACGCCGCTTGCGATGAACCCGAGCGAGGCCCGCAGCGTGAAGAGGAGCGTCGTCAGCGCCAGCAGGCCGACGACGGCGAGCGCCAGGCGCAGCTGGCTCGAGCGATCGAGCACGTTCCCCGAGCTGCCGTCTTCGAAGTACACCGCGTCCAGCGCCTTGCCCCGGCGCAGGTCAAGCAGCGGCACGCCCGAGGCCAGGCACGTCGCGACGATTCCACCGCCCAGGGCGAGCAGCAGCGGGCGTATGCCGACGACCGTGTTGGTGCCGATCGTGAACGCCTCCGCGAGATACCCGGAGGACTGGTGAAAGGCGCCCAGCGACAGCGCGTAGCCAGCGAGCAAGCCCACCGACGAGGCGACGATCCCCAGGCACAGCGCCTGGAAGGCCACGATCTGCACGATCGCGGCGCGCCTGGTGCCGATCAATCGCAGGTCGGCGATCGCCTGCCTGCGCTCCGGCACCGTCAGCAGCATCGCGTTGAAGGCGAACAGGAACCCGAGCAGCGCGCTGATCGCCGCGAAGAACCCGCTCGCCTGGTCGCTCGGACGCAGAGCCTGGTGCAGCAGCGCAACTTCCGCGTCCGTGCTCGCGACCGTCACGCGACCGCCGACGAGCCTGTTCAGCGCGGCGCGCACCGAGGCCTCGCGACCGGGTTGCGTCTGGATCAGGATGCGCGTCAGGCGCCCCTGCAGACCGGCGAGCTGCTGCAGGTTCGCGAGCGCCAGGACGGAGATGGGCGCCTGCGAGAGCGCGCCGGCAGCTTCGCGCCCGAGCACCGCGGCCACCTTCAGCCGATGGACCGAGCCGCGCAGCTCCAGCGAGACTTCGGCACTTGCCGCGTTCGCGTTCGTCACGCCGATCGCTTCGGCGCTTGCGCGCGTGAGGCCGATCGCGCCGGGCGAGAACGCCGCGATCGGGAGTGTCCGGGCGAGCCCGTCCAACTGCCCGAGACTGACGTCGGCGCCGGCGAGGGTGACGTTCGCGCGGCGCCCTGTCGGGCCGACCACCGTCGCGCTCTGTTCGAGCAGCGGCACGGCCTGCTTGACGCCGGCGAGGTGTTCGACGCGCGCGAGCAGGCGTTCTTCCACACCGTCGGGGCTGCGGGCGTGCAGCTGCAGGTTCGCCGGCCCCGCGACGGCGTGGACTACTTCGCCGGCCGATCCCGCGACGCTGGCGTTGGCGATCATCGCGGCGAACACGAGCGCGACCGCGATGGCCACGCCGACGCCGGCGAGCAGCTCCTGTACGCGGTGAACGCGCAGTCGCCTGCGGTATAGGAACACGAGCGCGTGGGGCCGCAGCAGGGTCCTTGCCTGGAGCGGTCGGGAGCGTTCCAGCGTGCTCACGCCGGGGCGATCGGAGAACGCGGGGCGAGCGTGAGTGGGCTGACCTCGCGCGCGTTCTCGTGGCCGTTGTGCAGCTTGCCGTCGCGCAGCGTGCAGCGCCTGTCGGCGACGGCGGCCGCCTCCGAGTCGTGGGTGACGAGCACCACGCTGGCGCCGCGCTCGTGCGCGATCGAGCGCAGCAGCTCGACGATCTCCCCGCTGCGCGCGCTGTCGAGGTTGCCTGTCGGCTCGTCCGCGAGAATCAGCCGCGGCTCGCCGACGAGCGCGCGTGCGATCGCGACGCGCTGGCGCTCGCCCCCGGACAGCTCCTCGGGTGTGCTGTGCATGCGCTCTGCGAGCCCGACGCGCGTCAGCCACGGACGCGCGCGGGTCTGGGCCTCGCGCATGCCGATGCCGCCGAGCACCAGCTTCATCGACGCGTTCTCGAGCGCCGAGACGCGTGGCAGCAGATGGTAGTTCTGGTTGATGAAGCCAACATCCTCGAGCAGGTAGTCGCACACCTGGTTCTCCGACAGCAAAGCCAGGTCGCGGCCGTCGTAGTGGACCGTTCCGCGCTCGGGGCGCAGCAGCGCCGCGATCAGGAGCAGCAGCGTCGTCTTGCCGGAGCCGCTCGGTCCCAGCAGCGCCACCATCTCACCGGGCGCGACCGCCAGGCTGACGCCGTCGACGGCGCGCACCTCCTCGCCGGTCCCGCGGTAGTGCTTGACCACCCGATCGAGCTCGAGCACAGGTCGTTACTCCGCGACCGCTGAGGATCGGAGACCGCTCGCGCGCCGACTGCGCATCACGCGCCGTGATGTAGGGGAACGACCTTGGCGAGCCCGCGAGCCCGCGGCCCATGCAGCTCGCCTTCGCTCAGCGTCAGCGCGCGCGTTCCGGATAGGCCCGGAGCCTCGCCGGTGCTGGCCAGCACCGCGATGCCCTCGTGCGCCAGCGACGACAGCAGCTTCAGGATTCCGTCCCGCGCGAGCAGGTCGACGCCGATCGTCGGCTCGTCTATCAGCAGCAGCTGCGGTGCGAACGCCAGCGCTCGCGCGATCGCCGCACGCACGGCCTCCGCGCCGTCTAGCTCGGCCGGCCTCAGCGTCGCGCAGTGCGTGATCCCGGTGCGCTCAAGCGACTCGCGGGCACGGGTTGCCGCCAGCGCCAGCGGCACACCGCACGCGAGCAGGCCGAAGATCATCTGGTCGATGACCCGCTGGCCTTCACCGGGCGCGAACGCCCTGCGGCAGTAGCCGATGCCGGCGCCGAGCCGCTCACCCTCGCGAGCGCGCAGGTCGCGGCCCTCGAAGCGCACGGCGCCGCTGTCGGGTCGCTCGATGCCGGCGGCGACGCGCAGGAGCGTGGAGCGGCCGGAGCGGCGCATGCCCCACACGGCCACCATCTCGCCCTGCTCGATCTGCAGCGAGACGTCGCGAAGCACCACATGTTCGCTCAACGGGCCGTAGCACTTGCCGACGTGCTCCAGCTCGAGCAGGCTCATCGCGCCTGGATCCTCCCTGCTGTCAGCGCCCTGAACTCGCGCCGCGCGTACTCGATCCACGGGAGCTTCGCTTCGACCGCGGTGCGGCGCTCCTCGGACACAAGTCGCGCGGCCAGGCCGGGGACGGCGTCCTCGCACTCCTCGCGCGGCGCGGGCAGCGGCGTATCGCCTGCATCCGCCAGGCATGCCTGTCCGTAGCTGTCGATCACCTCCAGCGCCAGCTCCGGCTCCTGCGCGAGCGCCGCCAGCTGGCGCGCGAACAGCTGCGAACGCCGGAAGTCCTCGCGCATCTGCAGGATCAGGCGCTCCTGGTAGCTGCGCACCCCGATGGCGGTCGCCCGATAGCGCGGCTTGGGCTGGCGCCCCGTGCGCGTCCCGGGTATCTCTTCGATCATGCGCCTGCACTGGAGCGTGTCAAGCGCGGTGTACACGTAGGAGACACCGCTGAGCTGCAGCATGCCCGCGTACGCATGTTCGAATCTCTGCGCCAGCTCGTACCCGTAGCTCGGACGCTCGATCACGAGCCCGAGCAGGGCCCAGTGGACAGCCGACTGCATCGGGCTGGAGTTCCTCTTCGGGCGCTTCTCCGCCACCGATCTGGCGCTCATATCGCCATATAGCCTAAACGTCCCATACGTGAATAAAAGCGACGTTTCTATCTTTTCCAGACAGTCACGATGTAGAACATTCAACAGCCTGACTTGTCAGGGCATTTGACGTACTGCATGATCTGTGAAAGTGACGCTGGACGCAGATACCTCCCTCCGGGCACCCCGGAACTCGACCGTGCGCCGGGTCGGTCGCGTCGAGGACGGGCGCGCCGAGGCCAGGCAGCGCGATGACGGCGGGCGGCGCGCCGAGGCCAAGCAGCGCGACGGGGATGGTCAGCGCGACGCTGGTGGGCAGGCGGACGGGGGAAATGAGAGGGTCCTGATCGAGCTCTCCCCGGCGCAGGTCGATCGCGTGATCCGCAGCGCCGCCGACGGCGGCAGCATCTCGATTCTGCTGTCCGGGCTCAGGGACGTGCGCGAGGTGCTCGCGCGCGAGCCGCGCCAGCTGGAGGACAGCAGGCTGTCGCGCTCGCTTCTCGCCGGGCTGCTGATGCTCGCCTCCTTTCCCACCGACGGCAGCTACCTGGGCAACGCCGAAATCGCGCGCATGCTCGACATGAATCCCAGCACGACCCATCGCTACGTCTCTACGCTCGTGGCGGTCGGGCTGCTCGAGCGCGACCCCTCGACGCGTCGCTACCGACTCGTATGACACACCGCGAAGATCAGGATCACGGATGGCCCACTCGATCGACGACAGGCAGCTGACCAGCCTCGAAGCTCCGGATGCCGACTGCGCGCTCGTCGTGGACGGACGCGAGCTGCGGCGGATGTGCGCGGACATCCTCGACGCTCGCGAGCAGCCTGTGGCGGCGCTGACGCTGGACGCGGACGGCGTTCCCGTGCTCGCCTTCGCCGACGTGCGCGCGGTCGTCGGGGCCGGCGTGCGCATTTACCTGATCGCAGGCGAGGACGAGTTGCTGGACGAGTTGCGCGCGACGCTTGGGCCGGCGCTCGCGCTCGATCGCGGCGCGGCCCGCGTGTGGTGGCCGGGAGCCGGCCCGCGCTGCGATCCGGCCGACCATCCGCTGGTGCTCGCGCTGGAGGACGAGCCGAGCGCGGTCACGATCGAGGAGCTCGCGCTCCAGGTCGATCTCACGCGCCCGCGCGTGCGCGCGCACGTCCGGCTGATCGAAGACGCGCGCGCGTTCGTCGAGCACGAGCTCGCGGGCGCGCGCGAGCAGAGCCACAGGATCCACGAGCGGTTGCGCGACGCGCAGATCGAGTGTCACAGCCTGCGCACTCGCGCCGAAGCGGCCGAAGCCAGCCTCGCGGCAGCCCGGCAGGCGCAGGATCGCCAACGGCGCTAGTCGCCGCTCGGGCTCACGCGCTGTCTTCCGCCGGCGCCGGCGCGTTGTCGCGGGTGCCCGCCAGCAGTTCCAACAGCCCCTGGCCGGTGGTCCCGCCGAGCACGCGCAGGCGGTGCAGTCGGTAGGGGTCGTCGGTCGGATGCGCCCAGCCGGGCACGACGGTCGTCGAGCCGCTGAAGCCGGCCGCCTTGACCGCGGCGACGACCGCGGCGTTGTAGTGCCCCGAGGGGTAGCAGAACCAGTTCACGGGGACGTGGAAGCGGTGCTGCAGCGTTTCCCGCGCGACGGCCACCTGGTAGTGCAGCTCCTCGGCATCCAGCGTGATCAGGTCGGCGTGGCTGATGCCCTGCGTGTCGAGCTCCCAGCCCGCCGCCAGCAGGCCGCGGATCTGGCCCGGGCCGAGGCCGCCCTGCGACGGGGGCAGGCCGCTCAGCTGCAGGTTCTCGTCGCCGACCCAGCCGAGCCCGCGCAGCACCGGAAGCGCCTGCGTGTACTGCGAGTTGTAGCCGTTGTCGAAGCTGATCACGATCGGCTTGCCGGCGCCCAGCGACACGCCGCTTCGCCAGTATGCCGCCACCTGGTCGAGGGTCACCGCGTGCCAGCCGGCGTGCTTCAGCGCCTGCATCTGTTCGGCGAACTCCGCCGGCGGCACGTACAGGCCGGGGAACGGCGCGCCCGCCGGCGGTTCGGCGATCACGTGGTACATGAGGATCGGCACGGGCGCCGTTCCGGGCGGACCCGTCTTCGCGCTCGTGGCGGTGCCCGTCGCGGCGGCGCCCGCGGCAACGTTGTCGTGGCCTGGGGCGGCTCGCCCGCCGGAGGCGCTAGTGGCGGCGCGCTCGCCCGCCGCCGGCGAGCGGCGAGCGCTCCCACCGGACCCGGCGGCCACGACGACGATAGCGACGACGAGCGCCGCCACCACCGCGATCAGCGAGACGGCCACGAGGCGACGCCGGCGGATCGCCCGCCGGCGCTCCTCACGACGCGCGCGTCGCGCCTCGATGTCCATCAGTCACCACGGAGGCTCGAAGGTAGCGCCTGTCCCGGCGGCGGCGGGTCGTCGTGCAGCAGCTGCGGCACGGTCACCAGCCGATAGCCGCGCGCCTGGAGCGTCTGGATGATCGTCGGCAGCGCCGCGATCGTCTGCGTGCGCGTGCCGCCGGCGTCGTGCATCAGGATGATCGCGCCCGGATGCGCGCCCGCGAGCGCGCGTTCGACGATCACCGAGACGCCCGGCTGCAGGTAGTCGCCGGTGTCGACCGACCACAGGATCATCAACAGGTGCAGCTGGCGCAGCTCGCGCATCGTCGTCGCGTCGTAGGAGCCGTAGGGGGGACGGAACAGCAGCGGCCGCGGCCCGCCCAGGAGCTCGATGCGCGCGATCTGTTCGAACAGCTCTTCGTGCTGTTCGTGCGCGGAAAGCAGCGCCATTTCGGGGTGTGTCTCGGTGTGGTCGCCGATCACGTCCCCATCCCTCAGCTCGCGCAGCGTCGACGCGCTGAAGTACTCGAGCATCTTGCCGATCTCGAAGAACGTCGCGTGCACGTGAAAGCGCTCCAGCACGTCCAGCACGCCCGGCGTGTACGGGCCGGGGCCGTCGTCGAACGTCAGCGCGATGTCGCGTCCGCGATCGCCTCCTTCTTTGACGAACGGCGTGTACGCGAGGACCGAGTCGACCGCGCCAAGCGCCGCGCTCTGGCTGTCTTCGGGTTCGCCGCTGGGGGCGGCGCGGCGTGGGCGGCTGGCAGCTGGTGGTTGGGCTCGCGGGGCGGAGCGCCCGTGCCCGGCGCCGGTCAGCGCCACGACGATCAGCGCGAGCGCGCCGGCCAGCACGGCCACGGCCGTCGCCCGGCGGCGGCGGATCTGCGCGCGTCTGCTGCTCATGCGCAGATGCTAGAGGCGTCTCATTCCGGTTCCGGCCCGACCTGCTCGATGAACGCCGCCAGCGCCGCCACCTGCTGCGGATGCTCGGCGAAGTGGACGCGCGCCACCGCCGCCAGCATCGGCGCCGGGTCATAGCCGGCGATCTCGTTCGCGCGCGGGCGCAGCAGGCCTTCGCGCACGAAGCGTTCGTCCACCAGCACGCTGCGCCCGCCGGCGAGCGTCACGCGATGACCGGCGAAGCTCGAGAAGCTGGGCGCGACGCCGTGGGCGCTCGCGATCAGGTGGCACGCCGCGCAGCCGTCGGTCACGACCAGCCGCGCGCCCTGCTCGACCAGCTGCTGCTCGTGCGTGAACGGTTCGGTGACGTACGCGGGCACCGCCGTCGAGCGCGCGGCGGGCGTGCCGGCGGTTCTGGTTCCGCTGCCCGAGCCGCACCCGCACAGCGCGAGCCCGAGCGCGCCCGTGAGCAGGCCGCCCGCCACGCGGGCGAGGGCGGCCGGTGGCTGTCTGGTTCTCGAGATGTTTACGGGCATGACTTACGGGTACAGCAGGGTGCACCGGGGATCAGATGTAACGACGACGGCTCGCGGGGAGGCATCCGGCAGGACCGCGCGGCCGCTCGTCGACAGCAGGGCCCCGCGCGCCGGCCATTCCCCCGGCGATCCCACGATGACACGAACGGAGGAGCAACGGAGAGATGAGACCGACGCCCGAGAGATCCCCTCAACCGAACCAAGGCGCCCGCAGGCGCGCGCTGGCCGTCGCGATCGCCGCCGCGGCCGCGCTCGCGACGCTCGGCGCCGCGCCGGTTGCGCTCGCCTCGCCGATCGACAAGGAAGACTGGCTCCCGTTCGCCCACTGCCCGGTGCAGACCGCGGCCGTGTGCATGGTCGCGTACACGACCGGCGGCGAGTTCGTGATCGGTCACAAGACGGTGCCGATAAACAAGACGATCACGCTCCAGGGCGGCCTGGCCAGCACCTCCTACGCCGCGCAGCCGGTCGTGGCGGCGGTCGGCGCGCCGACGCTGTCGCTGACGCCGCTGACGGTGCCCGGCGGCCTGGCGGGGATCGAAGGGCTCGAAGGGATCGGCGGAGAAGTCACGGCGACAGCCGAAATCGTCGGTCCGCCGAGCTCGATCATCGTCGACAAGTCGGCGCTCGCCACGCACGCCGGCGCGGCGGTGACGCTGCCGATCAAGGTCAAGCTCAGCAACGAAGTGCTCGGCAACGAATGCTACGTGGGCTCGGATGCCGAACCGATCGTGCTGCACCTGACGACGGGCCAGACGAGTCCGCCATCCCCCGCCGAACCGATCCGGGGCAGCCTCAGCCAGCTCGAAGGCAAGGACAAGGGCAGGATCAAGTTCGTCGAGAAAGTCTCGCTCGTCGAAAACGACTTCGCGGTCCCCGGCGCGAGCGGCTGCGGTGGCAGCCTGTCGCCGTTGATCGACCTCGTGCTCGACGCCGACGTCGGCATCCCGGCGTCCGCCGGATCGAGCACGGCGATCATGAACGGCTCGCTCGAAGAAACCGCCTCGGAATGGGCGGTGAAGTACCTGCCGAAGCAGAAAAAAGCCAAGAAATAAGCTCCAAGCAGGTTCCGATCCCCGGGGTGGCGGCGGCGTGCCGGAGCAGGCGCGCCGGCATGTCGCCGCTATCCTGAGCTGGAGCCTCGCATGAGCACCCAGACCGCAGAGCCGACCGTCGCAGCCGCGCCGTCCGACGGCGCCCGCGAGGTCGTGGAGCTGGACGTCTCGGGCATGACGTGCGGCTCGTGCGCGGCGCGCGTGCAGCGCGCGCTGGCGCGCCAGCCCGGCGTGACCGAGGCGCTGGTCAACTACGCGACCGGGCGCGCGACTGTCGAGCTCGAGCTCGAGCCCGGCGCGGCGGACGCCCAGCAGCTGACTGCGGCGGTCGAAGGCGCCGGCTACGGCGCGGCGCCGGCGGCGTCGAGCGCGAGCGAGCAGGCGCACGCGTTCGAGGCGCTCGAGCGCGATGAGGCGCGCGAACAGGCGAGCCTCGTGCGGCGGATCGCGCTCGCGGTGCCGCTCGCGACGGCGATCGCGGTGCTCACGTACACCCAGCCGCACGACCAGACCGCGCGCTGGATCACCGCGGCGCTGGCGGTGCCCGTGCAGTTCTGGTGCGGGCTGCCGTTCCTGCGCTCGGCGTGGGCGCGGGCTCGTGCGCGCTCGACGAACATGGACACGCTGATCGCGCTGTCGACGCTCGCCGCGTTCGTGTACTCGACGGTGATGCTGCTGACGGCCGACACGGTGTACGAGCACGGCGTTCCCGTCGGCAGGTTCGACATGCCGCTCTGCTACGACATGGGCGCGATCATCGTCGCCGCGCTGCTGATCGCGCGCTGGTGCGAGGCGAAGGCGCGCAGCAGCTCCGGACGCGCGGTGCGCGAACTCGCGCAGCTCGGCGCCACGCAGGCGCGCCTCGTCGATCCCGAGGACCCGAGCGCGCCCGAGCGCCTGGTCCCGGTCGAGGACGTGCGCCGCGGCGACGTGTTCCGCGTGCGTCCCGGCGACAGCATCCCCGTCGACGGGATCGTGATTGCCGGCGCCTCGGCTGTCGACGAGTCGATGCTGACCGGCGAGTCGCTGCCCGTGGAGAAGGACGTCGGCGCGCTCGTGACGGGCGCGACGCTGAACGTCGACGGCGTGCTGCAGGCGCGCGCGACCGCCGTCGGCGCCGAAACGGCGCTGTCGCAGCTCGTCGCGCTGGTCGAGCGCGCGCAGGCGTCCAAGCCGCAGATCCAGCGGCTGGCGGACGAGATCGCGCGCGTGTTCGTGCCGGTGGTGATCGTGCTCGCGGCGCTGACCGCGCTCGTGTGGATCCTCACCGGCGCGGGCCTGCAGGGGATGTTCGCCTCGATGCACCTGCAGCGCGGCATCGACGCCGCGATCGCCGTGCTGATCGTCGCGTGCCCGTGCGCGCTCGGCCTGGCGACGCCCGTCGCGATTCTCGTCGGCACCGGGCGCGGCGCGCGGCTCGGGCTGCTGATCCGCAGCGCGGAGGTGCTCGAGCGAAGCCAGGACCTCGACACGATCGTGCTCGACAAGACGGGCACGGTTACGACCGGCGAGCTGTCCGTCGCGGACGTCTGGAGCGCGCCCGGGGAGGACCCCGATCAGGTGCTGGCGCTGGCCGCCTCCGCGGAGGCAGGCTCCGAGCATCCGGTCGCGCTGGCGATCGTCGCGGCGGCGCGCGGGCGCGGCCTGCAGCTGACCCACGCGGCCGAGTTCCGCTCGATCCCCGGTCGCGGCGTGCGCGCGCTGCTGGACGGCGCCGAGGTGTGGGTCGGGCGCCCGAGCTCGCCACAGGACATACCGCAGCTGGCGTCCACGCTCGAGGCTTGGGAGGCGGACGGGCGCACGGCGGTCGCGGTCGAGCGTGCCCAGCGGATCGTCGGCGCGGTGGCGCTGGCGGACACGATCAAGCCGGAGGCCGCGGCGGCGATCGCGGGGCTGCGCAAGATGGGCATCGAAGTGGAGCTGCTGACCGGCGACAACCCCCGCGCGGCGCACGCGGTCGCGCAGGCGGTCGGCGTCGAGCACGTGCTCGCGGGCGTCAGCCCCAGCGGGAAGCTGGACGAGATCGCCCGGCTGCAGGGCGAGGGGCATCGCGTGGGGATGGTCGGCGACGGGGTCAACGACGCCGCCGCGCTCGCGCAGGCGGACCTCGGGATCGCGATGGGGACCGGGGTTGGGGCGGCGATCGAGGCGGCCGACATCAGCGTCCTGTCGGGCGACCTGCGCGGCGTCGCACGCGCGCTGCGCCTGGCGCGCGAGACGTACACGATCGTGCTGCAGAACCTCGGCTGGGCGTTCGGCTACAACCTGATCGCGCTGCCGCTGGCGATGACCGGGCTGCTGAGCCCCGCGCTCGCGGCCGTCGCGATGGGCCTGTCGAGCATCACCGTCGTCACCAACAGCCTGCGCCTGCGCCGCTTCGGCGCCCCCGGGCGCCCGACGCCCGTCCGCAGCCGCGCGCAGCGGCTGGCGAGCATCGCCACGGCGGCCGCGATCCCGGCGCTGCTGCTCGGCGGGGTCGTGCTCGGCGACCCCAACTCGTTCGCCGTGCCGAGCAGCGCCTCGATCACGCTCCCGGAGCCCGCAGGCGAGACGCTGCAGGTCTACGCCGAACCGCTGCGCCCCGGCAACGTCAACCTGCACCTGTACCTCGAGGGCACGACCAGCGCGCGGATCGGCTACCGCTCGATCGCCATGCGCGCCACATCCCAGACCGGCGCGCGCGCGAAGGTCAACTTCTACACGGCCGGCACCGGCCACGACATCGCCGTGGTCGACCTCACGCGCGGCGTCTGGGACTTCCACGTCGCCGGCGCCGACGCCGCGGGGCGGCCCCTGCGCGGCTCCTTCGCCCTGCAGATCAACTGAGGAGATCGAGATCTGTGCTGTTCGACGCGCCGCATGCGGCGCGTCGCGGGCCGGCGCATGCGCCGGCCCGGACCACGGTGCATGCACCGTGGTCGACGACGATCTGCAATCGCTACATCGCCAGCTGCATCGCGGCGAACATGTACGCCATGCCGAGCGTCATCGCCGCCATCGACACGCGCAGGTCGCGGAAGCACACCAGCGGCTCGGCCGCGGACATCGTCACCGTGCCGGCCGGCGTGACCGAGACGCCGCCGCCGAACAGCGCGCGCTGGTCGACGTCGCGCATCCTGTCGGTGACCCACAGCAGCGACTGCGCGGCGAAGTAGGCGACCAGCAGCCAGGTCAGCGGCGCCTGGAAGCCGCTCGGCGACCACATGTAGGCCATCGCCGCCAGGTCGATCGCCATCACCAGCCACAGCACGTTGACCGCGCGGCCGTCCAGCGCCTGGATGAGGATCCAGACGAGCGCCGCGATCGCGCCGTTGGCGAACGCCAGCTGCCAGAAGCCGGCGGGGACGTCGAAGTGGTCGATCGACGCCGGCGCGAACATGAACGCCATGCCGAACGCCATCAGCACGTGACCCGAGTGCCAGATCCGCCGCTGGCCGTCGTCGCTGTCGCGCACGTGGCGGACGTGCACCGCGACGATCGCGATGAACACGAGCGTCCAGATCACCGCGAGCCAGTCGGGCAGGATGTTCGTGCCGCCGTGCGCTGCCGAGCTCATCGACATGGCGCCGATCGACGTCGAGCGACCGCCGCCGTGGCTCATGCTCATGCCGCTCATGCCGCCCATCGCCCGGCGAAGGTATCACAGCGAAATCGCCGCGATGACCGGCTTGCGAGCGCCGTCGAGCCGTTCCGCGCCCGCGCAGCTACGCGGCCGCGACGAGGCTGTATCCGGCCTCTTCCACGGCGGCTCGGACGGCCTCGCCGTCGATGTCCTCGCCGCTGACCACCAGCGCGCCGCTGTCGAGGTCCACATCCACCTCACTGACCCCTGACACGCCGCCGACCTCCTCGCGCACGGCCGCCACGCAGTGCGCGCACGTCATGCCGCTGACGTTGAAGGTGCGCTGTTCGTCGCCGTCGCTCATGCTCAGCTCAATCTAGCGAAGCGTGCTCACCGGCCCGTGCGCGGCGACCGCCACGCGCGTGCCGATCGGCAGCGCCTGCTCGCCGTGGACGCGCGCGAGCAACAGCTCGCCGTCCTGCTCCTGCTCCGGGCGGATGTGCAGCAGCGCGTCGTGGCCGTAGTAGCGGCACTGCTCGACGCGGCCGCGCAGGCCCTCGACCGCGGCGCCCGCGGAGTCCTCGCACACGCGCACGTCGAGCTGCTCGGGGCGCAGCATCACGGCGCCCGCCGCCGCTGCCGCCGACGCGCCGCCGGCGTGCCCCGGCTCGCCGCGCAGCTCGAGCGTGCCCAGCGCGGTGCGCGCGGCGCCGTGCTCGAAGCGCGCGTCGAGCACGTTGACCGCGCCGAGGAAGCGCGCGAGGCGCTCGTCGGCCGGGCGCTCGTACAGCTCCGTGGGCGCTCCCTGCTGGATGATCCGCCCGTCGCGCAGGACGGCGACCGCGTCGGCCAGCGACAGCGCCTCCTCCTGGTCGTGGGTCACGAGCACCGTCGTCACGCCCTGCTCGCGCAGCAGCGCGTGGACCTCCTCGCGCACGCGGCTGCGCAGCGACGCGTCCAGCGAGGAGAACGGCTCGTCCAGCAGCAGCGCCTGCGGGCGGCGGGCCAGCGCGCGGGCGAGCGCCACGCGCTGCTGCTCGCCGCCGGAGAGCTCGTGCGGCAGGCGCTTGGCCAGCGGCGCGATCCCGACCATCTCCAGCAGCCCGGCGACCCGCTCGCCGCGCCGCTCGCGGCGGGAGAGCCCGAAGCCGACGTTGTCCTGGACGCTCAGGTGGGGGAAGAGGGCGCCTTCCTGCGGCACGTAGCCGATGCTGCGCTGCTCGGGCGCCAGGTATGTGCGCCCGTCCTCGAGCGTCTGCGCGCCGAGCGAGACGCTGCCCCGCTCGGCGCGCTCGAAGCCGGCGATCACGCGCAGCAGCGTCGTCTTGCCGCAGCCGGACAGGCCGAGCACCGCCGTCAGCGACCCCGGCTGCACCTCCAGGTCGATCCCCTGGAGCACCGGCGCGCCGCCGTAGCCCTTCCACACGCCGCTGACCGACAGCCGGCTCACGCCGCTCGCTCCGCGTTCGCGAGCGTGCTCATGCGGCGGCTGAGCAGGTAGGCGGGGACCGCCGAGATCGCCACCATCAGCGCCGCGTACGGCGCCGCCGCCCCGTAGGAGAGTTCGGAGGTGTACGCCCAGAACTGGGTCGCGAGCGTGTTCACGCCGGTCGGGTGCAGCAGCAGCGTCGCCGTCAGCTCCGTGGCGGCGGAGATGAACACGAGCGCGAACGCCGCCCCGAGCCCCGGCGCGATCAGCGGCAGCGTCACGCGCCGCCACACCGCCGAGGGACGCGCGCCGAGCGAGCGCCCGACCTCCTCCAGGCGCGCGGAGGACTGCCCCATCGCCGAGCGCACGCCGACGACCGCAAGCGGCAGGAACAGGATCGCGTAGGCGACGATCAGCTCGAGCGCGCTCTGGTAGAGCGAGAACGCGTAGCGCACCGAGAACGACACGAGGCCGAGCGCGATCACCAGGCCGGGGAGCGCCATCGGCAGGTACGCCAGGCGCTCGATCAGCACTGTCACGCGGTTGCGGTGGCGCATCGCGAGCGCCGACACCGGCACCGCCAGCACGGTCGCAAGCGCCGCCGCCGCGGCGCTGTAGGCGGCCGTGTGCGCCGCCGCGCCGAGGATCGACGCCGACGGCAGCGTCGTCGAGCTGCCGCGCGCCATCCAGTACGCGAGCGAGCCGATCGGCACGCCCAGCGCCAGGCCGCTCAGCGCGCCCAGGCCCGCCAGCACCGGCGCGGCGAGGCGTCCGAGCGCGACCCTCGGCGCCACCCGCCGCGCCCCCGGGCCGGCGGGGCGCCCGGAGCGTCCGCGCCCGGTGAGCGTCAGCTCGCCGGCGAGCGCCGCGATGCTCAGCGCGACCAGCACCAGCGACAGCACGCACGCGGCCACCGTGTCGAAGCCGAGCTTGAACTCGGTGAAGATCGCCACCGTGAACGTCTGGTACTGGACGATTTCAAAGGCGCCGTACTCGGCCAGCAGCGCGAGCGTCACGAGCAGGCAGCCGCCGAGCACCGCCGGGCGGATCTGGCGCAGCGTGACCTTCCAGAACGTTCGCCACGGGCCCATCCCGAGGCTGCGCGCCGCCTCCTCCAGACCCGCGTCGAGGTTGGCCAGGGCGCTCGCCACCGGCAGGTACACGAGCGGGTACAGCGCCAGCGTCATGATCATCACCGCCGCCAGGTACCCGTGCAGCGCGGGGTCGATCGACACCCAGCCGAAGCCGATGACGAAGTCGGGCACGCCGAGCGGCAGCACCAGCGCGACCGCCCACAGGCGGCGTGCGGGCAGCGTCGTGCGCTCCACGCACCATGCCGCCGCGACCCCCAGCACCGCGCACAGGAGCGTGCACGCGAGCGCTAGCCGCACGGTGTTCCACAGCAGCACCGCCACCGAGTGGCGCAGCAGCAGCCGCTGCACTTCGCCCCATCCGGAGCGCTGCGCCTCGACGATCAGGAACGCGAGCGGCAGCAGCACGAGCGCGGCGGCGATCGCCGCGCCGGCGATGCCCACCAGCGGCCAGCGCCGCCGGCCCGACCACACGCGCGCCCATCTGGCGGCCGGTGGAGCGCTCGGCGGTCTCGGAGTGCTCGGCGGGCTTGGCGCGAGTGTGCTCATCGCGCCCTACAGCAGTCCGAGCTTCTGCTCGAGCGCCAGCGCCTGGCTGCCGTCGCCCAGCTCGGCCGGGGTCAGCGGCGCGGGCGCCAGCTGCGCGAACGGACGCAGTCCGGGGGCGGGGGGGACGCCCGGGCGCAGCGGGTACTCGTAGCTGTTGCCGTGGGCGATCGTCTCCTGGCCGGTCCTGCTGACGAGGAACGCCAGAAACCTCTGCGCGGCCGCCCGGTGGGAGCTCGACCTCAGGACCGCGGCGCCCGACACGTTCACGAGATCGCCGGGGCTTTCCGGCGCGTAGTAGTGCAGCGCCGAATGTGTCGCGCCCGCGCCGAGCTCGGCGCGCAGGCGGAACCAGTAGTAGTGGTTGATCGGGCCGACGGCGCTCTCGCCGTTGTTGACCTGCGCGACGACCGTCTCGTTGTCGGGGTAGGCCTTGCCGTTGGCCTGCAGGCCCTTCAGCCAGCGTTCGGCGGTGGCGAGCCCGTCGAGCTTGACGATCGCGGTGATCAGCGGCTGGAAGTCGGTCTCCGATGGCGCGAAGCCGACCCTGCCCTTCCACCTGGGCTCCGCCAGTTCCAGGATCGAGCTCGGCAGTTCCGCGGGCTTGACCTGCGAGGTGTTGTAGACGAGCGCCGACACCCGCGCGGAGACGCCCACCCAGTCGCCCTGCGCGGAGTCGTAGCGGCTGGGCACCGCCGCGAGCGTCGCGGAGGCGACGGGGGCCAGCAGCCCGTGCTCGCGCAGCGCTTCCAGCACCGGCGTGTTCTCGGTGTAGAAGACGTCCGCGGGAGAGCTCGAGCCCTCCTGCAGGATCTGGTTGCCCAGTTCCGCCTCGTCGCCGGTGCGCACTTCGACGTGGATGCCCGTCTGCTTCTCGAACGCCGACACGAGCGCCGCGGTCGTCTGTTCGTGCTGGCCGTTGTACAGCGTGATCGTCGTGCCGTGCGCGGAGGAGCCGCAGGCGCTCAGCGCCAGCGCGACGCAGGGGGCGAGGGCGCCGAGAATGGAGGGCTTGCCACGGCTCATCTGGTAAATCCGAGCTATGCGGTCGGGATGACGATGGAACCGTAGCACAGGGGGTTAGGGTTGCCTAACTATCGGTTGCCCGCCCGTCCGCGACCCCGCCGCCCGCCCGGCGGCGCGCCGGTTCGCCGTCGAATGCGTGAGAATCAGCGCATGCACGTGACCGCCAAGGCCGACTACGCCGTGCGCGCGGTCGTGGAGCTCGCCGACAGCGCCCAGGACTCGCCGCGCAAGGTCGACGAAGTCGCGCAGGCGCAGAAGATCCCGGTGTCGTTCCTGGAGAACATCCTCACGCAGCTGCGCTCGTCGGGGATCGTCCGCAGCCAGCGCGGCCCCGAGGGCGGCTACTGGCTGGCCCAGCCGGCCGACGAGGTCAACCTCGCGCAGATCATCCGCGCGGTCGAGGGACCGCTCGTGGGAGTCCGCGGGCAGCGACCGGAGGAGGTCGAGTACATCGGCTCGGCCGAGAGCCTGCAGCAGGTGTGGATCGCGCTGCGCGCGAACCTGCGCAAAGTGCTGGAGAACGTGACTGTCGCCGACGTCGCGGCCGGGCGGCTGCCGAAGGAGGTCCTCGCGCTCACCCGTGAGGAGCAGGCCTGGCAGACGCGCTAGCGGCGGTCGAAGGTCGAGGAATATTTGCTGCAAAAACGACGGTGGTCGGCTAATCTGTCAATGCTCGCGGCGCGGTGGATGTCAAGCGTGTCCGCCGCCGTCGCGCGAAAGAGCCCGGCTCCGTTCCCTCCAGCGTCCCCGTCACCAGAAGGAGATCCCCTCCGATGTCAGCCCCTCCCACAGCCGTTTCGTCCTCCAGCCCGACGGCCACGGACGCCGCCGAGGCGGCGGTCGAGGCGATCGCCGGCGCAGCCAACCAGGAGGTGGCGTTCTCGCTGGCGCTGACCCAGGACCAGAAGGACATCCGCGACTGGGTCCACGGCTTCGCCGCGGACGTCGTGCGCCCGGCCGCCCACGAGTGGGACGAGAAGGAGCAGACCCCGTGGCCGATCATCGAAGAGGCCGCGAAGATCGGGCTGTACGGCTTCGAAGGCCTCGCGCAGTTCTTCGCCGACCCGACCGGGCTGACCCTGCCGATCGTCAACGAGGAGCTGTTCTGGGGCGACGCCGGCATCGGCATGGCGATCATGGGAACGGCGCTCGCGGTGGCGGCGATCTTCGGGCAGGGCTCGGGCGAGCAGATCGGCGAATGGATCCCGCGCTGCTTCGGCACCCCGGACGACCTGAAGGTCGCCGCGTTCTGCGCGTCGGAGCCGAACGCCGGCTCGGACGTCTCGGGCGTGCGCACGACCGCCAAGTTCGACGAGGCGGCGAACGAGTGGGTGCTCAACGGCCAGAAGGCGTGGGCGACGAACGGCGGGATCTCCGACGTGCACGTCGTGATCGCGTCGGTCGACCGCGAGCTCGGCTCCAAAGGCCACGCCGCGTTCGTCGTGCCGATGAGCGAAGCCTCGGGCATCTCCCAGGGCACGAAGGTCTCCAAGCACGGGCTGCGCGCGTCGCACACCGCGGACGTGTTCCTCGACGACTGTCGCATTCCGGCCGGCCATGTGCTCGGCGGCAAGGAGAAGCTCGACGAACGGCTGGCGCGCGTCCGCGAGGGCAAGAAAAGCAACTCGCAGGCCGCTATGCAGACCTTCGAGTCATCGCGCCCGACCGTCGGCTCGCAGGCGCTCGGCATCGCCCGCGCGGCGTACGAGTACGCGCTGGAGTACGCCAAGGAGCGCGAGCAGTTCGGCCGCAAGATCATCGAGAACCAGTCGATCGCGTTCACGCTCGCGCGCATGAAGCTGGAGATCGACGCCGCCCGGCTGCTCGTGTGGCGCGCCTCGTGGATGGGCCGCAACCAGGTTCCCTTCGAGAACGCCGAGGGCTCGATGAGCAAGCTCAAGGCCGGCGAGGTCGCCGTGTGGGCGACCGAGCGGGCGATCCAGATCCTCGGCGGCAACGGCTACACGCGCGAGTTCCCGGTCGAGCGCTGGCACCGCGACGCGAAGATCTACGACATCTTCGAGGGCACCGCCGAGATCCAGCAGCTCGTGATCTCGCGCGCGATCTCGGGTATGTACATTCGCTAGCCGCCGGCGGCCGGCCGGCGTCGCGCCCCGCGAGCCGAGCCAGGCTTGACATTAGCTCCACGTCCGATTAGCGTCCTGTCACGGAGGGATGCGGCGCGGAGGGCGTCGGTTGTTGCGAGCAGAACCTTGCACGGGACGGTCGACCGTTCGCTCGTGCCGCTTTCGTCCGACCGGGCCCCGGAGGGGGGTCCGCACGGCCTCGTAGTCAGAGGACTTGATCGCAACGAATGGAGACAGACATGAGCGGAAGGATTCCAGCGAGGTCCGCCCGGCTGGCTGCGGCGCTTCTCGCGGCGATCGCCGTCGCGGCCCTCGCGGCCGGGACGGCGAGCGCGAGCGAAGTCATCTACAACAACATCCCGTCGGCGTCGTTGCCGGCCCTTGGCTTCGAGTCGGATTCCGTGTGGGAATTCGGCGGCGAGGTCCAGTTCGGAGGGACGGCGCGCACGAGCCCGACGATCTCGGTCGAGATGGAGAGCTACGCGTGTCAGAGCGGCAGCGGAGCTTCGTGCACGACCGCCATGGGCGCGAGCTTCGAATGGCCGATCACCGTCAGCATCTACAAGGTGGGCTCGCTGAGCTCGCCGATCGCACGGATCACGAAGAACGTGAAGATCCACTACCGGCCCTCGGCGAGCGCCAAATGTCCGCTCGAAATGCCCGAAGGCGTCAAAGGCTTCGGCAAAGAATGCGCCTTCGCCAAGGGGACCAAGGTCAGCTTCAAGCTCCCCGGCGCCACGTTGCCCGCGCAGGCGGTCATCGGGATCGCCTACAACACCGAGACCTACGGCAACGAACCGACGGGCGCCGAAGGGCCGGAGAACTCGCTGAACGTGGCGATCAACGCGGACTACGTCTGCAACGCGGCGCACCTGAACAAAACGACGGGCGCCTGTGAAGAAGAGGACTACGAAAGGGTGGCCGTGGCGCCGCCTGCGGTGGGCACGGACCCGCTCCCCGAACAGGTCTTCCTCAACACGACGTACGGCGCGATCGACTGCGGCGGCACGCTCGGCTCCTTCAGCGCGACGGGGATCGAGCCCGGGTGCAACTGGCAGTACGAACAGCCGGCGTTCGAAGTGAAGGCCAACTCGTAGGACGGTAGGTCTGGCCGCCAACCGGATGGACGCGAAGGCCCCGCTGCGGCGGGGCCTTCGTCGTTCTACCAGGCCTGAGCGACGCCGCAGTGAGGGCAGGCGACGGTCGTGGACACCGGCGCGCTGAACACGCAGCCGCACTGGCAGCTGTAGGAGGCGTGGTCGATCGGCCCGCCGGCCTCACGCGCGCGCGCGACCGCGAGATCGCATATCCGTGCGGCGGGCTCGCGAACCGGCTCGGCCGGTCGCACCGACTCGGCAGCTGCGACTCCACGCCCGCGACGATGCCGGCGCGAGTGTCGCGCCTCGCCAAGGGGGTGCAGGAGGCTCGGTCTCATGATTCGCTAGGACCTACAACGTCATCCACGGCTAAAGGTTTCGCCGTGCAACCATTGTTTCCTCGTGGCGCGACCCGTGCGGCGGGAATCCGCCCGACCGCTCGATCGTGTCCGGTGCTGACGCGGGCACATATGGCGTTTGCGATACTTCTGCGCGATGAACCCCTCGCGCAAGCGGACGGTGCGCCTGGTCGTGGCGTTGAGTGCCGCCGTCGTTCTGGCCAGCGCCCTGATCTACACGAGCTTCAGCGCCGCCAGCCCCGCGCTGACGCCCAGCCAGCTGCTCCGCGAGGCCCAGCCCGGGCGCAGCTACCAGCTGACCGGGACGGTCGTCAACGGCTCGGTCCACCGCGAGGGCGCCGTCCTTGACTTCAGCGTCGCCGACCGGGCCGGCGGGACGGCGATCGCGCTCGCCTACACGGGGATCGTGCCGGACCCGTTCCGCGAAGGGCGCGAGGTGATCGTGACCGTCGAGAAGCAGGGCGGGCGCTACGTCGGCGAACGCAACTCGCTCATCACCAAGTGCCCGTCCAAGTACAAGACCGCTCCGCCGAGCGAGAACCAGAACGCCTAGATGATTCATCTGGTGCCGCGGCGCACGGCGGATACGTCCAGCCTCGAGCGTAGGCGCTGATGGCCGGTCTCGGCTTCGCCTGCCTGCTGCTGGCGCTGGCGGTGTGCGCGTACGGCATCGCCGCGTCGTTGTACGGCGTGCGCAGCGGGCGGGTCGAGTACTCGGAGTCGGGCCGACGCTCGGTGTACGCGCTCGCGGGGGTCCTGACGGTCGCGATGATCGTGCTGGAGATCGCGTTCCTCGGCAACGACTTCGCGTTCAACACGGTCGCCGACACCTCCAGCCGCACGACGCCGGCGCTCTACCGCGCCGCCGCGGTGTGGTCCTCGCAGGAAGGCTCGCTGCTGCTGTGGGCGTGGCTGCTGTCGCTGTGGTCGAGCCTGGCGCTGTTCCTGACGCGCAGGCGCCTGCGCGACGTGGCCGCCTACGCGACCGCGATCCTGCTCGGCTTCGGCGGCTTCTTCGTGGGGCTGATGGTCTTCTACGCCAACCCGTTCGCGACGACCCACCCGGTGCCGCCGGAAGGCGTGGGACTCGATCCGCTGCTGCGCTTCCCGACGATGATCATCCACCCGCCGATGCTGTACTCCGGCTACACGCTGTGCATCATCCCGCTGGCGTTCGGGATGGGCGCGCTGCTGGCCCGCAGGGTCGACGCCGACTGGATCAAAGCGATCCGCCGCTTCGCGTTCGCAGCGTGGCTGTTCCTGGGGGCGGGCATCCTGCTGGGCGCCCTGTGGTCCTACTCGGAGCTCGGCTGGGGCGGCTACTGGGGCTGGGACGCCGTCGAGAACGCCTCGCTGATGCCGTGGCTGACGGGCACGGCGTTCCTGCATTCGCTGATGATCCAGGAGAAGCGCGGCATGCTGAAGGTGTGGAACGTCTCGCTGGCGCTCGCCACCGGCACGCTGGCGATCATGGGCACGTTCCTCGTGCGCAGCGGCATCCTCGACTCGATCCACGCTTTCGGCGGGCACACGCTGGGCGTGCCGTTCGTGTTCCTGATCGGGACGCTGATCGGCGGCTCCATCTACCTCGTCGTCTCGCGCCGCGACATGCTGCGCTCCGAGCACCGCCTGGACTCGTGGCTCTCGCGCGAGTCGATCTTTCTCGCCAACAACGTCGTGCTCGTGGGGCTGTGCTTCGTGATCTTCTGGGGCACGTACTTCCCGCTGATCTCCGAGGCCGTGACCGGCCAGGAAGCGTCGGTCGGTCCGCCGTGGTTCGACCGCTACACGGTGCCGCTGGCGCTGATCCTGGTGCTGCTGAGCGGCGTCGGGCCGGTGATCGCGTGGCGACGCGCGACGCTCGCCAACGCCAGGCGCAACTTCGTCGTGCCGATCGTCTGCGCGCTGCTCGTGTTGCTCGCGCTGGAGATCGCCGGCGTCACGCAGAAGCCGCTCGCGATCACGATGTTCTGCCTGGCGGGGTTCGTGTTCGGCAGCGTCGGGCAGGAGTTCTTCCGCGGCACGCGCGCGCGGCGCGCGATGGCGGGGGAGGCGGCGCCGCTGGCGCTGCTGGCGCTCGTGCGACGCAACCGTCGTCGCTACGGCGGCTACATCGTGCACATCGGCATCGCCGTCCTGTTCGTTGCCGTGGCCGCCTCCTCGTCGTTCCAGCACGCTTCGCAGCTGGGGCTCTCGCCCGGACAGTCGACCCGCGTCGGCGCATACAGCGTCCGCTACGTGAAGCCCACGGCGACGCTCACGCCCAAGTACGACGAGGCTCACACCGGCTCGACGTTGAGCCTGGGCGCGCTGCTGGACGTCAGCGAGCACGGACGCCACGTCGCCACCCTGAACCCCAGCGAGGGCTTCTACGCCTCCCAGGAAGCCAGCCAGGGCACCGTCGGCAGCCTCATCGGCGGTCAGCCCGTCAGCCACGTGGCGATGAACGGGAGCCTCGCGCGCAACGTCTGGGTGGCGATCGAGCCGGACATCGAAACCCCGGCCCTGAAGCGGATCGTGACGGTCGGCAACAGCACGCTGCCGCCGGAAGATGCGCTCGTCGGGATCGCCTACCTCGCACGCGCCTACCTGCAGCATCCGCCGCAGGCGCAGTTCAACTTCCTCGTCTCGCCGCTGGTGTTCTGGATCTGGATCGGCGGGCTGATCAGCTTCGGCGGCGGGCTGATCGCGCTGTGGCCGGCGCCGAGCGTCGTGCGCCGCCGCGTCGCCGCGCGCTCGCGAGCGCGAGCGCTGCGGGGCCTGGCCCGCGCCTGACGCGCGCGCGGGCCGAGCAACCGGTGCACGGGCGTTCCAACTCCCTGACGGCATGGCGTTTCTGATCGCGATCCTCACGCTGGTGCTGATCGGGCTCGTCGTGCTCGTCGTCGGCGCGCCGCTGCGCCGCGCGCGCAGGCTCGCGGACGCGAGCCTGGCGGTGGATGACGGCCACGATGTCTCCGACGGCGCCGCGTCGGGCGCATCGGTCGCGGCCGACGAGCGCAGGCACGACGAGCTCGAGGCGGCACGCGAGGCGAAGTACCGCGAGATCCGCGACGCGGAGCTCGACTTCCGCACCGGCAAGCTCTCGCGCGATGACTACGACGCGATCGACGCGGAGTTGCGCGCGGAGGCGATCGAGATCCTCGACCAGATCGAGCGGAGCGCGAGCGAGGACGGCCCCGAGGGCCCGGAGCGAGCGCTCAGACCTTCTTGAGCAGCAGGAACGCGTTCAGGAAGAACAGCACCGCAAAGAAGATGGTCCAGCGGTTGAGGTTGCGCTCGACCAGCGACCCGCCACCCAGCGGGCCCGTGCCGCTGCCCACGCCGAACGCGCCGGACAGGCCCGAGTCCTTGCCCGAGTGCATCAGCACCAGGAAGATCAGGACCACGGCGATCGCGACCTGCAGCACGGAGAGGATCGTTTCCATGGGGCGTAAGAATATCGCGTCGAGCGTCGCGTTGGCGAGGCTACGGACACGGCACGCTCGCGCTGGCCGCGGCGGTCGAGCCGTCGGCGAACGTGGACGCGGCCGCGAACGCGAACCCACCCGCGGGGCAGCTGCCGGGCAGTCCGATCGCCCCATCCCCGCCGATCGTCAGCGACAGCGACGTGAGCGAGGCATCCGGCTCGTAGACGAGCGTGGGGATCGGCGGGATCGACAGCGTCAGCTTCGCTCCGTAGGGAGCCCGGTCGCTTCCGAGCACGCCGGTGCCGATCGTCCGCTCGTCCAGGGGCGTGTAGCCCTGGCTGAGGATCTCGAGCGTCGGGCTGGCGCCGCGGTCCGCTCCGCGGAAGGCCCACACGGCGGCCTGCTCGGGGAGCGTCTGCGAGCCGGCGTGCACCTCGAGCGCCGCGTGGCCGCGTCCCAGCAGCGACCCCGATGGGCAGCCGCTGGCGCCCTGCCGGCGCAGGCGCGCCTCCGGGCAGCTCTGGACGCCGCGCACGTCGATCCGCAGCCCCGCCGGCAGTCGCAGGACGATCGTGCGCACGGGGGAGGGGACGTCTTCTTCGCCTTCCTCGCTGTCGGAGTAGTCGAGCGCGAGCGTCAGCGCCGTGCTCGCGCCGAGGCGGTCGGGCCGCAGCGAGGGGTGGATGCTCGCCGTGGTAGCGGCCTGCGTCATTGCGGATGCCGACACGGTCCAGCCGAGCAGCGCCAGCGCCGTCAGCAGCGCCCGTGCCGGCGCTCGCGTCACCTCGGGCAGGGGACGGTGTGCTTGGCCAGGACGGTGGAGCCGTCCTCGAAGCTGAACTGCGAGGCCACCGGCCAGCCTCCGCGCGGGCAGCGATTGGGCAGGATGATGCCCTTGACGTGCAGCAGCCTGCGCTTGCCGTGGATCTTCTTGTAGTAGGCGACGTCGTGCGCGCCGAGCGTCAGGAAGGCGGTCGTCGCGGAGGCGTCCGAGGCTTCGGGGAGCACTTTGATGAGCGGCACTTCGACGCTGAAGCCGAGCCCGTAGGGCGCCGGCCCGGTGATGACCGTGGCCGAGAAGACGATTTCGATCGACACCGGCGTCGTGCCCTTGAGGAAGATCAGCAGCGAGACGTGTCCGGGCTGGTTGTCGGCCAGGAAGAAGTCCAGCGTGTATGCCTCTTTGATGATTTCGTGGGCGAGTTCGTAGGCGCCTTCGCCGCCGCCGAAACCGGCCTTGGAGTCCGCGGGACAGCCCTGCGGGCCGAGCTGTTCGAGGCGTTCCTTCACACACGTGCCCGTGCCTTCGAGGTTGAGCGTCACGCCTTTCGGGCCGTACACGTCGACATGGGTGATCGGCGAGGGCACCGGCAGATTGGTCGAGCCGATCGTGGCGCTGCCGAACGCATTCGTGGGCACCCCGAGCGCGTTCGGCGAGAAGCCCGCTTCGGTGATGCTCACGGTCTCTTCCGCAAGCGCCGGCCCGGCCGCGAGCAGCGATACGGCGCACACGAGCGCAGCAACGATCCGACACCGTCTCCCGCTCATCCTCGCTCCCATTTGCGTCACGGGCCGCCCTCTTCGCCGACCCTGTCAACTGTACGAAGCCTTCGCTGTCAACAATAGTGCGTCGGCACGACGCCCCGCAAGCGCCACACGCCGGTCCAGACGGCGCTGGACGCCCAGCGGCAGGAGTGCGGCGAGCCGCCTAGAAGACGCGATGGCCGGGCAACCGCGACGCATCGGCCGTCCTTGTCGATACGGTCCCCCGACCCCCGACCGCCATGGAATCCGAGCACTCCACGATTTGTCAGCGCGATTACGAATCCTTTACGCATTCGTGGTTCGCTGCCGATAAGAATGCCGGTGGGCGTACCCCGCGTTTGTGGGCTAGCTGCGCCGCCACCGACAATGGGACGTCCCCGAGATGATCGATCTTCGCGTATGCCGCCCGTGAATCGCGCCCGCCAGCGGGCTATTCGCGCGTTGCTGTCCGCCCTCGCCGGAGGCGGCCTGACCGCGGTCGGACTCGGCGGCCCGCTCGCGGGCTCGGCGCTGGGCACCACGCCGAGCGCCGAATCGGGGGCCCAGGAAGGCGAAGCGGGCCAGTCGACGACCGGCACCTCGACGACGCCCGCGACGAGCAGCAACCCGACTGAAACGACGACCGCGCCGAGCACCACCCCCGCCACGACCGCGCCCAGCTCGACCGTCCCCACGACGAGCGCGCCCGCGCCCGCGGCCGCGGAAGCGCCGACGGTGGTGCTCAAACGCAAGCAGAAGGCGACCGCCAGCGCCCCGTCGAACCCGAGCGAAACGACAACCACGACGAACGGCGAAACGGGCAAGTCGGGCGCCGGCAAGTCGAGCAAGCACAGCGAAAAGGCCACCGGCCCCAACAACGTGGCGGCGTCCCCGCAGGTGGTGGCTGCCGAGGCGGGAGCGCTGGCGGCGGTGCTCGCCTCCGCCGAAGCCTCCGACCAGGCGCTCGCGTTCTACCGGATCCCGCTGTTCCTGCTGCCGATCTACAAGGCCGCCGCCGTGCAGTACGGCGTGCCGTGGCAGATCCTCGCGGCGATCAACGAAATCGAGACCGACTACGGCAGCGACCAGTCTGTCTCGACGGCGGGCGCAGTCGGCTGGATGCAATTCGAGCCGAGCACGTGGCTGCAGTACGGCGTGGACGCGCTGAACGCCGGTTACGCCGACCCGTACAACCCGGTCGACGCGATCTTCGCGGCGGCGCGCTATCTGCGTGCGGCCGGCGCCGCGACCGACCTGCGCGCGGCGATCCTCGCGTACAACCACTCCGAAGAATACGTCGACTCGGTGCTCCTGCGCGCGAAGCTGATCTCAACCTACCCCAAGGCCGTGATCGCGACGCTCACCGGGCTGATCGACGGTCGCCCGCCGGTGACCGGCAAGCGGCTCTCTTGGAGTCCCGTCCCGGCCACCGCCCAGGCTGCGTCGAGCGCGACCGCAGGCGCGACGGTGCTACCGAGCTCCGCGACGACGCCGGGCACCGCGGCGAGCTCCGGCGCAGCGGCGGGTGCAGCCTCCGCCACCGGCGCTCCAGGGTCATCGCCGCCGCTCTCGCCGACCGCGGCTGCCGCTGCTGCCACCTCCGCGGATGCCGCCAAGTCCGCCGCCCAGGCGCTGCAGCTCGTGGAACTGATGAGCGCGCCCAACGCGTCGGTGGTCGCCGTACAGGACGGACGCATCGTCCAGATCGGCGACTCGCGCAAGCTCGGCAAGTACGTGGTGCTGCGCGACGTCTACGGCGACATGTTCACCTACGCCGGCCTCGGCAGCATCGCACCGAGCTACGTCCTGCCGAAACCCCTGAAGGTGCAGGCGAAGTCGCCCGTCGTGGAAGCCGCGAGCACGCGCGACGCCGCGCCCTCGCAGCCGGCCAGCGCGGGCACGCAGTCGCCGTTGACCCTGAACGTGAAGACGCCGGTCGCCAACCCCTCGCCGGTGCAGGGCCAGATCTCGCTGCCGGCGAGCGCGCAGGAAGCGCCGCCGCCCGGCATGGACAGGGTCCGCCTGTTCGCCCATCCCGGCAACCCGGACGCGCGTGCGGCCGCCGTCGCCAGCGCCGCCAGGAAGGCGCGAACCAGCAGCGCCGGCCAACGCCTGCCGCTGCGCAAGGGGTCGGTCGTGGCCTCCGGCACGGTGCTGGGCCGCGTCAGCACGCCGCCCGGCGCGCACGACGGTCACCTGCGCTTCGCGATCCGCCCCGCGGGCGACACGGAAACGGTCAACCCCGGTCCGATCCTCGCCAACTGGGCGCAGCTGCAGACGGCGCTGCATCCGCAGGGGGCGAAGGCGACGAACGCCCTGCTCGGCGCGACCGCCAGCGACGTCTTCCTGCTCTCCCAGGCGCAGCTCGAGCGCGCGGTGCTGTCCGATCCCGGGATCACGATGGACGCCTGCGCACGCCACGAAGTCGCCGCGGGCATGGTCGACAAACGCATCCTCGCGGTGCTCGCGTTCCTCTCGCGCAGCGGACTGGAGCCGACGGTCGGCACCCTGCGCTGCTCTCAGCGCCAGTCGGCTCTCGCGTCCGGGTCCACGGGCGGGGCGGTCGACATCTCGGCGATCAACGGCACATCGGTCGCCGGCCACCAGGGGCCGGAAACGATCACCGACCTCACGATCCGCGCGCTGCTGACGCTGCCCAAGGGTTTCGTGCCGCACGAGATCGTCAGCCTGATGCGCTACCCCGGCTCGCCCAACACGCATGCCTCCACGGCGGACTGGAACCGAATTCGTCTCGAGTTCCTGGCGCCGACCGCCGCCACGACGCTCAACCCGGCGGCCGCCGCGAAGGCCGCGCACTCGGCGAGCTCGGGACGCACGGCGCCCGCGCCGATCGTAACCACCAGCCCGCTCAGCGCCGGGCAGTGGAACCAGCTGATGCAGCGCGTCGCGGCGCTCCCGATCCCGTCGATCGTCAGCAAGCCCAGCTCCGCCGCGATCCCCGACCCGAAGCGTCGGTAGTCCGGGCGCCCGCGCTGTCGGCGGGCCCGAGCCGACGGGCGTGGCGAGCAGGCCGAGCCCGGCCCCGCCAGCAGGCCGAGCCCCGGGCCTGCCGGGACCGCGCGGCCGGCGCGGTCCCGGGCGTGGCCAGCCCCGGCGGGAACGGCCAGGCCGCTAGCCGCTAGCCGTTCGCCGTGCCTGGTCCCGCGCCTGGCGCCGCGCCCGCACGCGGACGGAATGCGCTCAACAGCGCGCTGCGGCACTTGCTCTCGGCTTCTTTGAACTTGGCGCTCGCCGTATTGATGCCCTTGGTGTTGAAGATCGGGCCTTTGCCGGAAGTGTTGGGCGCCGGGATCTTCACGCCGTCTTCGCTCATGCACGCCGCGAACTTCGCGAGCGCCTGTTTGCCGGCGGCGCTGTTCAAGCCGCGGGGGCCACCGGGGAAGCGGCCGCGTGGGAAGCCGCCGCACTTTTTGATGGCCGCTTCGTACTGGGCTTTGCTGATGCCCTTCGGCAGCGCGAAGCCGCCGCCTGCGCCGAGGAAGCCACCGGCCCCCGGCCGCTGGCCGGGTTTGCGCGCCGGCAACGTGATGCCGTTCTTCTTCAGGCATTCGCGGATCGCGGCGAAGCGCCCGCCCGCGGCGCCTCCTTGCCCACCCGTGGTGGGCGTCGTCGCGCTCGCGTTCGTGCTCGCCGTCGCGTTGGTGGAGGTGGTGCTCGAGGAGCCGCCGCATGCCGCCAGCGCGAGGCTGGCGAGCACGAGGACCAGCACCGCTGTCACGGGCCTACTGCTCTTGCTGTGGATGTGAGGCATTGACTTCCTTTGTTGGTGATCTCGTTGTCGGATTCGTGCCCGCCTGGCAGCGCTCTCCCATCAGCCGGACTGTAGTCGTCGTCAGCCTCCGCTGCCGAAGAGCGACGGTTCGCTGCTGCTTTTGCCGGTGGCGCTCGAGCTCGCGCCCGTGCCGCCGAACAGCGCCGCCAGCCCGCCGCCATTCGAGCCGATGCTGATCGATTCGGCGCTGACCGAGCCGTTGGAGCCGGTGGAGCCGGTGACCGTGACCGTTTCGCCGGGATGGATGCCCGCGAGGCTCGATTTGACCGTCTTCGTAACGCTGGTGCCCGCGGAGGTCGTCACCCTGACGGTGTTGCCTTCGGCGTTGGTCACGTACAGGGTGCTGCCGGCGAGGTATGCGACGGTGCCGGCGGTCGGCCGGGCAAAGCCGCCGCTCGATCCAGCCGACCCGCCCGTGAAGGTTGAGCCGGCTCCCCCGCGCAGAGCGCGGAAGCGCGACGCGAGGCCTGCCGCAGCTCCGGTGCCGGCGCCGGAGCTGGAGGACGTTTCGCCCTTCTCGATGAGCACGCCGCCGATGAATCCGCAGGCGATCAGCAGCACACCGAGCAGCGCGAGGAAGATCGGATTGGCTCCCGTCCCAAACAGCCGCCTTCTGGGCCGCCGGGGCAGCTCGTCGGGTTCCTCGAGCCAATCGTCCGGCTCGTACGCCGGCGGCCCGGACGGCGCGGCAGCGTACGCCTGGACGGTTGTCTCCTGCGCGGCGCCGGGCTCGACGACGGGCTGCTCATGGGTCATGCCGGGTTCCTGGGGAGGCATTGCGGGCTCCTGATGGGGGGAAGATGGATCACTCAAAGCGCAGCGCTTCGATCGGTCGCAGGTGAGCGGCGCGAGCCGCGGGATAGGTGCCGAAGAACAGGCCGGAGGCGAGCGCGGCGCCGAAGGCGAGGAAGATCGAGTAGGTGGCGATCTCCGGATGCACGCCGGCGATCTCGAACTGGCTGCCGATCACGCCGACGGCCACTCCGCAAATGCCGCCGAAGAGGGATACGAGCATCGCCTCGGTCAGGAACTGCGTGAGGATGTCGCTGCGCCTCGCGCCGACCGCCTTGCGGATGCCGATCTCGCGCGTGCGCTCGGTGACGGACACGAGCATGATGTTCATCACGCCGATCCCGCCGACGAGCAGCGAGATCGCCGCAACCTCTCCCAGCAGCGTCGTGAACACGCTGCTGGTGGAGCTGGAGGTTTCCAGCAGCGAGCCCTGGTTGAGCACGCTGAAGCCGGGTTCGGAGGTGTCCTTGATCCTGTGTCGTTCCTCGAGGATCGTCGTGACCTCCGCTTCGGCGGCGTTGAGCGAGGATTCGGACTTCGCCTGGACGGTGATCGAGTCGACCGGGCCGGCGCCGGTGAGCGAGTGCTGCACGGTCGTGATCGGCGCCATCACGACATCGTCCTCGTTGGTGGTGCCGTTGGTCCCCTTTTTCGCGAGCACGCCGACCACTTCGTAGTTGCTGCCGTTGACCTTCATGTTCTGCCCGACCGCGCTGGAACCGGCGAACAGTTCCTGTACGACCGTCTGGCCGATCACGGCCACGCGCCTGTTCCTGCTCACGTCTTCGGCGGTGAACGCGGCGCCTTCCTGGAGCTTGTAGGTGTGGGCGGTCAGATAGGACGGGGTCGTGCCGACGAACGACGACGGTTCGTAGCTGGTGCCGTCGTAGACGAGTTTCACGCTGGTGGCGTCGACGACGGGGGAGGCGCTCTTCACATCGGGCGCCAGGCTGGGGCTCTGGAGCGCTTCGGCGTCCTGTTTGGTCAACGAGACGCTCGCCGCGGCGCTCGCACGCGCCCCGAAGCGAAAGCCGCCGCTGGCCTGCACCACGAGCACATTCGTGCCGAGGCTCTGGATCGTCGACTGCACCGCCTTGGAGGAGCCGTTGCCGACGGCGATCAGCACGATCACCGAGGCGACGCCGATCGTCATGCCGAGGATCGTCAGGCCTGAGCGCAGCTTGTTCGCGGTGATCCCGCTCCACGCGATGCGCAGCATCTCCGGGCCGATCATGCCTGTGCCTCGACGGCGCCGGCGGCGCTCGCGTGGTGCGCGGACTTCTGGCTGTGGAGCACCGGCGGCGCGTCGTGCACGCCGAGCACGCGACGGTCCTCGACGATCTGACCGTCGCTCAGGCGGATCACCCGCTTGCTCTGTTCGGCCACGTCGGGCTCGTGAGTGATCAGGACGACCGTGCGTCCTTCTTCGTTCAGTCGCGCGAAGATCCGCAGCACGTCCTCGGTCGAGTGCGAGTCGAGGTTGCCGGTCGGCTCGTCGGCGAGGATCAGCGCGGGGTTGGTCACGATCGCGCGGGCGACGGCGACGCGCTGCTGCTGGCCGCCGGAGAGCTCCGAAGGCTGGTGGTGCATGCGATTGGCCATGCCCACCGAGCGCAGCGCCCGTTCGGCGCGCTTTCTGCGCTCGGCGCCGCGCAGGCCGGCGTAGGCGAGCGGCAGCTCGACGTTGACGAGCGCGCTCGTGCGCGCGACCAGGTTGAAGCTCTGGAAGACGAAGCCGATCTTGCGGTTGCGCAGATCGGAGAGGTCGTCCTCGTCCATCCGGCTGACGTCCACGCCGTCGATCTCATAGCGCCCGCGCGTGGGTACGTCCAGGCAGCCGAGGATGTTCATCAACGTGCTCTTGCCGCTGCCTGAGCTGCCCATGATCGCCACCATGTCGCCGGTGTCGATGCGCAGCGAGACGTCGCGCAGGGCGCGCACATGGATCTGGCCGAGGTCGAAGACCTTGGAGACCCCGTGCACCGCGATCACCGGATGGGGGGGACGACTCTGATCGCGACCGTGCGCGTCCTCCCCGGATCTCGGGCGCGCCACCAGCGGCCGCTCGCGCGCGACGCGCGGTGGGGCTTGTGCGCGCGAGCGCTTGCGCCAGCGCATCAGCCGCCGCCTCGGAAGAAGGCGGCGCCACCGCCGCCCCCGGCGCCGCCGAGACCGCCGCCGAGCGCCGCTCCACCGCCGGCGAGGCGGCTGAGCCTGGAGGTCAGGCTCGCGCCGCTCGAGCTGGTGCTGCTCGCCGCTGGCAGGACGACCGTTTCCCCGGCCTTCAGGCCGCTGAGGACGATCGTCGAGCTGTTGCCGGCGAGACCGGTCACGACACGCTGGCGCACCTGCTTGCCGGCGCGCTCGACGGTGACGGTGTCGGCGGTGATCGCGCTGGTCGGCACGTTGATCCCTTCGGCCTGCTTTACGACGACTTCGGCTGTCGCGCTCATCCCCAGCTTCAGGCCGGAGGTCAGCTGGTCCAGCTGGAAGGTCACGTCGTAGCTGACCGCGCCGCTGCTGCTCGTGGAGAGCAGCGCCACTTCGCTCACGTGAGCTGCGAGTTTGGCGCCGCTGAGCGCTTCGACGGTCACCGTCGCGATCTGACCGGCCTTGACGTTGCCGATTTCCGATTCGCTGAGGGGCACCACCAGCTGCATCGAGCTGAGGTCGCTGAGGACTGCGAAGGCCGAGCTGGAGGAGCTCGCGGAGCTGGAGGAGCTGGACGCGCTCGACGCGCCGGTGGCGGAGCGGCCGGTCGCGCCTGCGCCGGCGGCTCCGGATCCGCTCGATCCCGTGCCGCCGGAGGAGCTCGCGGCGCTCGAGGCCCGGGTCGTGCCGCTGCCCGAGACGACTTCTCCGACCTGGCCCGAGAGCGAGACGATCGTGCCGCTCTCGGGCGCGTAGAGGTTGGTGTCCTGCACCGCCTGTTCGTCGCTGTGCACGGTCAGCGTGTCGCTCTTGACGGCCGCTCGCGCGGAGGCGAGGTTCGCTTCACGCGTGGCCGTGCTGATTTTTTCCTTTTCCTTGGTTTTTTCCTTGGTGGCTTCGGTTTCTCCCGTGGTGCGCTTCGCTTTGGTGCTTTCCGTCGTCGTCGACCTTTCTTCGGAAGCGGCCAGCGTGGTGGTGCTCCTGCTCGGCGATTTGCTCGCCGGCGTGGTGGTGGCGGGCGTGGTCGTGGTCGTGGTCGTCGTCGCGGCAGGGGCCGTGGTCGTGGGCGTCGTCGTGGTGGCCGACGGGCCGCCCGGGTACGCGCTGGTCGACGCGCTCGCCGCGGTGGCGGTGTGCGAGACGGTTGCGTCGCGCACCGAGGCGGCTGACGCGGCTGACGCGCCGCCGCTCGCGCCGCCCGATCCGGTCGCGCCTTCGCCGTCGGTTTCTTCCTCCTTGGCGAGGTTGGCTTCGGCCGACTGCAGCGTCGCCTTCGCCTGTTCGAGGGTCACTTCGGCGCTCTGCGGGTCGAGCGTTGCCAGCAGCTGGCCCTGCGCGACCTGCTCACCCTGGGTCACGTAGATGTGCGTGACCGTCCCGCCCGTCTTGAAGCCGAGGTTGAGCTGGCTCAGCGCCTGCAGGTTGCCGCTGCCCGACACGGTCGACTGCACGACCCCCTGGGCGACGGTGGCGGTACGCGTCACCGTCGCCTGGCTGCTGGACGCCGGCCCGACGAGCAGGACGGCGGCCACGATCGCGCCGGCACACAGAGCTCCCAGCGCGTAGACGACCCAGGATGCTCCGGTGCGCGAGGTCATTGCGTTGCTCTCAATGCTGGTTGGGGCCTGTAAGAGAGTGCGAAGAAAGGCTGCAAGCAGGCCTAAATTCACCTAAAGCACGGCGACGTCCTGCTTTATCTTCGAGATGGCCCCAAGGTCGCCGCGGCGGTCTGCGATCATCCGCGCAGATGTCCACCTATGGCGGGATCGACCTTGGTGGGACCAAGATCCAGGCGGCGATCCTCGACGAGGAGAACAACGTTCTCGGATCGGCCCGCCGCCCGACGCCCGTCACGGGCGGCCCGGCAGACGTCGCCGCGGAGATGGAGACTGCGCTGCGCGACGCCGCGAAGGCCGCTGAGGTGGAGCTGGTGGATGGCAAGCCGTTCCTCGCGGGGGTCGGCGTCGGCTCTCCGGGCACGATCGAGGCCGGCAGCGTGACCAGCGCGCGCAACCTGCCCGGCTGGGAAGGCACGTTCCCGCTGGCGGCGACGCTCGAAAGCGCGCTCGGCTGTCGCGTGGAGGTCGGCAACGACGTGCAGGTTGCGACCGACGCCGAGTTCAAACTGGGTGCCGGCCGCCTGTACAGCTCGCTGCTGGGAGTCTTCTGGGGGACCGGCGTCGGCGGTGGGATCATCCTCGACGGAAGGCCGTGGACCGGGCGCGGGGGCGCGGGCGAGATCGGGCACGTGGTGGTGGAGATCGACGGGGCGCGCTGCACGTGCGGGCGGCTGGGCTGCATGGAGGCATACGCGGGCCGCGCCGCGATGGAAGCGCACGTGCGCCAGCTCACCGAGGAGAAGGGCCGCAAGACCGACCTGTTCAAGCTGATGAAGGAGCAGAACCGCACGCGCCTGACCAGCGGCGTGTGGGCGCGCGCGCTTGCGCACGAGGACAAGCTGGCGATCCAGACGCTCGACCGCGCCGTGCGCGCGCTCGGCGCGGGGATCGCCTCGGTGATCAACGTGCTCGACGTGGAGGGCGTGATCATCGGCGGCGGGCTGGGGATCAGGCTCGGCCACCCGTATGCCAAGCGAATCGCCGAGGAGATGCAGCCGCATCTGTTCCACGACTCGCACCCTCCGCACGTGCACGTCGCGGCGCTGGGCGACCTCGGCGGGGCGATCGGGGCGTCGCTTCTCCTCCGCGGGGAGGCGTAACGTTATGGAGGACTTGCCACAAGCCGTAGTGCATCTCTCATCGGTGTTGCGCAGCCCGCTGTTGGACCGGGCGGGCGAGCGGCTGGGTCGCGTGGAGGATCTGATCGTGCGCCTGGCCGACGGCGGCTATCCACCGGTGACCGGTCTGAAGGCGCGGATCGGCGGGCGCGAGCTGTTCGTGCCGGTCGACAGGATCGCCTCGCTGGACCCCGGCGCCGTGCGCCTGTCGGGAGAGAAGCTCAGCCTCGGGCGTTTCGAGCGCCGCGCCGGCGAGGTGCTGCTCGGCGGCGACGTGCTCGGGCGCAAGCTCGTCGACGTCGAGGCCGATCCGCCGCGGCTCGTGACGGCGCACGAGATCGAGCTCGCGCGCATCGAGGGCTGGTGGCGGGTCGTCGGCGTCGATCACAGCGCGCGCGCGCAGCTGCGCCGCGCGCTCCCACGCCGCCTGCGGGGCATCGTGGGGGACCGCCCGTTTCTCGACTGGTCGGACATGGAGCCGTTCGTGGGCCACGTGCCGAGCTCGCGCCTGCGCTTCTCCCACCGCAAGCTCGCCAACCTGCATCCCGCCGAGATCGCCGACCTCGTGGAGGCCGCCTCGCACGACGAGGGCGAGGAGATCATCGAGGCGGTGGCACAGGACCGCGAGCTCGAGGCGGACGTGTTCGAGGAGCTCGACGAGCACCACCAGCTGGAGTTCATCCGCGAGCGCCCCGATACCCAGGCGGCGGCGGTGGTCGCGCGCATGGCCGCCGACGACGCCGCCGACCTGATCGTCGAGATCGACCAGGAGCGCCGAGGACGGATACTCGCCCTGCTGCCGCCGGCGCAGCGACGCCAGATCGAAGCCCTGCTCGGCTACAACCCGTCCACGGCGGGGGGGCTGATGAGCCCGGACTTCATCAGCCTCGATCCGGCGGACACGGTGGCGCAGGCGCTCGCGAAGGTGCGCGGGAGCAGGCTGGCCGCAGGCACGCTCACGACCGTCTTCCTGCTCGACGGCGAGGGCGGGCTGCAGGGCTCGGTGTTCGTGGTGACGCTGCTGCGCGCGGATGCGCAACAGGCGCTGGAGGAGATCGCCGAGCACGAGCCAGTCTCGGTGCCGACCGACGCCGATCTGCCGGAGGTCGCGCGCCTGATGACCGACTACAACCTGGTCATGCTCCCGGTGCTCGACGAGGACGAGCGGATGGTCGGCGTGATCACCGTCGACGACGTGCTCGAGCTGACGCTGCCGAGCGGCTGGCGCCGGCGCTTCGGTCTCGTTCGCGACTGATCGCGCCTGGCCACCCGTTGCTAGGCTGGCTGTTGACGGCCCTGCACACGGCGCATAGAGAGGAGGCCGGCATGGATCGAGAACAGCCACGAAGTACCCAGCCGGCCGCGCGCCCGTCGGGCCCGTCCCTCATGGCCTGACCGCTGCCCGGGACTCCGTCCACGCGGGCGTGCGCCAAGGGTGCGCCCCTGCGCGCGCCGACACGCGACCCGTTGTCCCGCGAGCACGGAAAGGAGGTAACCCGAGATGGCCAAGGACCTGACGACGCCCGAGCTGGTCGGGGAGTCGATCGCGCCCGCGCTCGCCGAGCGCCAGGGCACCGGCGTGCCGCCCGTCCTCGACGAGGCCCACATCGGCGACATTCGCGGCGCGCTGGGGACGATCCGCATGCACGACAGCGGCGAGCGTCACGGCTGGCGCTCGCGCGCGATGGCGCTGCTGGCGATCATGGGCCCGGGCCTGATCGTGATGGTCGGCGACAACGACGCCGGCGGGGTCGCCACGTACGCACAGGCGGGGCAGAACTACGGGACGAGCCTGCTGTGGGTGCTGCTGCTGCTGATCCCGGTTCTGATCGTCAACCAGGAGATGGTCATCCGCCTGGGCGCGGTCACGGGCGTCGGGCACGCGCGGCTGATCTTCGAGCGCTTTGGCAGGTTCTGGGGCGCGTTCTCGGTCGGCGATCTGTTCCTGCTGAACTTCCTGACGATCGTCACGGAGTTCATCGGCGTGAGCCTCGCGCTCGGCTACTTTGGCGTCAGCAAGTACCTCGCGGTGCCGATCGCGGCGGCGGTGCTCGTGGCGATCACCTCGACGGGCAGCTTCCGCAGCTGGGAGCGCTTCATGTACGTGTTCGTCGTCGCGAACTTCCTGGTGATCCCGCTGCTCATCCTCGCGCACCCGGGCGCCGGCGACATCGTCCACGACACCTTCGTGCCGTCGATCCGCGGCGGCGCCAGCTCGACGGCCGTGCTGCTGATCATCGCGATCGTCGGCACGACGGTGGCGCCGTGGCAGCTGTTCTTCCAGCAGTCGAACATCATCGACAAGCGCATTACGCCGCGGTGGATCAACTACGAGCGCGCGGACACCGTGATCGGCGCGTTCGTGGTCGTGATCGGCGCCGGCGCGCTGATCGCGGTGGCGGCGTTCGCCTTCGGCGGGAGCTCGGACTTCGGCCATTTCTCCGATGCGGGGGCGGTGGCCAGCGAGCTGGCGGCGCGCCTGGGGTCGAGCGCCGGCACGTTCTTCGCGATCGTTCTGCTCAACGCGTCGCTGATCGGTGCGGCGGCGGTGACGCTCGCCACCTCATACGCGTTCGGCGACGTGTTCGGCGCCAAGCACTCGCTCAACCGCGGGCCGCTCGACGCGAAGCTGTTCTACGCGAGCTTCACGGCGATGGTGACGGCGGCCGCGGGGGTCGTGCTGATCCCGGGCGCGCCGCTGGGCCTGATCACGACCTCGGTGCAGGCGCTCGCGGGGGTGCTGCTGCCGAGCGCGACCGTGTTCCTGCTGCTGCTGTGCAACGACCGCGAGGTGCTCGGCCCGTGGTGCAACGCGCCGTGGCTGAACGCGGTCGCGAGCGTGATCGTCGGCGTGCTCGTGGAGCTGTCGCTGATCCTGATGGCGAGCACGCTGTTCCCGGGCGTGAACGTGACGCAGCTGTTCCTGTATCTGTCGCTCGCATTCGTCGCGATCCTCGCCGCAATGGCGGGGTTCGCCCTGCGCAACCGCCCGGGGGCGGTGGTCGAGGTCGCCAAGGTCTCCAAGGAGCGGCGCAGCATGTGGACGATGCCGCCGCTGGCGCTGCTTGAGCGCCCGGTGTGGTCGCCCGGGCGCAGGGCAGGCATGCTGCTCCTGCGCGGCTACCTCGTGGTGGCCGTGCTGCTGCTGATCGTAAAGACGGTCCAGCTCGGGCATTGAGCGCCGCTTGCGCGGTGACGTTGCGCGTGTGCGCGCCTGCGCGCGGCCCATGCTGGCGATCTATGTTGAACGGCGATGTTGCCGTTCTGGATATCGATCGCCGTGCTCTCGCTCTCCCAGGGCGTGCTGGTGGCAGCGCCCGGCGCGCTTGCGTGGACGCTGCCCGCGCACCTGCGTGGCCGGCGCTGGGCGGTGATCCCGCCGCTGTCGGTGATCGCCTTCGTGTTCGGCGCGCGCGCGGCCGAACACGCAAGCGCACAGGCGCTGACGTATCTCGCGCTCGTCGCGGTGCCCATTCTCGCGGCGCTCGCGCTCGCCCTGTTCCTGTGGAACAGCCGCCCGCGCGGGCGCTTGTGCCTGCGGCCGGCGCTGCTGGTGCTGCCGCTGTTCGCGCTGGCCTGGGCCGACCGCAACGGCCTGGCGGGCGAGGCGGCGGCGCTGGTTCTCTCCGCGCTCAGCTGTGCGGCGCTCGGGGTGCTGCTGGCGATCGTGACGCCGCCGCGCTGGCTTGCCGCGGGGATCGTGGCGATGGCGCTCGCCGACACGGCGCTCGTGATCTCCGATCTGCTGCAGCGGCCCAACAACGCGCTCAACGCGGCGCATCCGGCGGCGGGCCTGCCGCAGCTTCAGAGCGCGGTGTTCGGCTCGGCGGTGATGGGCTACGGCGATCTGTTCATCGCGGGCGTGCTCGGGGGTCTGCTCGCGGCGACGGTCGGCCGCTCGCTGCAGCTGCGCGCCGCGGTGATCACCGGGATTCTCGGGCTCGGCTTCGATCTGCTGTTCTTCTTCGTCGATGAGCTGCCGGCGACGGTACCCGTGGCGCTGGCGCTGATCGTGATCGTGCTCAGCCGCCGCGGGCGATCCGCTCCCGGGTCGGGAGCTGCGCCACATCGCCGGAACGCGGCACCGGGGGCTCCTCGACCCCGAGCTCCGGCCGCGCGGTGATCGCTCGCGCCGTGATCTCCACGGCATCAGGGGCCTGCACCTTGCGTTCGGAGGCCGCGCCCGCCTGCTCGATCTTGCGCACCTGCGGGATCACCCGGTGCTCGAAGGAGCCGATCGCCTCGTTGTAGGCGCCGACGGCCGAGTCGAGCTGGCGCCCGACCTTCGCGAACGGTTCGACGAAGCGGCCGAGGCGGCTGTGCAGCTCGCGCGCGGACTCGGCGATCTCGCGCGCGGACTCGGCGATCAGCTCCTGGCGCCAGCCGTAGTGGACCGCCCACAACAGGCCTATCAGCGTCGTGGGCGTGGCCATCAGGACCTGCTGCTGCACGCCATACTCGATCAGCGCCGGGTCCTGTGCGAGGGCGGCCTGGTAGATGCCGTCGGAGGGCACGAACATGACGACGAACTCCGGCGTGGAGTCGAACTGGCGCTGGTAGCCCTTGGAGGCGAGCTTGGCGATGTGCTCGCGCGTCTGGCGCGCGTGGCGCGCCGTGTGCAGCTCGCGTTCGTCTTCATCGGCGGCCTCCAGCGCGGACAGGTACGCGTCGAGCGGGACCTTGGAGTCGACGACGACCAGCTTGCCGCCGGGCAGGCGCACGAGCATGTCCGGGCGCAGCGTGCCCTCGCCGGTCTGGATCGTGCTCTGCTCGATGAAGTCGCAGTGCGAGACCATTCCCGCCATCTCGACCACGTTGCGAAGCTGGATCTCACCCCACGAGCCACGCGTGGCGGGGCGCTTGAGCGCCGAGACGAGGTTGCCGGTCTCCTGGCGCAGCGTGCCGACCCCGTCGCCGAGGTGGCGGATCATCTGCGCCAGCTCGCCCTGCGCCTGGCGGCGCTCGCGCTCGAGCCGGCCGATCTCGCTCTCCATCCTGCCGAGCTTCTCCTGCACCGGCGCGATCACGCCCTTGATCTCCTCGGCGCGTCTGGCCATCTCACCCGTCGCGCGCTCCTCCTCCGCGCGGCGCGCCTCGGCGACCCGCTGCGCCAGCGACTCCCCGGTCTGCGCGAGCACGTCGACGGAGATGGCCTTCAGCTCGTCGTGCATGCGCGCGCGGTTCGGGCGCACGAGCAGGACGGCGCAGGCCGCTCCGAGCAGCACTCCGACGATGAGCAGCACGATGTCCATGTTTCGTCCTTCCGACGGCGATTCGAGATCGAACGAACAAGGATGACGCTGGCGGCGGACGGGATCGGGCGCGGCACGAGGGGCTTGATCTTTACGCGCCCCTTACACATCCGGCTTGACACAACTGACCCCTCGGACTATGCTCATGGCAACCTCCCTGAGCTGTAGCTTGGGGAGGTCTGCATTGAGGGATCGGATTCTATATAGAGGGGCTGTGCCTGCGGGCCAGGCCCGCACGTACATATTGGAGGATGTGAGATGTCAGCCACGAATGGCTCGACTGTTTCGTTCCGACGACTGGTCGGATGCTGCATGGCGCTTGCACTGCTGGTTTCGGCGATGCTGGCGACGACCGCAACGAGCGCCTTTGCGAAAACAGAACTCAAACCGACGGCCTATGTGGCGATCGGCGACTCGCTCGCGTTCGGCTACAAAGAGGCGACTTTCTACGCCAACCAGGCCGTAAACAAATCGGCGTGTGAAAAATTCGAACAGTCCGCATGTGAGCCCGCGTCGTCCTTCGAACCGGGCTATGTCGGCGACTTCGCCAAAAAACTCGCGAGTGTGGAAAAGAAAGCGGGCAACGCGCTCGCGACCATCAACCTGGGCTGCCCCGGGGAGACGAGCGGTGGCGTGATCGGCAACGGTGAACTGGGCACGGGCCTGGAAGAGCTGCGCGCGTACAAATCAGAAGGCGCGCTGCACGTGTCGGCGCCCTGTGGCTACCAGAACGTCGACGGCTTCCCGCTGAAGACCGAACTGGGCGGCGCATCCGAGCTCGAATACGCCGTTGGCCTGCTGGAGCACGGTGTGAACATCAAGGCTGTGACGATCAACATCGGCTCCAACGACGAGCTTGCGAGCGTGGCCGAGTGTGAGACCCCGGCGTACGATGCCGAACAGGGCTTCAAAAGCTTCGTCGAATGCCTTGAGACGGAAGCCAGCGAAGCGGGTCACCAGTACCCCGGCGGTCTGTTCACCCACATCCTCACCAACATCGGCGTCGACATCGGCGTGCTGCGCGAATACGGGTATGCAGGGCCGGTCGTCGTGCTCGGCTTCTACAACCCGCAGGCGCTCGTGCTTGCCGGCAGCGACGAACTTCAGGAGGCGCTCAACGCGCACCTTGAAGGAGCGGTTGCTGGGGACGCGTACGGCCCGGGTGTGACCGTCGCCAACCCGTTCGACAAGTTCAACTACACGCCGGGCAAATCGGCGAAAGATCAGCAGGCGCACCTCGAAAAGTTCACCGAATACTTCAACCCGACGGACAAAAAAATCAACCTAGAAAAAACGGTCGGCCACCCAGTGACCGAAGCGGAAGCCGCGCTCGACCCCGAAGGTGACATCCACCCGACGGCAGCCGGCTACAAGGCGATGGCCAGCCTCGTCTGGAAAGCCATTGGCGAGTAGTCCTCAGGACTAGGAGCTGTTTGCAAGGGGGCGCCCGGCCAAGTCGGCCGGGCGCCCCCTTTGCTTCTCATACTGCCGAGCCGCAGCTTCGAGGATGCCCAGCATCGCGGGCGCCGCAGCCACCATGCGGGCGCCCTCCGGCGCGGCGGCGATCACCTGGCGCAGCGGCGGCGCGGGCGAGAGGGCGCGGATGGTGACGTCCTCGCGAACCACGGACAGGGCGAGCTCGGGGATCAACGCGACACCGACGCCCGCGGCCACGAGGCCCTGCACGGTCTGGTAGTCGTCGCTCTCGAACGCCACGTTGGGCTCGAAGCCGGCCGCATGGCAGCTGCGAACGACGTGGCGCGCGCAGGGGCTGGAGCTGGAGGTCTGCACCCAGGCTTCGCCGGCAAGGTCCGCCAGGCGCAGTCGCTCCTTGCCCGCGAGCGGGTGCTCGCGCGGCAGCGCCAGGTACATGGGGTCCTCGAGCAGGTTCGTGCGCGTGATGTCGTGCGCCGGCAGGCTCTCGCCGGCGAACTCGAACAGCAGCGCGAGGTCGAGCTCGCCGGCGCGCAGGCGCGCGACGATCGCCTCCGGCTCGCCCTCGGCGAGCGTCAGCTCGACCTGCGGGTAGGAGGAGCGGAACTCGGCGATCGCCAGGGGCATCAGCGTCGCCCCGGCGGTCGGGAAGGAGGCGACGCGCAGGCGTCCGCCACGCAGCCCGGCGATCGCCGACAGCGACGCCTCGGCGGCGTCCAGGCGCGCGAGGATGCCCTCGGCGTGCCCCACCAGCGTCTGGCCGGCTGCGGTCAGGCTGACGCCGCGTGGATGGCGCTCCAGCAGCGCCGTGCCGGCTTCGGCCTCGAGCGCGGCGATCTGCTGGGAGACCGCGGACTGCGTGTAGGAGAGCGCGGTCGCGGCGGCGGAGAACGAGCCGCGGTAGGCGACCTCCTTCAGCACCTTCAAGCGGACGACGTTTAGCATAAGTACAGCTTATAAGGCTGATCAACAGAATCACTGGTGCTGATGGCAGGAGCGTGCCAACATGGACCGAAATCGAACATCGCGAATCCACCTGCCGGCCGTCGGGCCGACCCACACGAAGGAGAGAGTCGAATGTCCACCAAGATCATCGTTTCCTATGACGGCACCGCCAACGAGGAGGACGCCATCACCCTCGGGCGCCTGCTCGGCCGCGCCGGCGCCGAGGTGTCGCTTGCATACGTCCGCCACAACCCCGAGACCGACAGCGTGCGCGAGGAGATCGCGCAGGCCGAGGCCCAGAGCGTGCTCGACCAGGGCGTCGAGCTGCTCGGCACGCCCGGCGCCCAGCGCCACGTCGTCACCGACCGCTCGACGCCGCAGGGGCTCGCCTCGCTGGCCGAGCGCGAGGGAGCCGACGTGATCGTGTTCTGCTCGGACTCGCACACCGCCAAGGGGCACGTGGCGGTCGGCAACTCCGCCGAGCGTCTGCTCGAGGGCGGGCGCACCGCGATCGCGATCGCGCCGGTGGACCTCGCCGAGCGGGTCGAGAGCGCGGGGATCCAGCGGATCGTCGCGGTCGGCGACGGCGACGGCGGCGCGCGCCAGACCGCCGAGGCGCTCGCCCGGGCGCTCGGGGCCAGCGTCGAGCCGGTCGCCAACGACCAGGCCGACCTGCTCGTGATCGACTCGCGGGCCAACGCCCCGCAGGGCCAGGTTTCGCTGAGCTCCTCCGCGTCGCACCTGATCGAGACGGCCACCTGCCCGGTGCTCGTCGTGCCTCGCGGCGTGACGCTCGCGTTCAGCGGCGCCGCCCAGGCTCCGGCGGTCGCCTGACCGCACGCCCCCTCGCGCGCGTACGCGGCCTCGGATCTACCGAACGGTCTTGCCGCGGGCGCGCGCGAGCGCGTAGCGCGCGAGCGCTTGCAGGAAATCGAGCGAGCCGCCCACGAGGTGGCCCGCCGGGCCCGTCCACAGCCATGCCTCGTAGCGGCGCCGGCGCGTCGGGCTTGGCGGTGGCCGCATCGGGCGGCACGGTATCGTGGCGGAGGTGCCAGTCGCCCTCAAGACAACCGTCACCGAGCTCGGGGACTCGCGCGTGCGCCTTCAGGTACAGGTCCCTCCGGGCGAGGTCGAGGGTCGCCTCGAGCGCAAGGCCCAGCAGCTCGGGCGTGACCTGAAGCTCCCGGGCTTTCGCCGGGGCAAGGTGCCTGCGCCGCTGGTGATCCAGCGAATCGGGCGCGAGGTGGTGCTTGAGGAGGCCGTGCGCGACACGCTCTCCAGCTGGTACTCGGATGCGATCGAGAGCGCCGGGATCGTGCCGGTGGGCGACCCGAAGCTGGATCTCGGCGAGCTGCCCTCGCACGGCCAGGCGCTGGAGTTCTCGATCGAGATCGGAGTGCTCCCGAAGGCAGAGCTCGGCGACTACAGGGGCGTGGAGGTCGGCCGCCGCGAGCCGGAGGCCGCGGACGAGCAGATCCAGCAGGAGATCGACGCCATGCGCGAGCGCCTGGCGCGGCTGGAGACCGCCGAGCGCCCCGCGGCCGCGGGCGACTTCGTGGTCGTCGACTACGTCGGCTCGCTCGCGACCGACGCCGCCGACGGTGAGCAGACGTGGGAGCCGTTCGCCGGCGGCGAGGGCCGCGACCAGCTCGTCGAGCTCGGCGCCGGCAATCTCATTCCGGGCTTCGAGGAGGGCCTGCTGGGCGCCGTCGCAGGGGAGACCCGGACCGTCCCGCTCACGTTCCCGGCCGACTACGGCAACCAGGAGCTGGCCGGGCGCGAGACGTCGTTTGAGATCACCGTCAAGGAGGTCAAGCGCAAGGAGCTCCCGGAGGTGAACGAGGACTTCGCGCTCGACGCCGGCTTTGACGATCTGGAGGAGCTGCGCGAGGACATCCGCAAACGCCTGCTGGAGGTCGACGAGCAGCGGATCCAGGCAGAGTTCCGTCAGGCGGCGCTCGACGCGGCGGTGGCAGGCGCGAAAGTGGCGGTCACGCCCGAGCTCGTCAAGGCGCGGGCACGGGAGATGTGGGAGCGGATGCTGCACTCGCTCTCCCACCGCGGGATCTCGCGCGAGGCATACCTGCAGATCTCCGGGCGCGAGGAGGCGGACATCCTCACCGAGATGGAGCCGGAAGCCGAGCTCGCGCTGCGCCGCGAGGCCGTGATCACGGCGGTCGTGGCCGCCGAGGGCATCGAGCCATCCGAGGAGGACCTGCTGGCGGCGCTCGCCCCGATCGCCGAGCGGGAAGCGATCGAGCCGCAGAAGCTGTTGGAGGAACTGAGCCGCGGCGGACGTCTGGACGAGGTGCGCGAGGATCTCGCCGCGCGCGAGGCGATCGATCTGATCGCCGCCGCCGCGAAGCCGATACCGCTTGCGCAGGCCCAGGCGCGAGAGCAGCTGTGGACGCCCGCGAAGGCCGCCGAGGAGGCGAGCGTCGCGGCGGGTGCGCCGGCGTCCGCGCCGGCGCGACTGTGGACTCCCACCGACCGAGGGCCGGCCGGCTAGCCTAGTAGAGGAATCTGGCCGGCGAGGCGAAACAAAGGCGAGGACTATGCGCCGGAAGCGAGGACAATGAGCCCCCTAGTACCGATGGTCGTCGAGCAGACCTCGCGCGGCGAGCGTGCGTTCGACATCTACAGCCGGCTGCTCAACGAGCGGATCATCTTCCTCGGCACGCCCGTCGACGATCAGATCGCGAACCTGATCGTCGCGCAGCTGCTGCACCTCGAGTCCGAGGATCCCGAAAAGGACGTCTCGCTCTACATCAACTCTCCGGGCGGCTCGGTGTACGCGGGGCTCGCGATCTACGACACGATGCAGTTCATCAAGCCCGACGTGCAGACGATCTGCGTCGGCATCGCGATGTCGATGGGCGCGCTGCTGCTCGCCGGCGGCGCGGCGGGCAAGCGCATGGCGCTGCCCAACGCCAAGATCCTGATCCACCAGGTCTCCTCGAGCTTCCAGGGCCAGGCGACGGACATCGAGATCCACGCCAAGGAGATCATCGACGTGCGCCGGCGCCTGGATGAGATCATCGCCAAGCACACCGGCAAAGACCTCGAGCAGGTGCGCAACGACACCGAGCGCGACTACTTCATGAGCTCGGAGGAGGCCAAGGAGTATGGCATCATCGATCGGGTGATCTCGGAGCACTAGCTTCGGGTCAGCGTGGACGGCGCCTGACTCAGGGAGACCAAGGGATATGGCCAGACCCACAGATTCCAACGAGCAGCTGCTGTGCAGCTTCTGCGGCAAGTCCCAGCGGCAGGTCAAGAAGCTAATCGCCGGCCCCGGCGTGTACATCTGCGACGAGTGCATCGATCTCTGCAACGAGATCATCGACGAGGAGCTCTCGGCACCGCCGGCGTTTGACATCGAGAACCTGCCCAAGCCGCGCGAGATCTACGAGGTGCTCGACGAGTACGTCGTCGGGCAGGACCCCTCCAAGCGCACGCTGTCGGTCGCCGTCTACAACCACTACAAGCGCGTGCAGATGATGATGTCCGGCGACTCGGACATCGAGCTGCAGAAGTCGAACATCCTGCTGCTCGGGCCCACCGGCTGCGGCAAGACGCTGCTCGCGCAGACGCTCGCACGGATCCTCAACGTGCCGTTCGCGATCGCCGACGCGACCGCGCTGACGGAGGCCGGCTACGTCGGCGAGGACGTCGAGAACATCCTGCTGAAGCTGATCCAGGCCGCCGACTACGACGTCAAGAAGGCGGAAACGGGGATCATCTACATCGACGAGGTCGACAAGATCGCGCGCAAGGCCGACAACCCGTCGATCACGCGCGACGTCTCCGGCGAGGGCGTGCAGCAGGCGCTCCTGAAGATCCTCGAGGGCACGCAGGCCTCGGTGCCGCCCCAGGGCGGGCGCAAGCACCCTCACCAGGAGTTCCTGACGATCGACACCACCAACGTGCTGTTCGTCTGCGGTGGCGCCTTCGCCAACCTCGACAAGGTGATCGAGCGGCGGATCGGCCACAAAGGCGTCGGCTTCGCCGCTGCGATCGAGGCCAAGGCCGAGCGCGACACCGGCGAAGTGTTCGAGCAGTGCCTGCCCGAGGACCTGATCGAGTATGGGCTGATCCCCGAGTTCATCGGCCGCCTGCCGGTGATGTCCGCGGTGCACCAGCTCACGCGCGAGGACCTCGTCTCGATCCTCGTCGAGCCGCGCAACGCGCTCGTCAAGCAGTTCCAGCGCTTCTTCGCCTTCGACGGAATCGAGCTCGTGTTCTCCGAGGACTCGCTCGTCGCGGTCGCCGAGAAGGGCCTGGAACGCGAAACCGGCGCGCGCGGGCTGCGCTCGATCATCGAGGAAATCCTCCTGGAGGTGCAGTTCGAGCTGCCCTCGCGCCGCGACGTCAAGAAGTGCGTCGTCACCAAGGAGACCGTCGAGAAGGGTCTCACGCCGACGCTGGTCACCGAAGCCGCGCCCGAGGAGGCCGAGGACGCCTCGCTGCGCGAGGAGTCGGCCTAGCCGCCGACCCGCCCTCGGCGTTCGACCGCTACCATCGCGTTGTGCCCAGGCGCGCAGCCGCCCCCAAGTCCAAGCTCGACCACCTGCGAGCGCTGCCGTGGCTCGCGATCGCGCAGGCCGGTCTCGTGATCGGCCGGCACTGGAGCGCCCTGTCGGCCAAGGATCGAGCGCGTCTCGCGCGCCTCGTGCGCGAATCCGGGGGCAGCACCGGCAACCTCAGCGTGAAACAGCGCGTGGAGCTGCGCGGATTGGTGGGCAAGCTCGACCTGAAGGGCCTCGGCCGCGAACTGCTCCCGCTCGCGCGACCCGGACGGGGCCGTCGCAAGCGCCGTCGCGCTCACGCGTGAACTGGACGGAGGCGCAGGCCGAGCGCAAGCTGCGCTCGCTCGAGCTGTTCGGGATGCGCTTCGGCCTGGACCGGATGCGCCGGATGATGACCGCGCTCGGCTCGCCGGAGCGGCGCTTCGACGCGGTCCACGTCCTCGGCACGAACGGCAAGTCCTCGACGACGCGCATGACGGCGGCGATCCTCGAAGGCCACGGTCTGCACGTCGCCACCTACCTCTCCCCGCACCTGGTCTCCTACCGCGAGCGCGTCCTCATCGACGGGCGCGAACTGGACACGGAGTCCTTCGCCGCGGCGATCGCTCGCGCCTCGTGGGCGGCCGAACGCGTCAACCGCACGCTCGCCGAGGACGATCACGTCACGCAGTTCGAACTGCTGACCGCGGCCGCGCTGTGGGAGATGGCTCGTCAGCAGGTCGACGTGGCCGTCGTCGAGGCGGGTCTGGGCGGGCGCTACGACGCGACCAGCGTGGTCGAGTCGCGCGTCACCGTGCTGACCAACGTCGGGCTCGAGCACACCCGCTGGCTGGGGCCGACGGTCAGGGACATCGCCGAGGAGAAGCTCGCGGTCGTGCGACCGAACACGGCGCTCGTGCTCGGGGAGGATCTTGCCGCGGCGGCACTGGCCGTCGCCGAGCGGGTGGCCGGCGAACGCGACGCGCGGATCGTGCGTCCCGAGAGCGCCGCTTCGTCCGCCACCGAGCTGCGCGCCCGCGGCGGCTTCCAGCGGCGCAACTTCGCGCTCGCGCGCGCCGCCGCCGCGGCCTACCTGCAGGCCCTCGGCATCCCGCTGCGCGAGGACGCGGTGGCGCGGGCGGCCGCCGCGACCGACGTCCGCGGACGCCTGCAGCTGCTCGAGGATGACCCGCCGACCGTGCTCGACGGCGCGCACAATCCCGACGCGGTCGCTGCGCTCGTCGAGTCGCTGCCCGAAGTATTCGATGCCCGCCCACCCAAGCCGCTGGCACTGGTGCTCGGCGTGCTCGAGGACAAGGACGCCGCCGGCATGCTCGCCGCGTTGATGCCGCTCGTCGAGCGCGCGTGGTTCACAGCGCCGCCCAGCAGCCGTGCGCTGTCGCCGGCGGCGCTGCAGTCGCTTGCGCGCCAGCTCGGCTTCGATGCGACCGCGTGCGAGCCCAAGCCGGCGCGCGCGCTCGAGCAGGCACGACGCTGGGCCGCCGAGCGCGGTGGCGCCGTGCTGGCGACCGGATCGGTGTATCTCGTCGGCGATCTGCTCGGCCAGCTCGAGCGCTCCGAGGCCGTGACGCTGGGGGCGGCCGGCCGCGGGAGCTCCGCGAGATGAACGACGACGGCCCGTCGGTGCTCACGATGATCGGCGCCGTCGCGCTGATCGTCGCGCTCGTGATACTCGTATTTTTCGCTGCAGGCTATGGCTTCGGCCGTCTGTTTCTCTAAACTCAGCCGGCCGATGCTCCCTCTGGCATATTTCGGAATCGAAAGCAGCGGCTTGAACCTGGCCGTGGATCTGCTGATTCTGTTCGTCGTCGTCCTGTACTTCTCGCTGATCTACTGGACCTACGCCGACGCGCGCCGCAGGATCCTCGATCCGATGCTCGTCGCGTGCGCCACCGCGGCCTCGCTGTTCCCGTTCGTCGGCACGATCATCTACATGATCCTGCGCCCGCCCGAGTACCTGGAGGACGTGCGCGAGCGCGAGTTGGAGACCCAGGCGGCGGAGGCGCGCCTGAAGGAGTTCGACCAGGAGCTGTGCCCGCACTGCAGCTACCGGGTGGAGCGCGACTTCATACGCTGCCCGAGCTGCCTGCGCAAGCTCAAGGAGCGCTGCACGAGCTGCTCGCGTCCGCTGGACCAGGCATGGACGATCTGCCCCTATTGCGAGGCCGACGTCCCCGGCCTCTCTGCACCGCGCTCGCGTCGCCGTCGCAGCGCGCCGGCGATCGAGAGCGAGGTGACCGAGCTCAGCCCGCCGCCGTCCTCCTCTGAGGAGTCCGAGGCCGAGCCGGCGGAGGCGGCGCTGGCCTCCGAGCCGGCAGCGGCCAGGCCGCGCGGCTCCTCGCGCGCCAACCGTCCCGGCGGCCGCGCGCGGCCCAGCACCTGATCCGCACGCCCGCGACCCGGGCGGCACCCTTCCAGACCGACCAAAGGAACCCATGGACCGAACGCTGATCCTTGTAAAGCCCGACGCCTTCGCACGCGGCCTGAGCGGCGAGATCATCGCCCGCTTCGAGCGCAAGGGCCTGCGCATCGTCGCGCTGCGGCACATGACCGTCACGCGCGAGCTCGCACAGCGCCACTACGCCGAGCACGCGGAGCGGCCGTTCTTCGGCGAGCTCGTCGACTTCATCACCTCCGGCCCGATCCTAGCGATGGTGCTGGAGGGGCCCGAGGCGGTCAAAGCCGCACGACAGCTGATCGGCGCGACCAACCCGCTGGAGGCGGCGCCCGGCAGCATCCGCGGAGACTTCGCGATCGAGACCGGGACCAACATGGTGCACGGGTCCGATTCGCCGGAGTCGGCCGCGCGCGAGGCCGCCCTGTTCTTCGGGGACCTGTAGTCCCCGCCCGACGGTGGCAGCCGACCGCGCGCCGCTCCAGCTCGTCCTCGCCTCCGGCTCGCCGCAGCGCCGGATCCTGCTCGAGCGACTTGGCGTCCCGTTCACGGTCAGGGTCTCCGACGCGGAGGAGCTCGAGCGGGGGCCGGACCCCGCGCGCCTGGCGGTCGAGAACGCCCTGAAAAAGGCGCGCGCGGTGCGCCGCGGGGGCGCGGCGGAGGCGGTGCTCGGCTGCGACACGATCGTCGTGCTCGACGGCGTCATCTATGGCAAGCCGCCGGATGCGGCCGCCGCGCGCGAGACGCTCACGGCGCTCGGGGGGCGCACGCACGAGGTGCTCAGCGGCCTCGCGCTGCTGCTTCCCGACGAGGAGCGGACCGCGGTGGCACGTACGCGGGTCACCTTCCGCGAGCTCGAGCGCGAGCTGCTCGACTGGTACCTCGCCACCGAGGAGTGGCGCGGGCGCTCGGGCGGCTACGCGATCCAGGGCGCGGGCGCGAAGCTCGCGCTGGCGCTCGACGGCGAAGAGGAGAACGTGGTCGGCCTGCCGCTCGCGACGCTGCTGGAGATCTACCCCGAGCTGCACGCGTAGAACCCTGCAAATCCAATCTCAGATTTGCAGGGCGAGCAGGGGAGTCCGCTAGACTGCCCGTCGGGTGCGCCCCCGACGAGCGTCGGCCGCAGAGGCGCCGCGAAGCCGTGGCGCCGGACCGGATCTGAGCGTGCCCCCCTCTCTCTTTATATGGGCATCTTCAGCTATCTGACAGGGTTCGGCGGTCGCGACATGGCGGTCGACCTGGGTACGGCCAACACGCTCGTGTACGTGCGCGGACGGGGCATCGTCCTGTCCGAGCCGAGCGTTGTCGCGATCGACTCACGCAGCGGCGAAGTGCACGCGGTCGGCATCGAGGCCAAGCGCATGCTCGGGCGCACGCCGGGCACGATCCAGGCGATCCGCCCGCTCAAGGACGGCGTGATCGCGGACTTCGACGTGACTGAGCAGATGCTCAGGCACTTCATCCAGAAGGTCCATCAGAACCGCTGGGCGCACCCGCGCGTGGTCGTTTGCGTGCCGTCGGGGGTGACCGGCGTGGAGAAGCGCGCCGTCGAGGAGGCGTGCCTGTCTGCGGGCGCGCGCACCGCCTATCTGATCGAGGAGCCGATGGCGGCGGCGATCGGCGCCGGGCTGCCGGTCGGCGAGCCGACCGGCTCGATGGTCGTGGACATCGGCGGCGGCACCTCCGAGGTGGCTGTCATCTCGCTCGGGGGGATCGTCGTCTCGCAATCGATCCGCGTCGGGGGCGACGAGATGGACGAGGCGATCATCAACTACGCCAAGAAAGAGTACAAGCTGCTGATCGGCCAGCAGACGGCTGAGGAGCTGAAGCTGGAGATCGGCTCCGCGTGTCCGATGGCCGAGGAGCTGCAGGCCGAGATCCGCGGGCGCGACATGGTCGCCGGCCTGCCCAAGACCGTCGTGCTGACCAGCGAGGAGATCCGCCAGGCGCTGGAAGAGCCGCTGAACCAGATCATCGAAGCCGTCAAGGAGACGCTCGACCGCACCCCGCCGGAGCTGGCCTCGGACATCATGGATCGCGGCATCATGCTCGCCGGCGGCGGCTCGCTGCTGCAGGGCCTCGACGAGCGGCTGCGCGAGGAGACGCAGATGCCCGCGCACCTGGCGGAGTCGCCGCTGACGTGCGTGGCGGTCGGCTCGGGGCGCTCGCTGGAGGAGTTCGAGGCGATCCACCGCTCGAACCGGACCTCCCGCAACCGCCGCCGGCGCTAGCCGGGTGCGACGACACGCCTGTTGCCTGGGTACTCTGTCGATCTAACGCTTCGGAAGGTAGTCATCGGTGCCCGATAAGACGGTCCGGCGTCGACGAGCGCTCCTCGGGCTGCTCGTCGTGCTCTCCCTGCTGCTCCTGACGGCCTACTTCGGTGAGGCTCCAAGCGGTCGCCTGCACGCAGTGCAGCGCGACTTCCTGACGGTCGTCTCGCCGCTGCAGGACGGCGCGAACAAGGCGCTGAAGCCCGTGCGCGACCTGTTCGACTGGTTCGGCAACGCGGCGCACGCCAAAAGCCAGCTGGCCCAGTCGGTCAAGGAAACCGACAAGCTCCGCCGCGAGCTGGTCGCCGACCAGGCCGAAAAACGGACCGAGCATCAGCTGCTCGCGCTGTACCACCTCGATCAGCTCGGCGTGAACGACTACCGTCCGGTGACCGCCGAAGTCGTATACAACGCCCCGAACATCTGGTACTCGACGGTCACGATCGACAAGGGCGAATCGGCGGGCGTGCGGGTCAACGACCCCGTGATCGACGGCGAAGGCCTCGTCGGCAAGGTGGCTCAGGTGGCACCCGATGGCGCCCTCGTCGACCTCATCACGGACAGCTCGATGGGCGTGACGGCGAGGATCGGCACGAGCAACGCCACAGGGCTCCTGCAGCCCAAAGTGGGCGAACCCGGCGATCTGCAGCTGCTGTACCTGCCCGCCAACCAGGCCAGCGTCGGCGAATACGTCGTCACCGCCGGTACGGTGGCGCCCCCGCCGTACGAGTCGCTGTATCCGCCGGGGCTGCTGATCGGAAAGGTCAGCTCGGTCAACGAAGAAAGCGCGTACGAGTCCGTGACCGTGCGCCCGGTCGCCAACCTGCACGACCTGGGCATCGTCCAGGTCCTCACCTCCGGGGCGGGGACGCGCCCGTCGAACCTCAGCCAGCTCGCCGCCAGCCTGCCGGCGGGACAGAGCGCCCCCAGCGGCGAACAGCTCGCCTCGACGCAGGTGGGCGGATGAAAGGCGCCGCGTCCAGCTCGCTGGCGTTGCGCCTGGCCGCCTTCGCGCTGATCGTCGTGTTCTTCCAGGTCGGGGTCGTCTCGGAGCTGCCCGTGTTCGGCGTGGACGCCGACCTGTGCTCGCTGCTGGTGGCCTTCGTCGGGCTGACGTGCGGCTCGAGCGTCGGCGCCGCCTGCGGCTTCGCGGTCGGCCTGCTCGTCGATCTGGCGCTGCTGCAGACGCTCGGGCTGACCTCGCTGATCCTCACTCTGATCGGCTACTGGTGCGGACGGCTGCGCGAGCTGCGCGACCCGCAGGCGGCGCTCACGCCGCTGATCGTCGGCGCCGTGGCCTCCGCCGTCGCGCTCGTCGGCTACTCGCTGATGGAGTTCATGCTCGGCGTCGACGCCCCCGTCAGCTTCGAGCTGCTGCGCCAGATCGTGCTCGGAGTCCTCGTCAACACGATCCTCGCGCTGCCGATGTGGGCGCTCACGCGCCGCGCGCTCGAGGGGGCCCTGCCCGAGGACGCCCGCCGCAGGCGCCGGCGGCGCTCCTACACCACGGGCGGTCTGAGCCCGCTGATCAAACCGTGAGGGCATGAGCTCGATCGAGCCGGTTCGCCCGCGCGATCCGCGCGTCCCGGTCTCGCCGCAGCTGGCGCTGCGCGTGGCGATCATCGGCGGCGTGGTGATGGTGATGTTCGGCGTGATCTTCTTCCGCCTGTGGTATCTGCAGGTCCTCTCCAGCGAACAGTACGTCCAGCAGGCCGACAACAACGGCGCACGCCATCTGCCGATCGCGGCGCCGCGCGGGCAGATCCTCGACCGCGAAGGCCAGGCGATCGTGGGCAGCGCCGTCACGAACGCCGTGCAGATCGTGCCCGACGAGCTGCCGGCCGGCATCGGCTCCCAGGTTGCCGAATACCAGAAGGCCTTCGCCACGGCTGAAGCCGCCCGCCTGGTGGCGGTCAAGCAGCTCTCCGGCTACGAGGCCGCGCTGGGCGGCGTGCGGCGCAAGACGCACGCGCAGCGCCAGGAGCTCGAACGTCTGCAGCAGGAGACCGGCCCGCCGCAGGTGGCGGTGCCGGCGTTGCCGCGCTCGGCCGTCGGCCTGCGGGCGCTGTTCAGGCGCCTCGGCCGCGTGATCCGGCTCAGCCCCCGCTCGATCGACGAAGACGTCGTCGAGGGCATCACCGCGACGCCCTACGCGCCGGTGACCATCAAGACCGCCGCCGGGAGCGGCCCGCTGACGGTGCTCGGCGAGCGCGCCAGCGAATTCCCGGGAGTCGTGCAGGAACCGGTCTCGATTCGCGAATACCCCGACGGCGAAATGGCCGCGCAGATCCTCGGCTACGTCGGGCAGATCAACACAACCGAGCTGAAGTCGCCCGCGTTTCGCGGCGTCGAACAGGGCACGATCGTCGGCCAAGCGGGTCTCGAGTACTACTACGACCATTACCTCAGCGGCGTGCCCGGCGTGCGCCGCATCGCGGTCAACGCCGAAGGTCAGCCGATCCCGAGCAAACTCACGCCGACCCCGCCGCGCGCCGGGCACGTCCTGCAGACGACGCTCGACCTGGGACTGCAGAAGGCGAGCGAAAAGGCGCTGCTGGAAGGCATGGAACACGCGCGCGCGGGCGGCAAACCGGCGATCGCCGGCGGCTTCGTGGCGCTCGACCCGCTCAACGGCGAAGTGCTCGCGATGGGCTCCTATCCGAGCTTCGACCCGAACAAGTTCGCCAAACAGCTGACCAAGCCCGAATACGAAAGGCTGACGGGCCGCAACGGCGACGAACCGGGGCGGCTGACAGACCTCGCCGACGAAGGCGAATACCCGACGGGCTCGACGTTCAAGCCGATCACCGCGATGGCGGCGCTCGAAGCCGGCGTGATCAACCCCGCGGAGGGCCTCGGCGCCGGGGAATGCATCTACGTCTCGACCGAGAAGTTCTGCAACGCCGGGCTCGCCAACTACGGGGCGGTGGGGCTCGTCGAAGCGCTGAAGGTCTCCTCCGACACCTACTTCTTCACGGTCGGCAAGCTGGCCAACGAACACGGCGGGGAAATCATCCAGAAGAAGGCCAAGGAACTCGGGGTGGGGGAGCCGACCGGGATCGACCTGCCGAGCGAGTTCCCGGGCGTGGTGCCGAGCCGCAAGTGGCTGGCGCAACAGAACGCGCTCGAATCCAACTGCCAGCACGAACATCACGGCCAGCCGTGCTACATCGTCGCCGAACCCGGGGCGCCGTGGACCGTCGGCTACAACATGGACCTGGCGGTCGGGCAAGGGGATCTGCTGACCGACCCGCTGCAGATGGCCGTCGCCTACTCGACGCTCGCCAACGCCTACCGCAACGACGGCAACGGCACCGTCGTGACCCCGCACCTCGGCAAGCAGATCGACGAAGCCAACCACAACCTCGTGCAGACGCTGAGCTTCCCGAGTCGCCCCGTGCATCTGAACTACGAAGACCTGAGCCTCGTGATGGAGGGCATCCACGAGGCCGCCAGCGCGCCCGGCGGAACCTCGACGCCGGTGTGGGCGGGCTGGAACCAGGAAGAAGACCCGGTGTATGGGAAGACCGGGACCGCCGAACGCACGGGCCACGTGGAACAGTCCTGGTACATGTGCTACATCGGCAACGCGCAGCGCCCGATCGTGATCGCCGTGACCGTCGAGGAAGGCGGCTTCGGCGCCGAAACGGCCGCGCCGATCGCGCGCCTGATCGCCTCGCAGTGGTACGGCAAGCCGAAGAAATTCGTAGCCGGGAGCTCGCAAACGCGTTGAGCCCGCTCAGCCCGATCAAGCCCAGCGAAGAGGCCCCCGCGGCGCCGCCGCGCGCGCTGCGCCTGCCGCTCGACCCGTTGCTGACGCTCGCGATCGTCGGGCTCGGCGTCTGCTCGGTCGTCACGCTCAACGCGGCCACGCGCAACCTGGTCAAGGGCGACCCGCACTACTACGTCGAGCGCCAGATCATCTACCTGACGATCGGCTTCGTGGCGATGCTCGGTCTCTCGCGCCTGGACTACGCGCGCCTGCGCCGCTACAAGAACGTGCTCTACGGGGCGCTGCTGTTCAGCATCCTCGCGGTGCTCGGCCTCGGCCACTCGGCCAACGGCTCGCAGCGCGCGATCAACTTCCCGCTGTTCTCCTTCCAGGCCTCCGAGGTGGGCAAGATCCTGCTGATCCTCGCGCTCTCCGCGTTCATCGTCGACCGCTCGCGGCGGCTGCGCGAGCGCGACACGACCGTGCGCGTGCTGATCGC
>Ga0181518_10000157_pt1 | contig 76350 bp, 66 predicted proteins | sample PEATcosm2014_Bin_28_FD_119751 | JGI IMG/M metagenome (GOLD analysis project Ga0181518, IMG submission 119751) | Peatland microbial communities from MTU Mesocosm Facility, Houghton, MI, USA - PEATcosm2014_Bin01_60_metaG | ecosystem: Environmental > Terrestrial > Soil > Wetlands > Peat | place...
GACGCTGGCCTACAGCCTGGAGGCCCATCCCGCGGGTGCCTGGTTCGCGCCGCGCGCGGCGGAGGCGCTCATCCGCCTGGGTGGGGACATGCTGGCCCTGGCACTGCGGCTGGCCTTACCCGCGGTCGCGCTGCTGGTTTTGGCGGACGTTGCCCTGGGGCTGGTGGGACGGCTCAACGCCCAACTGCAGTTGTTGACCATGGCGTTTCCGGTCAAAATGATGGCGGCCCTGGTGCTTTTGGCCTGGATCACCGCACTGCTCCCCAAGCTTCTGACGGCCTATGCGGGAGCGGTCTTCGGTACCCTGCGCCAGGTACTGCGCTTCTGAGCGGGAAGACGAATCCGTGCCGGATCAAGGCCAGAGAACCGAACAGCCGACCGCCAAGCGCCTGGACAAGGCGCGCCGGGAGGGGCAATTCCCCACCGCGCGCGATTTCGTTTCGGCGGTGCAGTTTCTGGCTTTCGTCGCGGTGCTCGGGGCCTGGGGCGGGCAATGGTTCGGAGAACTGCGCCTGTTAATGCGCCAGACGCTCGCGGCGGCCTTCTCGGCGAATCCGCCGGCCGCGCAGGCCGTGGAGCTTAGCCGCTATCTGCTGCTGAGCATACTTCGGCTGCTGGCACCGGCCGGAGGCGTGCTGTTGCTGGTGACGGTTGGCGTACAACTGATCGCCACGCGCATGGGAGTGAGTCTCAAAAAACTGGCGCCGGATCTCAAGCGGCTGAACCCGTTGGCCCGCCTGCGCGAACTGCCGCGGCAGAATCTGCCCGCGCTTCTGCGCGCCGTGGTGATGCTGCCGCTGTTCGGGCTGGCGATCTACGGGATCGTCCGGGACAACCTGTTCGCCTACCTGGCGCTCCCGTTTCAGACCGTCGAGTCCGGTTTCCGGCAAGCTTGCGGCTCGCTCGGTGTGCTGCTGTGGAAAGCGGCCGGCGTTTTCCTGATCTTCGGCAGCGTGGACCTGTTCCGGCAGCAGCGGCGCTATCGCAAGGATCTGCGTATGAGCAAGCAGGAGATTCGCGACGAGGTCAAGGAGACCGAGGGCAATCCGCTTATGAAGTCGCGGATACGGCGCATACAGAGAGAGCGCCTGCGGCACAAGATGATGAAGGAAGTCCCCAAGGCCACCGCGGTGATCGTTAACCCCACGCATTATGCGGTGGCGTTGCGCTATTCCCTGGATTCCATGGCCACGCCGGTGGTGGTGGCCAAGGGAAAGAATTATCTGGCGCAGCGCATTCGCCAGCGCGCCGTCGAGTACCAGGTGCCCATTATCGAGAATCCACCGCTGGCGCAGGCGCTATACCGTTCCGTGGAGGTCGGACAGGAGATCCCGGCGCACCTGTATCGCGCCGTGGCGGAGATCCTGGCCTATGTTTACAAACTCATGAACGGCCGATTACCTGGTTAGCGGCGCGCACCGCGGACCTCTTCGCAAAGCGCCGATTCGATATGGGCGGCGCGCCGGCGACGCGTACGTGGGGACACGCGGAAATGGAGATACGGCGCCCGCAATGACCGCGCGCGGCCGGCTGGTGGTTAGAGGAAAGGGCGGCATTGGAATCGGCGAGAGCCGGCCACCGAAAGCCGCCCATGAGGTCGAGGAGTGGCATGGCGGAAGCGACGGCAATTGCCAAGACGAGCTGGAAACCGCTCGAGTTTTTGACCGGCGGAGGCGCCGCGGAACTGGGTGTGCCCGTGGCCGTGCTGGCCATTGTGGTGGCCCTGATCACGCCGCTGCCGGGCTTTGTGCTGGACTTCCTGCTGGTGGTGGACATCATGATGTCGGTGATCGTCATGATGGTGGCGATGTATATCACGCGGCCGGTGGAGTTCAGCGTCTTCCCCACCACCCTGCTGCTGCTAACGCTGTACCGGCTGGCCTTGAACATCTCCTCGGCGCGGCTCATCCTGCTGAACGGCAATACAGGAACCTCCGCGGCCGGGCACGTCATAGAAGCCTTTGGCAGCTTCGTGGTGGGCGGCAACTATATCATCGGCACGGTGATCTTCCTGGTGCTGATCGCCATACAGTACATAGTCATCAACCACGGCGCGGTGCGCATCTCCGAGGTCACCGCGCGCTTCACGCTGGACGCGCTGCCCGGAAAGCAGATGTCGATCGATTCGGACCTAAGCTCCGGGCTTATTGATGAGGCCGAGGCTCGCCGGCGGCGCAAACAACTGGCGGCCGAGGCGGAGTTCTACGGCGCCATGGACGGCGCTTCCCGCTTCACCCAGCGCGATGCGGTGGCCAGCATCCTCATCACCGGCATCAATATCGTCGCGGGCTTCCTGATCGGCGTGCTGCAGCACGGCATGGAGTTGCGGCATGCGCTCGAAACTTACACGGTGCTCACCATAGGCGACGGTCTGGTGACGGTCATCCCGGCCCTTATGATCTCCATTTCGGGTGGACTGATCATCACCCGGACCAGCTCGGACGCGCGGCTCGGCGCAGACTTTCGTAAACAGGTTTTTGGCAGCGCGCAGCCCCTGTTCCTGGCCAGCGGCGTACTGATCGCGCTGGCCTGCTTTCCGGGTCTGCCCGGAATCCCCTTTTTGCTGCTGGGGGTGGGTCTGGGCGCGGCGGCCTGGCGCATGCGTGCGCGGCCCGCTCCCAAAGAGCAAGCCGCGCAAGCGGCGAAACCCGCCCGCGAGAATCTGGAGGGCCTGCTGCGCGTCGAGCCGCTGGCGATCGAAGTGGGGCTGGGGCTGGTCAAGATGGTGGAGGGTGCGCAGAACTCGCCGCTGTTGCGCCGCATCTCGGGAATCCGCCGGCAGCTCGCCGCCGACCTGGGCTTCCTGTTGCCGCCGGTGCGGGTGGCGGATAATCTGTCGTTGCGAGCGCGCGAGTATGTGATTTCGCTGAAGGGCGCGGAAATCTCCCGCTATGAGCTGCCGCAGGGCTGCCAGTTGGCCATTCCCGCCGGGCACGCGGCCCCGGCCTTGGAAGGCACACCGACGCGGGAGCCGGCCTTCGGACTGGCGGCTTGGTGGATTCCGGATGCACGCGCCGAGCAGGCCCGCGCCGCCGGGTACACCCTGGTGGATGCGGTCAGCGTGCTGGGCACGCACATTGCGGAACTGGTGCGCCGGCACTCCCACGAGCTTTTCTCGCGCCAGGACGCCAAGAAAGTGCTGGACCTGGTGGCCCTGGAACAGCCCAAGGTAGTCGAGGACCTGGTACCTAAACAGCTCCCGCTTTCCGTGGTGCAGCGCGTGTTGCAGAACCTGCTGCGCGAACGGGTTTCCATCCGCGATACCGGCTCCATCTTGGAGGCGCTAGGTGAAGCGGCGCTGTCCACGCGCAACCTGGTGCTGCTTACCGAGTACGCCAGGCAGTCCATCCGCCGCACGGTGGTGAAGCGCTATCTGGATGCGGCGGGCAACTTGCCGGCCTATTTTCTGGACGCCTCCATCGAGCAGGCCGTAGAATCGGCGGTGGAGCATGGCGAGCAGAACAGCCACCTGAGCATGGCGCCGCAGACTATTCGCGAAATTCTGGATCGCATCCAGCGCAAGATCGGAGTTCCGGAAGGGGCCGTGGCGGCGGTGACCACTTCCGGCGCCCGTCATTTCCTGCGGCAGATCGTCGAGCCGTCGCTCCCCAATCTCTTTTTCCTGTCCCACAACGAGATACCGGCCGGCGTGAAGGTAGTGTCCCTGGGGGTCATTCAGTAGAGGAGAAAACATGCGCATCAAATCGTTCTATGCAGGCACGGTGGAAGGGGCGGTGGCCTTGGCCCGCCGGGAGTTGGGCCCAGACGCCATGTTGGTCGAGTCCCGCAAAGCGCCGCTTGAGGCGCGCCACCTGGGAGAGTACGAGGTGGTGTGCGCCATCGTGCCGGAAACCGGGGCGGCGAAGCCCGGCCAGCCGTCCGTCGAAAACCCGGCGGCGCAAGATACCCGGCTCGCCCGGGAGCTGGCCGAGATGCGCAAGCAACTGGATGTGATGGGCAAGACCATCACCCGTTCGGCCTGGAGCGGGCCGCGCTGGTCGATGGCCAGCCCGGCGCTGTCCGAATTGCACGCTCGCCTGATGGCCGCCGATATCGACGGCGAGTTGGTTCAGCAGATAGTGGACGCGGTCTGCCAACACCCGGCCGACCCGCCGGCCTCCAGCGCGGGGCTGGAGAGCGCGGTGCGCGCGGAGCTTGAAAAGCGCATCCTGGTGAACTCCACGCTGGCCACCGCGGCCTCCGAGGCCCCCCCCATCGCCGCCCTGGTGGGGCCTCCGGGCGCCGGCAAGACGACCACGCTCGCCAAGCTGGCCGTATCCTGCGGGCTCACCACCCGCCGCCCCCTGCAACTGTTTTCCGTCGACGATTACCGGGTGGCCGGGGCCGACCAATTGCGCTCTTACGCCACCATCCTGGGCGCCGGCTTCCAGGCCTTGGAAACCGTGGGTGCGCTGGCGCAGGCGCTGGAGGAGCAACGCGGCAAAGGGTTGATTCTGATAGACACCCCCGGTTACGGCCCGCGCGACATGGATCGCGCCACCGATCTGGCCCGCTTCTTGTCCACGCGGCCCGACATTTCAGCCCATCTGGTGTTAACGGCATCCATGAAATCCGCCGATCTAACCCATGTGGCGGACCGCTTTGAGATCTTCCGTCCGGCCAGCCTTCTTTTTACCCGGCTGGACGAGACCGATTCCTTCGGCACGGCGTTTTCGCTCGCCGTGCGCCGCGCCCGGCCGATTTCGTTCCTGGGAAACGGGCAAGAGATCCCGGACGATCTGGAGCCGGCCACCAGCGAGCGCATCTTGGGTTTGTTGTGGCCGGAGCCTGTCTGGGCGGTGCGGTCAGCCGCATGAAGGGAATCCCTTAGCCGTGATGCCAAACGCATATTGCCGCCAAGACGCCGGGGAAGAGAGCGCCGGCCAACGGGAGCGGCTCATTCTGGAGCATCTGCCGCAGGTCCGGCTGATTGCCCGGCGGATTCACGGCCGTTTGCCGGAGAATGTCAGCCTGGAGGATCTGGTCTCGGCGGGGATCATCGGCCTGATTGCGGCCATCGACCAGTACGATCCCGCGCAAAACGTCAAGCTGAAGACCTACGCGGAGCATAAAATCCGGGGCGCCATCCTGGACAGCCTGCGCGGTCTGGATTGGGCGCCGCGGCAAAGACGCAAGAAAGCCAAACAGATCGAGTTTGCTATTTCGCAGGCGGAACAGCGGCTGCACCGCACTCCCGGAGAGGAGGAGATCGCCGCCGAGATGGGCTTGGATCTGGAAGAATATCACCGCTGGCTGGTCGAAGTGCAAGGCCTTAACCTGGGCAGTCTGGATTACACTTCGGAGAACGGCGAGGGGCAGACTTTGCTCGAGTACATCAGCGACGATCAGGATTTGCTGCCGTCGCAACTGCTGGAGCGGTCTCAGTTGGAGAAACTGCTGGCCGACGCCATCCGCAATATGCCCTCCATGGAACGTACCGTATTAGGCCTCTACTATCTGGAAGAACTGTCGCTGCGGGAAATCGCCCAGATAGTGGATCTGCACGAGTCGCGCATCTCGCATCTGAAATCGCAGGCAATTCTGCGGCTGCGGGCGGATATCTGCAAGGTATGGCCCAACCCGGGCGGAGGTGTAATGTGAACCCGGATCAAACGCATCCCGGAAGCTGGTTTGCCGAGGAGTGGACGGCCCTGCTCGCGACCGTGCTGGAGTCGCTTGGCGGGGAGCGCCCTAAATTGACATGCACGGCGCCGGAGAGCGGCGCCACGCTGGCCGCCACCAGCCAGGAGATCGGCGAACAGCACGGCGCCATCCTGTGGTTCGAGCAGGGGTTCCCCCTGCCCGGGGCGCCCGCCATCTGGATCGGCGCACCGCAAAACCACTGGTCCCAACTGGCGGGCCGTGTCCTGGGCGCGGCCGGTGTGGAGGATGCCGATCAGGCGCGGGAAACCTATCTTGAGATCCTGCAGCAATCGCTGGCCGAGTTGTCCCGCAGCGCCGGCCGCCGGTGGAACCAGCAGATCGAGTGCGCCGCCTTGAAGGAACACCCCGGCGCGCCGCCGGACGGCGAATTCTACCTCGTCGAAGGAACCTATCCAGACGCGCCAATCTCCCCTCTGCTGATAGCCGTTACCGGCGCACCCGAGGACCCGCCCGCCGAAACGGTTGCGCTGCCGGAGCCCGCAGTCCAGGACGCTGTTCCGGCTGGGCCCCAGTCTTCGCCGCAGTCCAAGACCTTCGATCTGCTCATGGGGGTGGAGTTGCCGGTGAGCGTGTCGTTCGGGCATGTGCAACTCGCCTTGAAGGAGGTCCTCAAATTAACTGCGGGGTCTATTATCGAGTTGAACCGCACGGTAGATGAGCCAGTCGAAGTGATTGTCAACAACTGCGTGGTGGCCCGCGGAGAAGTGGTGGTGGTGGAAGGCAATTACGGTGTCCGCATCCATCAGATCATGAGCCGCCAGGAGCGCCTGGAGACGCTGCCATGAGCTCTTTGACCTCGGGCTCCGGAAACCTGGCGTGGCTGCTGCAGCCGCTGGTCTGCTATGCCCTGCTGGCCGCAGGCCTGGGGCTGTGCCTGCATCTGTTCGTGACGCTCAAAGTCGAATTGCGCGCGCAGTCGCGGCATCGCCTCGCGGACGAGCAGCAGGTGCACAATCTGGAGAGCGCCCTGCGGGAGGCGCACCTCGCGGTGGAGCGCCTGGAGAGCGATCTGCGCGAAGTCGAGCGGCAGACCGGCATGCTGGTGGCGCCCGCGCCGGCCCGCTCCGGCTTGAACCTAAGTAAGCGCACGCAGGTTCTGCGGATGCACCGCGCGGGTCAGGACGGCGCCGGAATAGCGGACGCGCTGGGATTGCCGCGGGGTGAAGTGGAACTGCTGATTAAGGTCCACCGTATCGTGTTGGGCCAGGTCTGACTAAGGTCTTTGGAGAGCGCGGCTAAAGCTGCCGCGCCCTCCCGCCGATTCTTACTGTAGCCATGGATAAAGTCGCATTGGTCCGGGTGTTGTGGATTTCGGCGGAGGGCTGCGGGCCGAACCTTTCCCACGCCGGCATCGCAGGACTCGAGCTGGAACAGGCCCCCGGCGTTCCGGAAGCCGTCGAGTATCTGAAGCGTTCCCATATCGACGCCGCGGTAGCCTGCTTTCCCATCCCGGAGTGGCACCCCGCCGAGGTCCTCGAAGAACTCGCACGCGCCGACAATCGCGTTCCGTTGATCGTGTTGGATCCGCGGGCCGGCTTGGAGGATGCCGTCCGGCTGGCTAAATTGGGAGCCTGTCAAGTACTTAACGGGGATCCCCCACCCGAGCGGCTGGCGCGCGCCATCCAGGCCGCCGTCGAAGAGCGCCACAGCCGCGGCACGGATACTGCGGAAGCCGACGAGCCTTGGAGGCGCGCGTTGGTGGGCTCCAGCCGCCCGTTTCAGGATGTGGTGCGCATGGTTCGCTTGGTGGGCGGCCGGCGCACGACGGTGCTGATCACCGGAGAAACCGGAACCGGTAAAGAAATGGCCGCGCGCGCCGTGCACCTGGCGGGGCCGCGCGGACGCTTGCCGATGGTCTCGGTTTGCTGCAGCGCGCTCCCTGAGAATCTGCTGGAGGCTGAACTGTTCGGACACGTCCGGGGAGCTTTCACCGGCGCTATCAACCAGCGCATCGGGCGCTTCGAGCAGGCCAATGGCAGCACGCTTTTCCTGGACGAGATCGGGGACATGCCCCTGGAACTGCAAGCCAAGCTCTTGCGCGTGCTCCAGGAGCGTGAGTTCCAACGGCTGGGCAGCTCCGAAACCATACGGGTGGACGTGCGCCTGATAGCTGCCACGAATGCCGACCTGCTCGAGCGCGTCCGCCAGGGCCGTTTCCGCGAAGACTTGTACTACCGCCTGAATGTGGTGCCCCTACAGATGCCGCCTCTGCGGGAGCGCTTGGGCGATGTGGCAGCCCTTACGCACCACTTCATCCAGAAGATTTGCCGGCTGGAAAACATCCCACTCAAGCGGATCTGCGGCGAGGCGTTGGAACGGCTGGCCGCCTATTCCTGGCCCGGCAACGTGCGCCAGTTGGAAAACACGTTGGAGCGCGCCATTGTCCTGAGCGGAGAACGCGCCATGCTTTATCCGGCTGATTTCGCGCTCTCCGGCGGCAGCGCGCGCCCGAGACCGGAGGGTAGCCGCGCGCTCTTCGTCCACGTGCCCGATGACGGACTGGATTTCGAGCAGACCGTGGGGCAAATCGCGCGCAGCATCATCGAGCAGGCCCTGCGCAAAACGAATGGAAACAAGAAGCTGGCCGCCGACATGCTCAGGCTCAAGCGCACCACCCTGGCCGCCAAGCTGCGGAGTCTGGATCCCGACGATTCCGGTCTTGAGGCTCTCGAATCTGATTTTGTGCACAGCGCCTGAGGGCAGCCCAAGAGAATGCAGTATGGAGTGGAAATGCCAGATCTCGAAAGTACGTCTGAAGATCGGTTAGACGCGCCGCAGTTGATCGGCGCGCGTCTGGGCCTGGCTGCGCTGCGGAGCGTCCTGGAAGTCCACCGCGCCTGGCTGGAGAAGCGCCCGGGGGGCCTGCAGGCCAGCCTGAGAGGAATTGCACTGGCCGAGGCAAACCTCGAAAAGGTGAATCTGGAGCGCGCCGACCTGAAATCGGCGATCTTCATCGACGCACGCCTATCCGGCGCCAACCTCAGTGCCGCCAATCTCCAGTGGGCCGACCTGGGCAATGCCACGCTGCTGGAAGCGGATCTGTCGAGAGCCGATTTGACGGACGCCAAAATGGACTTCGCTTTACTGGCGGCGGCCAACCTGAGCGAAGCGCGGCTCGTGCGAACTTCCCTGCTCCGCGCAAATCTGAGAGAGGCCCGTCTCCTGGAGGCGAGCATGGAACAATGCAACTTCAAAGGCGCCGTCCTGCGCGAAGCCAGCCTGCACCAGACCAAGGCCTTCGATTGCAATTTTGCGGATGCGGATTTGACCGGGGCCAAGCTGTACCACGCGGCGTTCCGGCATTGTAAGCTTCGGGGAATCTCCGGCGCCGGCTCGAACTGGAGTACCGCGACGCTGCTGAGCTGCGAATTCCAGGGTGCGGATCTGGCTTCGGCGCGCTTCGAGCGGGCCGACTTGCGCCAAACTTCCTTTTGGTGCGCCACCCTTACGGGCAGCAGTTTTGAGCGGGCGCGCATGACCGGCACGGACCTGGAACGCGCGGATCTTGCCGGGGCCCGCTTCCACGACGCCGTTACCTTGGGTGCCAATCTCTGCCGGGCCAATTTGCGCGGCGCGCAAGGGTTCACGCCATCCCAACTGGGCCAGGCGCGCACGGACCGGGACACCATTCTGCCGAACGGCACGCACGGTCCATTCATGCTGGGGTCGGGAGCTCACCGGCCCGGCCGCATCGAGCCTGGCTAGCCGCCGTATCCCGCCAGGCGGACGCGGCTCGCGACACAGCCTCAGCGACCGCCGGGCACTAGCACAGCGCGGCCATCAGTGCCCCCCGGGCTGTTGAATGCATGGGGTCGCCCGCTACCCGGACTTCCGACAGCCTCAACGGAAACTCCTCGGCTTGCAGGATCCTCATGAAGTGATCCAGAAAGCCTTTGGGCATCGCCGTGCCGCCGCTGAGCACCAGAGGCACCGATTGTTCCAGCTTTGGCAGTTTTTGCGCGGATGCGATGTGGGTGCGCAGCGACCCGATCAGGCCGGCGATGACCTCCTGGTAGTAGACCGTTAGGGCATTGTGTACCCGATCTCCGGAGAAGCCGTTCAATTGGAAAGTCTTTTCCTTGGAGATGCGCAGCCGGTTGGCGCGATCGCCGGTCACCTGCGCGGCATTGGCGTCGATGAAATCGCCCGCCTTGGGCACGCTGAAGCTGAGCACCGGCACCGACAGCATCGCCAGACAGATACTGCACAACCCGCTGCCGCACGAAATCCCGATGCCACTAAAATTCGATGAAGCCAACTCGCCGTACACCACCGCCAACCCCTCCTCAATAGGGGTAGCCTGGTAGCCCAGTTCCGTGAGGATCTGCCGGATCGAGGCTTCATGGTATCGAATCGCGCCGTTCAAGCCCGGCCCCGGCGCAGGCACGCTGAAAAAGACCTTCTGGCACTCGGCCGCCGCCCGGCCCACCAGCTTCGTGATAATCCGGCGCACCACCGCGAGGCTGTGCGGCTCCTCGGGATTGAGCACTCCGTGGGCCATTGGCCGCCGCGTTTCGACGTGAAAAACTTCGGCGAATCTTTCAGCATCGTTGCCCGCCACCACGATCTCGGCTCCCTGGACCTCGTGGAAGACGTTTTCGCGTTGCAGAAGACTTTCCGCCAGCTTCGAGTACGGCAGCGTCAGGAACGCGTTGAGCTGGGTATCGTACTCTTGTTTCTTGTCCTTCGCGCGCGCGACCACCACGCGGCTCGTGCCGACGTCCAGCCCCAGCGGTTGCGTGTAATCCTGTTCGGCGTTGTTCATCGCTCTCCCTCGTTTCTTGCTTAGTCGAAAGGCTGGGCTTGATCCCGGTGCATGGTTTCCGTGATGCGCCGCAATCTTTGAAGCTCGCCGGCTCCCAAGGACGGCGGCCTGCGCCCGGCCCACCAAAGACACGCAAGCAGCGCCACTCCGCAAATGGCAGCCACTAACAACACGATCGTTCCCTTTTAGCGCGCCGCCGCGCTCGACGCACGTTCCAGCACCACCGTCAGCCCCCCGCTGGCCGCCGCCGGCGCGCTGGCTTCCGGTACACAACTGGCCGCCGCAAAGGCGATGCGCTGGACCTCCTGCTGTTTGCGTTTCTGCCAGACCCGGAAGTTGTCCTGCGCGCGGGCCACTGCACCCAGGTTGCACTGAATCCGCACCATGTATTGGCTGGTGACGCGGTCCATCTCGGCTTGAATCGCGCGGTTCTGCTCCTCGGTAGCCGCCTCGAAGTTCTGCAGTTCCCGCTGCCGCGCCTCTTCGTAGTCGTTGAGGATCCGCTGCCGGACGATAGCGTCCTGCAGGATATCTTCGATTCGCGCGTCTCCCGCGTCCAGGGCCATCAACATGGCGCCGCGCTTGGACTCGGCCGGCATGCCGCAAAGGTGCGGGCTGTTCAGCATTTCCGCCACTTTCAGTACGCCGTAGGGAAGGCGCGGCGGCTTGGCGGCGCCGCCCTGGTAGATCTGCTCGAAATCGGTTAGCAAGGCGGGAGTTTGCTCGCCCTTGGCGGAACCCGCACCGGTCACCCCCGTACGCGCCTCCTCCGGCTCGACTACCGCCGGCATACGGCCATTGCATCCGGCGCCGGGTCCGTCGTTTGATAACTCTTCATGGTTTCCATTTGACAATTGCAGCATTCGTTTCCACATGTGCCCTCTAATACGGGCGCCGCCACGCCGCCCAAACAACCCCTCTGGCGGCTTCCGCGACGCACGTCGTCTCTCAATTTTGTCCCGGTGTCTCCTAAAAAGTAGTCCTTCAGGGAATTCCTCTCAGGTCTTTTGATGGGGGGAAAGCTCCAGTAAACTCGCACCGGCCGGCCACTGCCTCGCGGAAAACAAAGCGATAAGTGCAAGATTTTTTGCCCGGCCGGACAACATACTCTAAAGCCGACATGTGAGTATGCCAGGGCTAAGACAGCGGATGGCGCGGGAGGCGCGTATAGCGCTTATCGCCGGCTGCATCTGGGATCCGGTCTCGCGTCTGAAATTCCTGAGATCGGCCGCGCCCCGGAGCTCGCTTCGGCGGCGGCTGTCCCACGTGAGCTTCCACCACTGGATCCTCTGGGCCGTTCTCCTGCTGGCGCTGCTCATGCCCTTACTGGTAAAGCTCGTGGCAGGCAAGCCGGAGTTGCTCAACATCGTGCCTGTCGCTCCCCGCGCAGCGCCGGCCGCCGAGGTCCACAAAGCCGTTCCAGTCTGGCAAGTCGAGCAGGCCGGCGATTCGGAGGTCTACAGCAACGGCCTGCGCATCGATACCCGTTTCACGGTTACCAATCGACCCAGATTCTACACAGCGTTTCAGCGGGCCCGTGCGTCGTCCATAAACTGCGTCCGGCGCTCCCAGCCAGCCGGTATTGTCTACCACACCACCGAGAGTTGTCAGGCGCCTTTGGAAGCGCAGGAGACCGCCGTTCTCAAGCGGCTGGGTGAATCTCTGCTGGAGTACGTGTGCCGGAAGCGCGCATACCACTACCTGATCGATCGCTTTGGCCGCGTCTACCGGGTGGTCGCGGAATCCGACACCGCCTACCACGCCGGATATTCCGTCTGGGCCAACGACGAATGGTTCTATGTCAATCTCAACGAGGCCTTTCTGGGGGTTTCATTTGAGGCCCAGACGCACCCCGGCCAGACGGAAGGAGTCGTGAGCCCGGCCCAGGGCCGGGCTGCCGCCATGCTGACCGAAATGCTCCGCAGCCGGTACCAGCTTCCCGCCGGGAACTGCGTCACTCACGCGCAGGTCTCGGTAAACCCGTCGAACATGCTGGTGGGCTATCACACCGACTGGGCGGCGGGCTTTCCGTTTGAGGCGTTAGGCTTGCCGGACAACTACCGCCTGGCGTTGCCCTCGCTCTGGGCGTTCGGTTTCGATTACGAGCCAGCCTGGCTCGCTTCCAGCGGGAATCAGATGTCCTCTGGTGTCAAAATGGCGGAACGGGATATCGAGCGCCAAGCGACCGCTGCCGGTATGCGGCCCGCTTTGTACCGGAAAGCGCTTCGCGACCAATACCGGGTCTGGCTGGCGGAGGTCCGCCGCACGAGTCCGCCGATGGCTCAGCTCCGCTCCGGCCCCGCAGGCCGGTAGCCGTTCTCCCGCATCACGCGGCGCGCCGCTTCCGCCGCATCCGGCAAAACATAAAAAAATGCGCCCGTGCGGGCGCTCCGGAAAATGATGCCTCCTTGATACTCGTCAGCTTCCACCCCGTAGTCTACTCCGGCGGTGCTGAGGATCGATTCCAGCCGCAACGCGTCTTTGAGGCGCTTGGCGATATATATCAGCACGGGTTCCTGGCCTTCAAAGAACGCGGGTTCCTGGCGCATGATTTCGCTGAGAGGAGCGGCGGGGCGCTCCGTCTTCATCTTAGCAGGATGCTGGAAACAGGCTTCCGCAACGCCAGTTGGCGCGCACGCCCGCGGACCCGCTGTCAGCATCTCTCTCAGGAGATATGATGGAAGGCCTAATCGCGGGCCCCGAGGCCTACTCGATCAGCAGAGAAGAGGAACTTCACTGGCTGGCATTGACTCTGATCCCCGGCCTGGGCACCCGCATGGCGGGCAAACTTCTGGATCGGTTTCGGACACCGCAAGCCGTGTTCCGCGCATCGCGCAGCGAGCTGGAGGCGGCTGGGGTTAGCGGCGGAGTCGCGCAGAGTATCGCGAGCGGTTGCTCCTTCGAGGATGCTCTCGACCAACAGCGCAAGATGGCGGAGCGGGACACCCACGCCATCACCCGCAGCGATCCCCGTTATCCAGCCCTGCTGCGGGAGATCTTCGATCCGCCGATTCTCCTGTTTGCCCGCGGACGCCTCGAACTGTTGCAGCCGTTCCACTTCGCCGTGGTAGGCACACGCCGGCCGACCCCATACGGCCTGGCCGTGGCCGAAAAGTTGTCCGCGGACCTGGCGCGCGCAGGTCTTACCATCGTGAGCGGCATGGCCCGCGGCATCGATACCTACGCGCACAAAGGCGCGCTCTCCGCCGGAGGCGACACCGTGGCCGTGCTGGGCTGCGGCGTGGATGTGGTCTACCCCTCGGAGAACCGCAAACTGGCCGGCGACCTGGCCGCTAAAGGGCTGATATTGTCTGAGTTCGCCATGGGCGCCACCGCTTTCCCGCAGAATTTTCCGGTGCGCAACCGCATCATCAGCGGCATAAGTTCCGGCGTCCTGGTGGTGGAAGGCGCACAGTACAGCGGCTCAGCCATTACCGCCAAGCTCGCCCTGGATCAGGGCCGGGAGGTCTTCGCCGTGCCAGGTAACATTACCTCCAAAGCGAGCTGGGGCCCTAACCTATTGATAAAACAGGGCGCCAAGCTGATTCAGGATTGGAACGACGTGATCTTGGAACTTCCGCCGGAGGTGCGCCGTCAGTTAATCGAGCGTGGTCGCACGCGGCTTCTGGGATCGGGAGTTGCATCCGCGGAGGGCGGCCAGGCATCATTGACTGGTGGATCCCTGCCGGAAGTCGGGCGCCGGTTGCTCGCCGTTCTCAAAGTGGATGCTGCCATACACTTGGACGATCTCCTTCAGCTTCTAGAAGATAGCTCTGCTTCAGAATTGATCGCGGCCCTCTTCGAACTGGAAATGCTGGGTTTGGTCAAACAGCTTCCCGGAAAGAATTTCGTGAAAGTGTGGTAGCCTCTGGGTAATCTTCGTTAAGCGTTGCTGAAGTGCATATGCCGAAAGCTCTCGTAATCGTGGAATCGCCGACAAAAGCGAAAACCATTAATAAATATCTAGGCAAGCAGTATATAGTCAAAGCTTCGTTAGGCCACATCAAAGACCTGCCCAAGAAAGATCTCGCCGTGGATGTCGAGCACGGCTTCGAACCCCGCTACGAAATCATCGAAGGCAAGCGCAAGCTCATCAACGAACTGAAGCAGGCCGCCAAGAAAGTGGAGGCCGTCTATCTGGCGGCCGACCCGGACCGCGAGGGAGAAGCCATCTGCTCTCACCTGCAGGAGGAGTTGCAAGGTAAGAAAAACGGCGAGCCGCGAATCTACCGCGTGATGTTCAACGAGATCACCAAGAACGCCATTCAGAAGGCGTTCCAGCAGCCCGGGATGGTGGACGAGAAGCTGGTCGATGCGCAGCAGGCGCGCCGCGTCCTCGATCGTCTGGTGGGCTACAAGATCTCGCCGCTTCTCTGGGACAAGGTGCGGCGCGGCCTTTCCGCGGGCCGTGTGCAGACCGTGGCGCTGCGCCTGATCGTGGAGCGCGAGAGCGAAATCGCGGCGTTCGTCAAAAACGAATACTGGACCATCGATGTAGATCTCGCCGCGCGCAAGCCGCCACAGTTGACCGCGCGTCTGAGCAAGAAAGACGACCAAGCCGCGGAGATCGGCAGCCGCCACGCAAGTGACAACCTGGTCGCGCAGCTCGACGGCGCCGACTACATCGTCAAATCCGTCACCACGCGGGAGAAGCGGCGCAACCCGGTGGCGCCTTTCATCACCTCCACGCTGCAGCAGGAGTCCTCGCGCAAGCTGCGTTTCAGCGTCAAACGCACCATGATCCTGGCCCAGCGGCTCTACGAAGGCATCGAGCTCGGCAAAGAGGGCGCGGTCGGCCTGATCACTTATATGCGCACCGATTCCGTACGCGTGTCCGAAGACGCTCTGCGGGAAGCGCGCGCCTACATCGCGGTCAAGTTCGGGCCTGAGTATCTGCCCGACTCCGCCAATATCTATCGCTCCAAGAAGGAAGCCCAGGATGCGCACGAAGCCATTCGCCCGACATCCATGGAGTACAGTCCCGACGATGTCGCCAAGCACCTGGCGGAAGACGAGCTGAAGCTTTATCGCCTGATCTGGAACCGCTTCGTAGCGTCCCAGATGACGCCCGCGGTTTTCGACCAGACCACCATCGACATCTCCGCCCGCGGCAAGGACGCCGGCGACTATCTGTTTCGCGCTACCGGTTCGGTTCCGAAGTTCGGCGGCTTTCTCAAAGTCTACGAAGAGGGAAAAGATCAGACAGACGAAGAGGATGAAGAGTTAAGGCACAAGCTGCCAGCCGTAGTCGAGGGCGAGCATCTCAAGTTTCGTCAGATTCTTCCCGAGCAGCATTTCACCGAGCCGCCGCCGCGTTTCAATGAGGCCACGCTGGTCAAGAAGCTGGAAGCCGACGGCGTCGGCCGGCCCTCCACATACGCGTCCATTCTCTCCACGATTCTGGAGCGCGAATATGTGAAGAAAGACGGCGGCCGGTTCATCCCTACCGAGTTGGGCAGAGTGGTCACCGGCCTGCTGCTTGAGAATTTCGACGATATCTTCGACGTCAAGTACACGGCCCGCATGGAGGAAGAGCTCGACGAGATCGAAGAAGGCAAGATCGCCTGGCGCGAGGCCATCGCCGAGTTCTACGAGAAGTTCGATAAAGATCTTAAGCACGCCGAAGAACACATGACCGACATCAAGCGGATGGAGCGTCCCACCGACTTGATCTGCGAGAAGTGCGGCAAGCCCCTGGTGATCAAGTGGGGCAAACACGGCAGCTTCATCGCCTGCACCGGATATCCCGACTGCACCTACACGCGCGAGCTGACCGTCGATCTGCCGGATGTGGACAAGATAGACCTCGCCGAGCAGGGCGACGAGGAATATTGCGAGAACTGCGGACGTCCCATGGTGCTGAAGAAGGGCCGCTTCGGCACTTTCTACGCCTGCACAGGGTACCCGGACTGCAAAACCACCAAGCCCATCGGCGGCCAGCAAAAGAAGCCCGACGTGCCGCTCGAGGAGAAGTGCCCGAACTGCGGCAGCCACATGGTCCTGAAGACCGGCCGCTTCGGCGAGTTCACCGCTTGCGGCAATTATCCTACCTGCAAATACGTTAAGCAAAAGACTATCGGGATGAAATGCCCGGAGTGCAGCGAGGGCGAGGTGGTGGAGCGCCGCTCCAAGCGCGGCAAGACCTTCTACGGATGCAACCGCTATCCGGACTGCAACTTCGTGACTTGGGGAAAGCCCGTGCAGGAGAAGTGCCCCGAGTGCGGTAGCCCCTACATGGTGGAGAAGTGGCTGAAGGCCGGGCCGGTGCTGCAGTGTCCCAACGCGGAGTGCAAGCACAAGCAGCCGATGCTAGCGCCGGTGGAAGCGCTGGTGCAATAGGGCGCTAGCGCGGCTGCCCGGCTGGCGCTGCCGCGTTCTCCGGGATCTTGGATTCCTCCGAGACCTTTCCGCTCAGTCCTTCGTCCAGCGAAATATTATTCCGTTCCAGACTCTCTCCCAGCACCTGATCCAGAGACACGCGCGCACGGGCATAAGTCGCCATGGCATTCACTTCGGAAATTTGCGCCGTCACCAGGAGCCGCTGATCGATGATGATGTCGTTGAATGTGGAGATCCCATAAGAGAACTTCTTGCGCTCCGCCTCCAGCAACTGCTCCTGCAAGACCCGGGTTTCTTTAGCGGCGGAGTATTTCGCGCGCGATTGCCGGAGGGCACTGGCCTGGTTGGAGACATCCACCACGATGTGGTTCGTGTCTCTCTGGCTGCTGACCTGCGACTGGCGGTATTGCAACTGGTCGATTCCGTAGTCGCCTTGCGCCTGCCGGTTTCGCAGGGGAATCGAAAGACCCAGAGATCCTGTTTCATTCGGGAAATTCCGGCGAAAGATCTGCTTGAGCGCGGTGCCGTAACCGCCGATAAAATACGAATTCGGTTCGAACTGTGGCGCGCCCGCCGCGCCGCGATCATACGTCTGCAATTGAAGCGTCAGATTCGGCAGAAGAGGGTTCTCCGTTCCGGCCAGGGAGATCTCCTGGGTCTGGTCCCGGAACTTCGAGACCGCCACGTCGGGCCGCTTCTCCATGGCCGTCGAGACCAATTGGCGCAAAGGCGGCAAATCGTCGCCGTCCGGGACTTCGATATGGTCGAGTGTCACGATTTCCGCGGCCTCTATCTCGGGATCAGGCGCGCGGGTTAATGCGTCCTTGAGCAGATTTTCACGCTGGCGCACATTGTATTGCGCTACGACGACATCCTGCTGGCGGCTGGAAGCCTCGGCCTTGGCGCGCGGCAGTTCAACTTGCGGCATGGCGCCCGCCGCGATCTCTTTCTGTGTGTCCTGAAGAAATTTTTGGGTCATCTCCAGGGCGCTTTCCCGCACCTTCAGTTCATCGTTGGCGCTTACCAAATCCCAGTAAAGGTTGAGCACGCTGGCGGTAAGATCGAGCAACTGCGAGCGGAAGGTCTCCCGCGATGCGACGGTGTTGATCTGCGCGATGCGGATGAAGCGGTTGTTGAGCTTTACGCCGAAGCCCTGCAATAGGTTGTGGCGCACGGCGAGACTCATGTACGGGCCCATGGCGGGCTCCAGACTGTCGGTGGGCGAGTTCTCCTTTAAATACTCTTCGTAGTCCCGGTACTGTACATAGCCGCCGCTCAAGAGTCCCTCCTGGAGCAGGGTGTTGTAGGTGTGCACGGACTGGATCAGGGCGGCGGTCTGGCTCACGACGTAATAGGGCTGCGGTTGGCTCAAGTGGGCGAAAGTAGTGGTGTTTTGCAAAACGGGGTCGAGATTCGGCGTCACCACGCCGACTTGTTGAATCACCGCGTTGCCGCCGCCGCTGCTGCTGATGCTGCCTCCGCCGCTGGACAAGCCGGCGCTCTGCACGCTGCCGTTGACGCCCACACCGCTGTCCACACTGGCTACCTGCGCGCTGGCGCTGGGCACGCCGCGCAGGGGACCGCCGGCTTTGGCCCGCTCCAACGCCGACTGCGCCAGCAGCGGTCCATAGCGATCCACTTCCAGGTTCAGATTATTTTCGATCGCCAGCGCCAACGCATCTTGCACCGTCAGGTATAGCCGGCCTGCGCGCAACAGATCGTGCAGCCGATTGGTGTTACCCAGCCGGCTGGCAGGCACTACCGGTGGCGCATAAGAGCGGACGGGAGCCAGCAGATGCGGCTTCTCGATCGCTAAGGGCTGGTCTTGCGCGGAACAGATGGCGGCCGCGCAGATGCAGGCTAGCAAGGGCCTGCGGAAGGAACCCCGGCAGGCTGCATGCCTGCCCCACCAGCTTCGGGATCTCATTTGGGAAGCTCCTGCCTCTTCTCGTCCGGGAGCGACTCAGGCACGACTGACTCCCTGGCGACACGTCCTGTAACAGCTTCCTGCATGGAAATATGATTTACGTCGAGCGTCCGGCCCATCGCCATATCAAACGCAATCTTGGCATGCGTATAATTGGCCATCGCCTGCACTTCGGCGTCCTGGTCGATAGCCAGGTCTCTTTGCGCCTGAATCACCAGGGTGACGCTGGATACACCGTGCTGAAACCGGTTCTGCTCGTCTTTGAGGCTCTGTTCGCCCAGTTTTCTGGTATCGACGGCCGTTTCATAGCGCGCGCGGGCCTGCTGTAATCCTATCAACGCGGTCTTCACATCCACCGTGACTTGGTTGGCAGCGCGTTGTAAACGAAGTTCGGCTTGCCGGAGCTGGAGTTGATCGGTTACATAGTCCGCCTGTGCGGCGCGGTTCCGGAATGGGATGGTGAGAGAGACCCCGGCGGAATAGTTCGGGAAATCGCGGCGGAAGACCTGTGCCAGAGCGTTGCCGGTGCCGCCGATGAAATAGGGGTCCGGTATACCGCAGGTGCTGCATAAGGTCGGGTTCACCGGGCCGCTCAGACCGTTGTTGGTAAACTCCAGAAAAGCCTGCAAAACGGGCAGCAGTCCGTTCCGGGAGCCCCTGATCGCGATCTTTTGGCTATCGATGTTCACCTTGCTTTGATCGATCTCCACGCGGTTGGCCATGGCTTCCGAGATCAGGTCCGGCAGCGGTCTGATCTCGTCCGTTTTGGGAATTTCGATGCGATTCAGCGGCACTATGTGCGCATCATCCAGCCAGGCGTTGGCCATGGCATTGCGGCTCAGCGCATTCTTCAGGACAATCTCCTGTTGCTGCACGTTGGTCTGTGCAATCAGGAGATCCTCTTTACTGACGGAAACCTGGGCGGCGGCGCGGGTCACCTCCACCGCGGGTAGCGAGCCGATCTTGACCATCTTCTGGTCGTCTTCAAAGAGCTTCTGCGACGTCGCCAGGGCTTGTTCCTTGATGCGCACGGCGTCGATGAAACTCACTAGGTCCCAGTAGAGGTTGAGCGCCGCGGAGACCGTCGTGGCCGCCTGCAGCTTAAGCTGCAGGTGGCTCACTTTCATATTGTTCTTCGCAATCCGGATGTCCCGGTTATTTACTCCGATATTGAATCCCTGCAGAAGATTCTGAGCGATCTGCAGATCCAGGTAGCCGGTGATCGATGGGTTGAAAAGATTTGCAGGGCTATTTTCCAGGCTGTGATAATCGAAAAATGTGAGCTGCGCGCTGGTGCCGGTGATGAACTGCTGCGAATATTGAAAAACAAATTGGTGGTAGTCGTTCGTAAGCGCGGCGGTCTCGTTCAGCAACTGATTGGTGAGCGGTGTGGTGGTGTGTCCGGCGAAAACGCCGAAGTACAAACCCGGATCCAAGTTCGGAGGCACCGGTCCGATCTGGCTGACGATACCGCCGCCCGAGCCGAGACCGGCGCCGCCGGCAAGCCCGTTGGCATTGACGCTGACTCCGGCTGTGCTGACGCTGGTGGGCCCGGCCGCGATCGGCGTGTCCACCTGACGGAGAAAGCCGCCGCCCTCGGTCCGCCGCAGGACCTCGCGCGCCAGAAAGGGACTATAGCGCTGCACGGCAATATCGAGATTGTTCTCCAATACCAGTGCGATCACATCCTGCACCGACAAATAGAGGTTGCCCGCGCGAACCAGGGATTCCAAACGCGGCGAGTTGCTCAACGTGGCCGGGGCCACGCGGCGCTTCTCCAGATGAAAGGGAGCCAACACGTGGCCGATTACCGGTGGTGGCTTGGGCGACTCAACTGCAACTTCGGAGGATTGCGCGAAGCCGGGGGAACCCGAAGCGATCCACAGCGCGGCGAGCAAGCAACTGACGCGGTTCATTGTGTAGGTGGTGTATTGGCAATTCCCCTTCCATTGGCCTTTCATAGAAGTGCGCGCGGTTTGCCCAAGTGTTTGAGCACGAAGAGCGAAGCGGACTCTTCACACCGGCCGGCATGGGTGTCCGATTTTGGGACCGGATGTTCGATTTCACTACGTAGGGAAGGGGCATGCGCGCTGTCGCGGCCGGGTCATACGAATCCCGGCGCACCCGTTCAAATCTGGTTGCCAAAGAGCCTTCGGGGGCGCGTTTGCCGTTCCCTGCGCCAGCCCAGATTCGCCTCTTGACATCCGGCGGCAAAAAGATGAATATGAATTCATATGCAGATCATGTGGCATCGCCCTTTATCGGTGGGCCTGCTGCTCTGGATCGCCGGCACCGCCGGGATTCGGCTTTCGGGGCACCGCCTTCTGCAGTCTCAGCACATCTCGCAGACATTGATCCTGTACCTGGTCAGCTTCGTAGCGATGGGGTTGCTCATTCCCCGGATTTGCCGCCGGCTCGGCCTGGAGAAAGATTCCCGGCTCAAGGGTGCGACCCTGTTGGTGCTTCCCACCCTGATTCTGGACCCGTTCTCGTGCGCCTTCTTCGCCACCGTGTTTCCGAATCTGGACCCGGGCGCCGCGGGCGTATTTGGCGGGTGGATATTGATCTGTTGCGCTGGAGCCGTCGCGGGCGTTTGGGTCAAGCCCTGATGCCGGCGTCGGCCCCCCCAGTGCTGGGCGCCGGGCAGGATCTGCCGGCCCCGCCCCAACAGGCGCGCAGCCTCGCGAAACGGAGGAAGCTCTTAGAGGCAGGCCGGATTCTATTCGGCGAGAAGGGATACGAGGCGACCTCGATCGCAGAGATCGCAGCCCAGGCCGGCGCTGCGTCTGGCGCGTTCTACATCTACTTTCGCTCGAAAAGGCAGCTTCTGGTGGTCCTGATGAACGAGCTGATTCAGCGCCTGGCCAGCCTGGACCTGCGCCCTAAGGGCGGCGCGGACGCACGAATGGGCCTGCGCAGCTTCCTGGCAGAAGTGTTTCGCGCCGACATGCAGTACTTCGGCGTGGTGCGGGCCTGGCAGGAAGCCGCCCCCACGGATGCCGAATTGGGCCAGATGCAAGCCGCCATCGCGCGCTGGACGGAAGCACGCATCCTGCGGGTCTTTCAATTGTTGCAGAAGAACCCGAACGCACGCGCGGATCGGGACCTGCGCACATTCGCCCGGATGATGGACCGGCATTTCTGGTCCTTGCTGGCACGCGGCTCGCACTTGCCGGCGCGGGATTTCAATCGCGAGATTAAAACCGCAGCTGATGTCATCTATCACTACCTGATTCGCGACTCTGGGCGGGAATAAAAAAGCGGGGCAGGCGACCGGGCCTAGTCCACCTGCCCGGATTAGCGACTCTGTCATTGACGTGCGCAGGGACGCGCCAGCCGCAGCACTGTCCTCGCGGCGGCATTGGCGCGTCCCTCGACCAGGCTATATCTTCAAGAGTACAGATTCTGCGGCGCGGAGAGTATCCCATCCACAGGGTATTTTCCTCCCACTGGAGCTGGATTTCGGCCCTTCCCCCGAGCCTCGAATCTACCGCGCGGGCGGTATATGATCTTAGTAGCCGAACTGATACCTTACCAATGGAGCCAGAGGAAACCAACGACGCCGTGGTCTTCAAGCGCAGCGTGCAGCCTGTCCAGTGGGGCGCCCAATTGGTGCTGCTGGCCAGCTTCGGCGGCATGCTGGGACTGATGCTGTTCGCCGGAGTCGACTCCCTGCGCGCGCTACGGCAGGTGCAGTCGCGCAACGTCCAGATCCGCCAGACGTTCCTGCTGCGAAATCGCGCCCTGGATGAGATCCGCTCGACGCTCTATCTTTCGGGCACGTTCACGCGCGATTACCTGCTGGAGAGAGACTCCGTGCGCGCCGAGACATATCGCGCGGGCCTGCAAAAAGAGCGCGAGAAAATGGATGCCGCCCTCCAGCGTTACGCGCGATCGCTCGACGCCCGAGAGGAATCGCCTTTCCAGTCTCTGGAGGCCCGTATCGCCGACTACTGGAAGGCCCTCGACCCCATATTTCATTGGGATGCCGGCGCGAAGCTGGCCCGCAGCGACGCTTTCATGCACCAAGAGCTTTTTCCGCGGCGCGCCACGACGCTCGAAATAGCCGATCGCATCGGCGCCGTCAACGAACAGGAACTCTCCAACGGCGACGAGCAAGTGAAAGAAATCTTCGACCGCTTCCGTGTCCGGCTGGGTGTCATGCTGGCCGTCACTCTGGGAATCGGCGTGCTGCTGGCCCTGGCCACGACCCGGCACATTCTGCGGCTGGCGCGGGATGCCGACCTACGCTACCGCCAGGTGGTGCACGCGCAGCGCGAGTTGAAGGAGCTTTCCGCGCGCCTGGTAGAGGCGCAGGAACAGGAGCGGCGGGCCATCTCTCGCGAGCTGCACGACGAAGTCGGCCAGTCGCTGAGCGCGCTTTTGATGGAGTTGGGCAATCTCGGCGCGGTGGCGCCCGGCGATGCCGAGCTGCGCCGCCACGTGGAATCCATTCGCAAGCTGGCTGAAAGCAGCGTGAGCGTGGTGCGCAACATGGCCCTGTTGCTGCGGCCCTCCATGCTCGACGACCTGGGCCTGGTGCCCGCCCTGCAATGGCACGCACGCGAAATCTCCAAACGCACCGGCATGGCTGTCACCGTGGATGCCGCGAGCGTGGCCGACGATCTGCCCGAAGAACACAAGACCTGCATCTATCGCGTGGTGCAGGAGGCGTTGAATAACTGCGCCCGCCACGCCTTTGCGCGCAACGTCCGCATACAGGTCGTCCAGGAAACCATGCGCATCCGCTTGAGTGTGCAGGATGATGGCAAGGGCTTCGACAGCGCCCATGTGCGCGGCCTCGGACTGCTCGGCATGGAAGAGCGCGTGACCCATCTGGGCGGCCGCTTCCACGTCCAGTCCGAACCGGGTCACGGCGCAGAGTTGCGGATCGAGATTCCCCTGGCTGCCGAGGCCGTGGAGGCCCTCGCATGAACCCTGTGCGCATCGTATTGGCGGACGATCATACGGTCATGCGCAACGGCCTGCGCCTGCTGCTCGAGCGCCAGCCGCATCTGCAGGTGGTCGGCGAGGCGGCGGACGGCCGCCAAGCGGTAGCCCTCAGCGAACAGGCCCATCCGGATGTGGTCATCATGGATATCGCCATGCCCAATCTGAACGGCATCGAGGCCGCCCGCCAGATTGTCAGCCACAGTCCGCGCACCGCCATCGCCATTCTCAGCATGCACTCCGACGAGAGCTACGTCATCCGCGCGTTGAAGGCCGGCGCGCGCGCCTACCTGCTGAAGGACTCCGCCGAGGCCGACCTGCTGGCCGCCGTGCGCGCTCTGACCGAAGGCAAATCTTTTTTCAGCCCGGCCATCAGCAAGATCCTGGTGGAAGATTACATGCGCCAGTTGGAGAGCCGCGGCGCCGAGGATACCTACGAGTTGCTCACCAATCGCGAACGCGAGATCCTGCAGCTTCTGGCGGAAGGCAGAACCAACAAGGAAGTGGCCGGCATGCTGAACCTCAGTCTCTACACGGTGGAGACCCATCGCACCCACATCCTGCAGAAGCTGAACCTGCACAGCGTGCCCGAACTGATCCTATACGCGGTTCGCAAGGGGATTATCGCGTAGGCAAGGCGCCGGATATCGCCCATGCCCCGCTATTTCCTATACCCTCTGTTGGCCGCAGCGATTTATGGAGTGCTTTGTTACTTCGCGAGCCGCTTAGTATACTTCCCATCAAAGTATCCGGAAGGGCCTTGGGAAGTGGAAGCGCAGTTGGGTGCGAGTGACATACAACTCGATGCGGCTGATGATGTCCGCATTCATGCCTGGTGGATTCCGGGCCAGGACACCGGTTTGGTGACGCTGTACCTTCACGGAAACGGCGGGAACCTTTCGCACCGCTACTCGCACTTCCGCGAGATCGCTGCCGCAGGATCCGCGATCCTTGCGCTCGACTACCGCGGCTACGGAAAAAGCAGCGGGGAGCCCACGGAGAAGGGTCTCTACCGCGACGCTGAAACAGCTTACAGCTATCTGTTGAAGACCGGCTATCGCCCCGAACAAATCATCTTACACGGCGAATCTCTAGGCACCGCCGTGGCCGTGGATCTGGCTTCCCGGCGGCCGTGCGCGGCGCTAGTGCTGGAAGCGCCCTTCACGTCCGCCAAAGACGTGGCGCAGACCGTACTGCCGGTGATCGGCCCGCTGCTCATTTGGGGATTCGATTCGCGTCGTAAGATTGGCCGCGTTCGTGTACCGATCCTCTTCATACAGGGCGATCGCGACGAGATTATCCCAATTCGGCTCGGCCAAGCCTTGTTTGCCGCCGCGAATGAACCGAAGTCATTCTGGATCGTGGCAGGCGCGGGGCACAACGATATTGTCGAAGGCGCCGGTGCGAATTACCGCCAGCGGCTGCGATCCTTCTACAGCAGCCTGCACGCGGAGTAGCTCTATCGCGCTTTCCCGCGCCAGAACTCCGGGTCGGCCGAGGCAAAGTCGTCCGAGACCCAACTCATGGCTGGTTCAATCCGGAACAGCAGGTGCTCGCGGGTGAATTCCCGGGCTTTCACGGCCGCTGCCCTGCCTTCCGCGTGGGTTCTTTCCAGTCCCTCGTCCAGCGTCTTGAGCGAGGCTAGCGGAGCGAGGAACAAGAACGTCTCGGAGGGCGCCCCCGAAATGACGTGGTAGGCGATCTCGGGACGATCCAGATTGATGCTGTCGAACAGCGCGCTCCGTGACTTCACGAGTTCCGCGAAATCCGCCTCGGTGCCTGGGCGTATCCGATAAATCGAGAGCTGGCAATAGCGCGCCTTCCGCAACATCTGGACGGCCTGGTCCGGCCGGTAGCTCCAGGCAGGCCGATAGGAAGCGATCATGCTCCGGGAAGCGGGCAACGCCTCCTCGGAAGACTGCTCCAGCACCTCGTCCGCGCCGTTGAGTGAGGGCGGCGGGTGAACCGTTTTATCCACATCCTCGATGCTGCGAAACGAATCGTGCATCGCGACCAGCCACGATTCGGTCTGGCCGGTGATGGAGGTCATGCCCACCACGTTCACGGCAGCCGTGGCGTCCGCATAGCGCCGGATCATGGAGGAGGCTGTCCCTGTCCGGCGGTGCAGTTGGATGAGCGGTGGCGGTTCGGTCCAGTTCTGCGCGAAAGCGCCAGCCACGAAAACGCCAACGAGCAGGATTGTCTTCATAGCACTGATGATAAGACGCAGTGACCGGGCGCGGCGTTGGTACTGTTGTATCGGCCATTGGCGCGGGCCGCACGCCAGCGATGGACCAGGTCTTGCGCGGCCCCGCGCCAATCGGGAAAGCGGAATGCAAAGCCGGCGCTCAGCAAGCGGGCCGGAACCACGCGGCGGCTCTTGAGGATCAATTCCGTCTCCGTGCGCAGCAGCATAGCGCCGGCCTCGAGCATCAATCTGGTGGCGGGAAGCCCGATCCGCGCGCCCCACGATCCACGCAGAATCCGCATGAAATCGTGGTTAGGCAGAGGATTGGGCGCACAAACATTCAGCGTGCCATCCAGTTCCTCGTGCGCGATCAGGAACTCAATCGCGCGGATGAAGTCCAGGTAATGGACCCAGGAGACGAACTGCGCGCCTGAGCCAGCCCTTCCGCCCAGGCCGGCGCGCACCAGGCGCAGCAGCGTATCGAAGACGCCGCCGCGGTCCGCGCTCATGATCATGGCGCTGCGCAAAGCGATCTTGCGGGTGCGCGGCGCCGGCGCTGCAAAGAATGCCTGCTCCCAACGGGTGGCGACGTCGATACTGAACCTCCAAGTCGCGGGCGCATCGGGCTCGGACCCGCCGAGTTCTCCGCCGGCTTCGTCCATCGGGCGATCGAGAGCATGGCGGTAGATCGTGGCGGTGCTGGCGTTCATCCATAGCGCAGGCGGGTGCACCGCTTGTGCAATGGCACGGCCGACGAGCGTAGTGGTGCCGATCCGGGATTCCTCGATCTCCCGGCGGTTGGCTTCATGGTAGCGGCAGTTGACGCTGCGGCCGGCAAGATTGATAACGACATCCGCGCCATACAGCGCCGCGCACCATGCGCCGGAGTCGCGGCCGTTCCAATGCACGGTCCGCCACGGTGCGTCGCCCGGATGGCGTGAGAGCACTGTGACCGTATGGCCCTGGCCGTGGAAATGCCGCGCCAGAATCTGCCCGACTTGCCCGCTGCCGCCGGGAATCGCGATCCGCAGAGCCTTCACGCTTCCCCCATCACGGTGTTCATCAGGTCCACCACCATGCGCCGCACGGGCCGCATAAACGGGTAGCCCGCCAGCTTGACGAGCCGGACAACAATGCCCACGCTCTTCTCCATTAACATGCGCGTACGCGCCTGCGCCGCGGAGCGGTCGTAGATCCAAAACAGAATCAGGCCCATCTGGTACATCCACAAGATGCGCGGCAGGTGCGGCTGCAAGTCTGCGGCGACGTGCACGCGGCTGGACTCGAGCGCACGTGCGAAGGATTGCACGTCCCGCTCCCGTATGTCGCGCGTCTGCGAGCTGAACGGAGAAAGCGCGTGCTCGGGATCCGCGTGCGCCGCCAGCGCTCCCAACAGGCGCCGGTTGGGCTCGAAGTACTTGAGCTTTACCTCCAGCAGAGCGCCGATCCGGTCCTTCAGATTCTTGCCGCCGGCCAGCGCCTCTTCGACCAAGGGCGCCAGTTCCTCCTGGGACTGGCCGTAGAACGCCAGCACGATGGCGTCCTTCGAATCGAAGTAGTAATACGCGGCGCCCGTGGCGACCCCGGCTTCGGCTGCAATCTCCCGCATGGTGGTTTCTTCGAAACCCTGGCGGCGGAATAACTCCATGGCGGCGTCCAAAATGCGCGCGCGGGTCTCGGCGCTTTTCGCGGTGGCGGCCATGTTAGTCGAGCACCTTGCCGATGGGCGCGCTTTCCGGGCTCCACGCGCCACCTGCCGCCGGGATCGAACGTGGCTGTGGTTGCCGCTCGCGGCCCCGCTTGCCGAACCGGCTAAGAACGTACAGATTGAGGAAGTGCGCGAGGCCCAATACCAGCAGCACGTGGCCGATGTTGTCGCACAGCAGATCCGCCGCCGGGCGCACGCTATCGAGCGAGCCGGCGATGCGCATGGGCGTAGTCACGAAGCCGGCATTGACCAGGCAGAAGGCCAGTACCAGCATACGGTTGACCGAATCCGCCAGCTCCGCATTGCCCTGAAAGGCATCCAGCAGAAGAACCCGGCCGTTCCGGTGCAGGGCACGAGCCACCCAGACGGTGACCGCCAGGCTGACGGCCAGGTAAATGGCGTAGCACACAACGATGTACATGGTTCCCTCCATTTTCTGAACACGTTCAGTTTGAACATGTTCAATTCCAGATTAGACTGAGGAGGGCGGCTTGTCAAGCAAAAACTGAATGTGTTCAAAACACAGGAGCTTCGCTCCATTCACGGCGCTGTCCCCGGAACCGGACTTCTCCCAGAATAATTTCCCGTGCGTGCGGACGCGGCTCTCATGCATCAGCCCAAGCCCGCGAGCTTTCACCGGTAGGTAATGGCACGCCGCCAAAGCTTGTTCATGTGGCGGTCACCCTCGGACGCCACCCACTGGCGGCATTCCGTCCAGTTTCCGTACGTGTCGTAATTGCACTCCAAGACGGCCTGGTTAACCTCACCACTCGCAAGTGCCGTATTGGTTGCGATGATAGACCCATCCTCATCGAACTGCACGGTTGAGCTCAAGCCATCTTTTCCATCCGAGTATGAAGTCTCTCGCGTGCGCTTTTTGTCGTCATAGACGAGGGTCACCTTGCCGGGGGGCAAGGCATGCTCGTTGTCCTTTGGGTCGTACTGGTCGGTTGCTTGCTCAATTAATCGTCCCTTGATGTCGTAACGGAAGGTGACGTGGAGTGGCGTTTTCCATTGGTGGGTCTTCCAGTCGCGCTCACGGATTTCGGCCTTAACAACGCGGCCCTCGTCGTCGAGGGTCCTGATCTCCGGCCGTAGGGCTTCGGCATCTGCATCGTATTTGATAATTTCGATCGTGTGCGGGTCCGAATACTTGTACTCGGTACGATTCAACAATACGTCATCAGCGCCTTGGTGGTATTCCATGTTGATGAGGTATCCCTGCCGGTCATACTTGTAATTGGTGTAGTGGTTTTCCAGGGTCTGCCCTCTCCCACGCCGAAAGTCCACAAGATGGCCCGCCGCATCATATGTCCAGTGATTCCACTCCAGGGGTCCCCCGGGCTTGCCGTCGCGCGTGAAGGTGGATTCCCGCGTCAAGAGGCGTCCGTCTTGATACGTGCTAATGGTTTTGGCCTCCGTCACACCGCCCTTCTCTAGTTGTGTTACCTCCCTTCCGTGCGCATCGTACTCGGTGACGAGACTCCAAGACGGGGTAGGTGACTGCGCCTGGAGGCCGTTGACCGCGAATTCCTCGAAGGCCACGCGTGCGACAGGACCCTTAAGAGGAATAGACGGGCCGGTGATCATCTTTCCATTGCCAAAAATACCCAGAAAGCTGATATACGGAGCACTCGGTGGAGAATCGGGGATCGACACCGGGGACGTTGATGTGTGTGGTCTGCTGCCCCGCAGCCGCCGAGGCACAGATCGAAAGGTAGAGAAAAAGCGCGGCCTGGAGGCGAACGCTGAGTGTTTCAACCGGGACCTTCATTTTGGCCTCTTCGGCTTTCCAATAGCGTACACCCATCCGCTCCTGCGGGACAGCGCTTTCGGCTATACAGGTCCTAATAGGGCTTGCTGCGGATCGCGAAAAGGCGCATACTGCGAAATGGAATCCTATTTGATTAGCGCTGCCGTTGATGCGTGCGCACGGGAGGAACTTAATGCGAAAATTCATTGGCGCAGGTGCTGCCCTTTGTCTGGCCGCGCTGGCGGTCTGGGCGTCCGGGGGCGAACTGATCACGCCGGTCGGCCGCTGGAAGACCATCGACGACAAGACCGGCAAGCCGAAATCCATCGTTGAGATTTATGAGGACAAAGGCAAGTTGTTTGGCCGCATCGAAGCGACCCTGCAACCGGATGCCAAGAAGGTCTGCGACAAGTGCAAGGACGAGCGCAAAGACCAGCCCATTATCGGCATGATCATCATGCGCGGGATGGTGAAGCACGGTGAAGAATACACCGGAGGCGAGATTCTGGACCCGGACAACGGATCGGTGTATCGCTGCAAGTTCCGGTTGCAGGAGAACGGCAACCAGCTTTCCGTACGTGGATTCATCGGGTTCTCGCTGTTGGGGCGCTCACAGACCTGGACGCGCGAGCCGCTCCCCTGACGCCAGCAGCTTGCTCGCCCGCCGGAACACCGCCGCCAGCATCGCTTCGGTCAGCTTGCCGGTGGAAGTGTTCTGCTGGCTGGGATGATAGGAGCTGATCAGCACGGGCTGGCCGGGCGCGGTTTCGAACACGCGGTCGTGGCCGAACGCGAATGCCGACCGGCTGCGGATCAGGCCACGGCTCCGTAGGATACCCAGGTAGTTGTCGAACGCCACGCGCCCGAGCGCCACTACCACCTTCAGGTTCGTCAACAGGTCCAGCTCCCGCTCCAGGTAGCCGCGGCAGTTGGCGATCTCTTCGCGCGTGGGCTTGTTGGCGGGGGGCGCGCAGCGCGCTATGGCGGTGATGTAGGCGTCCCTCAGCCGCAGCCCGTCATCGCGCGAGCGGCTATCGGGCTGGCTGGCGAAACCGGTCTGATGCAGCACGCGATAGAGCGTGTAACCCGAGTTGTCGCCCGTGAACATGCGGCCGGTGCGATTGGCGCCATGCGCGGCCGGCGCCAGGCCGACGATCAGCAGCCGCGCGCGCGGGTCGCCGAACGAGGGCAGCGGTTTGCCCCAATATTCCCAATCGCGATAGGCGCGCCGCTTCACGCGGGCGACCTCCGTGCAGTGCGCGATCAGCCGCGGGCAGCGCCGGCAGTGGACGATTTCGTCCTCTAAGACTTTGAGGGCGGTAAAATTCAAGCGATGCATCTTCCTTTTCGAGTGGACGGCCGCAGGGCCCTGGTCACCGGCGGTGCGAGCGGCATCGGCCGAGCAACCTGCCGGGCCCTGTCCGCCGCGGGCGCCCAGGTGACGATCGCCGATATCGACCAGCCGCAGGCGGAAGCTCTGTCACGGGAATTACCCAGCGCGTCGGTCCTCCTACTTGATATTACCGATGAAGCGGCTGTCGAGTCCGCCTTTGCCGGCATGGCCGCACTCGACATCCTGGTGAACAATGCGGGCATAGGGCTGGTCGGAGGCGTTGAACAAACGGAGTTACCCGATTTCGAGCGCCTGTTCCGGGTTAACGTGCAGGGCATGTTTCTGGTGACCCGCGCGGCCATGCCGCTGCTGCTGGCTTCCAAGGGCGCGATTGTAAACATTGGATCGGTGGCGGGATTGGTGGGCGTCAAGAAGCGCTTCGCCTATTGCGCCACAAAGGGCGCGGTGATCGCCATGACGCGGCAACTGGCGGTGGATTATCCGACCGAGATCCGAGTAAACTGCGTCTGCCCCGGCACGGTGGATACGCCTTTCGTGGAGGCTTATCTGGAGAAGTACCACAAGCATGAGAAAGAAAAGGTGCGCGCAGAGCTGAACTTGCGGCAGCCCGTGGGGCGCCTGGGACGTCCGGAGGAGATCGCCAACATGGTGTTGTATCTATCCTCGCCGGAGGCGGAATTCGTGACCGGCGCGGTGCTGACGATAGATGGCGGCTGGACGGCGGCCTAGAGCTAGCTAGCTAGGAACTTGTTGAAAAACGTTTGATCAGTCTGCAAACGCAGGCGGAACCGCCTGCGCCACCACGGCAGATCAGCAGGCTAGGTGGGGCAGGCGGTTCCGCCTGCCAGGTATTTTTTCAACAAGTTCCTAGACCGGCGTTATTAAAATTACACGAAATTTCGAAACCCAGCTAAAATAGAAGCAGGGTATCTTGACGAATCGCACCGGGGCGTGCACAATTAGTTGTCCGGTTGCTCCGGCCGGAATGCTGTAAGGGTTCTGGCGAATACCCCCAGGGTTCACCACTTGGGCGCTCGTGTTTGGACTATGACAAAGTCTCGAGGTAACTTTTCCCGGATTCTGCATTCCGCAATCATCTTGTTGCTGGTTGCCAGCGTTGCTTTGGGGGCGGCCCCTACGAAGCGGCGCCACCGTGCTGTGCACCACGCATCCACGGCGCGGCGCAGCACAGTGGCTCATACGGTGGCTCATCCCACCAGTCACGCGCTGGTGCATCGCACTTCGTACAGTGAGCCCGGGCCGGTGGTCCGCGGCGGACCGTGGACGGAGCCGACTTTTGCCGACTCCACCGTGGGCGACAACGTGGATGGCGAGGATCTGGAAGTGCGCCGCGCGGCGGTCGAGGCGCTCGGTCCCTACAACGGGTCGGTGGTGGTGGTGGATCCCAACACCGGCCGTATATTGACAATTGTTAATCAAAAATTAGCCTTGAGCACCGGATTTCAGCCCTGCTCCACCATCAAAGTATCGGTCGCGCTGGCAGCCCTCCGGGAAAGAGTCGTCGGCGCCGATGGCAAGCTCTTCCAGCATGGCGGTTACAATCTCACGCAAGCCCTGGCGCACTCGAACAACTTCTACTTCGCGACGCTGGGCACCAAGCTGGGATTCGACAAGGTCAGCTACTATGCGCATCTGTTTGGATACGGCGAGCAGGCCGGACTGAACATCCCCGGCGAGAGCGCGGGGCGTTTCCCGGCGGAGCCTCCCAAGAACGGCGGGGTGGGCATGCTCACCAGCTTTGGCGAAGAGATCTCCCAGACGCCGCTGCAGCTTGCCGCGCTCATGTCGGCGCTGGCCAACGGCGGCACCCTGTATTACCTGCAATATCCACGCACGCAGAAGGAAGTGGACGCCTTCGTGCCGCGCATCAAGCGGCAGTTGGAGATTCAGGGCCTGATTCCGGAACTGAAGACGGGAATGCGGGCGGCCGTGGAGTACGGCACGGCGCATCGTGCGCAGCAGGACGAGCCCATCGCGGGCAAGACCGGCACGTGCACCGATAGCCACACGCACCTAGGCTGGTTCGGCTCCTTCAACGATGTCGGCAAGAATAAGCTGGCGGTGGTGGTGCTGCTCACGGGTGGCCGGCCTGCCATAGGCCCCCTGGCAGCCGGAGTAGCCGGAGACGTTTATCGCAACCTGTCCCAGAAGAACTACTTCGCCAGCAGCCGCCCCATGACGCCGGCGTCGCTGATCTCCACGCAGATCTGCTGCGCCAGATAGCCTCACTGAATCAAGTACTGCGCCAGTTTTCCGTCCACCGTGGTGAATGTGCTCAGGCGCAGCACCCTGCCTTTGAACCCGATCTGAAAATGACGGTAGGTCATGCCGCCGCGCAGCGACACCGAGGTCTGCCGGAAGCTCTCCGGAGCGCCCAGCGGCTGCAGACTGGCGGCGGCATCCAACAAGACCCGCGGCGTGAAGTAGGCATCGCAATCGGGATTCAGTAGCGAGCGGTCGATGTGCCCCTCTTGCAATCCGCTGAAGATCTGGCGGGCCTGCTCGAGTTGCTGGGCTGCCTGCGTGTCCTCTGCTTCGCCCAGCAGCAGAGGCGCGACTGCATTGGTGATCGAGCCGGGCGCGCCGGAGCCATCCATGTTCGTGAACACGACTACCGCCGCCCTGGCGTCCGGCCACACGGTGTTCTCGCTGACGAAGCCCGAAACCGCGCCGCCGTGCCGCAGCACAGGGTGGCCGTCCGCATCGGACACTCCCACCCCCAATGCGTAATTCGTGGGCGCGCCGTTGGCGAGGCGGACCGGGGTGATCATGGCATCGAGCGATGCCGGCTTCAGCAGCTTGTGGTCGATCAAAGAGATATCCCATAACGCCAAATCGTGCGCGGTCATGCCGAGTTCACCGGCCGCGAAGAGCCAGCCGCGGCCTTCGGGCGCCACCGAGCGGGCCGGTCCCAGCCCGAAGCGCGTGTAGCCCGCCGCGTCCGAATCTGCAAGGGACCCCGCCGCCAGATCGATCACGCCGGTCATGCCCAGAGGACCGAAAATCCGGGTTCGCAGAAACGACATGAGCGGCATGCCGGTCACCCGCTCCAGAATGCGTCCGGCCGCGACATAGTTGGTGTTGCTGTACTGCCATCGCGTGCCAGGGTCGAAATCCAAGGCCTTCCCCGCCCATGTTTTGAGGATCTCGTCCGCAGTCACGGGCTGTTGCATGAAGGGCGCGACATAATCCAGCGGGTAATAGTCCTGGTATCCCGAAGTGTGCGACAGGAGTTGCCCGATGGTGATTTCGTTGGCGCGCGTGAGGTCCGGCAGGAAGCGCCCGACGCGGTCGTCGAGCGAGAGCTTGCCGTCCTGGACCAGCAGCAGGATGGCAGCCGCCATAAACTGCTTGCTGACCGAGCCGATGCTATAGCGCATCTCCGGGTGGGCCGGCGTGGCGGGCTCGATGCGCGCGTTTCCATAGGCCTTTTCGTAAGCGATGCGGCCGTCTTTGACCACGGCGATGGATGCGCTGGGAGCTCCACTATCGGCGAGCGCCTTGTCCGCGGCGGCATCGATTTTGGCAGTGGCGGAGGGCGCCAACTGCGCGGCGAGACGGCCGGCGGCGGGCAGCGCCAAGGCGATGAGGAGGAGTGCACGAATCCTGGAAGGCATAGCTCCCAACTTAGCAGAACTAGCTGGAGCGCAAGACTGCCATCGGAGCAACCCGGGGCGCCGCTCTATGCGAGAATACGATAACCTGCATGCGAACGCGGCAAGCTTCCGGCATCGCGATCCCGCGTGGCGTTCGGCCCTTCGATCCCGCCACCTTTGGCCGGCTCTGCCGTGCGCGGGACTATCTGGCGGCGCATTACGACCGCCCCATCCCGCTGGCGGAGGCTGCGCGGCAGGCCTGCCTTTCGCCCTTCTATTTCAACTCACGCAGGCTTTCCAGGAAACGCCGCACGAGTTCGTCACACGGCGGCGCATCGCACAGGCGAAGAAGTTGCTGCTGGCCGGCAATCACAGCGTGACGGACATTTGCTTTGAGGTCGGCTACGAGAGTTTGGGTTCGTTCAGCACCCGCTTCCACTCTCTGACGGGACTCTCGCCGGCAGCCTTCCGCAGCGAGGCGCGCCGCACGTTCGGCGGCTTCGGAGTGCGGTGGCCTCTGTACTACATTCCTGCCTGTTTCCAGCGATTTTTCCTCGGCGCTCCGTAAGATCGCAAGAATCGAGAAGCGTTCCTTATTGGCGTTCTGTATTCTGGAACAACGAGGAGATACAGATGATTCAGCGACTCGCTTACACGCAGATCTATGTTCTGGACCAGGACGCCGCGCGCGACTTCTACGTCGACAAACTCGGCTTTGAGGTTCGCCAGGACAGCGGCATGGACAACGGCTTCCGCTGGCTCACTGTAGGCCCCAAGAGCCAGCCGGAGCTGTCGCTCATCCTGATGAAGATCGATGGTCCCAATTTCAATGCCGAGACGGCCGCGGCTCTGCGCCAACTTCTGCAAAAGGGGATCTTCTGCGGCGGAGTGCTGGAGACCGCCGATTGCCGTAAGACATACGAAGAACTGAAGGCCAAAGGGGTGGAGTTCACGTCACCGCCGGTGGAGCGCTTCTATGGCATCGAAGCGGTGATGAAGGACAACTCCGGAAACTGGTTCAGCATGACAGAGCGTAAGGGCATGTGACTTCACCAAAAGGAGACAGCGGAGAATGAGTACACCACAGACAGCCGTGAGCAATGGTCTGGCCCTGGTTTCCATTCCGGTGAAGGACCAGGAGAAATCCAAGCAGTTCTATAGCGAGGTGCTGGGCTTCCCAGTGTCGCGCGACAGCGAATTCAGACCCGATGCCCGCTGGATTGAGCTGGAGATTCCGGGAACCGCGACCCACATTACGCTAGTGACCTGGTTTCAGGACATGCGTCCGGGGGGCGTGGCGGGACTGGTGCTGCACACCAACAATGCGGATGAGGCATTCCAGACCCTCCAGGCGCGGGGGTTGAACACTTCGCCGGTCGAGTCCGCGCCGTGGGGGAGGTATTTGACGTTTTTTGATCCGGATGGAAATGGTTGGGTCCTCAGCGAGGCGCAAGGCGAACACAAATAAAGAGTTCGACCGATTGGAAACGGCCTTCCCGGCGATAACTTGCTGTTTCATTGCGAAACATTTCGTTGCATTTTGATTCAGTGGCGCCTGGCCTGGGCGACACTCGACAGATTTGGAAAGGCGTCGAAAGTGTCGAAAGTGTCGAGTTGTGTCGAACTGGACTGCAGCCCTCAGGTGGCGCCGGCGCGAGAGGCCGACGCCAATCGAGTATTCGGATTTCAAAGAGCCAGCGCAGCGTGCGGAAACGGCGCCGCCTCTATCTGTGATGACTGTAGCACGGCACTTGGCAGGGACTCGGCAAAACGGTTGTCTTCCGATTGTATTTTCAATCGGATATAGGAATTCGAGATGCGTGATCGGGCCAATCGCAGGGGGTTTGCTTGCCGGTCGTGGGCGAGTTGGCGCTTTACACTGGAATCATGCATCTCGCTGACCTCCGCCAAGCCATACGATCGCTGCGCCGCCGGCCTGCGTTCACCCTCGCGGCTATCCTGACGGTCGCGTTAGGAGTGGGCGCGAACACGGCCGTGTACCAAGTCATCTATACCGTGCTGCTGCGGCCGCTGCCCTTTCGGGAGCCGCAGAAGCTGGTGCAGGTCTGGGAGAGCACGCCGGTGCTGCCGCAGTTGCAGGTGACCGTACCGGACTTTGAGGATTGGCGGAAGCAGACGCACAGCTTCACGGAGATGGCGGCGTACACCTTTCAAGCCATGAACCACATCACGCTGGTGGGGCAGGGCGAGCCGGAGGCCGTGCAGGCCACCAACGTAACGCACGATTTGTTTTCCGCCATGGGCATTCAGCCGTTGCTGGGCCGCGGGTTCAGCACCGCCGAGGAGCGCGAGAAACGCGCGGTGGGGTTGATTAGCGAGAAGCTGTGGCGGCGGAAGTTCGGGGCCGATCCAGCGATTGTGGGCCGGACGATGCGCCTGGAGACCGAAGCGTTCACGGTAATCGGCGTGGTGCCCAGCCGGCAGGCGTTTCCGGAATGGGCGGACGTGTGGATGCCGTTCTCGTGGATCGAGGCGGGGTTGCAGAACACGCGGAAGTTTCATCCCCTGGAAGTGATCGCGCGGCTGAAGCCGGGAGCCGGCGAGGCGGCGGCACAAGCCGAGATCCGGGCGATCGCCGCGCGGCTGTCCATGGAACATCCGGAGACCAACGGAACTATCGGCGCGTATGTCATCCCGCTTTCGCGGCAGATCACGGGCGAGGTACGGCCGGCGCTGCTGCTGGTTTGGGCGGCGGTCGGGCTGGTGCTGTTGATGGCGTGCGCGAACCTGGCGCACATGCTGCTGGCGCGGATGTTGGACCGGCGGCAGGAGATGGCCATTCGCGTCGCGCTGGGCGCGGGGCGCGGGCGGCTGATGCGCGTGGTGCTGACCGAGAGCCTGCTGCTGGCGCTCGCGGGCGGAGTGGCCGGCGTAACGTTAGCGGTGGTAGCGAGCAGCGCCTTGGGGAGGCTGGCGCAAAGCCGGATTCCGCGCATGGAGTCGCTAGGTTTTCCGGCACCCGTGTGGACGTTCGCGATTGCGGCGTCGGCTCTGTGCGGAGTCTTGTTCGCGCTGCCGGCGTGCGCGCAAGCGTGGCGGATGCAAGCGAGTCCGGCAAGCGGGCGCTCCATGAGCAAACCACGTTCGCGGCTCAGCGCCTTGCTCATCACAGCGGAAGTAGCTATGGCGTTTGTGGTGTTGATGGGGGCCGCGCTGGTGGTGCGCAGCTTTGTGGGGTTGCTGAGCGAGGATCCTGGCTTCCGGCCGAAGCCCGTGCTGGCGATGGAGGTTCCCATGCCGAGCAGCCGGTACGACTGGAGCCAGGCGGCGCGATTCCTGAATACGCAACTGCTGCCGGCGGTGCGGGCGCTGCCGGGCGTGGAGGCCGCAGCGGCGGCCAACTGCGCGCCCATGAGCCTGGGCCCCACCGAGCATAGCCGTTTCGCCACGCGGTTCGGAATCGAGGGGCGCACGTTCGAGCAGGGACGATATCCGGTAGCGCAACTCCGCTGGGTGACGCCGGATTACTTTCGGGTGCTGGGCGTTCCGCTGAAACGCGGGCGATGGCTGACGGATGCCGATGCAGGGAAGCCGCGCTACCTGATCAACGAGACGCTGGCGCGGCAATTCTTTTCGCACGAAGATCCCACCACGAGGCGGCTGATTATGGGAGTGGTGGACCCGCAGCCACAGCCGGTCGAGATCGCGGGGGTGGTGGGAGATGTCCGCGATATGGGTTTGGATGAGGCGGCTGCGCCCACGCTCTACCTGATTTCAAGCTCGCCGGCGATGACGCTGCTAGTGAAGACTGCGGGCGATCCGATGCGACTGGCGGCGCCGATTCGCGAGGCGATCACGCGCGCCGATCCGGAAATCGCGGTGAAGAAGGTGCAGCCGCTGAATGCATATGTAGCGGACTCGCTGGCGCGGCGACGATTCGCGCTGACGCTGCTGGCCGCGTTTGGAGGTCTAGCGGCTTTTCTTACGGGGGCGGGAATCTACGGATTATTAGCTTATTCGGTGAGCGCCCGTGTACGGGAATTCGGAATACGGGCGGCGGTGGGAGCTTCGCCGCAGAAATTGCTGCGCATGATCCTATGGGAAGGCGGGGCGGTAGCGTTTTCGGGATCGGCGGCGGGCGCCGCGGTATCGCTGGCATTTGCGCGGTGGATGAAGAGCGTACTGTATCAAGTTTCGCCGATGGACCCGGTATCGCTGGCGGCGGTGGGGCTCTTGCTGTGCGGGATCACGCTGCTCTCCGTGTGGCTGCCGGCCAGGCGCGCGGCGCGGGTAGATCCGGGACTGGCGCTGCGGGTGGAATAGTGCGATAATGACTAAGGTGACTAAGATGACTATTTCACAGAAAGCAGCCCGGCAACGCGCCGAAAATTGGCCGGTGGGAGAGGCCAAGGCCCGCCTGAGCGAAGTGATCGATCGCGCGCTCTCGGAAGGGCCGCAAGCCATCACCCGCAACGGCAGCATGGTCGTGGTGATCGTCTCGGCCGAAGAGTGGGAGCGCAAGACCCGGCGCAAGGGAAACCTCGCCGAATTCTTCGCCGCTTCTCCGCTGCGCAACTCCGGCCTCAAGATTGAACGATCGAAGGATAAGCCGCGAAAAATCGACCTGTGAGATTCCTGCTAGACACCAACGTGATCTCGGAATGGGTCAAGCCGCGGCCCGATCCGAACGTGATCGCGTGGCTGGCCGAGGCTGACGAAGACCGGGTGTTCATGAGCGTCACCTCATTCGCGGAGGTTCGCCAGGGAATCGAACTACTTCCGGATGGGCGGCGCCGCGACCAGCTGACCCTGTGGCTCGCCGAAGAATTGCCCGCCCGCTTCGAGGGGCGCATCCTTCCTATCGATCGGCGCGTCGCGGAAGCCTGGGGCGTGGTGACGGCTCGCGGGCGAAAGTCCGGCGTCACGCTTGGCTCCATGGATGCCTTCTTCGCGGCCACGGCGGAAACGCACAGCCTGACGCTGGTCACGCGCAATGTCAAAGACTTTGCGGCCCTAGGCATTCCCCTCCTCGATCCGTGGAAACTCCAGAGCCAAAACCGGTAGTACCTTTCGCGCGAGCGGCCTATTTGACCTGACTTGTGCAGTCCGTTACACTGAAGCGTCGGAATTTTTGCGGCTATACCTCTGAACGGGCGTTCACGGCAGCCAACCGAAGCAAATCAAAAGGAATTCTTCCAACGAGCGGGACGGTCATGCAACGACACATTTTTACATCGGAATCCGTTACTGAGGGGCATCCGGACAAGATCGCGGACCAGATTTCAGACGCGGTGCTGGACGCCGTCATGGCGCAAGATCCGCTGGGCCGGGTGGCCTGCGAGGTGCTGGTGACGACCGGCATCTGCGTGGTGGCTGGCGAGATCACTACAACATGCTACGTGGACGTGCCGCGGGTGGTCCGGCAGACCATCGAGCACATAGGCTACGCCGACGCGTTGTGGGGCTTCGACTGCAACACTTGCGGCGTGCTGAATGCCATCCAATCGCAATCACCGGACATCGCCATGGGAGTGGACACGGGCGGCGCGGGCGATCAGGGCCTGATGTTCGGCTATGCCTGCGACGAGACCGCCGAATTGATGCCGCTGCCGATCATGCTGGCGCACAAGCTGGTGCGGCGGCTCTCGGAGGTGCGGCGCGCGGGCATCCTGGATTTCCTACGTCCGGACGGCAAGTCGCAGGTGAGCGTGGAATACGTCAACGGCCAGCCGCAGCGGGTGGACGCCGTGGTGGTCTCGACGCAGCACAGCGACGCGATTTCGACGGAGACGCTGCGGGCGGAGGTGAAAAGGCACATCATCGAGCCGGTGATCCCGGCGGATATGGTGGATGCGGGCACGCAGTATCACATCAATCCCACGGGGCGCTTCGTGATCGGCGGGCCGCACGGCGACACGGGACTTACGGGCCGCAAGATCATCGTGGACACTTATGGCGGCATGGGGCGGCATGGCGGCGGGGCATTCTCCGGCAAAGATCCCACGAAGGTGGACCGCTCGGCGTGCTACATGGCGCGTTATATCGCCAAGAATATTGTGGCAGCGGGCCTCGCGAGCCGCTGCGAGGTGCAACTGGCCTACGCTATTGGGGTGGCCGAACCGGTCTCGGTGATGGCGAATACTTTCGGCACCGGCGCCGTTCCGGACGAGAAAATCGCCGAGCTGATTCGCGCGCATTTCCCGCTCAAACCGCGGGCTATTATCGACCACTTGAAGCTGCGGCGGCCCATCTACCGTAACACAGCGGCTTTTGGCCATTTCGGCCGCAATGAAGAGAGCTTCACGTGGGAAGCCACCGATAAGATGGGTGCGCTGCGCGAAGAAGCGGTGGCGCATGCCGCGGTGCGGTAAGGGACGCGCGCGGGCGGCGAAGGTTAGACGCAGGCGAAACCGCCTGCGCCACCAACGGAGGATCAGCAGTTGGTGAAGATGTTGGGGCAGGCATGCAGCCTTTCCAGCAGTTGGTGAAGATGTTGGGGCAGGCATGCAGCCTGCCAGGACTTCTGGTTGCCGCGGTTCGCTAAGCCGCGGCAGTACCCGAAAGGCTAGACGCAGGCGAAACCGCCTGCGCCACCAACGGAGGATCAGCAGTTGGTGAAGATGTTGGGGCAGGCATGCAGCCTTTCCAGAAGTTGGTGATGGTGGGGCAGGCATGCAGCCTGCGAGGATTAAAGTGAGGAATTCATGACAACCGAAACACAGACGCAAATCGCCCACGATATTAAGGATATTTCGCTGGCGGATGTGGGGAAGCGGCGCACGGAATGGGCGTTCCAGTCCATGCCTGTCCTGCAAACCATCCGCAAGCAGTTCATCAAGACACAGCCGCTGGCCGGCATACGAGTCTCGGCGTGCCTGCATGTGACCAGCGAGACGGCCAATCTGATGATCACGCTGCGCGACGGCGGGGCATCAGTGGTGCTGTGCGCGTCCAATCCGTTATCCACGCAGGACGACGTGGCCGCTACGCTGGTGCGCGATTACAGCATTCCGGTCTACGCCATCAAAGGCGAGAACAACGAGGTTTACTACCAGCACCTGACGGCAGCCGCGGAACATGCGCCGCAGATCACCATGGATGACGGCGCGGACCTCGTGTCGCTGCTGCATAGCAAGCGGCAGGACCTGGCGACCGAAATCATTGGCGGCACTGAAGAGACCACCACCGGCGTGATCCGGCTGCGCGCCATGGCCAAAGATGGCGTGCTGAAGTATCCGATCGTGGCGGTGAACGATGCGCTGACCAAGCACCTGTTCGACAATCGCTATGGCACGGGCCAGAGCACCATCGACGGGATCATACGGGCGACGAACGTGCTGCTGGCCGGGCTGAACCTGGTGGTGGCGGGCTATGGATGGTGCGGGCGCGGAGTGGCCATGCGGGCGCGCGGCCTGGGCGCGAACGTGATCGTGACCGAGGTGGATCCGACCAAGGCGATTGAAGCGGTCATGGATGGCTATCGCGTCATGTCCATGGCGGAAGCCGCCGTGATCGGCGACATCTTCGTGACCGTCACGGGCAACAAGCACGTCATCGCACGCGATCATTTCGAGCGGATGAAGAACGGCGCGATCCTCTGCAACTCGGGTCACTTCAATGTGGAGATCGATCTGGAGGCGCTGGCCAAGATCAGTTCTTCGCATCGGCAGACGCGCGAGTTCGTGGAAGAGTATTCCTTCCGCGACGGGCGCCGTCTGAATGTGCTGGCCGACGGCCGCCTGATCAATCTCTCGGCCGCCGAGGGACATCCGGCTTCAGTGATGGACATGAGCTTCGCCAACCAGGCGCTGTCCGCGGAGTACATGGTGAAGAATCACAGCACGCTGGAGAAGCGGGTTTACGCGGTGCCGGAAGAGCTGGACAAGCAGGTGGCGAGGATGAAGCTGGAGTCGATGGGGGTGAAGATCGACCGGCTGACTCCGGAGCAGGAGCGGTATTTGTCGAGCTGGTCGGAAGGCACGTAGGGCGCGGGCGTCAGTACAGCAGCTTTCCTTGCCGAATCCGGCCAGCGTGGCGAGATCGGGAACATGGCGTAGCCTTCCGGATCGAAATACTTGGGTGTTTTCGCTGGTGAGAACGGGATGTCCCGATAGCTATTCGTATTCGTGGACACTGCGGTGTCAGGCTGGAGATACCCGGTCGTTAATTCCTCCGCTTGCCGGCTTGGTACGATCGATTCCATGCTTTCCAATCGATCGATGCCTCGCAGTATCGTGATTCCGGAACTGGCGTACCCGAACATCGGTGACGCAATTGATTGGTTATGCAAAGCGTTCGGATTTACCCTCCGCATTCGGATGGGGGATCACCGCGCGCAACTGAATGTCGGCGACGGGGCGGTTGTCTTAATTGAACAGACCGCAAATGTCTCGTTGCGAACTGCGGTCATGGTGAGGGTCGAGGACGTCAACGCGCACTACGACCGTGCCAGGCGAATGGGCGTGAGGATTGTTCGGGAACCAAGGGACTATCCTTATGGCGAACGACAATATAATGTTGAGGACTTCGCCGGGCACCATTGGTGTTTCTCACAATCGATTGCGGACGTTGATCCAGGAGATTGGGGCGGAACGCCCGAGGAACTGTAGCGTAAGGGTCTTACGGTAGCTGGAGATCACGGCCCTTGTATCCACCGATCCTCGGCTTCCAAAAGGGTCTTGCAGATAATCAGATCCTGCCTGATCGGGAGGCACGCAGACGCGGCGGCGCGCCAATTCAGAGCTTTCCCCGTTGAATCCGGACAGCATGACGAGATCGGGCCAAGTGCCAGTTGCCGGAAAATCAGAGTCCGCGCGGAATCAGGCGAAACTCTTCGATGGCTATTTTTGCTCTCCACATGCCTCGGAATCTCAAGTGAAAGCGCAGGATTGCCTCGTCAAAGCTCTGAATCGCAAAATGCGCCGGCACTCGAAAACTGAGGACCTCCGACACGGGAGGCCTATCGCCGCCAGAATACCAGCGCAGAGTCGAATTCACAGGCGCTACCCCGAGCGACTGGCTGGGCTCGCCGAGCCGCGTCGTGTTCCTTCAAGATCAGTTCCACGGCAACTGTATTTGGGCGGCGATCGCCGTTGGAAATGTGGACTCGAATCGCGTGGGATAGGTGTTTCCGCCGTGTCCGTGGCGATGGCCGACACCCGGTATTGGTCCGCATCGCCTATGTAAGTGGTGGAACTTGCGGCGCGGGCAGCAGCACACGTCAACAAAGCAATTACAGCAGAACTTTGCATGGAATTCTCCGCGGACGCGGCAACTTCAGATCAACGCCAGCCAATCCGAATAGCAAGCTACTTCTATTTCCTGGGGCGTAGGAACTCGGACCTACTTGTTTTCAGATCCGATTATAATGGATGAGTCACCGAGGCCCGTCACCATGAAACCCATACTTGCCCTCATCCTCGCGATTCCCGCATTGCTCTGCGCGCAACCAGCCGCTCCCAAGAAGCCGGCCGGCCCTTGGATGGACAAATCTCTCTCGCCGGATCAGCGCGCCGACATGGTCATCAAGGAGATGACGCTCGACGAGAAAATCCAACTGGTCCACGGCACAGGATGGGGCGCTCTACGGGCGGGTGAGCCCGTGCCGCCCGGCTCGAATCAGGGCGCCGGTTTCGTCCCCGGAATCGATCGATTGGGCATTCCAGCCATCAACATGGCCGATTCCGCGGTGGGCGTCAGGATGAGCGCCATCCAGGGCCGCTACGCCACGCTGCTTCCCTCGGCTCTTGCCGCGGCGGCAAGCTGGAACCCCGAAGCCGCGTTTCTCTACGGCGCGGTAATCGGCCGGGAACTGCGCGACCAGGGCTTTAACATGTCTATCGGCGGCGGCGTCAACATCACCCGCGAGCCGCGCAACGGCCGCAATTTCGAGTACGCCGGCGAAGACCCGGTGCTGGCGGGAACCATGGCCGGCCAGCTCATGAGAGGCCTGCAGGCCCAGCAGATCATGGGCGACATCAAGCATTACGCGCTGAACGATCAGGAGACCGGCCGCAACATAATGAATGTCATCCTCGACAAGCGGGCCATGCGCGAGACGGACCTGCTGGCGTTCCAGATCGCCCTGAAGATCGCGCAGCCGGCCGGCGTGATGTGCTCTTATAACAAGGTCGATGGCGATTATGCCTGCGAGAACGACTACCTGCTGAATCAGGTATTGAAGAAGGATTTCGGCTTCCAGGGCTGGGTCCTATCGGACTGGGGCGGCACGCACAGCGCCGCCAAGGCCGCCCTGAACGGACTCGACCAGGAGATGCCCGGCGACAAATATTTCGGCGCGCCGCTCAAGACCGCGGTGGATAGCGGCCAAGTCCCCATGGCGCGTCTCAATGACATGGTCCACCGGATTCTGCGCAGCATGTTCGCGGTCGGGGTGATCGACAATCCGCCGGTGCATAGCGTGCCAGACCCGTTCCGCGGACTGCAAGACGCGCAGCACATCGCCGAGGAATCCATCGTGCTGCTCAAGAATGCCGGGAACCAGTTGCCGCTGGATGCGGCTGCCATCCAATCCATTGCACTGATCGGGTCGCACGCCAATGTGGGTGTCTTATCCGGGGGCGGTTCGGCGCAGGTGGATCCGCCTGGTGGCGACGCCGTCACGCATTACAAGGGCGTTTCGCAGTGGATGCATCCGGTCTGGTTCCCTTCTTCGCCCCTGAAATACATCAGCGCCAAGGCCCCAAAAGCCAAAGTTGCATATAACGACGGAGCGGACACGGTTGCCGCGGCAAGTCTGGCCAAAGAGTCCGAGGTCGCCATCGTGTTCGTCAATCAATACATGAGCGAAAGCCGCGACGCAGCCACCCTGTCGCTGCCGGACAATCAGGATGCGCTGGTGAGCGCGGTGGCGGCGGCCAATCCGCACACCATCGTCGTGCTGGAAATCGGCGGGCCGGTTTCCATGCCGTGGATCGACGGCGTGCAGGGCGTGCTGGCGGCGTGGTATCCCGGTATCGGCGGCGCGCAGGCCATCGCGGCCATTTTGTTTGGCGACGTCAACCCTTCCGCAAAGCTGCCCGTCACCTTCGCCAAGAGCGAGGCCGACTTGCCACATCCGCAGGTTCCCGGCATCGATTTGACGCCGGCGAACCGGCCGCCGCCTTTCGACGTCTCCTACACGGAAGGCCTCAAGGTCGGCTACAAATGGTTCGAGGCGGAGCACAAACGGCCGCTCTTCCCGTTCGGGTATGGACTTTCGTACACTACGTTCGCCTATTCGCTTTCCCACACGAGCGCCGCCGGCGACGGCACCCTGATCTGGCATGGGATAGGCCCGCAGGGGAAGCAACAGACGGTCATCTTCAATGTGAAGAACACCGGCAAGCGGGCAGGCGCCGAGGTCGCGCAGGTGTATGCGGTTCTGCCGGCCGCAGCGAGCGAGCCGTTCAAGCGCCTGGTCGCCTGGAAGAGGGTGCCGCTCGCGCCCGGAGAGACCAAAACGGTCACGCTGGAGTTGGACCCGCTCTACCTCTCGATTTTCAACGCGGAGAAGGACGCCTGGGAGCTGCCGGCCGGCGAGTACCACGTATCCGTGGGCACGCTCACGGCGACCTTTCGCATCAGCGAGTAGCCCTGGCGCAGGCGCTCGTGCCAGCGTGCCCGAATTCCCTGCGCCACAGCAAACCGCGTCCGAACCGCGCTATACTGAATAACTTGGAGTAAGATGCCGAAACGTACCTTTCAACCTAACAATCGCCGGCGGGCAAAAACGCACGGGTTCCGCTCCCGCATGGCAACCAAGAACGGACGGGCCGTTCTGTCGCGGCGCCGCGCGCGGGGCCGCCACAAGCTCACGGTCAGCTCCGAGAGGTAGAGCATCTCTGGCTTCCCGAAACGTGTTCGTCTGTTGCGATCCACGGATTTCCGCAAAGTCTACGATCGTGGCTCCCGTTTTTCGAGCCCCCTCTTCGCGGCATTCTGTATGCGGACGCCGGAAGCCGGCGGACCGCGCATCGGTTTCACTTTGCCGCGCGCGGTGGGCAAGGCGGTGGTCCGCAACCGCATTAAGCGGCGTGTCCGCGAGGCCGTGCGCCTGCATCTCGCGCACTTGAGTCCAGAGTGGTCAATCGTTATCAATCCGCGGCGCCGAGTGATGGAAGCCTCCTTTCCGGACCTGGAGCGGGAAGTGGCACGCCTCTTCGCGCGATGCAGCGGATCATAATCGCCGCGCTGCGCGTATATAAGGTGTGGATCTCTCCGCTGCTCCCATCCGCCTGCCGCTTCTACCCGACTTGTTCGGAGTACATGTCGCAGGCTGTGGAGAGGCACGGCGTATTTCGGGGAGTCTGGATGGGAATCGCGCGTCTGGCGAAATGCCATCCCTTTCACGCGGGTGGCGTGGATCCCGTGCGTTGAGTCGAATCAAACAGAATGGCAGAACCTAATAGCGGCGGAACGTCTGGCGGTCCTGGGCAACGGAAAGAGTTGCCCATGGAACTGCGGCTCTTGCTCGCCTTTATCCTGATGGGCGTGGTGCTGTTCGTCACGCCGTATTTCTACAAGACCGTCGCTCCGCCAGTGAAGAAGACCGCCCCGGCGGCTGCTAAGACGGAAACTCCCGCAGTGGCGCCCGGCCCGGGCCCCACCGTCCCGCCTGCCGAGTCCCAGGAAGCGGCCCCGGAAATCGGCAACGAGACCACCCCTACCGCTCCGGCCGTGGCCGCACAGAAGGATGAGTCCGCAATTATCGATACGGATCTTTTCCGGATCACTTTCAGCAACCGGGGCGGCGTGGTGAAGAGCTGGCTACTGAAGAAACACACGGCGCACAGCGGCAATCCTCTGGAATTGGTCAATACCGCGTCCAAAGCCGATCCGCCCTTCGCCCTCTACTTTCCCGGCCAGAAGCCCTCCGTGGATTTGAATCAGGCGCTCTATCAGGCGACCACCGATCCTGACGGCCTCGGCATCCGCTTCGATTATTCCAACGGACGCGTGGTGGCCCGCAAATCGCTCCGCTTCCAGAAATCCAGCTATCTCGTGGATGTTTCGACGGAGGTGTCGGCCGGAGGCAAGCCAATTCCCGAACAGATCGAGTGGCGGGGCGGATTTGGCGACGTGGCTGTAGCGAACCCGGCGGGCGCCCAGCAGACGCTGCGCTTCGATGTCAGCGACGCCAAGCTGGTCAAGACCGGCGCCAAAGCGGCCAAGGATGGCCCAGTGACGGTGACGGGGAATTATTCTTTTGCCGGGATCGAAGATCAGTACTTCGTGGCGGCGTTCCTGCCGGAGCACGCCACCACGGTGGAGATGACCACTTTCAGCGACAGCACGCCGACGCCGCTCGAGACCAAGGAACTGCCTTTCGCCGGCACGGCCGTTGGCGACGGCCCGGTGAACCAGTTCGCGTTGTATGTGGGTCCCAAGGACTATGACATCCTGCGCTCGGTCAATCCCAAGCTGGAACAAGTGGTGGATTTCGGCTGGCTCAGCTTTCTGGCCAAGCCCCTGTTCCTGATCGTGAATTGGCTCACCGACCGCGCCATACACAACTACGGCTGGTCCATCATCGCGGTCACGGTGGCCCTCAACTTCGTGCTGTTTCCGTTGAAGCTCACCAGCATGAAGTCGATGAAGAAGATGCAGGCGCTGCAGCCGCAGATCAAGGAGATCAACGACAAGTACAAGAACATCGGCCTGCGCGATCCGAAAAAGGCGGAGCAGAACCAGGAGGTCATGGAGCTTTACAAGAAGCACGGCGTGAACCCCATGGGGGGCTGCGTCCCGATGCTGCTCCAGATTCCGTTCTTCATCGCGTTTTATAAAGTATTCTCGGTATCGGTGGAGATGCGCGGCGCGCACTGGCTTTGGGTGACCGACCTATCGCAGCCGGAGCACCTGGCCATACACGTTCTACCGATCATCATGATCGTCAGCCAGTTCGCGATGCAGAAGATGACCCCCACCACCACCGGAGGCGACCCCAGCCAGCAGCGCATGATGCAGTTCATGCCGCTGATCTTCGGTTTCATGTTCTATAACCTGTCGAGCGGGCTGGTATTATACTATTTGACCAGCAACCTGGTCGGCGTGGTGCAGCAGTTGTTTTTCAATAAGACGTCCATCGCCGCGGTGGCCGCGCAATCCGTGCAACCGCCCAAGAAGAAGAAAAATGGCAGGAAGTAGACGGTGAGCGATCGCAAGTATTCGATAACGTCAATCGGTCCCCGCATCGACGGGTTCCTTCGTCCGCTGCTGGAACAGGGCGGCTTCCGTATGAATTTCGAGATACTCGACGGGCAGTCGTCGGATGACGATTTCGAGACTCCCGACGTGGTAGTGAAATTCAGCGGGCCGGATGTGGATCTGCTGCTCGGCAACCGCGCGGAGTTGTTGCTGGCGCTGGAACACGTGACCATGGAGGCGCTGCGTATGCCCTCCGAGCACCACTCGCGTATTTCCTTCGATGCGAACGATTACCGGCTGCTGCGGATCGAGGAACTGCGCTTGAGCGCTTCCACGGCGGCCGAGAAGGTCAAGCGCACGGGCGTGCCGTTCCGCTTCAATCCCATGAACAGCCGCGAACGGCGCGTGATCCATCTGGCGCTGCGAAACGAAACCGCGGTACGCAGCGAATCGAGCGGGTCGGGAGGATTCCGGCAGGTGGTGGTCTATCCGGCGGGCATGGCCAGCCTGCCCGAACCGCCGCAGCCCGCATATGTGCGACGCGACGAAGGGCGCGGAGGCCCTCCGCGCGACCGGGATCGCGAGCGTGACCGCGGCCGTCCGCAACGCCGCGGCGCCCGCCGGTAATTGCAGCTCTCCGACACCATAGTCGCCATCTCCACCCCTCCCGGACGCGGCGGGCTAGGCGTAGTGCGGCTTTCCGGCGCGCGCGCCTGCGAGATCGCCGAGCACATCCTTCGCTTTGCGACCCCCGCGAACTGGCGGCCGTGGTCGTGTCAGATGGCGGAGTTGCTCGATGCGGGCGGCCACACGGTGGACCAGGTGGTGGTGACGTTCTTCGAGCGCCCGCGCTCTTATACCGCCGAGGACGTAGTGGAGATTGCCTGCCATGGCGCTCCGGTGGTGCTGCGGCATGCGGTGACGCTGGCAGCGGAGGCCGGCGCGCGCCTCGCCGAGCCGGGCGAGTTTACTCTGCGCGCATATCTGAACGGCCGCATCGACCTGCCGCAGGCAGAAGCGGTGCGCGACCTGATCGAGGCCACCACGCTCTACCAGGCGCGCATCGCCGCGCAGCAGGTTGGCGGCTCGGTCTCCCGCCGCATGGCGCCGTTGAAGGAGCAACTTCTGGAGCTGATCGCGCTGCTGGAGGCGGGCATCGATTTCGCGGAGGACGATGTCAGCGTGGCGCCGCCGGCGGAAATCCTGCGGCGCCTGACGCCCATCGGCGAAGGCGTTTCCCGCCTGGCGGAGAGCTTCGCGTTCGGTGGGCTGGTGCACTCCGGGTTGACGCTCGCCATTGTCGGGCGGCCTAACGTAGGGAAGAGCAGCTTGTTCAACAGCCTGCTGGAGCAGGACCGCGCCATCGTCACCGAGATTCCCGGAACCACACGCGATGTGGTCTCCGAAGTGGCCGCGATTCACGGCATACCGGTGAAGTTGCTCGACACGGCCGGAATTCGCGAGGGTCAGGGGCTTGTAGAAACGCTGGGCATCGAGCGCAGTTTCCAAGCCATGGCGGATTCCGATCTGACGGTCGTGGTGCTGGACCTCTCGGCGCCCGTCGCTCAGCAGGACCGCGAGTTGATGGCGCGTGCCCGCGAGCAGGGCCGCTGTATCCTGGTGGGCAACAAATGCGATCTGCCGCGGCGCGCCGCACCGCTCGAAGGGGTGAGGCCCGTATCGGCATTGACGGGGGAAGGCATCGAGCAACTGCGCGACGCTATCTTCGCGGCCGTGGCGCCTGCGGATGCCGGGGAGCAGGAGAGCGGATTTATCACCAGCCTGCGCCACGAACGGCTACTGCGCGAGTCGCTCGAATACCTGCGGAAAGCGGGCGAGGCTGCGGCGCAGGGAATCCCCCACGAGATGCTGCTGCTGGACCTGTACAGCGCGCTGCGGCCGATAGATGCGATCACCGGCGCGACCACGGCGGATGACATCCTGAATCGTATCTTCTCCACGTTTTGTATTGGGAAGTAACGCGCCATCGCCCCACGGCCCATTTTATAGATTTGAGAAATCTAAGATACTAGCTTACAACCCTCATATGCGCTATACCTCCCGATCTATCGATCCAGCCATTCTGGAGGACCACTTAGAGTGTGTTGGAGAAGAGGCTCGCGAACCGCTGCGAGGTTGAAAGAATATCCCGTCCTGACCCACGGGGGGGTCGCGACACAGTCACGTCGCCCCGTGTCGTGCCTAAGGATAGCAGACTCTTTAGGAGCATCGACGCGGACTCAACTGTTCCGATAGGTCTTCTGATTTAGCGGCCAAAATCCCGAGCACCTCACAAGCATCCCCAGCCGAAAATAAATTCTAGGAACCTGTTGAAAAACAGTCTGGCAGGCGAAACCGCCTGCCCCACCTAGCCTGCAAGTTGCTGATCTGCCGTGGCGGCGCAGGCGGTTCCGCCTGCGTTTGCAATCTAATCAGACGTTTTTCAACAAGCTCCTCGCTAGATCTAGTGTTAGCCTTGTTGCCAACTGGCTTAATATTTAATATGAATACGGTCTCCACATCCTTTAGTAATCTTTCCGATAGCCTTACGCCCGTGGTATGAACTTCACCAACTAGGATCTGAAATCCGTTCACCCCTGCTGCGGTCAAACGCTTCCAACACCGATCTTTGGACCGGCACGCCCATCGCGCTATAACGCTTCCATAATACGTCTGACCAATATAGTAGATCCTTCTACGCTTGAGTGATGCGTACGCATACAAAACCCCAGAATAGCCCAGAGTATAAGTCGTCTTCGTTGCGAGTGGAATCCAGCCTATCCTAACAATCATAATTAAGTCATCTCCACAAAAAAGTAAGAGCGGGCGCCCATGGGGACGCTCGCTCGTGACTTTAGTATGCGCGGGCGGCCGTACTTATGTCAAGAAGGCTTTGCCGAGGTAGTTCGCCCTCCTAGGCCGAAGGAATGTGGGACTGTGTATCGTGATCGCGAAGAGCATGCCCTCGGTTTGTACGGCCGGATTCGTTACCTGCCGTTGACACAGGCCAGTGGTGCTGTGCTGGTCATGCGGCACTTACGGTGTCAGTTTGCCCAATACCACCGCCCTGCGGGCGCCGGTGGCGGATGGCAGATTCGAGGTCCGGCGCCGCCATGTTTGATAAGCGAGGATGGCGAACGCGATGGCCTCCTTGGCATCGACATCGATGCCGTAGTCGGCCGAGGTGGCTAGCGGCACTCCTGGCAGGAATGCGGCGAGGTGCGAGAGGATTTGCGGATTGTGCGCGCCGCCTCCGGAAACGATCAGTTCGGCGGGCTTGTACGGCGCGGCCGCCATCGCAATAGTGGCTGCGGTCAGCACGGTGGCCGTGGCGATAAGGTCGGGGAGCGGCGGGCCGGTACGCTTCAGGCGTGTTACAAATTCAGTGCCGTATTGTTCGCGGCCCACGCTTTTGGGCGGTTTGCGACGGTAGTAGGGATCGGCCAGCAAATCGTCGAGCAGCGGACGATTCACACTGCCGCGCGCAGCGATGCGGCCGCCGCGATCGAAATTTTGCCGGCCATGCGTGTGCTCGCGCACGAGCGCATCGATCACCATGTTGCCGGGGCCGGTGTCGAACGCCACGCCCGCCGGAATCACCGTGATATTGGCGATGCCACCGATATTCAGCGCAATGCGCGTGCGGCGGGAACGGCCGAACAGCAGGCAGTCGACGACCGGAACCAGCGGCGCCCCTTGGCCACCGGCGGCGATATCACGCGTGCGGAAATCGGATACGACGGGCACTCCGGTGCGCTCCGCGATCACCGCCGCTTCGCCGATTTGCAGCGTGCTGGCGCCGCCTTCGTGATAGATGGTCTGTCCGTGGCAGCCGATCAGCTCGACCGGTCCGAAGCGGCGGCACGCGCGCACGACGGCACGCGCATAGAGTTCGCCTAGCTGGAAGTTGAGGCGCGAGATCTCGCGCGTGGTGGTGGTCGTGTTGGAGACGGCGAGGATCGCGCGCCGGGTCGCGTCGGAGTACGACGTGGATTGGAAACCGATGGTGGAGATGCTTGTTGGCAGGCGGAAGCGCCTGCCCCACCGGATTTCCACTATGGCCACGTCGATGCCGTCGAGCGACGTGCCGCTCATCACGCCGGCTACGCGCATCCGCGCCTCAATTCGTCGTGCAATTCCGCCAGCAGCCGCAGGGCTTCGATGGGGCGCAGATCGTCGATCTTCAGATTACGTATACGCTCGGCAATACCGTAATTGAGTGGCTCGAAGAGTTGGATCTGCACCGGCTGCGCGGGGGCCGGGGAGAGTTCTCCGGTGACCGCGTGTTCGGTCCGCTCATGCAGGCGCAGCACTTCCTTAGCCCGCTCGATGACGCTTAGCGGAAGGCCGGCCAAGCGCGCGACTTCGATGCCATAGCTGCGGTCGGCTTTGCCAGGTTCGACTTTACGAAGAAAGATGATGCGATCGCCAGCTTCCTTCACCGAGACACTCAGGTTGCGCACGCCATCGAGCTGTTCGGCCAACTCCGTCAGCTCGTGATAATGCGTGGCGAAGAGCGTTTTGGCACGCGTGCGTGCGTGGATGTGCTCGACCACTGCCCAAGCGAGCGCCAGGCCATCGTAGGTCGCGGTTCCGCGGCCGATCTCGTCGAGTACGATGAAGCTGCGCGGCGTGGCGGTGTTCAGGATGACCGCGGTTTCCGTCATTTCGACCATGAAGGTCGACCGCCCGCGCGCCAGATTATCGGAGGCGCCGATGCGCGTGAAGATGCGGTCGATCAGCGGCAAGCTGGCCGAATCGGCGGGCACGAACGAGCCCAGTTGGGCCAAGATGGCGATGAGCGCGGCCTGCCGCAAGTAAGTGGACTTGCCCCCCATGTTGGGGCCGGTGATGATGGCAATCAGGTCGGTATCGGAGTTCAGGTAGAGGTCGTTGGGGATGAAGCGCCCGGCATCCTGTTGTTCGAGCCGCTCGATCACGGGGTGACGGCCGGCCATGATGCGCATTTCGCCGGTGTCGGAGAACGAGGGGCGGGCATAACGATTCTCGGCGGCGACTTGCGCGAGGGCCGCGGTCACGTCGATTTCGGCGACAGCCGCGGCGGTGGCTCGAATGCGCTGCGCGTGGGCCGCGGCGAACTTGCGCACCTCCGCGAACAGCTCCTTTTCGAGCGTCAAGATCTTGTCTTCGGCATCGAGAACCTTGCGCTCGTAATCCTTCAACTCCGGAGTGGTGAAGCGCTCGGCGTTGACCAGAGTTTGCTTGCGCTCGTAATCGGCGGGGGCCAGGTGCTGGTTCGCTTTGGAGATCTCGATGTAGTAGCCGAAGACGTTGTTGAAGCGGACCTTCAGCGACGGTATGCCCGTGCGGGCGCGCTCGCGGGCTTCGATCTGCGCGATGTACTGCCGGCCGTTGCGGCTGAGGTCGCGCAACTCGTCGAGCTCGGCGTGGAAGCCGGCGCGGATGGTGCCGCCATCCGCGAGGTTGATGGGCGGCTCGTCAGAGATGGCCTGCAGAATACGATCGCGCGCTTCGGGAACCTCGTCGAGGTGGTCGCGCAGGTCGCGCAACCGGGCGGCGCGCTGAGTTTCGAAGCTGGCTTTGAGCGTGGGGATCTTTTCAAGTGAACGGCCCAGGGCCAGCACGTCGCGAGGGTTGGCCACACCCATGGTGATCTTGGCCAGCAGCCGCTCGAGATCCAGGATGGCGCTCAACTGCTTTCGCAACTCAGCGCGCAGGATGGTCTGCTGCAGCAATTCGCCGGTGGCATCCAGGCGGCCTTCGATTTCCGCGCGGTCGAGCGACGGGCGCAGCAGGCGCTGCCGGAGCAAGCGGCCACCCATACCGGTTTGTGTCTGATCGAGGACGTTCAGCAGCGTGGCATCCACCGATTCGCCGGCGAACAGCGGCTCGACTAGTTCCAGGTTGCGGACGGTTACCGCATCGAGCATCATGCTCCCGGCTCGATCGTAATGTGTGGGCCGGTCGAGGTGTTCGAGCGCGGCGCGCTGGGTTTCGCGCAGGTAGTGCAGGATCGCGCCAGCCGCGCACACAGCCGCCTCGCGATGGGCCAGGCCGCACCCATCGAGCGAGAGCAGGCGGAAATGATCGCGCAGGGTACGGTCGGCGTAATCGAAGCTGAAGATCCAGTCTTCGAGCTCGGTGCGTAGGTAGCGCGGCCCCTGGTCTTCGCCTGCGAGCAGCGGCAGTTCGGCGGGGAACAGCACTTCCCGCGCGCCAAGCTGCTCGATGGCGGCGTTTACTTCCGCCGGTTCCATCTCGGTCACGCGGAACTCGCCGGTGGAGACATCCACGTGCGCCACGCCCGCGCGATTGCCGAGGCGCGATACGGCGGCCAGGTAGTTGTTTTCGTGCGAGCGCAGGGCTAGCGAATCGGTGGCGGTGCCGGGCGTGACGACGCGGGTGATTTCGCGCTTGACCAGCTTTTTAGCGAGCGCGGGATCTTCCATCTGATCGCAGATGGCTACGCGGTGGCCCTTCTGGATGAGGCGCGCGATGTAGCCTTCCGCGGAGTGATACGGGACGCCGCACATCGGGATGGCCGTGCCTTTTTCTTTGTTGCGCGAGGTGAGTGTGATTTCCAGCTCGCGTGCGGCTACGATCGCGTCTTCGAAGAACAGTTCGTAGAAATCGCCCAGGCGAAAGAGTAAGAGGGCGTTCGGGACCTGCTGCTTGATGGCGTTGTACTGCCGCATCAGCGGCGTGGATGCGTCGGAAGACACTAAAGTTCAAGTCCGTGAAACGGTTGACAGAGAGACATGTAGCCGGCCTTCGGCCGGGGGGACCTGCTGGAAAGCAGGTCCGCAGCCTGGATAGGCTGCCCCACAGCGCGGCTTAGCTGCAAGCGGCGCCGTGCGCCGGCAGGAGTGCCGGCGCGGCAGGCTGAGAGCCTGCGCGACGAGTCACAGAAGCGGTTATGCGTAGATGCCTCGCAGCTTGATGGCCCAGGCCACCCGGTCCAGGGCGAGCATGTAAGCGGCCGTGCGGTTATTCACTTTGTGCTTTTCCGCATACTCCACCACAGCGGCGAAGCTATCCACCATGATCTCCTCCAACTGGGTGTTGACCATTTGCTCGTTCCAGAAGAAGCCCTGGCGATCCTGTACCCATTCGAAATAGGAAACGGTGACGCCGCCGGCATTGGCCAGGATATCGGGAATGACGAAGATCTTCTTGTCGGCCAGGATCTGGTCGGCCACGGAAGTGGTGGGGCCATTGGCGCCCTCGCAGAGGATCTTGCAGCGCAGCTTGTCGGCATTCTGGGAAGTTATGACGTTTTCGTGGGCGGCCGGCAGCAGGATATCGCAGGGCAGAAACATAGCCTCGGCGGGGTCCATATTCTCGCCGCCCGGGAAGTCGCGAATAGAGCCGGTTTCCTTGCGGTGTTCCATCAAGGCGATTGGGTCAAGGCCACGAGAGTTGTAGACGGCGCCATCGTATTCGATTACGCAGATAATTTTGAATCCTTCGCGGGTCATGAGCTTGGCGGCCATACCGCCGACGTTGCCAAGTCCCTGAACGACGACGGTAGTGGAAGGCGGGGACATTTGGAAGCGTTTCAAAGCTTCCATAGAAACGATCATGCAGCCACGGCCGGTGGCTTCCGGTCGTCCGCGGGACCCGCCCAGCGCCATGGGCTTGCCGGTTACCACGGCCGTAACGGTGTGGCGGGCGTGCATGGAATAGGTGTCCATGATCCAGGCCATCACGCGTTCGTTGGTGTTGACGTCGGGCGCGGGCACATCGCGCTCCGGGCCGAGGAAGTCCATCAACTCGGCCGTATAGCGACGCGTGAGCTTTTCCAGTTCGCTATCGGAGAGCAGGTTCGGATCGCAGATCACGCCGCCTTTGGCTCCGCCGAAGGGGATGTTGACGACCGCGCACTTCCATGTCATCCAGGATGCCAGCGCGCGCACTTCATCCAGAGTGACATCGGGGCCGAAGCGTATGCCGCCTTTGCCGGGGCCGCGCGCGATGGAATGCTGCACGCGGTAGCCGGTGAAAACTTCGAGGCGTCCGTCATCCAGTTGGACGGGGATGTGGACTGTGAGCTCCTTGGCGGAGGTGCGCAGGACTTTGCGCAAGCCGTCATCCATATTGAGGCGGCTCGCGGCCTCGTCAAAGCGGGCTTCCGCGGCCAGCCAGGGGTTCTTCTCCTGTTCGAGCGACAACGTGGTAGCTGCCAAAAGGGGGACCTCCGGTTTCATTATGCCATTTGCGCGGCGGGGGGTTGGGGCCGTTTCTTTGTCGATTTCATTGGGGCACGCGGTCGAGGGCTCTGTGAAAGTGTGTTGGACCGCGCCCTTCGCGAGGTTGGGGCGCGTCGCGAGTCGCCCAGGGACTACGCGAGCGCGATGGCCGCGCAATCATGCTGCAACATGAATGTAGCGTGGCGGTATGAGTTTGCGTTTATTTTCAGCGGGATGCAGGGCCTGGAGATGTGATCGGGAGCTATTCCGCGAGGCAGTTGAGCGGTAGATTGGCATTGCGAGTGGTTCGGGGCTGGCGTTCCGTGGGTCCATCAAGCGTGCATGCATACCTTGGACCGAAGATCGCTCACAACGGCGCCAAACGAATCAGATTGGCTTCGGTCCGGCTGGGTGCCTGCGGCATATTTGCTGCAAATAAGGGAGTTAGCCGTTCGAATTGGGTTCGCTCCGTCATTTTTCTCGCGTTGGCCGCCGTCCGGCGCGCAACTGCGGCGATGGGTTCGTATCCGACCGATCCAGTTTGGGTTTGTGCACACGATGGTTTCTGGATCGTCGCAGCAGACAAAGGAGTTAAGGGGGTTGGCATTGGGTTCGTTCCGTCGTTTTTTTCTGATAACGTCCACTCATGGAGGCGGCTGATTGTCGAAGATCCGGCATGGACACGCGAGCAACGCAACCGCATGGGAGTTTAGTGGACGCTCTTAGGAATACGCTCACGTATTCCGATCAGCCCGTACCCGTCAGACGTTGCAAATTCTAGTTGGCAATAATTGCCAGTCCTGCTAGGCTGGTGTTTGCAAGGAGCTTTCTCATGCCAACCCGCAACGTCAATCTCACCGAATATCTTGACCGCTTCATTGAGGCTGGCATCACCTCCGGCCGGTTCAGCAACGCTAGCGAGGTGGTCCGCGAAGGCCTCCGCCTGCTGGAGCAGCGCGAGCGGGAAGACCAGGCCAAGATCGAGTGGCTCCGCGCTGCCGCCAAAGAAGGATTCGACGATCTCGAGCGCGGCGACTATGTGACCCTGCGTTCCGGCAAGGAGATCGACGACTTTGTCGATCTCCTTGGAGAAGAGGCTTCAACCGAATTCGCAACCGGGCAGAGGCGTGCCTGAGCGCCGCTCCCGGCGCCTTGAGGTCCGGCTTACTCGTACAGCGCAGCGTGACATCAAGACCATCCTGAACAGGAGCCGGAAGGAATTTGGGGAAACCGCTGCGGCGCGCTATCAGGGGCTGATCAAGCAGGCTCTGCGCGATATTGGCGCCGATCCCGAGCGGCCCGGATCGACGGAACGCCCGGAGATCCTGATCGAAGGAGCCCGCACCTACCATCTTTGGTACAGCCGGGGTAGAGTGAAGGGCCAGACGGTAAAGACGCCGCGCCATTTTCTTCTCTATCGCCGCCGCGAGGAACGCGTGATCGAGGTGGGGTGCGTGTGCCACGACGCCCGCGATCTGGCGCGCCACGTTCCCGAAGAGTACGGCGCGGCGCGCGGCTGCCTTGATAGATGGTCCGCTGCCTAGGTCGCCGCGGCTGTCCTTCAAGGCGGCATGCTGAGCGCCACATGTCCTTTCATGTATTGCAATAATCCAAACCAAGGTTTGCAAAGTTTGCTTTGATTGCAGCGCCTGAATCATGTGATCGCGGACTTGGTCATCTCCAGCATCGTGACGGGTAGTCTTTCGTTCGGGAATTCCCGCTCCACTCGCCAGCCCTGCCGAAGATAGAAACTGACAGCGATGGTGTTCGATTTGACAACGCGAAGGCGGAAGGTTCCACGGCCGCGGCCGGCTATTTCAGCTTCACCCTTTGCGAGTAATCTTTTCCCAACGCCGTGTCCCCGATTTTCTCGAAGCACCCATAGATCGCTAATCCACTCTTCACACGTGAGGACCATCCCAACAATGTTCGTTTCGACGATAGCGACCCAGGCGAGAGACCAGTCCTCTTCATCGATGAGTAGCGGGGTCGGAGCCCAGAGACCGCCATAGATTTCATCCACGACCGTCTGCACGACTGATCGAACAGAATCCTGTTCACTGGCCCGGGCCCTTCGTATAAGCGCCCACGTCATCACGTGCAAGTATAGCCAAACGGCATCGCTCCCGATTGCGGGTACTGTGCCGCATAAAGGGTCCCTTATGCAACACGACAAGGCCGCATGATCTTGTTTGATCGCGGCCGGCTGTTCGTTAACCTGAAGGCAGAAGGAGCAACCAATGCGAGAACACTTGACATCTATCGTTCGGTTGCTGCGGGAGAACGGAGATCCCGCGCCGTCATGCTGGAAGACGCTATCGAAGGAACGGACGAGCAACTCGGCGCCTTCCTTACTTCTAACGACCTTTGGGCAGGGATCGGGCTCTGTGGCCGCCTGTGCCCTCAGTGGTGGTGACCGGTTCGAAGCGCGTCGAGAGGTTGAGCGCGTCCTGATTCGGTTAGGGAATGAACAGATTCGTGCCGGCAATGTAAATCCGCGTAGCGCGATGTGGGTCGAAGCGTTCACCGAATGGAAGGAAATGGGCCTTTAGTCCAGAGCGTCCGGGCGAAGGCTTTTTCGTCTCGCAAAGGTTCCTCTATGCAACACGACGGGGAATTATCATAAGATTATCCATGGTCACTAGATCGGCTCAGAACGTGGGATCGCGCGGGGAGAAACCGCCCTGCGAGCGCTGACGCGGAAACCGGAGGAGGCACACGATGAACATCCTGTTGTGGGTCCTGCAGGTCCTAGCCGCGCTCCTGTACGGAGCGTCGGGCGTCATGAAGGTATTCATGTTCGACAAGGTAAGCGAGCAGGCCCCGTCCTTTGGTGCGTTGCCGCGGGAAGCCTGGATGGCCCTCGGCATCCTCGAACTCGTCGGCACAGTCGGGCTGATCGTCCCCGCCGCCTTCCACTGGCAGCCGGCGCTCACGGTGGTGGCCGCCACGGTCCTGGCAATCGAGAGCCTCGTGTTCGTCTGGGTGCACGCCAAGTACGGCGAGATCACGCCCATCATCTTGAGCGGCATGCTGGGGCTCCTCATGGCGTTCATCGCGTACGGCCGGATGGTCCTGAAGCCGATCTTCTGAACGGCGGGCCGGCGCTGGCCGGACTTGCAGCCGTGACTTTACTGGAGAGCCGGTTGCATCTGAAATGGAGGACTCCGCTGAAGAGTCTGGAAGGCATTACATCACTTCTTGTCACGCTCCTCAAAAACACCCTGCGCTGACTGGAAGTGCGGAGAAGACATTCGGCCGCCGACATAAAATTCCAAGTGCGTCAGCGCCTCCTGCTGAACAATGAGCTTAAGGCCTTTCTGATCGAGAATGGTCAAGTTACCGAGGAGTTTGATCGGAACCGCACCCAGAAACTCACGCCAGAGATGATGGCCCTCGATCTGCGCCGCGTCCATGCCGCTCAGTTGCTTCCGTCGGTCCGCCGTCAGTGAAACGGACGCACCTCGACCGACGCCCGACAGGCGACGGCGGCCTTGCGCCCCCACGCCAGCGCCTCGTCCAGGTCAGCGGCTTCCAGCACCCAAAAACCGCCAATGTGTTCCTTGGTCTCCGCGTACGGCCCGTCGGTGATGAGTACCTTACCTGCGGGCTGCAACCGCAGCGACCTCGCGCTGCTTTCCGGTTGCAGGCCGCCAACAAAAACCCTGACACCAGCAGCCTTCATCTCGTCGTTAAGCGCGTCTATTTCGCGATCCATCGCTTCGTCCTCTGAGACGGCCGGGGCGTAGTTCTCGGGGCGGTAAATAGCCACCAAATACTGTGTCATGACTTCTCCTGCATTATGTCGACGAACGGCCGGACCGGAATTCGACAAATCGTCCAAGAACATTTTCCGGCCGCTGCTGCGTTGAAGGAGTGCGGACGGGTCCGTACGCCATCCGCGGGTCGAGGGTTCCGCCGACACTGAGCCGTTCGGTTGTGGACGGCCGGTACGGCCAGCCGCGTCAGATGCCCGCGGGGGACAGCCGGAACGCGGCCATCTCCTGGCCGTTGCGAACCAGCAGGACGTCGCCGGCCAGCACCGGATGGTTCCAGGTCTTGCCTTCGATCGCCGGGAACTTCGCGAACTCTTTGAACTGATCGGGGGTCGCCCCGACCAGCGCCAGCTCACCCTCTTCCGACAGCACCAGGAGCAAGTCCTGATCGGAAAGCAGGAGGAGTTGGCCGTTGCCGTAGCGTCCGCCTTTCCACTTGCGCGCGCCATCCTTGAGGTCGATGCATGCGAGGATACTGCCGTCGAAGCCATAGGCATAGCCGTTGTGGACGACGGAGTCGTTAAAACTGGGCTTCAATCCGTTCGACGTCCATCGCTCTTCGGCGGTCCAACCGGCCGGTCCATGGATAACCGCGATGCGGCGCATCCCGCCTCCACCCATTGCATCGCCCTTAGTGATCAGAAGGTCGCCATCCGCCGTTACGGCCGGCTGCATGATGCGGGTATCGGATGGCCACGCGTATTTCCAAAGCAGCTTGCCGTCCGACGGAGCCACGCTCGTGGCGCCGGCCGCGCTCATCAGAAGAACCTGCGGGACTCCGTCGAGCGTCACCAGATGTGGCGAGCTGTAGCTATCGCCGCCGTCGGGGCCGGACCAGCGCGGAGCACCGGTGGCGAGGTCGTAGGCGACCAGTTTGCCGGAGGCTGCCACGATTACCATGTCGCCAGCCGCCAGCGGCGAACTCGCGAAACCCCAGCCTGGGACTTTCATGCCACTATCGGACACGGCGTTCCGCGACCACACGACAGCGCCGTCACGGGCGTTGAGCACGTCGAGGATTCCGGTCGCACCGAATGTGTACACGCGATCCTGGCTGAGGGTCGGCGTGCCGCGCGGGCCGGGGCCGCCATTCGACTCCCAGAAGCGGGCCGGGTCGCGGTGCGCCCACACCGGCTCGCCGGTGGTCAGTTTGTAGCAGGCGACCACCTCATCGGGACCGCGCTGCTCTTGAGTGTAGATAAGGCCGCCGCGGACGGCGAAGGACGACCAGCCCGGTCCGATCGGCCGGCGCCATAGCTGGACCGGCGGCGACGCAGTCCAGTCGGTCTTGATGCGCACGCCGGGGACGACGTCGTCGCGATGGGGGCCGCGAAAGCCGGGCCAGTAGGCTCCCGTCTCCGCTTCTGCGGGAGGCGACGGGAGCACCGCCGGCCCTTTTCCGGCTCGGGCCACGAGCGGTTTCTCAGGAGCCGGTGCGGCCGGGGTGTGCGCCGCCGGTTCGTTGCCGGGTTGGGACACAGGCAGCTTCTCCGGCGTAGCCGGGGCTGCCGGAACCAGCGGAAGCACCCCCGGCGCGTTGCCGGACTGCGCCACGAGCCGTTCCTCGGGAGTCTTCGTCCACCGCCAATGCAAGTCTTGATGGAAGCTGCTGGCGGTGAAGCCACCGGTCCGGACGAGCGCCCACGCTCCACACGCGAGCAGGATGGTAGCAACCATCGACACTCGCCGGGGGCCGTCCGGGAGCCGGCGGGTGGCCACCGCCCACACGACCAGGGCGACGCTCACGAGTGGGAGCGCCAGGATGGGGAACAGCATCCCTTGCGCCCCAGTAGCAATCGACACGTCCACGATGCGCCTCGTCGCGAGCATCGCGACGATCATCAGGCCGACGGCGCCCAAACGCTCGGACCAAGCCGCCCGGCTAAAGAACAACCACCATAGGATGACAGCCAACGCGCCGGCAGGTACCGCCATCACCGCGATGAGCAACGCATCGGGCGCGACGGCAGGGACGGCAAACCGAAACAGCAACTGCAGGATCACGATGACCACGCCGGGCCACACCCGGAGCGGCTTCCTAGCTGAAATATTCATTTTGGGCTCCAAGGTCTCAGTAATCCCGGCATTGGTCGACCTAGTATCGCCATGGCAATCATACGCAAAAGAACGGCGGATCGTTCCACGTAAGTCGCGATGCGCCTGCCAACAAGGTTTCCCGGAAGCGCCCAGCCCATTGTGGCGACGTGCCAAACGCGGCTCTTGACCCCAGCCAACAGGCTTGCGAAACCATATCGCGGGCGCCTTCCCTAGTGTGACATGTCCGGCGGAACCAGCGTGGGCCTCGCGGGCGCAGCCGCCATCTACAGGCGAAAGCTGCCACTCTGCTGCATGAATTGGTGAATGGTCCTGATCTGGTCTCGCGATCGGGCGCCTTGCAGCAGTTCCATGCGGAAACGACGGAAATGGCACGCTCAAATTGCGACTCGATGAGGCGCGCCGCTGCAACGTCTCCGCGAAGGAACCAGATCAGAACGTCGGTATCAAAGATCATCGAACCGCCCGCGCCGTAACTGCCGGACATAAGCAGGCACATCCTTCAGATCGGCACGGTTCTTCCACATGCCGAATGCCCGATGGGAGACCAGACGCTCCCTTTTCTCCCCTGCGATGGGTGTGAGGCGCGCCCTCTCCTCGCCCCGGTAGAGCACTGTCACGGTCTCGCTGGCATACGGCTTGTTCCTGTTGACGAGTCCTTCAGTCACGCGGTTCTCAGCTTAAGCGAAGCGTACGCCCTTTCAGCCGGCTTGCGGGTGGCGGATACGCTGATTGCCGCCACCGCCCGCGAAACAACCCTGCCACTGGCGACCGCCAATGCGCGTCCCTTCAAGGCAATTGCTGGACTGGAAGTGAAGGCGTTCGGCCGCATGCGGCATAAATCGCATCTCAGGAATCTTTCCGCTGCCTTGCCTGCGGCACGAACCCACCGCAGCACGGCGTAACGCTAGCGGGAATCGGCTCTGCCCTTGCTATATTGGTTCCGTACTATATGGGCCGCATTCGCGTTCTTCCGGATCAGGTGGCCAACAAGATCGCGGCGGGAGAGGTGGTGGAGCGGCCTGCCTCCGTCGTCAAAGAGTTGCTCGAGAATTCGCTGGATGCAGGCTCCACCGTGCTGCGCGTGGAAGTCGAGAGCGGCGGGCGGCGGCTGATCCGGGTATCGGACGATGGCTGCGGGATGCTGCGCGACGATGCGCTGCTGGCATTCGAACGGCACGCCACCAGCAAGCTGCGCGACGTGAAGGATCTGCTATCGATCGCCACGCTGGGATTTCGCGGCGAGGCGCTGCCATCGATCGCGTCGGTCTCCCGGCTGGTGCTGGAGACGCGCTCGGGCGATGAGGCCACCGGCACGCGCGTGGAGATCGCGGGCGGCAAGATGCTGCATTGCGACGAGGTGGCGCAGGCGCCGGGCACGGCCATCACGGTTCGCGACCTGTTCTTTAACGTGCCGGCGCGCAAGAAATTTCTGCGTTCTGAGCAAACCGAACTGGCGCACATCGCTTCGCTGGTGACGCACTACAGCCTGGCGCATCCGGACAAGACGTTCCGGCTCACCAGCGGCGCCGGCGAGTTGCTGGCAGTGACGCCCGTGGGCACGCTGCGCGAGCGCGTGTTCCAGGTGTTCGGCGGGCACACGCTGGAGGAACTTGTGGAGCTGGGCACGCGGGAGCAGCAGTTGATGCTGCCGCCGCCGTATGTGCCTCCTTCCGAGGCCATCGCGGAGTTTCGCAGGGAGCCGGAGGAGCCTTCCAGCAAGACGTTTCGCCTGTCGGGCTTCGTGTCGCGTCCCCAGGTGCAGAAGGGCAACCGCAACTCAATTTTCATTTTCGTGAACCAGCGTTTGATACGCGACCGGCTGCTGCTGCACGCGATCTCGTCGGCTTATCACAATCTGATGCCGGCGGCGGCGTATCCGTTCGCGCTGCTGTTTCTGGAGTGCGATTGCGACGAGGTGGACGTGAATGTGCATCCGTCGAAAACGGAGGTGCGCTTCCGGCATCAGTCGTTCGTGCACGATTTCGTGCGGGACGCGATTCGCGAGCGGCTGATCGAGTCGCGACCCGCGCCGGCGTTTTCTCCGGCGGCTAGCGCGCAGCCGGGGGCGCGGATGCCGTACTCCGAGTTTTCGCAGATGCTGGAGAACGAAGGCGCGCCTGCGGAGTCCGCTGCGCCTGAAGCGGCGGGCCCCGGCGCGTCCGCTGCACCGGACGCACTGGGCGGCGAGACGTCGTTGCCGGATTTTGCCTTGCGGCCCGCCGCGGGGCCCGCGTTGCGCCTCGATTTCGGCGGCGCTCCCCTGGCACTGACGGCCGAAACAGCCACGGCGCCACGACTCCGCATGCCGGATACTCACGGCGGTTTCCCGGCGGATGCCCTGCCGGTTTCGGACGCCTCGCTGGGGGCGCTTTCGGATCTGCGGCCCTTGGGGCAGATGCACGAGAGCTTCATCATCGCGGCCGGGCGGGACGGGCTTTGGATCGTCGATCAGCACGTGGCGCACGAGCGCATCCTGTTCGAGAGAGTGCTCAAGCAGCGCGCAGCCGGAAACGTGGAGACGCAGCGGCTGCTGATGCCGCTGATCGTGCAACTGACTCCCGGGCAGCAGATCGAGTACGCGCGCATCGCCGATGAATTGAACGCCACCGGGTTTGAGACCGAGCCGTTTGGCAATCGCACGATCGCGGTAAAGGCGGCGCCGGCGGCGGTCGGGCCGGGGGATCTCGAAAGGGTCATCGGCGAGATTCTGGAGACCGCGGAGACGGAGATGCGCGGCCTGTCGCTGGAGGATGTGCGGCGCGCGATCGCGGCATCCATCGCCTGCCAGGCAGCCATCAAGATCAATACGCGGCTCGACCACGCCAAGATGGAATGGCTGCTGCGGGCGCTGGCGGCGACGGATTGTCCGATGAGTTGCCCGCATGGGAGGCCCATTGCGCTGCGATACTCCACGCGGGAGATTTTGAAGGCGTTCCACAGGATTTGAGGGGCGGGCGGGCGAGAGCGCCTGCTGCACTGTTCAACAGTGCCACCGGAGCACTCTTTCGATTCAGGAGATGTTGCTCCGGGAGCGAGCTGAAGCTCGCTCCGGCAAGCTGAAGCTTGCGCCACGCGGCGTCGCTTGAATTCGCCATCGCTTCATCCACATGAACAGGATCATCAATCCCCAAAGATGGTAACCGAGATTGGCGCGACGATCCAGGTGGCGGCGCACGCAGGCTTCGACCGCGCCGGGATGGAATAGGCCGGCATGCTCGGAAGCGCCGGCGGAGAGCGTGTCCAGAAGCAACTGCCGTAGCGGGCCGCGCAGCCATTGGTGGGCGGGAATATCGAGCCCGATCTTCTTGCGCCGCAAGATAGAGGGCGGCAGTTTGCCTTTCATCATCTCCTTCAGCAGAATTTTCTGCCGGGAACCACGCATCTTAAGCGGCGCGGGCAGGCTGGCGGCGAATTCCACGATGCGGTGATCCAGGTAGGGCGGACGCACTTCGAGCGAATGCGCCATGCTCATGCGGTCCACCTTAACGAGGAGGTCGTCGGGAAGGTAGCATCCTTGATCGAACCAAAGATACGCGGCCAGGTTGTCTCCCGCCTGCCGCAAGGGGTCCAGAATGGCTACGAGTGCGCGGGGGCTCGGCCCGTTGATGAGCACCGTCTTTTCGGCGTCGGAAAATGTTCCGTTCCAGTAGACGTGCGCCCGCTCGGGCCGCATACGGCAACCCTCCAGGAAGCGCTTCAGCATGTATTCGAAGCCGATTTTCTGGTCTGAAACGGGCCAGTGTCGCGCGCCGTTGAGTGCAAGTTGCAGGACGCCGGCGGGCAACCTCCGGGCGAGGTGGGCCATGCGATCCGCGCGGTAGGTGAGATAGCCGCCGAACAACTCGTCGCCGCCTTCTCCGCTGAGCGCGACGGTCACATGCCTCTTCGTCAGCTTGGAAAGGAACCAGACCGGCAGAGCGCCCGCATCCGCATCCGGCTCATCGAAGTAATAGGCGAATTCTTCGATGGCATCCGGCAGGCCGGCTTCGGGGTTCACGTCGAATTCTTCATGATCGGTGCCATACCGCGAGGCCACTTCGCGGATGTAGGACCTTTCATCGAAACTGTGCCCGCGGAAGGAAATGGAAAACGTCTTGAGCCGCGCGCTGGAGGCGGCCGCCGCGTAGTGCACAAGAGTGGACGAATCGATGCCTCCGCTCAGCCAGACACCCAGGGGGACATCGGAGAGCAGGTGCTCGCGCACGGATTGCCGCAGCAGCGAATCGAGTTCTTGCTGCGCGGCGTCGAGGGTCCAGTGCTGTTGCGAGCCTAACGGCAGACGCCAATACGCCTCCGACCGCTGCGCGCCGTTCCGCCATTCCAGCCAATGCCCGGGACGCAGCTTCTCGATGCCGTCCACAAGCGTCCACGGGGCTGGCACGTAGTTCAGCGACAGGTAGCAATCGAGTCCGTCCAGGCTCAACTGCCGGTCGATCTCCGGATGCACGAAAATGGCTTTCAACTCCGAGCCAAAGATGAGATCCGTGCCATGGCGCGCGATATAGAGCGGCTTGATGCCCATGCGGTCGCGGGCCAGCACCAGGCGTTTATCCCGTTCGCTCCACAACGCAACCGCGAACATCCCGCGCAGCCGCGAAAAGCAATCTTTATCCCACTCCAAGAACGCCGCGAGGACGGTCTCGGTATCGGTGCGAGTGCGAAAGCGATGACCGCGCTGCTCCAATTCGGCGCGCAGCTCCGCATGATTGTAGATTTCGCCATTGAAGACGATGACGGTGTCGCCGCTTTCGGACAAGATCGGCTGGTCGCCGGATTCCAGGTCGATGATCTTAAGCCGCGCGGCGCCGAGCGCAACGGAATCCGATTCGAAGACGCCCTGCTGATCGGGCCCGCGGTGAATGATGGTGTGGACCGCGCTCGCAATGCGGCCTGGGGCTGGTCGAAACTTGAGCTTGGTAAAGCCGGCTACTCCACACATCGAGCGACACCTGTATCATACCGCCGGACGTGGATCGCACTCTTCAGCGGCTTGCGCCTATAGGCAAAGATTCGGCGAGCAAGCTCGCCCGCGCCTGCAGGAGTGCCTGCGCCACACACGGCAGCGCGCGAGTTGTCCTAGTATAGGAGAGGCGCAATGACACTGACGGCCGTTTTTCTGGGCGTGGCGGCGATTCCTTTCATCTATTACCTGATCGCTCTCTACAGCACCTGGCGGTTCTTCCGGCAGTCGCGCAAAAGCCCCGCGCTGGATCGCAGCTTCACTCCGCCGGTGAGCAACCTGAAGCCGATCCGCGGCCTCGACCCGGACGCCTACGAGAATTTTGCGAGCTTCTGCCGGCAAGACTATCCGGATTACGAAATTCTTTTCTGCGTGGGCGACCGCGACGACCCGGTGCTGCCGGTGATCGAGAAGCTGGTCCGGGATTTTCCGGAGCGCCGCATTCGGGTGCTGTTCGGCTCGGGCCGCAACGCCGCCAACGACAAAGTGGCGAAGCTGGCCCGCCTGGCGAGTGAAGCACAACACGAAGTGGTGGTGATGAGCGACAGCGACGTGCGCGTCCGGCCCGATTATCTGCGTACGGTAGTCGCCCCGCTGGCCGACCCGAAAATCGGCGCCGTGACCTGCTTCTACGTACCGATTGGGGAAAAAACATTCGCCGAGAATTTGCAGTCCATGGGGATGTTTTCCGACTTCTATGCCGGCATCCTGGTAGCGTGGCAGTTGGATGGAGTGAAGTTCGCGCTCGGGCCGACGATCGCCACCACGCGCGGACACCTGGCGGAGTTCGGCGGATACGAAGCGTTGGAGAACCGGCCGGCGGACGATCTGCTGGTCGGGCGGCTGATTGCCGACCAAGGCTACGAAGTGGCGTTTCTTCCGTACACCGTGGATGCGGTGGCCGATTATGGGTCGCTGCGGGATCTCTTCCACAAGCGTTTGCGGTGGATCGTGGTGATGCGGCACATGCGTCCCTGGGGCCATCTCGGGCTGCTGCTGACGCAGGGATTACCTTGGTCTCTGGCTGCGATGGCGGTGCATCCATCGGCACCCGTGGCGCTCGGATATCTCGGCACGTATCTGGGGCTACGCTTCGCCATGACATGGCTGATCGGCGTGTGGGGCCTGAAGCAGGCGGGGCTGTGGAGGAAGATGCCTCTCATCGCTGTGTGGGATGCCATGGCTTTTTTTATCTGGCTGGCCAGTTTCGGGCGGAAGAGCATACGATGGCGGGGCAGCGAATATCGCATTCGCGATGGACGGCTGGTGCCGGTGGCGCATGGTTCCGGGGATGAGTAGGCGGGGAGGCAGAAATGCATCCGCTCCCTGACGGTCGCGGCTCTCGGGCGGAGGCGCGCGCGTAAGCAATCGGTAGTGTCTCACCGCGCTAGCAAGAGTACGCCGCCAAGCACCAGCAATGCGCCTGTCGCCCTGCGCGCGCCCACTTGTTCCTTCAGCACCAGTTTGGCCAGCAGCGTCTCGATGATGAAACTCGCCGCTGAGGCGGGAACGGCAAAGCTGAGCGGCGCGGCCTGCACCAGCGCCATGAACGCAAAGAACGAGACTGCCAGGCACACGATCGAGAGGATCAACATCCTGCGACGGGCTATGGTCTGGAATAGCCGCACCAGGCCACGCGCGCCCACGGAGTGCTCCCCCGCTCTCTTCATTTCGTGGCTCTGCAGGATGTCGCTGGCGGCAGTCGCGCAAACCACGATGCTCAACAGGATCCACTTCATTCCGATGCTTCCTCGTACTTCGTGGTGTTGTGCGCGGTCGAACCGACCAGCGCCGTCCCCATGAAAATCAGCACCGTGCCCAGCCATTGTTGGGCGGTCACACTTTCGTGAAGAAACACCTGTCCGAACAGCGTGGCCAAGATGTACCCGACAGCCGTGACAGGCAGCACGAAGCTCAAGTCGGCCAGACTCAGCAAAGCCAGGCGCGTAAGCACGGACAGGATCAGCATCGCGATCCCCAGCGCTACGAACGGATCCAGCATGGCCCGCAGATAAACGGAGGGATCGACGGAAAGCGACTGCGGGAAATGTTTTGTGCCCCACGCGAGAGCCAGATTGCCCACGGGTCTGAGGAAGATAAACAGGAGCAAAAGGGAATAAGTCCGTAAGGTTCTGTTGGGATGTGCTGGCATGCGGATGGCCGTGCGGGTTTACGCCATATTAGCATGTGGCATAATAGCGCCCATAGACGAGCACTCGCAGCCGTGGTTTGAAATGGGTCCAACCTGATCGGAGTATGGCTTTTCGCTCGATCATCGCCGGCTTTCTATTCATCTTTTTCTGCAGCCAACTCTATTGGCTTTTGAAGGCGCGCTTGTTCATCAAGCGGTTGGCGCTCCCGAGGACCGCGCGCATGCTACTGGCGGGGATCGGTCTGGCCGTGTATGTTGTCCTGCTGGCCGGCAACTTCGGTTTGTTCGCACGCCGCACCAGCCCCACCCACATGACCGCCTATGACGCGCTGATTTCGGCGCCCTTCGCGTGGTGGGCCGCCAGTTCGATCGTCGCTTTCCTCATCGTCGCGCTCTTGTGGCTGGCACGGCGGGTCGCGCGCTTGTTTACCGCGCTGAATAGCCGGCGAGCCGCGGACGATCTGGCATCATCCGGCCGGAGGCAATTTCTCGAACACACCGCAACGGCCGTGGTCGCAGCCCCATTCGTGGCCGGCGCGTACGGTTTGTTTTATGGCCGGCTCAACCTGCAAACGACCCAACAGCGCATCCGCCTGGCACGTCTCCCCAAGGCGTTTGAAGGTTTCCGCATCGCGCAGCTTTCCGACATTCACATAGGCCCCTTCATGAGCGTGGACGAGGTGCGCAAGTACGTTCGGATCACCAACGCTCTGAAGCCGGGCATGATCGCATTGACCGGGGATTTCATCACCTGGGACCCATCCACGCAGCGGGCGGTGGTCGATGCGCTGGCCGACCTGAAAGCGCCCTTCGGCATCTTCGGATGCTTGGGGAACCACGAAGCGTGGTCCAACACCGAGGATTCCATCACGCAGCTTTTTGCTCAGGTGGGAATCCGGATTCTACGCCAGGCGCGCGTTCCGGTCACTGCGAGTGGGGAGAGCTTCAATCTGATCGGAGTAGATTTTACGACGCGGCGTCACATGGTGCCCGGCCATGAGCACTTCGTGACGCAGTACCTCGTGGGCGTGGAGAGGCTGGTCGTGCCGGACACCGCGAATATCCTAATGAGCCACAACCCCGATACGTTCGATCGGGCTGCCGAATTAGGCATCGGCCTGAGCCTGGCGGGACACACGCATGGCGGCCAAGTGGCGCTGGAATTCGTCAGCCCGGAAATTGCACCCAGCCGCCTGGTGACACCCTACGTCGCCGGCTGGTTCGAGAAGCCGGGCGGCCAGCTTTATGTGAACAGGGGCATCGGCACGATCGGGGTACCCATGCGAATCGGCGCTCCGCCGGAGATCACGGTGTATGAATTGGTGAGGGAAGGGTAGCGAGCAACACTCGCAGTGCGTTGCCGCCCATGATCTTGGCGATCTCATCCTCGGTGAATCCCGCCTGGAACAACGCGTCGATCAGCAGGCCGAGCCCAGTGGTGTCGAGGGGCGCGAGCACCGCTCCATCGAAATCCGAGCCGAGCGCCACGGCGTCCACGCCAACGGTGTCGGCGGTGTGACGTATGGCGCGGGCGATGGCCGCGGCATCGGCTCCGCAGACTGCCACATCGAAGTAGGCGATCCCGATCACGCCGCCGGTGCGGGCGACGCCGCGGAGTTGCTCGTCGCTGAGATTGCGCTGGTTGTCACAGGTGGCTCGTACGCCCGTGTGCGAAACGATTACGGCACGCGTCGCCATGGCGAGCACGTCTTGGATCGTGCGGGGCGAGGCGTGGGCCAGATCCACGAGCATGTGGCGGGCCTCCATGCGCCGGATCATCTCGCGTCCCTTATCGGTGAGGCCTGTTCTCTCCGCGCCGGCCGACGAGCCGCCGATGTCGTTATCGAAGAAGTGGGTCGGCGCCATCATGCGGAAGCCGGCGTCGTATAGCCGGTCGATGTTCGCGAGGTTGCCGTCGAGCGCATGTGCGCCTTCGATGCCCAGGAAACCGGCGGTGATGTCGGGGTCGGCGCGGCGGCGGTCGAGGTAGGCGCGCAGGTCGTCCGCGGATCGTATGATCGTGAACTTACCCTGCGAGCGGGAGGCGAAGTCGCGCAGCCGCGAGGCCTGATAGAGAGCGCGTTCGGTGAGGCTTCCCCAAGTGGCAATGGGCCACCGCTCGACCAGCGCGAGCGGCAGGATATTGTCGGAATCGCCCGTGTTGCGCTGGAAATTCAGACCACGCGGCGTTTTTGTGACCACTGTAAATGCCTGCAGCGCCACGTGTCCTTCGATCAGCCGCGGGATGTCGACCTGCCCACGCGAGCCGCGGCTCAGCAGATCGCGGGACCAAAGCAGGCTGTCGGCGTGCAGATCCACGATGGGGATGCGGCGTTGGAGATCGCGGGCACGCGCGGAGATCTGGTAGGGCGGCTTCTGCAGCACGCCGTTCATGGAACGTTCGACATACCCGGGGAGCCAAAGGAACGCTCCGGCGAAAACGGCGAAAACGACGATGGCCGGCCAGAGCAGGAACTTGCGCATTTGACTCCTGGCAGCTATCGCGCGATGGAGCCAGGATCAAGGCCCTTGTCGAGCGTGAAGCCGCCACCAACGGCACCGACCGCGGCCGTCTTGCGATCCAGTCCAGTGAGCTGCCGCAAGCGGTAGACGGCTTCGATGCCGGTACAGTGCGCGCCCAGCAGATTTTGCAAGCCAAACTCTTTCAACTTGGCCGCGGTCCAGGCCAGGGTCTCATCGCTCGCCTCATAAAGGTGGAAGCCGCCGAGCGCGGCGTACACTGGCGCCGGCCGGATCTTGGCGCGCGCGTAATCCAGCGTATTGATGATTCCGGAGTGGCCGCAGCCGGAAATCAACACTAGACCTTTGGCTGTGTCGATGACCAGCGACTGATCCTCGGGTAGATTGTCTTCCGCGGTTTTTCCATCGGCGAGGCGCAGCGTAGCCTTTCCGCTCCAATTTCTTTCCGGATACTTGCGCGGCACGGGGCCAGTGAGCCAGACGCCGGGAAACAGTTCGCGGACCTGATTGTACTCTATGAACGACCCGCCCGCATTCTCGTATTCGTTTTTGGTGGCGATCATGGAATTCGCCTCGCGTCCATCGCTCACCGTCCGGCTGATGAAAATGCCTGTGGCGACGTGCGCGCGGGAAAGAGCGGCGGGGTTCGACTTCGCATATTCCCGGCGGAGCGTCACCAGTCCCGCGGTGTGATCGAGGTGATGGTGCGAGAGGATGACATCTGGAACATTGGAAAGATCGATATGCAGCTCGCGGGCGTTCCGCAACACGGTGTCCGGATGCGCGCCCGTATCGAAGAGAATGCGGTGGCCATCGGCCACGACGAGCGCCGCGAAGCCCCACTCGCCGTAGCCCTCGTCGGCGGTCAGCATGGTCGAGAGAAGACGCACTTCGAGGGATCTGACTTGGTTGCCCGCGGTGCAGGCGAGCGGCACCAGCAGCAGGAAAGGGAGCAGCCGGATGCGGCGAGTCATAGCATGCTACGTTAGCACAGTCGAGGAGGACATCCGCGCATGCTCCAGAGGTTCTTGCTTGCACTCATCGCGGCCGGCACATGCTTCGGCCAGCAGCGGGGGATCGTGCTGGCGGACCTGACGTGGATGGAAGCAGAAAAGGTGCTCCGGCCGGAAACGGTCGTGGTGATTCCTATCGGCGCGGAAGCGAAGGAACACGGTCCGCACCTGAAACTGAAAAACGACTACATCCTTGCGGAGTATTTCAAGCGGCAGATTTTGGAGCGCGCGGACGTGGTGGTGGCGCCGACCATAAATTACAGCTTCTACCCGGCGTTTGTGGAGTACCCCGGCTCGACCACATTGCGGCTGGAGACCGCGCGCGACATGCTGGTGGATATTTGCCGCGTATTGTCGAACTACGGTCCCAAGCGATTCTATGCGATCAATACGGGGGTTTCCACGCTGCGCGCGCTCAAGCCGGCGGCCGAGATCCTCGCGGCAGAGGGGATCGAGCTTCGCTACACGAATATTCTCGAAGTTGGCGCGGAGGCGGAGAAACAGGTCAGCAAGCAAGAGGGCGGGACGCATGCCGATGAGATCGAGACATCGCTCATGCTTTACATCGATCCGGCGTCGGTGGATATGAGCAAGGCGGTGAGGGATTACCATCCTTCCGAGACCGGCGGACTCACGCGCGATCCGCACAAGCCGGGCGTGTATTCGGCCAGCGGGGTCTATGGCGATGCCACGCTGGCGACCCGGGGGAAGGGCGAGATTATGGCACGCGCGATGGCGGAGGGGATGTTGCGGGACATCGAGGCGCTGCGGCGGGCGGCGGTGAAGCCGCGATGAAGGCGCACTGTACTACACTGCTAATCATGCGAAGATTCACGATCGGTTTGATGATTCTTGCCGCGCTCCTTGCGCCGGCTTTTGCTCAGAAGGGCAGCCCCTTCGCCGGACGATGGGATTTTAACATCACCACTCCCGGCGGCACGCGCGCCAGTTGGCTGGGCGTCACCGAGAAGAACGGCAACCTGGAAGTGTGGTACCAACCCACCGGCGGCAACGTTTTCGAAGTGAAAGATTTCAAGGTGGAGGGCTCGCACCTGACCCTCACCCTGTCCGCGGCGGCCGGCAACCGTCCGGCGCTGACTTGGGAACTCAACGCCAGCGGCGAGAAGCTTACCGGCGTGCAGAAGAGGGGCGACTACAGCATCGAGCTGACAGGGGTGCGCGCACCGGAGCTCAAGCGCAACGCTCCAGAAGCGTGGACCGATCCGGAGCCGCTCTTCAACGGCAAGGACCTCGATGGCTGGACGCCGATCGGCAATCCGGCGAGCAGCCACTGGACGGTGAAGGACGGGCTGCTGGTGAACGAAGCTCACGGCGCGAACTTAAAATCGACGCGCACGTTCGACGATTTCAAGGTGCACTACGAAGTGAACTGTCCCGACGGCGGCAACAGCGGTTTCTACCTGCGGGGCCGGTATGAAGTTCAGATTGAATATGAGCCGCTGAGCGAGAATCCGCCGGAGCGCCGGATCGGATCCGTCTACGGGAGGATCGCGCCCAAGCCCGAGCTGCCGCGCACGCCGGGCCAGTGGGAGACGTTCGACGTCACGCTGGTGGGCCGCATGGTGACGGTGGTACGCAACGGCGTCACGACGATCGACCATCAGGAGATCGAGGGAATCACGGGCGGCGCGCTGGATGCCAATGAAGGCCAGCCGGGCCCATTCTACATACAGGGCGACCACACCGGCGGGTTGAAATTTCGGAACATCACGGTTTCGGTGCCGAAGAGCTAGGTTAGAGTGGGCTCGCCGGCTCTGTCCCGTTTAAATCTCGACTACCGCTTCGGAGTCGCGCGCGTTAAGCAGCGTTGGATCGGGTAGGAGGGGCCTCGCGACCCCGTCCTCCCACACCACCGTACGTACTTGAATGTATACGGCGGTTTCTTCGATTGATCGAGCGGCAAGTGCCGCCAAGGCCCGTTCTCTGTTGGATACCGTGAGCGGCAAAAGCCACCACCAGCACAGCAGGTTGGTTCCGCCTCGCCGCTGGGCTGTGTCCCACGCCACCCTATAGGATGTGGCGTTGCTTGTCGGCCGGACCCGCCCTCGGACCGTTCAGTCTGCTCCCTGCAATCGAAGATTCAGCCCTTCACCGCGGCCCTTGCTGCGGCCGCTGCTACTATGGCCTCTGCTGACTTCTCCGCCGATGTCCCACGCGGTTGCCCGCGTGGTAGTCCGATGTAGGGACCCCGGCGGAGATCTCTCGAGGTAAGACATGCCTTCTTCTCCCGGACGCGGCGGATCTACCCTGCGGTGTTCCGAATGACGATAGGGCTTACCCGTCCCTGGCCGGGTTACCCACACCACGTCGGCCTGATATCCGCTTCCTGTTCGTCGCATCCGAGATTTCGTCATCGGCTTTCTTCAGATCCCGCCTCGCGACGGGCACCCTTGCTTAGACGGATGGTTCCGGTCATTACGGTCCATGGGGGACTTGCACCCCTTGAATGCACATCACTACTCGACACACCAGGCGAAAGCGCCTGCCCCGCCGGGCTATCGCGAGAGCTTTTCCGCTTTCGCCAGCAACTGGTCCGCCTGCAGAATCGGCGACGAGCAACTGCGCTCTGTGCAGACAAAGGCGGCGGCGTGCTTCAGTTGCGGATATTGCACGTCGGGATTGGGCAAGGGGCCTTCGCGGGCATCCCACCACTCGATGCGCTTGTAACCGGACGGATACTGCAGGGCGGTGTGAAAGAGCGCCCGCGCATCGGGATCGTCCTTGCGGCCGACGATCGTCAGATGCACCGGCGGAGAAGCCAACTCGGTATCCGCCAGCAGCGTAGGCGCCGCGGAATACTTGCGCGCGATCCCCGGGGTGACCACGAAGCGCATGGCCTCCTCCGCCATCTTCCGGAATTGCGCGTCGCCGGAGTAGTGGGAGAGCAGGTTCGCCGTGCGGGCCAGCGCCACGTTTTCGTCCCGCTCGGGATGCGGGCGGTAAGCGGCGTCCGTGGCCGTGCGGGAAGCCACGTAGCCTGCGCCGGACGTATTCCGGAAATTTGCGGCGATGAAACGCAGGCCACTCTCCGCGCGCCGCAGCCAGTCGCGGTCTCCGGTGGAGGCGTAGAGATTCAGGAAGGCGCGGGTCATCGCCAGCGTGTCGCCGAGATAAGGTCCGGATGCATCGGTCTCATCGTGCCGGAATCCGCCGCCATCCAGCGCGCGGTGTTGGATGATCCACTGCGCGGCGCGTTTGGCGTCGGACAGACACGCCTCATCGGCAGTCGCCTGATACAGCACCGCAAGCGCGCCGATGGCCCAACCGTTCTCGCGCGCATAGATATGTTTGTCCACGCGCGGCACGCCCAGGCGCCGCCGCGCGGCATCGCTCAACTGGAAATA